>Ga0210406_10005306_pt1 | contig 13536 bp, 4 predicted proteins | sample IncBWC30MmetaG_FD_155454 | JGI IMG/M metagenome (GOLD analysis project Ga0210406, IMG submission 155454) | Forest soil microbial communities from Barre Woods Harvard Forest LTER site, Petersham, Massachusetts, United States - Inc-BW-C-30-M | ecosystem: Environmental > Terrestrial > Soil >... | reverse complement strand
TTGAGAGGTCCGCTGCCCGACGAGACGCGGGTGGTATACGTGTCGCCGCTCAAGGCCCTGTCGAATGACATCCAGCGAAACCTCGAGGCGCCGCTCAATGGTGTTCGTGAAGAACTCGCGGCGTTGGGCCTGCCGGATGTGGAAATCCGCGCGGTGGTGCGCACCGGCGACACCACGCAATCCGAGCGCGCCGGGATGCGGCGCCGACCGCCGCACATCGTGGTGACCACGCCCGAGTCGCTCTACATCTTGCTGGGTTCGCAATCCGGCCGCGACATGCTATCGACCTGCCGCACCGTGATCGTCGATGAAATCCATGCCATCGCCGGCAACAAGCGTGGCGCGCATCTGGCCTTGTCGCTCGAACGGCTGCAGGGACTGACGGGCAGCGCTCTGACGCGCGTTGGACTGTCGGCAACACAGAAGCCGATCGAAGAAGTCGCGAAGTTTTTGACCGGTGCGCATGAGGTGCCGTGCACGATTGTCGACAGCGGTCATGTTCGCAGCCGCGATTTGGCGTTGGAAGTTCCCCCATCGCCGCTCGAGGCGGTGATGTCGGGGGAGGTGTGGACGCAGGTTTACGATCGAGTGGCGGCGCTGGTTCTGGAGCATCGGACCACGCTGGTGTTCGTGAATACGCGCCGGATGGTCGAACGTGTGGCGCGGCATTTGTCGGAGCGCGTCGGTGAAGAGCATGTCGCCGCGCATCACGGCAGCCTGTCCAAGGAGCGCCGCCTGAACGCCGAGCAACGCTTGAAACGCGGCGAGCTGAAAGTGCTGGTGGCCACGGCTTCCTTGGAGCTGGGCATCGACATCGGCGATGTGGATCTGGTGTGCCAGATCGGATCCACGCGCTCCATCAACTCCTTCTTGCAGCGCGTAGGCCGGGCCGGACATTCGGTCGGCGGAACATCCAAGGGAAGATTGTTTCCGCTGTCGCGCGACGAACTGGTGGAGTGCGCGGCGCTGCTCGATGCGGTCCGCGGCGGCGAGCTGGACCGGCTCAAGATCCCCGAGAATGCGCTGGATGTACTGGCCCAGCAAATCACCGCCGAAGTGGCGGCGCGTGAATGGTCGGAGGATGAATTGTTCGTGCTGCTGCGCAGAGCCTATCCTTACCGCAATCTGGCGCGGGAGGATTTCGACGCCTGCGTGCGGATGCTCGCGGAAGGATTCAGTACCCGGCGCGGACGGCGCGGAGCGCTGCTGCATCACGACGCCGTGAACAAGATGCTGCGCCCGCGCAAGGGCGCGCGCCTGACCGCCATCACCTCGGGCGGCGCGATTCCCGATAATGCGGATTACCGCGTCATGCTGGAACCGGAGTCCATTCTGGTCGGCTCGGTCAACGAGGACTTCGCGGTCGAGAGCTTGCAGGGGGATGTATTCCAACTGGGAAATACGTCGTACAAGATATTGCGCGTCGAGCGCGGCACGGTGCGCGTGGAGGACGCACACGGCCAGCCGCCCTCGATTCCATTCTGGCTCGGCGAAGCGCCGGGCCGCAGCATGGAGCTGTCGGCGGCGGTGTCGCGGCTGCGCAAGGAAGTCCAGGAGCGCTTGGGCGGCGCGCCGGGCGCGGCGCTTCAGCCGGACGGGGCGCTTCAGCCGGACGGGGCGCTACAGTGGTTGCGTGAAACCGTAGGCCTCGACGAAGCGTCCGCGTTTCAGCTGGTGCAGTACTTGAGTGCCGGCAAGGCAGCGCTCGGCTGCCTGCCGACCTTGGATACCGTGGTGTTCGAGCGGTTCTTCGATGAATCAGGCGGTATGCAGCTGGTCATTCATTCGCCGTTCGGCAGCCGCGTGAATCGGGCGTGGGGCTTGTCGCTGCGCAAACGATTCTGCCGCACCTTCAATTTCGAACTGCAAGCCGCGGCTACCGAAGATCACATCGTGCTCTCGCTCACGCATGCCCACAGCTTTGAGCTGGCGGAGGCGGCCCGCTATTTGAATTCACATTCGGTGCGGCAAGTGCTGATCCAGGCTCTGTGCGCAGCGCCGATGTTCGAGGTTCGTTGGCGCTGGGACGCCGGCATTGCGCTCGCCCTGCCGCGGTTTCGCGGCGGCAAAAAGATACCGCCGCAGATCGCACGCATGAATGCAGAGGATTTGTTGGCTTCGGTGTTTCCGGACCAAGTCGCCTGCGCCGAGAATCTGCCCGGTGAAATCGAAGTGCCGGATCACCCCTTGGTCAGGCAAACCGTTCGCGATTGCCTGGAAGAGGCGATGGATATCGATGAATTCGAACGCGTGCTGCGCAGGCTGGAGAGCGGCGATATCCGCGTCGTCGCACGTGACCTGACCGAACCTTCGCCGCTGGCTCTCGAGGCTTTGAGCGCTCGTCCTTATGCCTATCTCGACGATGCGCCGCTGGAGGAGCGGAGAACGCAGGCGGTGATGAGCCGCCGTTGGCTGGATCCGGCCGAGGCTGCGGATATCGGCAAGCTCGACGCGCAAGCGATTGCCCGCGTTCGTGCCGAGGCCTGGCCCGATGCCGCCACGCCCGATGAGCTGCACGATGCGCTGTTGTGGCTGACTTTCATGACCGACGAGGAAAGCCGCTCCAATGCCGCGTGGCCGCCGTTGATGGAAGACCTCGCCTTGCACGGTAGGGTGTCGCACATCTCGGTGGAAAAGCGCGGCATATGGGTGGCGACGGAAAGGCGCGCACTGTTCCAATCATTGGATGAATCGCGGGTGGAAATCGTTCGCGGCCGGCTGGAGGGGTTGGGTCCCGTCACCGCCGTGCAGATTGCGGATTCGCTTGGGCTCACCGAAACGCAGATCAACGGCGCGCTGATTGCGCTGGAAGCTGAAGGCTTCGCCATGCGCGGCCGATTCAGCGGCGAGGGCGCACACGAGGAATGGTGTGAACGCCGATTGCTGGCGCGAATTCACCGCTACACGGTCAAACGCCTGCGCGCCGAAATCGAGCCGGTGGCTGCGCGAGATTTTCTGCGCTTTCTGTGCGAATGGCAGAGGGTGCTGCCGGGTGCGCGGATGCAGGGTTCCGACGCGCTGGCAGCGGTGCTGGCGCAGCTCGAAGGGTTCGAATCCCCCGCCGGTGCGTGGGAGACGGAAGTCATCCCGTCGCGAATCACGGAGTACGAACCGCAGTGGCTGGATGAGAATATCCGGGCGGGACGATTCATTTGGACGCGACTGGCCGCACGCAGCGGTGCACGCGGCGATGATGGGGCGGCGCGCGGTGCATCACCGATTCGCTCCACGCCGATCGTCTTGTTGGGGCGGCGCCACGTGCTGCACTGGTCGATGTTCGCGGATCAGTCCGACCCTGCGCATCTGACATCCAAGGCGCAAGCGGTGGCGGATTTCATCCGCGAACACGGTGCTTCATTCTTTGACGAGATCGCGGAAGATGTGGGCATGCTGCCTGCGGAAGTGGAGCAGTCCCTGGCCGAATTGGTGGCGGCGGGCCTGGTGAATTCGGACAGCTTCGCGGGCCTGCGCGTGCTGTTGATGCCGAGCGGACGGCGCGCCGGCAGGCCTACCTCTTACGCGGGCCGTCACAAGCGCCGACTGGCGCTGTTCGGCATGGCGGATGCGGGTCGCTGGGCATTGGTTCGCCGCACGAGCGCAGACTCCAAGGAGCGCCAAGACGAGGCGGTCGAACAGATCGTGCGCACGCTGCTGCGGCGATGGGGCGTCGTTTTCTGGAAGCTTCTCACCAGGGAAGCCGATTGGCTGCCGCCTTGGCGCGATATCTTGAGCTGCTGCCGCAGACTGGAAGCTCGGGGTGAGATTCGCGGCGGCCGTTTCGTCGCCGGATTTTCCGGCGAGCAATTTGCGACGCCTGACGCGATTGGATTGCTGCGCGACGTGCGGCGCAAAGCTCCGACGGAACAATTTGTTTCGCTGTCCGCCGCCGATCCCTTGAATCTGATCGGCATCTTGACGCCGGGACCGCGACTGTCGTCACTGGCCGGCAACCGATTGCTCTTCCGAGATGGATTGCCGGTGGCGACGCTTGCGGCGGGAGAGGTCGATTACCTGGTAGACCTGCCGCCGAAAGAGCAGTGGGAGGCGAAGACCGCGCTGCTTCGCCGCCACGTGCCCGTTGCGTTGGATGAATTGGAACTGCCTGCCAACCAGAACTGAGTCTGGGCGCAGTCGAAGATCTGGCTTGCAAAGGATGCGGCACGCAAAGGATGTCCTCGCATCGTTTTACCCAGTCTGTGCGCATTGGCGATGAATATAGATGCGATCGCATCGTTTTTCTTGCTTTTCATGGATCCCCGGTGGATAATCGATGCCATCGCATCGTTTGGAGCCGTTGTGCTAATCCCCATTCATTCCCCCGAACAGCTCGGGTTGCTGATTCGAGCCACGCGCCGCACACAGAAACTGCGCATCGACGATACCGCGGGGACCGCCGGCGTCGGGCATGTGTTTGTGCGCGAGGTCGAGCGCGGCAAGCCCACCGTGCAGCTGGGCAGAGTCATGCAGCTACTCGCGGAACTGGGCATTGAACTCAAAGCAGAAGTGCAGGATGCGGCGCTGCCGGAATTTCGCCGGCTGCAATCGACCGGCCTCAAGCCGCTGAAAATCCGGCGTCGATGAGCGCTAGAGAGTTGGTGGTCAGCGTCAATGAGCAACATGTGGGCTCGTTGCGCGAAGGCAATGATTTATGGACGTTCGAATATTCCGAAGACTGGGCGGCATCGCCGGCGAGTTTCGATCTATCGCCCGCGCTGAGTCGAATACCGCGGGTGCATGTCGATGGCGCATCGAGCCGTCCGGTGCAGTGGTATTTCGACAATTTGTTGCCCGAAGAAACCATGCGCGCCGCGCTGGCGAGAGAGGCTAGTCTGTCGGCGGAGGACGCCTTTGGGTTGCTCGGCTACTTTGGTGCGGAGTCAGCAGGCTCATTGGTGCTTACAGACCCCGCCCATCCGCGCTCCACCGAGCGCGGACTCAAAGCGTTGACCCCGGCGGAACTCAGCCGGCGCATCGCGAATCTGCCGCGCGCATCGCTCACCAAGGACGCGCCGAAGAAAATGTCGCTTGCCGGCGCGCAGCATAAGTTGCTGGTGGTGCTCGAGGACGAGCAGTTGTTCGAGCCGCTGCCGGGAAGCCCTTCGACGCACATACTCAAACCTGACCACTTGGGTTCCGAGTATCCCGCCTCCGTAATCAACGAGTATTTTTGCATGCGCCTCGCCAAAACGGTGGGACTGCCCGTGCCCGAGGTGTGGAGAATGCATGTGCCGCAGCCGGTATACATCGTCGAGCGTTTCGATCGCATCCACACGCCGGGGGCATTGGAGGTGCAACGCCGGCACGCGATCGATGCCTGCCAGCTCTTGAACAAAGCGCGCACCTTCAAATACACCGCCGCGCAAGTGACTACGCTGGCGCAGGCGGCCGAACAGTGCCGCGAGAAAGCCGCGGCACGCTTGCAGCTTTTCAATTGGCTGCTGTTCAACGTTTTCATCGGCAACGGCGACAATCACCTCAAGAATATGTCCTTCATCGTCGACCCTGACGGCGTTCACATCGCGCCGGCCTACGACCTGCTGTGCACCGCCGCCTACGACACCAAAGCGTTGGCCGAAGAGAGGGCGCATTGGCCACAATCGCCGCTCGCCATACCTCTCGGCGAGGCGGCCACTTTTGCCGAAGTGCGCCCCTCGCACGTGATCGAGGCTGCACGCGCGCTCGGGATTGCTGCGGCCACCGCACAGCGAAACTTCGATCGCATGCTCGGCTCCATACTTGGCAAAGCCGATCGCCTCATCGAGCAGATCGGGCACGAAAACGCACAGTTATCTTTCCAAGCGGTACCGGGCGGCAAAGGAAATATGCTCAAGGCCGCCAGGGGGGCGGAGATCCGCCTGCTCGATACCGCGCGCCACATCGTCCTGGCGGACATGGTGAAGCAACTTTCTTAGTTCAACCGCTGGCGCGGGGACCCGCGGGCGGTTGATGGCCGCCTATTTGGCCGTGGCCATGGAGGCGTCCCAGCCGCCGCCCAGCGCTTCGATCAATGCCACGCTGGCCTGCAGCCGGGAAGACAGCACCTGCAGCGCGGTTTCCTCGGCACTCAACCGGGTGGTCTGCGCGGTGATGACGCTGCTGTAGGGAACCGTACCGGCTTTGTATTGATTGAGCGTCAGGGCTTCGGCTTCGCGCGCCTTTTTGACGGTCTCATCCTCGATGACGCCCTCCTGCTCCAGTACGCGCAGGGTGACGATTTGATCCTCGACCTGTTGAAAGCTGGCGAGCACGGTTTGCCGGTAGCTGTCGACGGTGCCCTCGTAAGCCGCGCGCGCGCCGCGTACCTGCGCCCGCACCAGTCCACCATCGAACAGCGTTTCCGCCAGCGTCGGGCCCGCCGACCAGATGCGATGTGGCAATTGAATCAGGTGGCTCAAGGCGTTGTTCGAATATTGATTTTGACCGTTCAAGGTCAGGTCCGGAAAGTACCCCGCCTTGGCAACGCCGATTTGGGCATTGGCCGCCGCCATCCTGCGTTCCGCTTCCGCCACGTCGGGCCGCCGCTGCAGCAGGGTGGAAGGCACCCCCGCCGGAACGGTGGGTACGTCGCTGCGCATCCCCTGGGGCTCGAGGGAAAATGCCGCCGGCTGCTTGCCGATCAAAACCGCCACGGCATGCTCGAGGATGGCGCGCTGGATCCTGGCATTCACCTGCTGCGCCTGGCTGGAGAGCAGTTGCGTTTCGGCCGTGACCACATCGGCGCGCGCAGCGACGCCGAATTTATAGCGGCTCTCGGTAATGTGCAGCGACAGCGTTTCCGCCTCGACCGTATTGTCGAGCAGTTTTTGCAATTGATCCTGGGCGCGCAACTGGAAGTAATCGCTCGCGAGTTCAGCCTGCGCGGACAGTCGCGCCGCCGCCAGCGCCGCTGAACTGGCCTGGGCCGAGGCCACATTGCTCTCGGTGCTGCGGCGGATCCGGCCCCAGATGTCGATATCCCAGTTGGCGGAGACGCCGGTGGTAAAGGTATTCGAAGTGTGCGACTTGGTGCCGGTAGGGACGCCGACGCCGTTGGTGACGACCTCGGATCCGCCTTGACGCTCTACGCCGAAACTCGCGGTAAGGGTGGGCCAAAATCCCGCCCGCGCCTGCGCGACCAGGGCCCGCGACTGCTCGAAGGCTGCCGCCGCCGCCTTGACGTTCTGATTTGAAATATCGATCTGCGTTTCAAGCGCATCGAGCGCATCGTCTTTGAAAATATTCCACCAGGGCCCACGAGACAGCACGTCGTTCGGCTCACTGGGTTTCCAATCGCCCGCTTCCTTGTAGCTGGCTGTCGTGTCGACCGGCGGGCGATGATAATCAGGGCCGACGGCGCAGGCGGCCGCGAGCGCACTCGCAGCAGCTACACAAAGTCCTCGCAGCAGGGAGTTCATCAGGCGCCCGCCCCGAGAGGGTCGAGACCGCTTCCGCTGTGTCCGGGGCCCGAGCGGGGCCGTGGTGGCGCGGAATACTTGCCGTCTTTCAGGTGCCTCCAATAGCGGTGTACATACAAATAGACCACGGGGGTTGTATAGACGGTCAACAGCTGACTCACGATGAGTCCGCCGACGATGGCTATCCCCAGCGGTCGGCGCATTTCGGTGCCGTCACCGGTGGCGAGCGCCAGCGGCAGGGCGCCGGCAATGGCGGCGCAGGTCGTCATCATGATGGGCCTGAAGCGCAGTGAGCAGGCATGCGCGATTGCCTGCCGGGGATCCATGCCGAGAGTGCGCTCGGCTTCGAGCGCAAAGTCGACCATCATGATGGCATTCTTCTTCACGATGCCTATCAATAGAAGAATGCCGAGAAACGCAATGAGACTGAATTCGGTCTTGGTTGCCATCAGCGCCAAGAGTGCGCCGATGCCCGCGGACGGCAGCGTCGACAGAATGGTCAGCGGCTGGCTGTAGCTCTCATACAGCACACCCAAGACGACGTAGATGGCGGCCAATGCCGCCAGCAACATCAACGGCGTGTTGTCGTTGCTCTGCTGAAACAGCCGCGCCGTGCCATAGGCGCCGCCGCGAATGCTGATCGGCATGTGGATCTCAGCCATCTTTTTTGCAATGGCGTTTTGAGCGGTGCCGATGGAGACGCCCTCCGCCAGATTGTAGGCAATGGATGTGGAAACCGAAGTGCCGGTGTGATTCACCGACACCGGCGTCGTGCCGGTGGTGAAATGGCTGAATGCCGAATACGGCACCATGGTCTCCGGCGCCACGCTGACGGCCGACCCGGTGGACGTGTTGCCGCGGCCGGCGTTCGCCAACGAGTTCAACGACAGATTTCGTGCCACATCTTCCGCCACGGCCGTGCTGGATGCGGCGGTCTTGGGCTTCAGCACCGTTGTTCCGGCCACGGCCTGGGTCAGCTGCGTGCCGGAAGCCGCACCACCCGCCGTGCTCACGTACAGTTCTCTGAGAATCTCGGGGTTCTGCCAAAACTGCGGTGCGACTTCCATGACGACGTGATATTGCTGCGGACTGAAGGGATTGTAGATGTTCGAAACCTGCGCCTGGGCAAAGGCATCGCCCAGCGCATTGTCGATTTGGATTTCAGTGAGACCCAGACGGGACGCGCTGTCCCGATCCACGATCAAGTCGGTCTCCAGTCCGCCCGGCTGCAAGTCCGTATCCACGTCGGTGATTTCAGGAATGTCCTGGAGCGCAACGCGCAGCTTCTGCGACCAGGTGCGCACCTCCGACAAATCATCGCCGAGCAAAGTGTATTGATATTGGGAGTTCGCGGACCGGCCGCCGCCACCGCCGATGTCCTGCACCGCCTGCAGGTAGGCGGACACTCCCGCGACGCCGGCCAGTTTGGGCCGCAGGCGTGCAATGACCAGGTCCGCGGAAATATTCCTCTCCTTCAAGGGTTTGAGGGCGATGGTGACATTGGCATTTGCGCTGCCGCCGCCCCCGGGACCAAATCCCCCGGCACCCACGGAGCCCGTCACGGTGTTGACCGCGGGATCCGCTTGGATGATGGCGGCCACTTCCTTCAGCTTGCCCTTCATCAATTGAAAGGAACTCGATGCATCGCCGCGGATGCCTCCCTGCAATTGCCCGGTGTCCTGTTGCGGAAAGAATCCCTTCGGAATCGAGATATAGAGGTACACATTGAGCGCAATGGTCATGAGCAATATGGTCACCATGATGCGCCGATGGTTCAGCGCCCAGTCGAGCGTCGACTCATAGTTACGTCGAAAGCGCTCGAAAGCCCGCTCGAATGCCTCGCCAATTCTCGAGGATTTGTGATCCCGCTTACCTTGCAGCAGCAGCGAACACATCATGGGTGTCGTGGTGAGCGAAATCACCAGCGAAATGAGGATCGACACCGACAGGGTGACGGTGAATTCACGAAATATACGTCCGACGATGCCGCCGGCAAACATGAACGGAATGAACACGGCAACCAGCGAGAGGCTCATCGATACGACGGTGAAACCGACTTCCTGGGCGCCCAAGAACGCGGCCCGGGTGCGCGTCATGCCTTCTTCTATATGCCGGGTGGTGTTCTCCATGACCACGATGGCATCGTCGACCACGAACCCGGTCGCGACGGTGAGCGCCATCAGAGAAAAGTTATCCAGTGTGTAGCCCAGCAGATACATGGCCCCAAACGTACCGATCAGCGAAACCGGCACCACCAGGGCGGGAATCAGGGCGGCGCGATAACTGTTCAGGAAAATGTAGACCACCAGGATCACCATGGCCACCGCCAGCATGAGCGTCTGCTCGACTTGGCGCAGAGACGCGCGGATCGTGATGGAGCGGTCGAAGTTCACCACCAAATCGATCTTAGGATCGATCGAGGTCTTGAGAGACGGCAACTCGGCTTTTACCGCATCGATGGTTTCGATGATGTTGGCGCCGGGCTGCAGAAATACCGTCACAAATACGGCAGGTCTGCCGTTGTACAGCCCGTAGGTGCGAATATTCTCGGTAGCCCCGTCCTGCATATCGAGCACCGTCGCGACATCACCCAGACGCACCGGCGCTCCATTGCGATTCGCAATGATCAGGTTCCGATAGGGTCCGGCATCGCGCGCATTGTCGTTGGTGTAGATCTGGAAGTGCAGGTCATCCGACTCGATCGCGCCTTTCGGCGCGTTGGCGTTCGAATTCGAAATGGCCGCACGCACATCCTGCAGGCCGATGCCGTATTTCGACAACGACAAGGGATTGATTTCCACGCGCACGGCCGGCAGGGCGCTGCCGTTGACATTGACTCCGCCGACGCCCGCGAGCTGCGAGAGCCGCTGCGAAATCACGGCATCGGCAGCATCGTAGATCTGTCCCTGCGTAAGCACATCGGAGGTCATGGCAATGGACATCACCGGAAAGGCCGATGTGTTGAGCTTGCGGTAGGTGGGATTGCGGGTCAGCGATGTGGGCAGGTCTGCGTGTGCCGCCGAAATGGCCGCCTGCACATCGCGCGCCGCGCCGTCGATGTCACGATCGACGCCGAAGGTGAGTTGAATATTCGACGTGCCCACGCTGCTCGTGGAAGTCATGTCGTCTACATCGGAGATGGCACCAAGATGGCGCTCCAGGGGTGTGGCCACCGTGCTCGCCATGACTTCCGGGCTGGCGCCCGGCAGTTGGGCCGAGACGAATATTGCCGGCACGTCGATGCGCGGCAGCGGTGCGACCGGCAGCAGCATGAAAGCCACCCCGCCGCACAATGCCACGCCCACCGTCAACAGCGTGGTCGCGACCGGCCGCTTGATGAAGGGGGCGGAGATATTCACGTCGAACCTTCCGGCAGGGGTGCATCGGGTTCGGCGGCCGAAGACGGGCCGCGCATGCGCGCCGCGATGCGGTCAAACGCCAGATAGATGACCGGCGTCGTGAACAGCGTCAGGACCTGGCTGACCAAAAGACCGCCTACGATGCTGACGCCCAAGGGATGGCGCAGCTCGGAACCGGTGCCCGTGCCGAACATGAGCGGCAGCGCGCCGAATATGGCGGCGACCGTCGTCATGAGAATCGGCCGGAACCGCAGCAAGCAGGCTTTGTATATGGCCTCGCGCGGCGTCAGGCCTTCATCACGCTGCGCGACGACCGCGAAATCGATCATCAAAATGGCGTTCTTTTTCACGATGCCGATCAGCAGAATGATGCCGATCAGGGCAATGATGGTCAGATCATCGCCAAATAACATGAGCGCCAGCAACGCGCCGATACCCGCCGAGGGCAAGGTCGACAGAATGGTGATGGGGTGAATGAAACTTTCATACAGAACACCGAGCACGATGTACATGACGAGAACGGCGGCCACCAAAAGCAGCAGCTCGTTGCTCAGATTGCTGCGAAACGCCAGCGCCGCGCCCTGGAACGTGGTGTGTATGCTGCCCGGCATTCCCAAGGTGCGTTCGGTGTCTTCAATGGCCGCGACGGCGGCGCCCAGCGATGCGTTCGGCGCCAGATTGAAGGAAACCGTGGTGGCGGGAAATTGCGCCAGATGATTGATGAGGATCGGGCGGGTCTCGATATCCACTTTGGCAATCGCCGACAGCGGTACTTGACCGCCGCCGGCGGACGGCACGTAGATGGACGCCAGAGAGTCCACGGACCGATAGTAGTTAGGATCCGCTTCCATGATGACCCGGTACTGATTCGACTGTGTGAAGATCGTGGAAACGATGCGCTGGCCGAAGGCGTCGTAAAGTGCGTTATCGACGGTACCCACGCTGATGCCCAGGCGTGCGGCGCTGTCGCGATCGATGGTGACGTAGGCGGCGAGGCCGTTGTCTTCCTGATTGCTGACCACATCCGCCAGCTCCGGCAGCTTGCTCAGCGCCGTCACGAGCTTCGGCGCCCATGTGGACAAGGCCGTTGCATCGGCGCTTTCCAAGGTGAATTGGTACTGGGTGCGGCTGATGGTGTTGTCGAGAGTCAGGTCCTGTACCGGCTGCATGTACACCGTAATGCCCGTGACATCGGCGGTTTCATCGCGCAGCCGGCGGATGACGTCTGCGACCGTCGTGGAACGGTCCGCGCGCGCTTTCAAATTGATCAAGAATCGGCCGCTGTTCAAGGTCACGTTGTTGCCGTCGACGCCGATGAAGGAGGAGAGGCTCACGACATCGGGGTCCTTGAGGATGGCGGCGGCCAGCGCCTGCTGGCGGTTGGCCATGGCGCCATAGGAGATGGATTCCGTCGCCTCCGAAACGCCTTGAATCAAACCGGTGTCCTGATCGGGAAAGAAGCCCTTCGGGATGAGCACATAGAGCAGAGCGGTGAGGACCAGCGTTCCGAGAGCCACCCACAACGTCAATCGCTGATGATCGAGCACCCAGGTAAGCCTCCGTCCATACCAATCGACCAGCGCGGTAAACCATTTTCCCGACTCGGTCTGCGCATGAGCATTCGGTGGCCGGTGCTTGAGCAACTTCGCACACATCATCGGCACCAGCGTCAGGGAGACCACGGCGGAAATCAAAATCGTCACCGCCAGTGTGACGGCAAACTCGCGAAACAATCGGCCGACGACGTCCTGCATGAACAGCAGCGGAATGAGCACCGCGATCAACGACACCGTGAGTGAAATGATGGTGAAGCCGATTTGTCCGGCGCCTTTGAGCGCCGCCTCGAGCGGCGACTCACCGGCCTCGATGTAACGCGAAATATTTTCGATCATCACGATGGCATCGTCGACCACGAAGCCGGTGGCAATCGTCAATGCCATCAAAGACAGATTGTTGAGACTGAAATTGGCCAGGTACATCACCGCAAATGTTCCGATGAGCGACAGCGGAACGGACAAGCTCGGAATGATGGTGGCCGGAATATTGCGCAGAAACAGCCAGATCACCAGCACTACCAAGACCACCGCGAGCACGAGCTCGAATTCGACATCCTTGACGGATGCGCGGATGGTCGTGGTGCGATCGGTGAGGAGCGCGACGTCCACGCCGGCGGGCATGTCCGCCTGCAGCGCCGGCAGCATGGCATGGATCCGGTCGACGACGTCGACGACGTTCGCGCCGGGCTGACGCTGTACGTTGAGGATCAGCGCCGGGACAGAGTTCATCCAGCCGCCGAGTTTGGAATTCTCCGCCCCCGAAACCAGCGTGGCCACATCCTTCAGGCGTACCGGCGCGCCGTTCTTGTAAGCCACCACGACATTGCCGTAATCCTCGGCGCTTCTGATCTGATCGTTGGTGTTGACCGTGTATGCATTGGCAGGTCCGTCGAGCGTGCCTTTCGGCCCGTTCTGATTGGCGTTGTTGATGGTGGTGCGCAGGTCATCCAGATTTATGCCATAGGCTGCCATGGCACGAGGATTTGCCACCACCCGCACCGCCGGTCTTTGACCGCCGCTGATGCTGACGACACCCACGCCCTTGACCTGTGAAATCTTTTGCGCAATACGCGTGTCAACCAGGTCCTCGACGTCCGTGAGCGCCATCGTTTTCGAGGTAATCCCCAGGATCAGCACCGGCGCGTCGGCGGGATTGACCTTGGCGTAAATCGGCGGTGCCGGCAGATCCTGCGGCAGCAAATTTTGACCGGCACTGATGGCCGCCTG
>Ga0210406_10005305_pt1 | contig 13537 bp, 13 predicted proteins | sample IncBWC30MmetaG_FD_155454 | JGI IMG/M metagenome (GOLD analysis project Ga0210406, IMG submission 155454) | Forest soil microbial communities from Barre Woods Harvard Forest LTER site, Petersham, Massachusetts, United States - Inc-BW-C-30-M | ecosystem: Environmental > Terrestrial > Soil >... | reverse complement strand
ACGACTATGCCGCATTGTGGCGCTGGTCCGTTGAAGACTTGGACGGTTTTTGGGGCGCGCTATTTGAATATTTCCACATCGACTGTTCGGCGCCGCCGCGCTGCGTGCTCGCCCGGCGCAACATGCCGGGCGCGCAATGGTTTCCGGGGGCGAAACTCAACTATGCACAGCACGTGCTTAGGCGCGAGCACGAGGGCGGCGATGCGCTCCTGTTCGCGAGCGAGAGCCACCCGCTCAAGCCCGTCGGCTGGCAGACCTTAGGAACTCAAGTCCGCACGCTGGCCACTCGACTGCGAGCGGCCGGCGTAGCACCCGGCGATCGGGTCGTGGCGTGGATGCCGAACATTCCGCCGACCATGGTGGCAATGCTCGCAACCACCGCGATTGGAGCGATATGGGCCTGTTGTTCTCCCGATTTCGGTGAACGCGGCACGCTCGATCGGCTCGCACAGCTCAAGCCGAAGCTCTTCTTTTGCGTAGATGGCTATCGATACGGCGGAAAGGCGATTGACCGTCGCGAAGAATTGCGCCGCATTGTTGGCGGGCTCAGTGAGCTGCAGCACATCGTCTGCCTGCCCTACCTCGACGCAGAACGCGAGACACTGCCGATCCCGTCGGCAGTTCCTTGGAATTCGTTCATGCAGGGACCCGAGATCAACGAAGCCGAATTTCATTACGAACAAGTTCCCTTTGATCATCCGCTGTGGATATTGTTTTCATCAGGTACTACGGGCCTGCCCAAAGCCATCGTGCACGGCCACGGCGGCATTCTGCTCGAGAACTTGAAAAACGCGACCTTTCACTTCGATCTGCATGCGGGAGATCGTCTGTTTTTTTTCACCACCAGCGGCTGGATGCTGTGGAATTTTCTAACCAGTACGCCGCTGACCGGCGCGGTTCCAGTACTCTACGACGGTCACCCCGCCTACCCACAGCCCGACATCTTGTGGCAAGTTGCGGATGCGGCCGGGGTGACGCTCTTCGGAGCGAGTCCCACTTATGTCGATCAATTGGCCCGCGCCGGCATTGTGCCGGGTGAGCGATATCCGCTCGCCAAGCTTCGCACCATCAGCCTCGCCGGCTCACCGGCTACGCCCGAGTGCATGGCCTGGTTTTACCGCAACGTCAAGCCGGACTTATGGGTCGCAAATGGCAGTGGCGGAACCGACTGCTGCACTGGGTTCGTCGGGGGCGTGCCGACCCTGCCGGTACATGCGGGGGAGATTCAAGCGCCCTCGCTCGGTGTCAGCGTCAGGGCATTCGACGAGCGGGGCCAGAGCATCATCGATCAAGTGGGCGAGTTGGTGATTACGGAGCCGATGCCTTCGATGCCCCTGAAATTCTGGAACGACCCCGGCGATGAGCGCTACCTGGAGACTTATTTTCAAGAGTATCCCGGGATATGGCGGCACGGAGATTTCTTCAAGATCAACGCGGCCGGCGGATGCGCGGTGCTCGGACGCTCCGACGCCACGCTCAACCGCTACGGTGTCCGCATCGGCACCGCGGAGATCTATCGCACCCTGGCGCTGCTGAGCGAAGTGGCCGATTCGCTGATCGTCAATCTCGACCTGCGGGACGGCGGCTTTTTCATGCCGCTGTTCGTCAAGCTCGCGCCGGGCACCAAGATAGACGCCGGGATCCAGTCGCGGATTCGCAGCCTGTTGCGGGGCGAGTACACCGCGCGCCATGTGCCCGACAAAATCTACGAAGTGCCGGCGATTCCTTACACCCTGACCGGCAAGAAAATGGAGGTTCCGGTGCGCCGGATATTGATGGGGGTCGCGCCCGCCAAGGCCGCCAACCCAAGCGCCATGGCTGATGCGTCGGCCTTGGATTTCTTTATTGACTACGTCAAGCGGCAGCAAGATTACGTACTGTAAGCGACGTTGCGATCGACGGGCTTTGCCATTGGCGCAGAGGGACATTTTGTGGCTTTAGAAAAACCCTATGCCGATATACCCGGCACGACTATTTTCGATTTGGACCAGGCCCGCAAGGGCTATCACCTGAACCAATTCTGCATGTCGCTGATGAAGCCGGAAAATCGGCAGCGCTTCAAGGCTGACGAAGCTGTCTATCTGCAGGCGTGGCCCATGACGCCGGAACAGCGGTTGGGCGTGCTCGCCCGCGACTACAACAGGCTGATTTCGCTGGGCGGCAACATTTTCTTTCTGTCCAAGATATTTTCGACCGACGGCAAGAGCGTTCAGCAGGCGGTTGCCACCATGACCGGCATGACCCAAGAGCAATATGCGCACATGATGAGCAACGGCGGGCGCTCGCCCACAGCCAACTAAAGGCAAGGGAACACCTTCAAATGGCACGCATTACCGCGGGTGTAGCTACCTCGCACGTACCGGCCATCGGCGCCGCAATCGACAACCAGAAGACCGACACCGACTACTGGCGGCCGCTATTTGCAGGATACGAGGCATCCAAGAGTTGGATGGCGGCGCATACCCCCGACGTGATCATACTGGTTTACAACGATCACGCCAGCGCGTTCAGCTTGGATATCGTGCCGACCTTTGCCATCGGCTGCGCCGATCACTACGCGCCGGCGGACGAAGGCTGGGGCCCGCGCCCCGTACCGATCGTGGAAGGTCATCCCGAACTCGCCGCTCATGTGGCCCAGTCGGTGATCGAGCAAGACTTCGATCTGACGATTGTCAATCGCATGGATGTGGACCACGGCTTGACCGTGCCGTTGTCGCTCCTATTCGGGCAGCCGAAAGCATGGCCGGCGAAAGTGATCCCATTGGCGGTCAACGTTGTGCTCTACCCTCCTCCCTCCGGCCGGCGCTGTTTTGAACTCGGCAAGGCGATACGCCGGGCGGTCGAGTCTTTCGACGAGGATCTCAGCGTGCAGATCTGGGGAACCGGCGGCATGAGTCATCAACTGCAGGGTCCCCGAGCTGGTCTTATCAATTCTCCCTGGGATAACGCCTTCTTGGACCGCCTCATCGAGGACCCTGAGGGACTATCGCGCGTACCGCACGTCGAGTATCTGCGTGAGGCGGGCTCGGAGGCCATTGAACTCGTTATGTGGCTGATCATGCGTGGCGCACTACAAGATAGGGTCGCCGTGCGCCACCGCTTCTACCACGTGCCGGCCTCCAACACCGCCGTGGGTCATCTGGTGTTGGAGAGTGCGCCCTAAATATCCGATCCGCAGCGTCAGTTCGCTACTCGTGAATTCGCGTCAGCAACTCGATCAATTTCGCAACCTCTCGGGCCGTAAAACGCGATTTGAGCCAGTGCTCGTGCTGACGGATCACCGCTTTGGCCGTGACCAGCGCCTTGCGGCCTATGGGAGTCAGATTGAGCGTCTGCTTGCGACCGTCGCTCTTCGACTTGCCGCGCACCAGATAGCGGCGGGACTCGAGCCGATTGACGATTGCCATGGTGGTGGCGCGGTCCATTCGCATGCGACTGGAAAGGTCGGTTTGCGCGATATCCGGATGGTCATCGACGAGCCAAAGCACCGACACTTGCTTCTGGGTGAGGCCCAGATTGGCAAAGGTTTCAGTAAAGTGCCGGTACACCGCGCCGTACGCCAATCGGATGTGAAATCCGACAATGTTGCGGATTTCACCAATGTCCTCATCTCCCGCAACGTGCGGTGTGGTGATCGTCAGCGTCTCTTTTTGCTTCACCATCCAAGCGCCTCGTTATTGGTTATTACTCATAAGTGTAACGCCTCGTAGACCGTGGCGCAGCACTGGGCGCAAAGGGATCAATGCAAGCTGATGGGCCGGCGAGTCACAACTTGAACCAACGCTCCGCATTCGTTTGCATCAGCTTGCGCTTGGTTTCAATCGGGATGTCGAGCAGGTCATGCGTGCGCACTTCATCCGCCACGTATTGGTAGGGATAGTCCATCGCATACATCACGCGGTCTTCGCCCAGGACTTGTTGCGCAAATAGGATCGCGGGCGCCCACGCCATGCCGCTGGTGGTGATGAGCACGTTGGAGCGAAGATACTCGAGAATCGTCTTCTTGAGCGGCTTCATGCGCGCGTAGCGTTTGGAGCGCACCGACGCCTGGTGCATGTAGTCGAGGCGGTAGGCCCAGTACGGCAGAGCCTCGCCGGCATGGCCGACCATGATTTGCAGGTCCGGGTAGCGGTCAAAAATGCCCGTGGTGATGAGGCGCAGCAGATGCATGCCGGTGTCCACGCCGAACCCAAAGATCGCACCGTCCAGGCCCGCTTCGAGCATGGGCCCGATCATGGAATCCGGCGGCGTCGCGGGGTGAATGTAGAGCGGTTGACCAGTGTCGGCGAGCGCCCGGAAAATGGGATCGAATTTTGGCTCATCCAGATATTCGCCCTGGGTATGGCTGTTGATCTGCACGCCCTTGAAACCGAGCGTCGCGCCCCGTGCGATTTCCGAGGCCGACCACTGCGGATCCTGCGGCGCAACCGTCGTCAAGCCGATATACCGGTCGGGTCGCGCAGCGACCTGTTCGGCCAAAAAGTCATTGGCGTGGCGTGCGATCTTCTTGGCCTCTGCGAGGTCGCGCAGGGGCTGCGCGCCCGGCGAGGTGAGCGCCAGGACCGCCTTGTCGATACCCGTTTCGTCCATGTGGCGAATGCGCTGTTCACCCAGATCCAAGAGACGTTCAATGATCATCGTCGCGCGTTCGGACCGGCTTTGCGCGTAGAACCCCCACAGCGATACCATGCCTTTATCGGCGGTCCCGTCTTTCACCATGCGCAGGTACACATCGATCTGCGCGCGGGTTGCGAAGGCTTCCTCGGTAGCGATGCGCAAATAGCCGCGATCACCCCCGGTATTCAGTGGGTGCGGCATCGCTATCCCTCGTGAACTGTCTTGAGAACCATGCACGCCATCACACCTTCGATTCCGTCTTCATGTCCGTGACCGGACCATTTCACTCCGCCGAAGGGTGCATCAGCGCCGGCGAGCGTGGTCGTGTTGAGGCAGAACATGCCGGTTTCCACTTCCCGGGCCAGCCGCTTTTGACGGACTGGATCATTGGTCCATGCAAAGGCCGACAGCCCGTACGGCAGACGATTGGCCTCGGCGATCATCTCCTCCTCCGTGTTGTACGGATTGATCAGGGCCAGTGGGCCGAAGGGTTCCTCGTTCATGACGGCGGTGTCGAACGGGATCTCCGACAACACGGTGGGCGCATAGAAGAAACCCTGCTTTCCGACGCGAGTACCACCGCTGTGACGGGTCGCACCAGCCGACACGGCACCTTCGATCAATCGATCCATGGCGTCGGGGCGGCGCGGGTTGGCCAGAGGTCCCATCTGCGAACTCTCATCGAGCCCATTGCCGACCCGCAACGCCTTGGCGCGCTCCGCAAATCCATCCCGGAAGGGCTTGAAGACATTGGCTTGCACAATGAAGCGCGTCGGCGAGACACACACCTGGCCGGCATTGCGAAATTTTGCGGCCACCATCGTGTTCAACACCCGCTCGACGTCCGCATCGTCGAATATCAATACCGCGCCGTGTCCGCCCAGTTCCATCGTGGTTCGCTTGCAGTCGTCCGCCGCAAGCTTCATCAGGTGCTTGCCGACCGCGGTGGATCCCGTAAAGCTCACTTTGCGAATCACCGGCGAGGCCAATAGCCGCCGCGACACCTCGTCGGGGACGCCGAACACTGCTTGGCCGACCTCTTTCGGCAGACCCGCATCCAGCAGGCACTGCAAAACAGCGAGCGCCGAGCCTGGCGCTTCTTCGGACGCCTTCATGATCACCGAGCAGCCCGCGGCAATGGGCGCACCGAGCTTGCGGCCCGGGTTACCGATGGGGAAATTCCAGGGCGCGAATGCGGCGACCGCACCCACGGGCTCATAGGTTACCGCCGAGCGCAAGCCAGGCGGGCGCGCCAGCAACCGTCCATACACCCGCTGGCACTCGCCGGCATAAAAATTGAACAGCCCGACGACCATTCCCACCTCTATTCGCGCCTCGGCCAGGGTTTTGCCTTCTTCGAGGGTGGCGATTCGTGCAATTTGCTCCTGACGTTCCAGCATCAAGCGCGCCGCGCCCGATAACACGGCCGCGCGCTGCTGCGGAGGCGCATCGCGCCAGATCCGAAAGCCGCGCCGCGCCGCATCGAGCGCCCGGTCAAGATCCGCGGCGTCGGCCAACGGTAGTTGCCCGAGGATCTCGCCGCTCGCCGGATTCAAGACTGCGTGCGTACGCCGCTGGCCCACGGCAACCCGCTCACCGTCGATGATCATATGCAGGTCGGGATAGCTCACGGTTCTTTCTGCCACGGAAACTGCCACCGCCATCGTCGTTCTCCTTGCGCGATCCGCTTTACAATCGGCGACTTGTATGTGTTAGATACAATATGAATCGAGATGGCTTGTCCAGCGTTTTTTCGAAGGCGCGCTAAAGCGATGCGGGTCAATGCGCTCGATCACGTCAATATTATCACCGCCGATCTGGATGGCACGGCGCGCTTCTATGCGGAATTGTTTGGACTGGAACGGCGCAATGCACCGCCCCCGCTCACCCCCGAGAACGCGCAATGGATGTTTGATGGCGCCGGCCGCGCCATCATCCACATCAACCATAGCGATTGTCCGCGACTATACGACCGCGCAATAGAGCCCGGGCCCACCGGAGCACTGCACCATGTGGCACTCAACTGCTCCGGCTTCTCAGAAACTCTGGCGAAGCTCGGGGCCCGCGGCCTCGCTTACCAATTGAACGAGGTCACGGCCGTTGGCCTGCGCCAGATATTCACGCTGGATCCGAACGGCGTGCTGCTCGAGCTCAACTTCTTCGGCGATTGAGCCCAAAACCGTCTTGCCTCATGCGGCGCCCTTGGTACGCCAGCCTTCCTTGTACGTCTCGCGCGCCACGCGGCTGTATGGCAGCGGGCTCACGATGGCGCGAACCTCGATTTGCTTGTGAGGCTCAACCGTCGTTTTCTTCGTACCCCCGTTTTCCTCGCCCCACACGACGCGCACTTCGGTTCCGACCGCTATTCGAGGATCGATGGTCGCGAGGCTGAGCGCCTGCTTTTCGTTGTAGCTGTATCCGGTGAACATCGACAGCCCCACGGTCTTGCCCGCAGCGTCGACTACGCGGTCGTAGTTGGATGAGGCATAGTTCGCGAGCGGTACGTCGAAGAATTTGTACTGTTCACCGTCCGGATTGAACAGGGAGGCCATGATCTTGGCCATGTCCGCCGGGTTCCATGCAAGCGTCACCTTCCTGCGCTGAGTGTCGGGGGTTATTTTCTGCAGTGCCTCGCGACCGTGGAAATCGTGATCGAATTTGATGAACTGACCGTAGCCCAGCTCCCACGGCGTCAAATAGTAGTCTTCAATATTGTCCGAGATGAAACTGCCGCCGATGGAGCCGGTGGCCTCGTAGCCTTCGGCGGGCAGCCATTGCCGATACCCCTTCAGCGCCTCGCCGCTGTAGATGGCCGGCAGCGGCGATGGGATCCAACCCGACTCGAGCGTATTGGAAGGATAGGCGCGGCTGCCGCAGGGAACTATTCCAAGCTCCTGCCCGGCATTTAAGATCGCCGCGCGAACCTCTTCCTGCTGCTCGTAGGGCCCCCAAATCTCCAGCCCCGGTGCGCCGGACATGCCGTGGCGCAACGTGCGCACCGTCTTCCCTGCGATGTTCATGGTCGACATGTTGAAAAACTTCAGCTGTTCGAGCTTTCCGCCGTGCAGCTTTTCGATGATGGCCCAGGCGTTGGGGCCTTGAATTTGAAAGCGCCACACCGAACGCGTCACCGGTTTGCCCATCGGACGCATCGGTGAACGATCATCCAACTGGACATCCACTGCATAGCCGCCGCTTGCTGCCTGATAGCGCAGCCAGTTGGACGCAGGCGCGCGGCCGACGTACAAGAATTCTTCCGGCGCCAGATAGAACAGGATGCCGTCGCCGATCACGTGACCGTACGGCGTAGCAGGAACGTATTGCTTCGCCTTGTTTACGGTGAAACCCTGCATCGTGTTAATCGCCGTAGCGCTCAGCAACTTGAGCGCATCCTTGCCGCGGATGTAGAGATTCACCATGTGATGCGTCTGGTCGAACAACACCGCGCTGTGTTGCCAGGCCCATTGCTCGGCGCGCCAATTGTGGAATTCGGGCGCGACCACCGGATATACATAGGCGCCAAGCTGTGAATTGCGAAGCAATTTGACGGTATTGCCTGCTGTTGCCAAAACCTCTTCGAGATTGCGCGCCGCCATGAATAATTCCCCCTTTTAAATAAAACCTTGCATGGAAGTCATATCAGAGCCATTCACGAGAGCCCGCGCCGCGTTGTCCTTCAGAATGCCCGGAAGCACGTCCTCCTTGAATCCCACCTGCTTGGCCGCCTCGATCCATTTGTCAGGGCGGATGAGCGGAAAATCCGAACCGAACATCATCTTCTTCTTCAACTGACCGTTTGCGTATTGGATGATCTGAGGGTGGAGGTATTTCGGGCTCCAACCGGACAAGTCGATGAACACATTGTCCTTGTGCAGGGCCATCGACAAACTTTCATCCACCCACGGCCAACTAGGATGCGCGAGGATGATTTTCATGTCGGGAAAGTCCACCGCCACATCGTCGATCAGCATTGGCTGACCCCATTTGAGACGCACGCCGCCGCCTCCGCGCATGCCGGTGCCCATGCCGGAATGCCCGGTATGGAAGATGGCCGGCAAGCGGTGTTCGGCAATCACCTCGTAGAGGGGGTACGCGATCCGATCCGCGGGATGAATGTCCTGCATGATGCCGTGGAACTTGAAGCCGCGGACACCATGGTTCTCGATGAGGTCGCGCGCCTCGTGCGCGCCCATCTTGCCCTTGCGCGGATCTATCGAGGCAAAGGGAATGACGATGTCATCATTCTTGGCGGCATACTCGGCGATCTCGTAATTGCTGACACGCTTTGCCCCGATGGAGCTTTCGCAGTCGACCGTGAACAGGCAGAACGCGATCTGCTGTTCTCGGTAGAGCTCGATGATCTGCGGAATTTTGGGCCGTTCACGCGGCGCCTTGAAATACGCAGAGGCTGCATCGAAGTATTTCCCCATCACGGGGTCCTCTGGATCGTGACAGGAGACCTCGGCGTGCACATGCACGTCAATGGCGCGAATCTTTGATAAATCGATCATCCGGCGATCTCCGCTACTGAATCAAGACAACATCTTCGGGCCGGTTTTCTTGGCCGCTTCGATTTCCGCGGCGCGATCGCGTTTGATGGGCACATCGCGGCCCGCCTGGACCGCAGGCCGCTCCCCGACCTTCGCGAGCCAACGCTGCAAATTCAAGAAATCCTCGACGCTCACGCCGGACCACTCGTAACCGGAAACCCATGGCCATAGGGCCATGTCCGCAATTGAATACTCGCCAACGATGTATTCGTGCGCTGCGAGCTGCCGATCCAAGACGGCAAACAATCGCATGACCTCGCGCTGGTAGCGATCGATGGCGGGCTGAATCTTTTCCGGAAAGTAGCGCAGAAATACGTTTGCCTGTCCCATCATCGGCCCGATGGCTGACATTTGGAACATCAGCCACTGAATCACGCGGCTTCTGGATTGAGTATCCAGCGGCAGGAAGCGGCCGGTCTTCTCGGCGAGATAAAGGAGGATCGCACCTGACTCGAACAATGCGAAGCCATCGTCGATGAGCGTGGGAATCCGGCCGTTGGGATTCAACTTTACATACCAGTCCGCTTTTTGCTCGTTGGTGGCGAAATCAATCACCCGAACCTCATAGGGCAAGTCCATTTCCTCCAGCGCGATCGAGATCTTCCAGCCATTCGGCGTCGGTGCCGTATAAAGGGTAATTGCCACTAATGACTCCCAGCGCCCTGTGTTCGTTGGCGCGTTTGATTCAGCCCCAGCGGTTGATTTCTGGGCCAGGCGCCCAACAAACGTCAGGTGCCGGTTCCCGCGCAAGCGACAGCGCCTTGGCAACCGCCGGTCGCACCCGAACGCGATGCACCCAGTCCGCCGTGCGCGGCCGTTCCGCAAACGCGGATGGTACCAACTCGACCATCCCGGCCAACCACGCATAACTTTCGAGATCCGCGATAGAGAACTCACCCATCAGCCAATCACGGCCGTCGAGCTGCGCCTCGATCTTATTCACCGCCTGCGCGATCTTCGTCTTGCTGTCGGCCAGCCGGTCTTCGGCATTGAGGCCGGCCGCCGTGTCCTGCCATCGGGCGCGCAGATCCTCGCTGCCGATTTTGGCGAGCATCGCGTGATCGCCGGTTGGGGGATGTGCGCATAATCCCAGATAAGCGGCTGCGGGCGCCGTCCGCTCTATCATCTGGCGGCACCAGGCCATCATTTCCCAACGCGCGTATGGATCCGTGGGACGCAGCCTGCCGCCCTTGCCCACATCGTCCAGATAACACGCGATGAACACCGAGTCCGTCATGCCCTCGTCCTCCACCACCACGACCGGGCCTTCGCCCTCGACGCTCATCGCAACTTCCGGCTGCTGCGCGCAGGCTAGATTGTGACGCTGCCCCTTCGCGAGATCGACGTGCACGAGTGAAGCATCCACACCCGCTTCGAAGAGCGCAGCCAGCACCGTAAAAGACGGTCCATTGGGCTCGCCATGATAGACGGTGATGCTCACGTCACCTGCTCCTTACCGATGTACTGCTGCTCCAAAATGGCCACGCGCTTCACCATGGCCGTCCGGCCCATCGCCCAGCACGCCTTGGTCATTGGGCGCGCGTAGATGGCGCGCAGCCAGCGTAGGATATTCGGCGTCAATTCATCGTTGGAGAGCTTGGGCTGCGACAATGGCAGGGCGTAACCCAGATTGAAACCGTTGATATCCGCCAGACTGTATCGATCGCTCGCGAGCCACTCGCGCTTCCCGAGTGCGGCCTCCAGCATGCCAATGCCCACGGCGACGCGGCGTTGCGATTCCTTGAGTTCCTCCTCGGCGAACAGTCCGTAGATGGCTTTACGCCAAGCAGTACGGCGCTCGGGCAGCGGAATCCGCTCAATGGCGGCCTTCAATTCATCGGGATCCTTCGAACGGACCGCGGGTCCGACGAATATGTTCCATCCGATCATCGAAAAGCTGGGACCCAGCCATTGATCCATGAATTTCATCCACCAACGCACGCGCCATCGATCTTTCGGATGCTCCGGCATGAGCTGCGGCCCGGTGAATGCCTCGTTCACGTATTCCATAATCGCCGTCGACTCGGTGAGCACGCGCTTTCCATGCCTCATCGCCGGAATCGTTCCCTGAGGATTGATCGCCAAATAGTCCGGCTTGTGTTGATCGAAATTGAGCAGGTCGAGGTAATGGCTGCTAAACGCCACGCCCTTTTCCATCAAGGCAAGCATCGGCTTGCCGGAATTGGCATTGGGTTCCCAGTGATACAGGGTCACGTCACTCATCCAGCCCCCAGCAGTTTGTAAGCGTTGCATACCATTCGCCCGGTGCACCGGTCAAGCGAGGATGCGCTCGGGTTTTATGGAAGACGCGCCACCCGTTCCAGCAGGCTGAGCAGCTGCACTCGTCCTTCAGTGCCGATTTGCGCAATCACCCGCTCCTCATGCACTGATTGAAGTTTCGTCGCATGCTCGAGCAGCAGCCGGCCTCGCGGTGTAAGACCCAGCGAGTAGGTCCTGCCGTCGGTTTCAGACTTACGGCGCCGAACCAGTCCGCGATTCGCCAGCTCGGCGATGATGGCCACGAAATTTGCTTTTTGAATGCCGAGTGCGTCCGAGACGCTCGATTGGCTGGTACCGGGGTTCTGATCGATCAAAGTCAACACAGCAAATTGGCTTGGGCGCAGATTGAGAGAACCAAGCGCCTGATTGAAATCGGCGAATATTGCCAGTTGCGCCCGGCGCAGGGCATACCCGATGAGGCCGTTGAGTGGCGTCATTTTCACGATTCCGTTTTTGCATCGCGCGCGTTTCTCGTCCCGGGACGCATTGCGCCATCACCTGCGCTGCATCGGCTGACGCCGACCTGAAGCGGAATTTTGCCGGTAGATGCTCGCCAATACTCGACGCAGAGTGATATGCAAATGGCCGCCGAGTCGGGATAAATCAAGTATCTGCTGCGCTGCAATAGAACCGGACCTCAGTTTGGTGGATAGCAGCTATAAGCCGAAAGTATTGGTTCCGGCAAATGATTGTCTCGTATAACTAGTCCATAACTAAGTGTAGGCTCAGATACACAAGAAATAGATTTCAGGCAGTGAATGGGGAGTAAATTCAATGGCACATCTTGAGTCGTTTTCGACGGCTGGCCTTGATCCACGCCGCAAACTTGCCTTCTGGAATGACTGCGCCAGCGAGAGCTTTTCACCCTTGGTCTCCGAACCCGAGGACATTCGCACGTTCAACGGCTCCATTGTGCGCGGCTCCATCGGCGATATGAGTCTGGCGGAGGCGTATTCCGACGCGCAACTCGTGAGCCACTCGCGCTCGCACGTCGCGCGCACCACGAACTCGATTTTCTTCCTGCAATTGATGCTCGAGGGCGAAAGCATCAGTCGGCAGGACGGCCGCGAATCGCATCTGCGCGCAGGCGACTTTACGCTTTGCGACAGCACCCGCCGCTACGAAATCACCTTCACCGGACCCAACCGGATGTTGGTGCTCGGCATTCCGAGCGCCAAGCTACGGCGCCAGGTGGGCTGGCCGGAGTGCGTATGCGCGATACCGATGCCGGGTAACCGCGGCGCCAGCGGCCTCTTGTCTCAGCTGCTGCGTCAGTACTGGAGCGAGTATCACCGGGGACTGGATGAGCAGACGGGCAGTCGGGTATCGATTGCCATCCTCGACCTCATCGGCGCAGCGTATGCCGACCTGCCGCAGGCTCTTGCCGACCGCTCTTCACTCGGCACGGCGCATCGCATCCGAATCATCAATTATATTGAGGCCCATTTGCACGATCCGGACCTGACACCCACAAAAATTGCGGAAAACTGCAAAATGACGGCGCGTTATCTGCACCATCTGTTCTCCGACCAGGACGAGACCGTGGCGCGTTACATCCTCAGGCGCCGCCTGGAGGCTTGTTCGCGCGCGCTGCAATCGGGAGCCCAACGCGGACGCACGGTGACCGCCATCGCATTCGACTACGGCTTCAATAGTCCCACACATTTTGGCCGGGTGTTTCGAGCCAAGTACAATGCCACGCCGCGCGAATATCGCCGCCTCAAGGCCGAAATCACCTAGGAGCCTGTCAGTCAGGCTCCCAGGGTCGTTCATGGACTCGAACGCGGCGCGGCTGCTGCCTCGGCCATTTTGTCTTCGTTGGCGCGATGAATCACGTAGTCGCGAATTCGAGAGGCATCCGCCGACGTGATCTCATCCTTAAATGCCACCATGCCTTTGTCGGTGCGCAGCCCATCGCGCACGGTCGAATCCCACAACGCGGCGTTCTTAAGCAGTGCCGAATAGCGCAGGTCCGGCAACACGCCGCTGCCCGTCGCGCTGTCGCCGTGACACGTGGAGCAGTACATATGATAGAGCGCCTTGCCATCCGTCAAGGCGGCCGCGCCCGCGGTATCGCGCGGTGGATCGAG
>Ga0210406_10005304_pt1 | contig 13538 bp, 13 predicted proteins | sample IncBWC30MmetaG_FD_155454 | JGI IMG/M metagenome (GOLD analysis project Ga0210406, IMG submission 155454) | Forest soil microbial communities from Barre Woods Harvard Forest LTER site, Petersham, Massachusetts, United States - Inc-BW-C-30-M | ecosystem: Environmental > Terrestrial > Soil >... | reverse complement strand
TAAGCGCGCTGGTGAGAAGAGATACGCCGAAGACGCTGGGATGGAGGGCGGACAATCTTTGGGCGGCGACGCGGCAGGCAGTTCCCTTTTTCGCGATCGCATCACTGGGAATTTGCGGTGTGGGACTTTTTTTTGGAATGCTGCAGCGATTGCCGGCGCATTTGATCGAGCCGAGACGATTTATCGGGTACCTATCTTTTTGCCTGCTGCAACAGGTGGCGCTGAATTCTTTTTTGACGAACCGCTTGCTGGGTTACTTTGATAAGGCGTGGCAGGCGGCGTTGGTGGCCGGGGTGCTGTTTGCGGCGCTGCATTGGCCGAATCCGGTGCTGGTACCGCTGACGCTGGTGGGCGGGGTCGGAATGGCGTGGCTGTTCGCGCGGGAGAGAAACATTTTGCCGCTGGCGTTGGGGCAGGCGGTGCTGGGGGCGCTGGTGTGGTGGGCGTTTCCGCTGGCGTGGCACCACTCGATGAGGGTAGGACCGGGGTTCTGGGCGTTCCACCCGTAGGGATTGGGGCACCCAAGAACCCACGTGCAAAGGCGGCACGTGGGGCACCCATCAAAGGTTGGTTTTTCAGTGAGTTAGTTTCCTCCGGATGTTGTGGTGATGAGAGGTACTTTGCAATTTCAGAGGACCATAAGGGCTCCCCTCCCGGGCAGTAGTTCGACCATCCGCTTCCCTTCTCGATGGTCAATATAAGATAAGGTTGGAACTTTTGGGCATGCCTTGGCGTATTGGTAGACAAGGAGTGTGCCATGAAGACTTTCAGGGGAATCCTCGGATTGGGTATCGCGGCGGCCTTTGCGGCGGCGACCTTCCTGCCAGCGCGGACTTCTGCGCAAGATACGACACCAACCACGACAACCAGCGCCAGGACAACAGAGCAGTGGATCCACGTTCGCGTGGAGAGCAAAGAGGAGCATGGCGAGACGGTGCGGGTGAACGTGCCGGTGGAGATGGCGGCGAAGGTGTTGCCCGCGATCAACAAGAACAATTTGCATGACGGGAAAGTGCGGATTGACTCGAGCCACATGAATGACGTGGACCTGCGGGTGATTCTGGATGCGGTGCGTAGTTCGCGGGACGGCGAGTATGTGACCGTGCAAGGCCACGACAACAATGTGCGGGTGGCAAAGAGTGCTGGGTATCTGTACATCCACGTGACGGACAATTCCGAGGGAAAGAAAGCCGCCGCGAAGGATGGCAACGCGGAAGCGAAATCGGCGGGGCACGGATCGAAGGTGGAGATCAAGGTGCCGATGAAAGTGGTGGATGCGCTGTTTTCGGCGGGCAAAGATGAACTGGATCTGGTGGCGGCGCTGAAGGCGCTTTCGGCGCATGGGGATACGGAACTGGTTACGGTGAAGGATAACGAGAACACGGTGCGGATCTGGGTGGATTCGAAGAACGTGGCGGACTGAAAGACAGAAAATTGAAATTGGAAAATTGAAAATGGGTAGGGCCTAGGCAATCGCGGTGGGCTTGGCCCCTTATAAGTGGCCGTTACAGGGATTCGGAGGAGAACATGCTTTTGCTGGCGAAGGCAGCGTTGGGATTGGGCGCGACGATGGCTATGGCGGGCGCGTATGTGTTTCACGAGGGCGTGATTCGGGTGGATGTGGATGAACACCGGGCCGGGGGATCGCACGTGCACTTTTGGGTGCCGGCGACGGTGGTGTCGGTGGGAATGCATCTTGCGCCGAAGGATCAGGTGAATCGGGTGACGCAAGAGGCGCGTCCGTTTTTGCCGGCGTTGCGGGAGGTGGCTAAGGAGCTGCAGAAGTATCCGAATGTGGAGCTGGTGGATGTGATGGACGCTCGGGACCATGTGCGAGTAGCGATGGTGGACGGGAAATTGCAGATTGACGCGGTGAGCGGGGACGGGGATGTGGTGCACCTGAGTGTGCCGGCGCGGGTGTTGTGCGATGTGGCAGATGAATTGGAGGCGAAAGCGCCGGGGGTGTGAGGGAAGCGAGATAACAGGTAGCAGCGATCAGATAGCAGGAAACGAACAAAGGCGAATTAGTTTCATCGAGTTTTGAATTGGATCAGTGGTTGCCACGGTCCCTCCACTCCGTGGCCGGCGCACCGAACTACGGTGCGCAAGAAAATGCCGGCCACTCCGGTCGGGATGACAGACTAAGAGAAAAACAAAATCAAGAGCAGAGTCCTTCCAGCTGCGCTCAGGGCAGGCAGAGTTCGCTGAGAAGAGCAACAGAAACCCCATGCCGGAGGCGCCCGGACTGGAAAAGGCCGGAGAGCTCGCGGACTGACCTTGCGCTACACACGCGAATAGAGTTAGGTGCCGGGAGTGCCGGGGATGAAGTAGATTTCAAATTGCAGGTGTTCTTTTTTCCAACCGGCGCGCTGCAGCATGCCGCGGCCGGTTTCAACCATGCCGGGATGACCGCAGAGATAAGCAGTCGTGTCGGCCGGAGTCAGATTCCAAACTTCAACATATTTGCGGACCAGGTCGTCGACGCGGCCAAGTTCGCCATGCCAGTCCGGATTATCCCAAGTGCGGCTGATGGTGGGAACATACTTAAACCAGGGCGCTTCGGCAGCGATTTTTTCCAGTTCGTCGCGATAGCCGAATTCATGGGCATGGCTGGAGCCATGGACGCAAAAGAGGCGATGCTCGCCGGGCATAGGCGACCCGCCCTTTTTCCAATCCTGAAAAATCGTACGGACATAGCTGACGTACGGCGCGACTCCCGTGACGGTGCCAAGGAGCAGGTGATTGGTGTGACCGCTCTTCAGATCGAGAGTGAAGCGGCCCTTAGCAAAGCGCCGGAGATAGAGGGGATTATCCGCCTGGAGGACGTTGAGGAGCGGAGTGAGTTGACCGGCGGGAACGTGCTCGATGAAAAATTCGAGGGCACGCTCATAAGGAGAGGAAACGATGGAGTAGGCGCGTTCGACGCGTTTGCCGTCGCGATCGACACCGAGGGTGGCGTATTGACCGGCCTTGTAGTCATACGCGCCGCCCGGATCGACTTTGAGGACGAAAAGATCTTCGGCGATTTGGCGGCGTTCCACGACGCGTGCAGGCAGAAACTTTTCCGATGGTGTATCCAAGCAAGCCCCTTAACGAAGAGGATGGCAAATCGGTGGAAAGTGGCAGGCAGGACGCTGAGGCTATCCACCTGAGAGCAAAAGTGATTTTAGAACAGAAGCTGAGAATGCTCAAGGCTTAGGATTGGAGCTAGTTTTGCGGCTGCTGCCGGTGCTGCTGCATCTCTTGCATCATTTGCTGCATGTCGAATTGTTTTACGGGGCCGGTGATGCGATCGGTGGCGCTGTCCAGGATTTTGGAGAGGACCTGGGTGTTGCCGTTGCCGCTGATCTCCTTGACCATGCCCAAAGGAGTGACTGTGTCGCTGGTCCAGATTTCGGCGTGAGTTTTGTCGTTGCGCCAGTGTTCACAGGAAAAAGTGCCGGCGGGGACGGTGATGGAATCCGTGCCGACGGAGTGCCAGTCGGCGGCATTTTCTTCAATTTTTTCCTTACGCGCGGCGTTCATTTTCATCGGCATTTCCATGGCTTGCTGGCCCGGGGGCTGGATGATCATGCGGTGGAATTGAAAATCGCCGGGGGTGATGAGGCTTTTGCCGACGAACGTTTTCCCCTGCGGGTCAGTGGAGACGATCTGCATCCAGAAACTTTCCTTGCCTTCGAAAGAATCCTTGCCGACGACGGCGATTTCGCTGGTGCGGGAGGTTTTGCCGTCTTTATCGGTGTCGAGATAAACGGCGCCTTTGCCGACGACTGGGTGGAAGACTTTGGTGATGGAGGGGCGCTTGAACATGTCCATGCCCATCTGGGCGTGGGAGGAAGAGGCGGCGGCGAGCGAGATTGCCGCAAGAATTGCGAGGAAGAAAAGACTGCGTTTCATTATTCTCCTTCGAGGTTGGGGTTCGGGTGGCTCCGTGTGGGAATTTCATATCAAGTTGGGATGGGGAAAGCAATCGGGGGACTGTGGAAGGATGTGCAAAAGAGAGAGACGGCGAGTGGTGGAAGAAGGAAAATCTGACGCAGAGTCGCTGAAGGCGCAATTTCGGAGGAAAGGAGGAACCCAAGAACACAGGCTGAAGCCTATGCTACTCGGATTATTCGTAGGCGAGGGCTTCGACGGGGTCGACGCTGGAGGCGCGGAGAGCGGGGATGGCGGCGCCGAGGGAGGCGCCGATGATGGCGAGGCCGATGGAGGCGACTACCCAGCCGGGGGTGAGGAGAATGGAGAGGCTGGGGTCGGTTTGCTTGAGGATCGCTTCGGTGAGAAGGGTGATGGCGATGCCAAGGAAGCTGCCGGCGATAGTGAGGAAAAGGGTTTCGCCGAGAAGCATTTTGACGACGTCGAAGCGGGAAAAGCCGAGGGCCTTGAGGATGCCGATTTCGCGAGTGCGCTCCAGGATCATGGTGTGCATGTTCATCAGGACAACGAGGAAGCTGATGACGATGCCAAGGCCGACCATGGTCTTGATGAAGGGTTTCAGCTCGGGCAAGTTGGAGGAGTTCATGAGCGAAACGTATTCGGACATGGAGCGGATGCGGTTTTGCGGATCGAGTTTGAGAATTTCGGCGCGTGCGGCTTCGGTGTCGCCCTTGCTGCGCACGAAAATCAAAGAGACGTGATTTTCGGCTCCGACGATGTCCTGTCCGGTTTTGAGAGGGATGAAGAAGCGGGCGCCCTTGCCGTGGGCAACGATGCCGGAAATTGTAAAGGAGTGGTTGGAGAGAGTGATGACGTCACCGACCTTGATGTGGCGGGTCTGAGCGATGATGTCGTCGGCGAGGGCTTCGTCGGGAGCCTGGAAGGGGCGGCCGTCACGGAAGATAAATCCCTGGCTGAGGGCGTTGAAACGTTTGTAGTCGATGGCGTAGATGATGATGAGGCTTTTGGGGTCGGAGAGGATGAGGGTGGGAGCGGATTCGTCGACGTCGGGGAGTTTGGCGACCTGATCGCCGAGGGATTCCGGCATGACGGCGCTGGCGAACGCGAAGAAGATGGAGGAGTTGGGCGGCTGAACCAGCAGATCGGCGCCGACGCCTTCGACGCGCTTGCCCCACTCGGCCACGATGCCGCTGGTGAGACCGACGATCATGAGGACTAGAACCACTTGAATGGAGATGGCGAGGATGCTGAGCGCACAACGCAACGGGCGCGAGACAAGATTGCCCCAGAACATGCGCAGGAGAGAAAAAGGGCCGTCGTAAGAGTCGGGCATAGAAGAGTTGGTCAATTAGAGCTCGACGCTGCAAAGAAAATACCGGCCGCACTGGAAATCACGGAAACATTTGAGGTTGAGATCCTTCGGGCATCCTCATCGGATGCCCTCAGGATGACAACTTTCCGTTTATTCGCAAGGTGTGAAGCCATGCCGTCCGGCTGAAAAGTCTGGAGTCCGCTTATAAGAATGTAGCACCGGGAATGGAGCGGGTCAAAAGAGAAACGGGCGGAGTTGTAGCACGAAGAATGCCGAAGTGCAGCAAGAATTATTTCTGTGCGATGAAGTTTTGCACATGAGTGTTGATAACCTTGTGGAAAGTGGCGGTTGCGCCGGGGTTAACTCCGCAAAATTCAACACGATGATACGGATTGCACACTTTTGGTGCAATGCGCCGGAATCGTGACGCGCGGGCCGGAACTTCTTCAAGCGCAGTGACGAAAGACACAGGGATGTTGGCAGAAAAGCACAAATGATTTCAGCGCAAGGCAGTTTGGAATGGAAAACTTTTGCACGAAGCTGCTGGGAAGAAAGAAAACTCGTGGAACATGCGTGAAACAAATTTGTTTGACGGCGAGCTCAGCGAACGCTAATACCACTTCGGCGGGCGATCAAGATGAATCTTTACGACTTGCTTGGAATCGGTGATGTCGTACCAGTGCCCGTAAGGCTTCCAGCCTTCCGCGACAACTTGAATGAGGACGCGTCCCACTGGCGGTTGTGGAACGTGGGCGATGCCTTGCATGTTGGTCTTGACGTTGACTTCGGTCTTTTTGTCTTTGATTAAACGATCTTCCTGCGTTTTGAGATAGACGCTGGCATTTTCGATGGGCTTATCCGCGTCGCCGCCGGTGATTTCGATTGTGAGGCGGGGAATGGGCGTTTCTTTGGGAGGGTTGGCTTGTTGCGCGGACGCAGCAGCACACGCGGCGAAGCAGAGCAATGCGAGACAAGCTGAGCGGGAGAACTTGGGAAGTTGCATGGCCGTTTCCCGAATATGTTGGCTGGAAAATGTGCGCGGGTCAAGTTCGTTGAGGAGTTGGGAGAGTCGACGAGAGCATTCAGTTAAGTGGTTGAATTGATTCGGGCGCAGGATCGTTGGAAAATTTGACTCGCCGTGCGGGGTCTTGTAAGTATGGTGGGCTACGGAGCGCGGTTGAATCTGAGGAGAAGACATGGGATTTGCCACGAACGCGATACATGTGGGCCAGGAGCCGGATCCGTCGACAGGGGCGGTGGTCGCGCCGATCTATCAGACGTCGACGTATGTCTATGAAGAGCTTGGGAAATCGAAGGGCGGATACGATTACGCGCGGACGAATCATCCGAACCGAAAGGCCCTGGAGCGTACGGTAGCGAAGCTGGAAGGCGGGCACGCGGCGTACGTTTTTACCTCGGGGATGGCGGGGATTGACGCGGTGTTCCGGTTGCTGCGGCCGGGCGATCACGTGGTGCTGTCCGAAGCGGTGTATGGCGGCGTTTACCGGTTATCGACGCAATTGCTGGTGCATTTTGGACTGGAGTTCAGTTTTGTGGACACGACGAACCCGGCGGTGGTGCTGGGAGCGATGCGGCCGAACACGAAGATGCTGTACATCGAGACGCCAACGAATCCGACGCTGAGGATTACAGACATCGCGGGGATGGCGAAACTGGCGAACGAGCGGCGAGCGACTCTGGTGGTAGACAACACGTTCATGACGCCGTATCTGCAGAGGCCGATTGAGCTGGGCGCGCACATTGTGGTGCACTCGATGACGAAGTATATGAACGGCCACAGCGACGCGACGGGAGGGGCGGTGGTGCTGACGCGGCCGGAAGATGCGGAGAAGATTTATTTTCTGCAGAGGTCGTCTGGGGCGGGGCTGGCGCCGATGGATTGCTTCCTGGTATCGCGCGGGTTGAAGACGCTGGCGGTGCGGATGCTGCAGCATAATGCGAACGGGTTGGCGGTCGCTCGGCACCTGGATGCGCATCCGAAAGTGCGCAAGGTGCATTATCCGGGGCTACCAACGCATCCGCAGCATGATCTGGCGCGCAAGCAGCAAAAGGGTCCGGGGGCGATGATTGCGTTTGATTTGGGAGATGAGGGAGCGGCGCGGCGGTTTTTGAACCAGGTGAAGATTTGCGCGCTGGCGGAAAGTTTGGGCGGAGTGGAGTCATTGATATCGCTGCCGGCGCAGATGACGCACGCTTCGATGCCGAAGGAAGTGCGGGACGCGGTGGGAATTACGGATAGCCTTGTGCGGTTGAGCGTGGGGATCGAGGACGTGGAGGATATTATTGGGGATTTGGATCAGGCGTTGTTGTATGTGTGAAAGAAAGAAGTAACGAAGTAAAGAGGTAAAGAAAGAGGAAGAGCTTCACACAGAGGACGCAGAGGAAGCGCACAGAGAACACTGAGAAAGACGAGAATGGCCGGCTTGTGGTCGGCCATTACTTTTTGCAGGAGTCGGAGAGCCAGCGGAGGTACGGCTTGGAGCCGGAGGAGATGGGAAGGACTAGAAATTCGGGAGTGTCGTAGGAGTGGAGGCGGAGGACTTCCCTTTCGAGGGATTTCAGGCAGCGGGTGGTGGTCTTGATCAGGAGGAGCTGTTCGCGTGCGGTTTCGATTTTTCCTTTCCAGCGGTAGATCGATTCTAAAGGGGAGATTTGGATGTTGACGCAGGCGGCGAGGTGTTTTTGGAGGAGGTGGCGGGAGATTTTGCGGGCTTCGGGGAGGGTGGGGCAGGTTACGAGGACCAGGCGGAATTGGGTGGTGGGGGGCATCGGGTTAGCGAAAAGATTGTAGCGGATTTTGAGAGTGGTGCGGGAATGGGGAACCGTACATTTGCAATTTCCAAAAATTTGGCAAACGATATATCCATCGTGAGGGGTCCGCTCAATGCCCTATGAAACGCTGTTGCTGGAATCCACCGGCCACACCGCCACGATTACGCTGAACCGTCCCGACAAACGCAACTCCATCAACACCCAGATGATCGCCGACCTGCAATCGGCGCTCGACGAGGTTGAGAAAACCCATGCGCGGGTTGTAGTGATCACCGGTGCGGGGAAAGTTTTTTGCGCGGGGATGGACCTCTCCATGTTGCAAGCCATCGCCACGCAATCTCCCTCCGAAAATCAGGAAGATTCCCTCCGCATGGCCAAGTTGTTTCGCCGCATCTGGAGCTATTCAAAACCGCTGATCGCCGCCGTCAACGGCCACGCCCTCGCCGGAGGCTGCGGCATCGCCACTCTTTGCGATTTCACCATCGCCGTACCTGAAGCCAAGTTCGGCTACACCGAAGTGAAAATCGGCTTCCTCCCAGCAATCGTCTCCGTTTTCCTGACCCGCCAGATTGGCGAAAAACGCGCCCGCGATCTGTTGCTGACGGGACGGATTGTAGAAGCTTCCGAAGCCAAAGAACTCGGCCTCGTCAACGAAATCATTCCCACCGATAAATTAATGGCCCGCGTAAACGAACTAGCCGAGGTCTTGATCGCCGCCAGCCCGGTCAGCGTCACCCGCGCCAAGCGTTTGCTCGTCTCCGCGGCGGCAGCCAGCCTCGACGCTGACCTCGAGCGCGCTATCCTGGAAAACGCCCGCATGCGCTCGACCCCCGACTTCAAGGAAGGCATCGCCAGCTTCCTCGAAAAACGCAAACCTCAGTGGCAAGACACCAGCGAAAAATCCTAATCCTGTAGCTCACCCCTTCAGGGGTGAGGCTTTTCATCACGCCAGCACCTCGCTCACCCATTTGAAAACCCTCAGGCCTAAAAAGCCTGAGCTACAACCCTCGGGTTTCGACTCTCGGCTTCTCTTCCGGCATACTATTGCTGCACTAACATGCTGACTCATCACGATGCCACTATCCGTGTGCGCTACGCAGAAACCGATCAGATGGGCGTGGTGTATCACTCGAACTATCTAATTTGGTTCGAAGTCGGCCGCGTCGAGCTGATGCGCACCCTCGGTTTCGATTACAAACTGATGGAAATCGAAGACGACACGTTCATCGTCGTTGCCGACGTGCACTGCCGCTATCACCACCCGGCGCGCTACGACGAACTTCTTACTGTGCGCACCAGCATCCTCGAAGCAAAGAACCGCACCCTGAAATTCGGCTACGAACTCTTTCGCCAGAGCGACAACAAACTCCTGGCCACCGGCCACACAATCCACGTGGCCTGCAACCGCGCCGGGCACGTGAAGCACTTCCCCGATAAATACAAACAAGCATTCCTCAAACTCGTTGCGCCGAACGCGTCGCGGAGCCATGCATGAGCATCATCCTCACCGGCAATGACCTGACATTCGACCAACTGTACGCGGTGGCCCTGCGCGATGAAGCAGTCTCACTCGCACCTGCCGCCGTGGCCCGTATGAAAGCGTCCCGCGTCGTTGTCGATCGCCTCGTCGCCGCCAATGAAACTGCCTACGGCATCAACACCGGCTTCGGCAAACTCGCCTCCGTGCGCATCTCCGCCGAACAAGTTCGCCAATTGCAAATCAATCTCGTTCGTTCGCACGTCTGCGGGGTTGGTACGCCGCTTTCCGCAGCAGAAGTACGCGCGATGATTCTTCTCCGCGCCAACGCACTCGCTAAAGGTTTAAGCGGCGTGCGCCCAGTCGTAGTTGAAACGCTGTGCGCCATGCTGAACGCCGGCGTGCATCCCGTGATTCCCTCGCAGGGTTCGGTGGGTGCGTCTGGCGACCTGGCGCCGCTCGCGCATCTCGCGCAAGCAGTCATCGGCGAAGGCGAAGCGCATTTGAAGCACGAAAAGCTCTCCGGCGCCGAAGCGCTGAAGCGCGCCGGCATCACCCCCGTTGCTCTCGAAGCAAAAGAAGGCCTATCGCTGCTGAACGGAACGCAAGGCATGCTCGCCCTGCTGAGTCTCGCACTCCTCGAAGCCGATACCCTCGCCGACACCGCCGACGTCGCCGCTTCCCTTTCCCTCGACGCATTGCGCGGCAGCCCGGGCGCATTCGACGCGCGCATCATGCACGCCCGCGCTTACGCCGGTGCCGGAAAAACTGCGCGCAACCTCGCTCACCTCAACGAAGGCAGCCAGATTCGCGAATCCCACCGCGCACCCGACAAAGACACCCGCGTGCAAGACGCCTACAGCCTCCGCTGCACGCCGCAAGTCCACGGCGCCGTCCGCGATTCGTTGGTGCAGGCGCGCGAAATGGCCATGGTGGAATTGAACAGCGCGACCGATAACCCGTTGGTATTTGTGAAAGCAAACGGCGAGGGAGACATTGTGAGCGGAGGAAATTTCCACGGCCAGCCGCTGGCCATGGCCGCCGATCAAGTCGCCATCGCCATCGCCACGCTCGGCGGCATCGCCGAACGCCGCGTCGAGCAAATGACGAACCCGCTCACCAGCATGCTTCCCGCATTCCTGACGCCCGACCCTGGCCTCAACTCCGGCTTCATGATCGCGCAGGTCACCGCCGCCGCGCTCACCAGCGAAAATCGCGCGCTCGCCACTCCGCATTCTGTCGATTCGATTTCCACTTCAGGTAATCAAGAGGACTACGTCAGCATGGGCATGAGCGGCGCCCGCCGCCTCGAACGCATGCTCCACAATCTCCGCCACATTCTCGCCATCGAACTGCTCTGCGCCTGCCAGGGCATCGATCTCCTAGCCCCCTTGCAAACCGGCACCCTCGCCAAAAAAGCCTACGACGCCGTCCGCGCCGCCTCGCCAAAAGTCACCGCCGACCGCGCGTTGGCACCCGACATCAACGCCGTCGCCACCCTAGTCAATCAAGGCGCCATCGCCAAAATCCTGCACTGATATTTCTGTCGAGATCATTTCGGCAAACCGTTTTCGTCGTACAAAAACTCCGCATGGTCAATCAGCGGGCTTTTGATCGATTTTCGCATCCGCCTTCCTAGTGCCAGCATTTCTTTCACCGTCATTCTTTTCTTCTGGGCGGTTAACTTCCCAGAGACCTTCCTGGCCTTCCGTTTGATCATCGCGCCCTCTTCTCTGCGAACTCTCCGCGCCCTCCGCGTCTCTGCATTAGGCTTTCTTTCTTAGCCGCCGACCTTACGCCAGTGCTTCCAGAAAATACGTAAACATGCGCCAGCCGGCGATGTAGCTAAACGGCGCCAACTCCAGCGAATAGTGCCCCACCGGCAGCTCCAGCGTGCGCGGCTCGGCGCCGGTCCTGCGAAGCGCGTCCAGCATCTCGTGCGTCAACTCCGGCAAAAACGTCGGATCGTACTTCCCGTAGACCATAAACGTATTCCGGTTCGCTCCCATACCCCGCTCCACAAAAGGCATGGGGCTCACTGGAGCCCAATAGTCTCGCAACTCGTCGACGCTCACTTCATGCCGCAACGCTTCCCACACGTGATTCGTCGTCATTCCCTTGCTGACCACGTCGGCAAAGTAAGTGGACACGTGAAAAAATCCCCCGGCCCGCACGCGCTTGTCGTGCACCAGCGTAATGTAGCCAACGGAAGACCCAATGCTCGTCCCCAAAATTCCCAGCCGCGTATAGCCCTGCTGTTCAAGCCAGCTCAAACACGCCCGCGCATCCTTTACCGCTTGACGGTTCGCCGCCAGTGTAAGCCCGATGTTCGGCCCCACCAACTGATCCGCCCGCTCGTGTCCCTTCGCCATTCGCCGGTCGTGGTAGGGCAGGCTCATCTTCATCGCCGAAATTCCCATGCGCTGCAGCCAGTGGCAGAGCGCCACCTGCCCATGCCATTTGGCGTTCCAGTTCGGCAGCACCAGCACGGCCGGCCCATGCTTCCGCGCGGGGAAAAATTGTCCATGCACAATATTGTTTTCCGGCCACGGCGATTCCACGGGGCTTGTAAACGTCAGCACATTCTCCGAATCCAGCCGGTAATCCCGCACCTCTTCCGCCGCATACCATTCCGAACTCTTCTCAATCGCCTGGCGCGCGTATTCCCGCACGAACCCTCGCGGGTCCGCACTCTCGGAATCTCCCCCGATATGCTCCAATCCCCATTCAAACGGCCGCACCATCCGGTTATCGTCGGTCGTCCATCGGCGGTGCTCGTAACGTCGTATCCAGTGCTCGTACCTGCTCATCGCCATAGTCTTCCAGTTTAACGAACACACGCGTGCACCCCAAACTGCGTGCAGCGGTTAGCCATGCGACACGCTCCACCGCGCCTCGCGTTGAGCCTCCTCCCCGCCTGTGGCACAGTCGAAACTGTGATTCCCTTCTTCTTTTTTCTGTTTGGCATCGTTGTTGGCAGCTTCCTGAATGTTTGCATCTCGCGCATTCCGGAAGGCGTCTCCATCGTTTCGCCGGGCTCTCGCTGCCCGCGCTGCCTCACCCCGATCAAGCCCTACGACAACATTCCTGTCTTCGGCTGGCTGCTCCTGCGCGGCAAATGCCGCAACTGCGGCTTGGCGATCTCCCCGATGTACCCCCTCGTCGAATTCACCACCGGCTTGGTCTTCGTCCTCACCTGGTACGAGTTCGATATCAGCCTACTCACACTCAAATGGCTCATCTTCTCCTGCCTGATCATCGTTCTCGTCGTCACCGATTTTCGCGTCCGCCTGCTTCCCGACCTGGTCAATTTTCCCGGTTTGGCGATGGGCCTTGTCTTTGCATTTCGCGTTCGCATCGCCGACCCCACCGCTGCGATGCTTTATTTCCTCTTGGGCTTCCGAAAATTCCCCTTTCGAAGCGACCTGTTTTTCAACATGCTTAACTCCCTGCTCGGCGCACTTCTTGGAACCATGCTCCTCTGGGGCGCAGCGGCCCTTTACAAGCTGGTCCGCAAGCGCGACGGCATGGGCATGGGCGACGTCAAGATGATGGCCATGGTCGGCGTGTTCCTCGGCCCCCGCGGCGCCTTCCTCACCATTCTCCTGGGCACCCTTCTCGGCACGGTCATCGGAGTCTTGTGGGTTGGCGCTCTGTATCTGTCTGGCTGGAAGCGCACGCTTGCGGAAAGGGCCGCGAAGCGCGGATTAGGTAGAGCCGCTGCCATCCGCTGGGCCATCGCCTCGCAATACCAGCTCCCGCTCGGCACGTTCCTCGGAATCGGCGCCATGGCCGTAGTCTACGTGTTGCCTCGCCTGCTCTCCCTCGTCGACCAGTAGCCTGCCTCCCCAGCCCCGTTATCCTTTGGCACGCAGTGGGCCCGCTACCCCCCGCAAAGCGTTACAATAATCCTTGCTGTACAGTTTCAAACTCTTGGGAGCTCCCTGGCTGCTCCAGTGGAGGAAGGTAACCATGCATTCATCGACTCTACTGCGAATTTCCGCCCTGTCTGCCCTTCTCGGTGTAGCTGCGTTCACAGCGCCCGCACAACAGGCCCCG
>Ga0210406_10005303_pt1 | contig 13541 bp, 15 predicted proteins | sample IncBWC30MmetaG_FD_155454 | JGI IMG/M metagenome (GOLD analysis project Ga0210406, IMG submission 155454) | Forest soil microbial communities from Barre Woods Harvard Forest LTER site, Petersham, Massachusetts, United States - Inc-BW-C-30-M | ecosystem: Environmental > Terrestrial > Soil >... | reverse complement strand
TCCCAATCCGACGTCGCGTTCCCCATGGTCGGCCCTCCACAAGCCGACCCCCTATGAATCACTGAAAAATCGATTCGGGAATCCTGATAGGCTCTTCAAACTGAAAAATCTGCCAAGGTAGTGCTAGGCCGTGTACTCATAAATTCGCGATGTCTGCTTTGCCCCCAATAGTGACCGGAAAGCGGGCATCGCGAGATGTCCGAGAAGGGCCAACAGGCGACATCGATCACGGATGGCGGCTCAGTCAGCGGGGATCGTAAACTGAAAAAGAGCACCCCGCGGCTCGCAACTGGTCGCCCACAGCCGCCCACCATGGGCTTCGATAATCGAGCGGCAGATCGAGAGGCCCATGCCCATACCGTCGGGCTTCGTCGTGTAGAAGGGTTCAAAAAGACGCGAGAGGCTCTCCGGGCTCAGCCCCGGGCCGGTGTCCCGCACCCCGACGCGCACGCCACCTTCGGACGGGACGGCATCGATGCTGATCTGTAATTCGCGCACTCATGGCCTGAATGGCGTTAACGATTAAGTTCAGCATCACTTGTTGCAGTTGGACCCGATCGCCTTGGACACGCGGCAAGCCCTCCGCAAATTGCGTCCGCACCGACACGCAACTGTTTGCGGCCTCCGCACGGGTGAGAGCAATAACCTCAAGGATGGCATCGTCGATCGCTACGGCGTCCTTTCGTGCGGGCGCCTTCTTAACGAGCGCACGAATTCGCTCGACGACCTCGCCTGCGCGATTCCCCGCCTCGACAATCAGAGAGAGCGCGTCATCCACCTCGCGAAAATTCAGTGGCTCCGCGCTTAGCCAACGCCGAGCGGCTAACGCGCATGTGATTGCCACTGAGATCGGCTGGTTCACTTCATGGGTGATCGAGTCCGTCAACTGGCCCATCGTCGCGACGCGGTTGGCGTGGGCCAGCTCGCTCTGCATCTCGCGATATTGCCGCTCGCGACGGGTGCTCTCCAAGGCAATGGTGGCTTGCGCAGCGAAGTCCTTGAATAAGGAAATCTGTTTGTCGGTGAAGGGCTGCACCTGTTTGCGGCCCAGAGGTAGTTATCCCGACTACCTCATTGTCTTTGAGCAACGGCACAACCAGGCCCGTTCGAAAACCTGCGTTCGCCGCCGTGATCAAAAGATCATCCCGATGATCGCCTTCAAGTGCTGTCAAGTCGGGGATGTGGGTGGGTAACCTGCTTGCGGCTAATCTACTCGGAGGCTCCCCTTTTCTGCGAGCACGGGGAATGATGACCACACCTGACTAACCAAAAGGGGGGTCCGCTCGCATCGCCACGAGACGAAGGCCGCTTTCTTCGGAGAGACGCAAGGTGCCAAAGTCTGCTCGACAGGGACGTGTGGCGCTGTCGAGGATCGCGTCGAAGATGGGCTGCAAGTCGTGCGGCGAGTTCGCAATGGCGCGCAGCACTTCCGAGATGGCCGTCTGTTGCTCGATGAGTTCGGTCACCCGATCTTGCAGCTCAGAAGCGGTCCCTTCTCCGTGGATACTCTCGTTCATGCGGAGCTGTTCCTCGGCTTAGATGGTGAGCGCAGGATACCAGCTCCAGCCGCAGTTCGCGATGGCTCTCACGGCCGTCCAAACCGAAGATGCGGCCAAACGTCCAAAGTCTGCTTCGGTCATTCTCGACCAAATTGGGCTGTCCGCGCCATGTCCGCTTTCCACCCGTTAGCGACCACGGAGCGGACATCCCAGGATGTCTCAAACGTGCCATTAGCAGACTAAGCCCGTCCGCTCCATGCGCTGGTTGATTTCCTGGCGCAGAAGGACGAAGTCGATCGGCTTGGTCAGAAAGCCTGCCGCTCCGAGTTCGGTCGCTTTTTTTCTTGTCGCCTCGTCGCCGTAGGCTGTGACCATGATGACGGGCACGTTCGGCCGCACTGCCTTCACCCTCGGCAGCATCTCGAGCCCGCTCATGCCCGGCATGTTGATATCGGACAGGATTAGCGACGGATCGGGATTACTCTTGACCTGCTCAAGTGCCGCCGGTGCCGAGTTAGCAAACTCCATGGTGAAACGCCCCGCGCGCAGGTCGCGCCTGAAATGCTGGCGGAACATGCTTTCGACATCGGGTTCGTCATCGACGACGAGAATGTAGGTGCTCAACGGAGCCTCCGGCGGCCTATTACGCGATGTTTGCCCGCGGCAACGTGATTGTGAACTCGGTGAACACCCCGGGCTCGGAATTGACGTCGATCGTGCCACCATGCTGTTTCACAACGATGTCATGGCTCATCGACAGGCCAAGTCCGGTGCCCTCGCCGGCCGGCTTGGTCGTGAAAAACGGGTTGAAAATCTTTTCCCTGATCTCCGGCGGAATTCCCATGCCGTTATCGCGGATTCTGATCTCGACCTTTTCGCCGAGATTTCGTGTCACGGCCGTCAGCCTTGGCTCGAAACCGTTGCCGGTCTCCGCCGCGCGCTTGGTCGCGACATAGAACCCGTTGGATATCAGATTGAGAAGAACGCGTGTGATCTCCTGGGGATAGACGTCCGCCATTCCCGTAGCGGGGTCGAGGTCGCGTTGCAGAGTAATGTTGAAGCCTTGCTTTTCGGCGCGGGCGCCGTGGTACGCGAGATTGAGGCTCTCGTCGACGAGCGCATTGATGTCAGCAGGACGATGTTCGCCGGAACCTTCACGCGAATGCAGGAGCATATTTTTGACAATGGAGTCGGCGCGCTTGCCGTGCTGCACAACTTTGCCGAGATTGTCCTTCAAAAGGCCGGTCAATCCATCGACTTCGGAGCGAATTTTGTCAACGAAGGCAGCTTGTTTCAGCACCTCGTTGAGTTCGTCAGTGAGTTCAACTGAAAGTGCAGAGAAATTGTTGACGAAATTAAGTGGGTTCTTGATCTCGTGCGCGATACCGGCGGTCAGTTGCCCGAGCGCAGCCATCTTCTGGGCGTGGACCAGGCTCGCCTGCGCTGCCTGCAAATCGTGCAACGTCGCCTCGGCGGCGTCTCGCGCTGCACGAATAGCCTCCTCGGCGCGCTTGCGCTCTGTGATGTCACTGTAGATGAGCACGAAGCCGCCGCCCGGCACCGGATTGCGGCGAACCTCGATGACACGGCCGTCAGGTCGCGTGCGCTCAAGGCGGAGTGCCTGCCAGGGATCTTCGTTGAGGCGACTCAGGTCAGCTTCAAGATTGGCTGAGTACTCGCCGCGGTCAGCAAGATAGCGGAAAAACTCGGCATAGCTTGGCCGCCGGCCAAGGAAAGCGTCAGGCAGATCGAGCATTTCCTGGAAATTGCGGTTCCACGCGACAAGGCGTGTATCGGCCCCGAACATGACGACGCCGTCGCCCATGTTGTCAAAGGTGACGCGCAGCTCCGCCTGGCGGTCACGCAACTCCTCGAACAGTCGCGCATTCTCGATGGCGATTACAGCCTGGTCGGCAAAGGTAGTGACCAGTTCGATCTCCTTGTCCGTGAACGGGTCGACGCGGGTGCGGTGAACCGTGAAGATGCCGACCAGCGCCTCCTCGCGCAGCAGCGGAACGCCGAGTATCGTCCGGACGCCGGTGACTTTTGCTCCCGCGTAGCTGTATTCGGGGTCCTGCAAGACATCGGGGATGTGGACGGCGCGCCTTTCCAATGCCACACGGCCGCTGACAGTACCGCGGTCGAGCGTCAGTGGATGAGTATGGATGAATACTTTTGCCTCCTCCGAAAGGCCACGCGCTGCAACCAGGTGATACTTGTCATCACGCCGCCGGAACATGAGTGTCTGATCGGCGCGGCAGAGGCGCGCCGCTGTCTCCACCAGAGTGTTGAGGACGGTCTCGAGGTCGATGGACGAGCGGCTGATGGTCTTGAGTACGTCTGCGGTGGCGGTTTGCTGCCGCAGCGACTCTCGCAAGTCCTCGGTGCGCGCCTGCACCTCGTCGAACAGTCGGACATTGCCGATGGCGATTACAGCCTGATTGGCGAACGTCTGCAGCAAGGCGATCTGTTTGTCGCTGAACGGTTGCACTTTAGTGCGGCGCAGCACGATTGCGCCGATACTCTCGCCTTCGCGAAGTAGCGGCGCAGCCAGAAGGGTCCGAGTACTGTCGCGGCGTGAAAGTTCCCGCGCGTCGGGAAATTCTTCGCCTTCGGGCGATAGTACGTCGTGGACATGAACTGACGTGCAGTCGGTAACCGCTCGCCCGGAAATCCATCCACGATTGATGGGCCGCCGCTCCCAGGCAACCGGAATTGATCCCTTCTGCGTCTGGAATACGAGGTCATCGCCATCCTTCAACGCCACGAGTGCATCGTTCGCCTCACAAAGTTCGCATGCGCTCTCAACGATCGCTTTGAGGACCGGTTTGACGTCCGTCGGAGATGAAGCAATCACCTTGAGCACCTCGGCCGTCGCCGTCTGCTGCTGCAGCAATTCGGTGAGGTCTCGGGTCCTGCTCTGCACTTCCTCAAACAAGCGCGCGTTCTCGATCGCGATCACCGCTTGGTCGGCAAAGGTAGTGACCAACTCGATGTGTTTGTCTGTAAAGGGTCGGACCTTGCAGCGTGAAAGAAAGATGACGCCAATCGGAACGCCTTCGCGCAAGAGCGGCACACCGAGCACCGTCCTATAGTCGCCAATGCGTATGATTTCGTTCAGCTCGTAGTCAGGATCGGCCTGGACGTCGTAAACTTGAACTGCTCGTTTTTCCAGCAGAACTCGACCAACGATAGATCCTCGGCCCGGCTCAATACCGATGCTTCCGAGATATTTTGCGTTTTCCAACCTCTCCTTGTCTTTGCCGGGGATGCCAAAGCTTGCAGCAAGACGGAACGCGCGGCCCTCCGGCCCCCAGATATTCGCAATATCCGCCTCGCATAGTCCGGCCGCGGATTCAACAAGCGTCTGCAGAACTGTCTGCAGGTCAAACGCCGAGCGGCTGATCACCTTCAGCACCTCGGCGGTCGCAGTCTGCCGCTCGTTTGCCTCTTTCAGTTCGTGGGTGACCGTTCCCACCTGCTTTTGCAAGTCGGCAATGGATAGGGCTGCGGTCGATACTTTGCGAGCCTTGGGTCCATTTGCGCGCCGACCCTTGACCCGTTGCCCGCTTCGACCACCTTGCCGCATTTCGTTCCCCCGGATGGGACGACGGGGCTCAATCTTACGCAAATCTTCGGTTTTGCGCCATGCCAGGAGGACCGCTGTGGGTCATTCGCGACCAGGTCGAGCCAGCCACAAGCGCGACCATGTCTGCAGTGCCCCAATAGCGACCAAATTTCGCAGCTGCAGGCAAATGTCGCGATGGGCTAGAAGCGACCGCCCGGGGGGAACTTCGACAATACGTTAGGGGTTGCGGTAACCGCGTTCCTGCAGCACCCAGCCGTTGCCGTCCGGGTCCGAGAAGTTGGCGAAGCTGGCATAGTCCCTGCGTGCGGGGTCGGGTCCGGGTGCGAAACGGCCGTCCCAGGCATCAATTGGTATTTTGTGCCTGATCTCGCCGACTTCGACGCCACCTTCGAGCAGGCGACTCCGTGCAGCCTCAAGGTCGGTGACGACGAGATAGACGTTGCGAACTGATCCTGCGGCCGCGTTGGTCAGTCCCTTGCCGATCTGTATTGAGCAGGTCGATCCCGGCGGTGTGAGCTGCACGACGCGGAACGCGTCGTTCGGCGCATAGTCGACATCGAGCGTGAAGCCAACCCGGTCGACATAGAATCGCAGTGCGCGATCGACATCGCTCACCGGCAATATGATGACCTCGACCGAGAACGTTATGACCGCTGCGCCGGCTGTATTCATCGCGCCTCTCCTCGTCTTTGGTCCAATCCGCCCCCCGGAAGCTCACAAGTCGATGACGATGTCTTGAACCGGCCGCGAACAGCAAATGAGCAAGTTGCCGTCCGCGGGCTTGTCGAGCGGTTCAGGCTCATAGGCGACCGCGCCCGAAACCAGACCGCTCTCGCAGTTATGGCAGACACCGGTCCGGCACGACCAGCGGACCGGGACGTCGCACGCCTCAGCCAGCTCTAGAATGCTCTGGTGGGCTGACGCGTTCCAGTGTGCAGCGATGCCACTGCGCGCGAACGACACCAGCGGACCAGTGTCGGCGTCGTCCCTGGGTGGATGTGGAGCCCGCTGGGTTGCGCCGACGACACCGGGAGTCAGCGATTCGCCGCCATTGAAGATTTCGAAGTGAATTCGCTCCGGCGCCACGAAGGCTGCAAACGCCGCTTTCATGTCCGCCATAAAGCGATTGGGTCCGCAGAGGTAGACATCCGCCTCTCGGGGGATGCCGATCTCGCCGAGGTCCGCGCGCGACAGGCGGCCGGCGGCGTCGAAATCCTCGCCCATCCGGTCGCGCGAGGCCGGCCTGCTGTAACAAACGTAGAGGCGGCCATGGGCGAGCGCGGGCATGAGGCGGCGGACTTCGGCGGCAAACGGATGATGCTGCCCGTCGCGAGCCGCGTGCAGCCATAACACCGGCCGTGCCGAGCGGGCCGCCGCCAGCGCGTGCAGCATCGCCAGAACCGGCGTCGCTCCGATGCCCGCGCTGAGCAACACCACGGGCCGTTCCCCGTACTGCAGAATAAAACTTCCGCGTGGCGAGCTGACATCGATGACATCCCCCAGGCGGACATGCTCCCGCAAATAGGTTCCAGCGGCCCCATTCGGCTCGATCTTCACGCTGATCCGATAGCGGTCCGTCGAAAGCGGACCCGAGAGCGAATAACTGCGAAGGAGCGGTGGGCTGCCGCCGGTTCGCCTGAGCCGCAAGACGACATACTGGCCCGGCTGAGCCTGTGGCAGCGGCTTGCCATCCGGATGCCGCATCGACACAGAGAGGACGTCTTCGGACTCCCGATCGATCGCCACCACCGCCAGCGGCTGAAATCCTGGCGCCACCGGATGGGCCGCCGCTGTCGGCACGAGCCCCGCGTTTCCACTTCCGCCGGCAGTGGTTTGGCTCTGTAACAGTGCCTCGAACGATGCGCGCCATCCCGGCGAAAGCGCCTCGATCCGCAAGGCGCGCTGCAATCGATCGCGTGCATGATCGGGCGAATAGAGCAGCGCGTTGATCTCGGCGACGGTCATTCGCTCGTTCGCTTCTCCCACCTTCACGATTTCGTCGCCGGCGCCCACCATGCCTTCCCTCAGGACGCGGAAGTAGAACCCCGGCCGTCCGCTGGATGTCAGCAACGCCGGCATCCGTGGCTCATTGGTCCGAATGCCGACGCGATAGCAGGTAACGCGAGGCTGCGTGACCTCGAACAGGGCGCTGCCGATTTGAAAACGATCGCCGATGCAAACCACATCGTCGGGCAATCCTTCGATCGTTAAATTCTCGCCGAACTGTCCGTAGACGAAGTCGGTTGTGTTCAACTGTTCCTGCCAGTAGCGATAAGATTCGATCTGATATACGAAGGCGGCTCGCTGTTCGCCGCCGTGGCCGCCCAAATCGCCTTGGCCGTCTCCTTCCAGATTCAACCGGCCGACCGGGCAACGGCCCTGGACGGTATTTTTCCAGATCCCGGTGTGTACATTTCGGCCCTTCCATTCGATGTCGCGCGGAAGTCCGACGTTCACGGATAGTAGTCGAGCCATGTGCCGCTTCGCCTTGATAAGTGACCGGAAGCCACCTAGCCGCTCGCAGCGCGGTCCACCTCGGCGAGGTCCAGGTTGCGATCGGGGCCGTGCGGAACCACCGACTGACCAGGCTCAAGACGGAGCTGGGCGCCATCGAGATGCACGGTGACGATATCAGGTTCGAACGACACTAGGTTGGAGATACGACGGACCTCGGGATAGGCGTCGGGATACGACCATGCCGCCTGACGCGCGTCACCGATGCTGTAATAGGATCATTGGCAACCCAATGATAGTCGATCGCAATGGTGCCGCCCTTCGTCCAGCCCAATGCAGCGAGTGCCTGCTCGAATGCCGCGCTGCGCGCGACTACTTCGACGTCGTCCGGGGCGAGTCCGGCCACTACCGTGATGCGCCGCATCGCGCCGGATCGCTGAGCCCGCGCCGCGATCGGCCAAGCCGCCGCACCACCAATCAAAGTGACGAACTCGCGACGCTTCATTCGACCACCTCGTCGGCAGTCATGAATCGAGGCAGGGTCTGCTCTCCCGTGCTTCGGACCGAGAGGATAGCATACCTCAGCAGAGGCGCGAGGCTGCTGCGCTGCGGGATTCAAACCAGTTTATGTCCCAGATGGGTCATTCGCGACCGAACCGGCCGATCTTGCTTGCCAATTGATGTCCGCTTCTCTCCAAAAGCGACCTCATTGCTGCGCGGCGGCGAAATGACGCGATGGGGCCAAAAGGCGACATCACGCCTTTCTTCTATCACAGGGGCAGCGCGTCGCGTCCCAAGGTGCGTTGGTCAGCCTAGGCTCATGCACCTCGCGCGTCGCGCACTGCTTGAGCGACTTTCGTTGCTTGCGACACTCGTCCGATTTTTGCGCCTGCAACAATCTTTCTTCTGCGGGTGCTCGCCTTCGGCACCATGCCTTCGCTCGCAGTCGTTCCGGCAGGAGGATAAGTCCTGAAATTCGCGGCCCGGTGCAACGCGAGAGCCTTTCGAGCCGCTTCGACTTGTGCGGTCTGAGCTGCCAGATTGTGAAGACGCCTGAGCTCCTTATTCAGCCGCTTCAGCGCCGCGGCGAAGACCTGCTTGCGTTCTGATGCATGCTCGGCGGTTCCTTGAAAGCTTGCTCCGCGAGCCTCGGCTTTTCCGCGACCCTCTCGCCGCCTTTGTCGGTAGAGCGTTCGCTCCTTATCGCCCATCTTGCGCAAGCGGGGTCGCATGGCCTCAAGCTCAGCCAACGCGACGTCATAGATGGCGGGATGGTGCGTGAGCCGGATCGTCTCATATTCTTCGTGGCTGAGGAGGCTGCGTTCGAACTTGCACGGGACCGACATCTCATTCCTCCATTTGATTTCTTGAAGTTCAGGCAGGACGGACTCTCAAAGGAGCGAACTCGCTATCGGTGCTGGCCCGCAAGAGGTAAATTTGCAGGCCGATGGGGGCGCCGCGCGGCTGTAGTCAGTAGTCGGCCACACTGAGGATTTCCAACATTCTTACTTGCTGTTATTAGTTGCAGCCAGCGGCGCAGCAGATCGAAGGACTTCTCTATTCAGCATCAATTCCCAGTTGGGTTGGCCGTCGAGCACGCTGAGGATGTTCCGCACGGTCACTTCCGCCATCCGCGCCGCCGCTTCCCGCGTGAGGCCAGCGACATGGGGTGCAGCGAGGAAGTTGGGCAATTTTAGGAGCGGGCTGTCGAGCGGCAGCGGCTCCTCGTCGAAGACATCGAGCGCTGCACCCGCGAGCTTGCCCGACGAAAGCGCGTCATAGAGCGCGGCTTCATCCACCATCCCGCCGCGAGCGGTGTTGATCAGAAATGCCGTGCTCTTCATCTGTGCGAGACGCGAAGAGTTAAACAGGTTTGTCGTTGCTTTTGTTTTCGGACAAAGAATGCATACGAAATCGGCTTGAGCGATGCCGTCGTCTATATCGGTGATCGGCTCGCAGCCTGCAGCGCGGATCGTTTCGGGCGAAACCATCCCATCGTAGACCAGCACGCGCATTTCCATCGCGACGCATCGGCTCGCAGTGCGAGCACCTATGCGGCCAAAACCGATGATCAGGACCGTCTTACCGAAAAGATCGATGTGGTCGCGCATGAGACGCTCATGCCAACGGCCGTTGCGCACCATCGCGTCCATCTCGACGATTTTCTTAGCCAACGCCAGCATGAACGCGACTGTCTGCTCGGCGACGCTCACGGAGTTCGCGGTGTCGGTCATCATCAGGGGGATACCGCGGTGTGTCAGGGCCGCCACATCGACGTTGTCGTATCCGACGCCAATGCGCCCGACTACGCGCAACCGCGGCGCGGCATCAATTTCAGCCTGGCCAAAATGGGTATGCCCGAGTGCCACTCCATCCACCGAGCGCAGCGCAGGATGCAGGCTCTCTGGCGGGTCCTCGTCGTCGAAAAGGACACCTTCGACGTCCCGGCGGCTTTTCACGATGTCCCAACCGGCGCTCGCGAGACTCTTGGGTAACAGCAAACGCATGAGCTGCGGTGTGGTCATCTGGCCTTGATCTCGATCGTCAGCCGGGTCATCGGCTTGGTTCCCACACACAAATCCCCGATCCTCGGCGTATGGCTGCGCTGCGTGCTTTCAGTCGCGCGAGCGTGCCTTCTTCGTCGATGCCTATCAAGCGGCAAGAGCCCACGACATCCGCCGCCAGAATGCGCCAGTCGCCGCTGTATGTGCTCGCTGCCCACGATGCCCCCCAATGTTCGGGGAAGTTGAACGATTATTTAGCACGATTGTGGGCCGATGTCCGGCCCTGCCCAGGGTCCGCTTCGGGGTCAAACTCGGAAGTCGGCGCTCGTAACCGCCATGTCCGCTTTCCCCCCGATAGTGACAAAACTGCGGACCTCGCGGGAGGTCCGCCAGAAGGCGACATCGGTTCGGCCACCAGCTCAAGGATTAATGAACTGCATCCGCTGTGGGCACCTTCTCAATGAGCGCTCAAGTCGAATGACGATTTCGGCTGCTCGCTTACCGCCGCTAGCGATAAAATTGAGCACCTGCCGGACTTCTTCCAGATCTGGCGGTTCAGCGCGCAGCCAGTTTAACCCGGCCTGTGCACTAGTGACCGCCGCCGTGATCGCGTCGATGATCTCGTGGGCTTGCGCATTATGGGTGCGCGCGAATTCCGCCGAGGTCTGCAATGGCACTTGGCCCTTCGCGTCGCTCACAATTCCCTCCGGCCGGAACAAGTGTTGAACCGTTAGCATGACAAATCTCCTCAACCGTATTTCCAGAGTGATTGCGCTACGATCTCATGGTCGGTCGAACACCTCTTGGAGGGATTTGATATGTCGAGGAGGCCGTTGCTCTTTTGTCGAGGCGCGATTCCGTTAGCCGCTTGTCGCGGGGCGCCAGCTTTCAATTCGCCCTGCCGGCGATCGCAAACACTGCGTCGTGATGCTGCACTCGTGAGCCGTCCCAGCAACCGGACCGCGAGTTCTGCTGCGGGTCAATTTCGGAAGTCGGACTGCGCAACCGTCATGTCCGCTTTCCGCCCGTCAGCGACCAGAAGGTGGACATGGCCACGCTAGCTCATGCGTATGCTACCTGTGCAATTGCCTTCTTCAAGGTCTCGGCGCTGAGCTCTAAGGCGCGAGCCTCATCCAGCGACATTTCTGGCCAGAACACCTCGCTAACACCGGCGCGCCCAACCACGCTCGGCGGCGACAGGGTGACGCCGTAGCGCCGGTTGTGCGAGCCGACCGGAAACACCGCTCGCTCGTCACGCAATACCACCTCCGCGACGCGCCCCGCGACCATGCCGATGCCGTACTGACTCGCACCGATGCCCTCGATGATGGTGATGTTCGCGTAGCGAACGTCGCGCTCAATTGCCTGGCGGAACTCGTCGAAACCGATCCCTCGCTCGGCAAGCATGTCCTGAACCCTCATTCCGCCGATGCGCGCCGAAGACCAAAGGAATACGCTGGAAGTGCCGTGCTCGCCGACCACATACGCGTCGACGCATGCCGGGCTTACGCCGAGCCGCTCGGCGAGGTGAACCCGAAAGCGCAGACTATCCAGATAGGTACTGGTGCTCAGAACACGCTCGTGACCCGCCAGCCGGCGCGTGATCTCGACCAGCGGTTCAGGCGGGTTGGTTGCGACAAGAATGACGGCCTCGGGCGCCGCCCTGATCAGGCGTGGCACGATATCCTCGAACACTTTCACATTGGGTGCCAGCAGTCGCAGCCGCCCGCTCGGGTCATTGCGGTCGGTCGCGCCCCCGGCCTTTTCGTTTACGCCGGCAGCGATGATCGCCAGATGGGCACCCGCGAGGTCCTCGTAGTCCCCATCGGCAATCGTCACCAGCGGAGAAAGCGGCACCCCATAGTGCATGTCGATCGCAACCGCCTTGGCACGTGCACGGTCGCGGTCGATCAAGATCAGGTCTCGAGCGCGCGCCCGCAGAGCGATCGCCATGGCAGTTGCGGCGCCGACCGCACCGACGCCTATGATTCCGACTTTCATACAGTGCTCCTTTGCCGCAGATAAGGGAACTCCCAACAGCAGAGGGCGAACAGCACGGCGGTCATCGGGATCCAGACAAGCCAACCGAGGTAGTCCGAGACCATGATTGCGGCCAGCGCCGCCCCGCCGACGTAGGCTGAGAAGGTCCCCAGATGCACCCTCGTGCTCTCGGCCAGTACCGACGGATTGGTACGACCAGCGAGCCTTGTGGTGATGGACATCACCATGCTGATCAACGCACTCGTGAAGACAATGGTACTGATGCCGGAGACATTGATGTGACGTGCGACCATCCCCTGTATGCCCATACTCACTGCAGAGAGCAGAATAACGGAATAAAGGGCTTTGCCTCGGATGGGATCGGGACTTACGCTCCAGAGTGCCGCGCAGCCGCCGAGCAAAACGATCTCCAACAACAGCAAGGAACTGAGCCTACCCCGCGTGTTCTGCTGCGCCCCTCCCCGGACATGCATCAACGCGGCGAGCGAGGCGCCGAGCATGAAGCCGACGAGGGCTGTCAGTGAACGTGAGGCGGCGAGCATCTGGCCGCGCGCGAGCGCAATAGCTAGCAGTGCAGTATTGCCGGTCATAGCCGAAGTAAATAGATCGCCCAGCTTAAGGAAGCTCAGCACATCGGTGCAGCCTGATGCGAGCGATAGCCATGCTAGGCCAAGCGAGGGGCGGCCTATTTCTTCGGCGCCGGAACCGACAATGCCGTTTTCGGTGCTCGTCACAGCGACTGCCCCCGAACGTCAAAATAAAAATTAACACGGCGAAGCGACCCGGTCCAGTGTGTCGGGAAATGAGCCGCGCAAGAAATGTTCGAAGGCCGCCTTTGACCGCTGTGGGTCAAACCCGGAAGAACTCGAAGTGAGCATAACGAGTCCGCTTTTGGGGTATAGCGACCAAAATGCTCTATGGCGGGGCGTCTTGAGACCGTCTGCCCACGCGTGATTCAAGCTCCCAAACCGGAGCGTCGAATCATGCGTTACGAACTCACCGACTATGAATGGGCCGCCATCAAGCCGTACCTACCGAACAAGCCGCGCGGTGTTCCGCGTGTAAATGACCGGCGCGTGCTCAATGGAATCTTTTGGGTGCTGCGCTGCGGAGCACCCTGGCGTGATCTTCCCGAGGCGTTTGGTCCGTACACCACTTGCTACAATCGCTTCGTCCGCTGGCGGCGGGCTGGTGTCTGGGGACGCATCATAGACGCACTTGCCGCTGCCCATGATGCCGCTGTCCAGATGATCGACACCTCCATTGTCCCCGTGCATCAGCATGGGGCGTGCATCACAAGGAACCAGCGCCAATCGATGGGAAAGCGTTGATGCAGAGCTGGTTCACCTTCGACCCTAAACTCGCGGAACGCTTTCAGGACCTGTTCGCCGCCATCATGGCAGGCCTCGGCGGTACGCTCACCAGCAGCGACAAGAAATAGGGATGCGTCGTTCACCGTCCCGTCGATCGCCGCCTCCATCGCGCGCTGGCTTT
>Ga0210406_10005300_pt1 | contig 13545 bp, 7 predicted proteins | sample IncBWC30MmetaG_FD_155454 | JGI IMG/M metagenome (GOLD analysis project Ga0210406, IMG submission 155454) | Forest soil microbial communities from Barre Woods Harvard Forest LTER site, Petersham, Massachusetts, United States - Inc-BW-C-30-M | ecosystem: Environmental > Terrestrial > Soil >... | reverse complement strand
GCCGTTCTCGAAGATCTTGGTTTCTACGTCGTCCGCGACGGAGCCGTCGGCGCGAAGGAGAGGGAAGCGCGGCCGTACGCCGGCGGCCTCGAGGATCTCCGCGGCAGTCTGCGTGCTCTGCCGATCACGATGATCGGCGAGAGGCAAATAGATCGCTTTGCCCTTGCGAAAGGCAAGGCTGGTTGTCGAGTGGGTGACCGGGTCGGGGAAAACCTCCGAAAGCAGCGGTCTCGCCAGTCTTCGACCGTGCTCGTCGAAAAGGCCCGGCTCGCCCGCGGCGAGGGCGATGCCGCCACGCTCGACGAAATCTCTGATCTCCTTGGCCTCGGCCGCCGACAACGCGATCGTGTGCGGCAGCATCAGGATCCGGTAATCGCCGCTCCGCAGGTCGCCGCGCCCGATATCTGCGCCGGACAAAAATCGGTGCTGCAGCCCCCGATGCTCGACCAGGCGGGCGAAATCTCGCGTAGCGGTTCTAATCGCATTATCCTTATATTCGGCGCTTGCGTCGCGTTGGCTCCAATCCTCGCCTGTGGTCTTGCGATCGAGCAGCCATTGCACCCGCATGCTCGCTGGTGAGTAGAGCACTCCAACTGGGTCGATGTGGCGGCGGCTGTTTATCAGCAGCGCCCCGAGCCCGCCGCGCAGTTCAGCAAAAAAGGGACCGGCCTCACGCCCCCATTCGCCGACTTGGCCGTTCTCGTCGACAAATTCATTTTTCTCGTCCCACAAGATTAGCCCGCGAAAGCCACGCAATGTTTCGTGCCAGAGGCGGTGGTTCTCGTACGGGCCGTGTCCGCCCGAGGTCAGGAGCATGATCAGCTTGGGGTTGAACGAGCGCACCATCCCGACATTGTCGCCAAAATCATAAATTTCCATTGCGTCGACGCTGGTCGCAAGGCGGGAATAGTCATAGCCGCCCCAACCAGGGATTTGGGCGCCTTCGATCGCCGCTTTCGCCTCGGGGTCGGCGGCATGGACGGCCGTGGTGCCCCTTTCGATCGCCCGTGCGAAAGCCACGTCCATCCATTCCTTGAAATCCGCCCATGCGGCGAAATTCCCATCCGACCGCTGCAGCGCTTCGCGGGTGGTCATCGGCATGACCTCCTCCCACCGGCTAAAACCAGAGCCCCACTCCTGGTTGAGAGCATCTAGGCCGCCATAACGCTCCTGCAACCAGTCGCGCATCCCGGTCAGGGAAGCCTCGGAGACGTCGAAATCCCAGAACGCCGCCAGATCGGCAATCCCGGGTTCGTCCCCCAGGTTGTAGAGGAGCGGCCGGTAAGGCTGCAGGCCCCGGACGTTGCGGATCAGGCGCGCGCTCACCGCTTCGAGCCAATCCCGGTCGGAAAGGCTGGGTTCGCGAATCAGGGCCGTGGGGTCGAGAGGATTTTCCCAATAGCGTTTCTTAGTTTCGAGGAAACGCCAATTGACCGGCCGGTCGCCCGACCACCTGTGATAGGAAGAATAGAAATCGGTCGCGATGTTTTCGAGGTAGAAGCGCAAATCGGCGTCGAGCAGAGGCTCGATCCACTTCGGCACAAAATTGTGCGATGCATGGTCGATCGGCAGCATCCCCGCCGTAACCCCCAGCCGCTTCAGGGCAGCGTACCCGGCCCGATCCTGCACCTGCCACATGATGATTTGAAAATCCCACCACGGGATATCGGATGGCGAAGCGACGAACGATCCCGTTTCTCTATTTTCGCGGCGGAATTTGTTGCCGAGTTGGTCGACGCCGTCGAGGGAGAGATCGACGGTGAGCAGGTTCTTCATCGTCACGGCTCGGCGGGCGTCCAGCGAGAATCCCACTTTCGGCGCATCCGCCAGCTCGAACGAAATGCGCCGCCGCTCGACGAGGCGCCCGTCGACATCGTTCCAGTCGACATCGAGAAACCCCGATCCGGTAGCCGGCTGCTCAAAACGATAGACGAGCTCGATCGGCTGGTTTCGTTCGACGGCCTGCGGCACCACGAGCTGATCGGCACCGGCCGGTCCGCCCAGCCAATCGCCGAAGATCAGCAATAGCGCAGCGGCTCTGACGGACGCTCTAAATTTGCTTCGCTCGGCTGCCATCGCTTCCATCTCTCAGGGCATTAGACGCTGTCATTGCGGCATAATCGAGCCTTTGCCAGCCGTCCACGCAAGGGTGATCGATGGCGGGCCTGCGGCGCTCGCGCTTGACCGGGAGCGGCCGAATTGGGTAGAAGCGGCCGCAAAGCCGGCTGCGTCAGTCGTTGCAAATTTGGGTTGGGTTGAGGTGTGCCATGGCACGGAGATGCGCAGTCACCGGGAAGGGCGTTCAGGTCGGCCACAATGTCAGCCATGCCAACAACAAGACGAAGCGGCGCTACCTGCCGAACCTGCAACAGACCTCGGTCCTTTCGGATGTCCTCGGCTCCCTACGGCTGCGCATCACCGCCGCGGCAATCCGCACGATCGAGCACAAGGGGGGCATCGACGCCTTTCTGCGCGACACCCCCGACCGGAAGCTGTCGCCGGAGATCCGCCGACTGAAGCGCCGGGTAGCGGCGGCATCCGCCCGCAAGAGCGGCTAAGCGCGGGCGGGCCCAACGGTCCGCACGACAAACTCTCGAGCCGAAGACGCTCGAGGATGAGCCCCGTGCTTCCGAGAACTGGTGAACTTTCCTCGGATGGCGCTGTTTCGTCAGTATGCGCGGCTCATCCTATTATCATGCAGAGGCCGACCACGCCCGGCGACTGGCGGACATAACCGCCCAGCCGAACGTGGAGGAAGTCTTGCGGCGTGTTGCGGAAGAATTTGATCGCCTCGCGGATGATTTCGCGACTGGTGAAGTCGATTTACACTATCCCGAGATTCGGGAACATTCGTGAAGCGTCGGGCGTTAGCTTTACAGCTTCGTCACCCGACGAAGCTTGCTTTCGACCGGGAGATCCGGATGGAACACGACCTTGTGTTGACGCGTAAGGATGGTTCTGCGAGGCATTTTCGCATTTACGGTCGGTCCGCACCGAACGTCGGAGACATAGTTACTCTGCCGATCGACGGACAGTTGGTTAAAACGTGCATAGGGCAGATCAACGGTGTGACCTCATCGCGAGCAGAGGCGTCATCGCAAGCAGAGATAGTTCAACCAGTCGATCATATCGACGCCGCTGAGTTCGAGGAGGTCTAACCGGCAACGCCCGGGTGGCGTCGGACGGTATCTTCTCTTTCGACAGCCCGAGCGGGCTGTTTCGACGACGACACCCGGGCGTTGGCAGCAACAAATGTCTCATAGTACCCGTGATTGTAGAGTGGATAAGCGGAGCGGCCGCAGGAATAACATGTTTTAATTGCCGTTTCCGTTTGGGGGCGGGATGCGGGTTCGCTGGATCTTGATGACGATCGCGTTGGCTATGGCGCTGGTCCTCGGACCACCTGCCTACGCGGATCTGAATTACCGTGTCGAGATTACCGGCGCCGAGGATAGCGAACTCGCCGATCTCTTGGACAGCGTCTCTGAGTTGAAGACGCTCGAGGACAAAGTGCCGGCTTCCGAGGAGGCGCTGCGCCGCCGCGCCGACCGCGACCTCGGCCGGCTCGCCGATGCCGCGCACAGCCTCGGCTATTGGGATGCGGAATTCTCTTACGACATCGACACCGAGGCCGAGCCGGCAAAGGTAGTGGTAACGGTCAAGCCGGGTCCGCTCTACCACGTCGCCGCGGTCAAGATAGTGGGCTCGGACGGGCAGTCTCTATCGATCCCTCAGGACGAAAAGAAGCTGCCGCTCAAGCCCGGTGATCCGGCGCGCACTGCTCCGGTGGTGGCAGCCGAGACGACGCTCCTGGCGGCGCTCGGGGATAGCGGCCATCCCTTTGCCAAGGTGGAGAACCGGCGGGTCGAGATCGACCGCGACACCCAGACGATGGACGTGACCTATATGCTCGATCCCGGGCCGGTAATGCGCTTCGGCCCGCTCGCGATCGAGGGGCTCGAACGGCTCGATCCGGTCTATGTCGAGGGCCGCCTGCGCTGGCAGCGCGGCGAGATCTACGACGCGAGCAAGGTCGAGGAAACGCGCCGCGCGCTGATCGAAACCGGGTTGTTCAGCACCGTGCGGATCACACCGACGGTTGATCCCCAAAATCCCGACGATGCGCGGATGACGATCGAGCCCACCGAGCGGTTGCATCGCACGATCGGCGCCGGGGTTGCCTACAACACCAGCCAGGGCATCGGTGCCCGCGCTTTCTGGGAAAACCGCAATCTGTTCGGCGGTGCCGAATATCTGCGGCTTTCCGCCGAGGCGGGCCAGCAAATCGCCGGCTTTAGGGCCAATTTCCGCCGTCCCGATTTTCTCGCGATCGACCAGGATTTCCTCGCGACCGCCGAGATCGCCAATGACGAGCCGGTCGCCTATCACAGCCGGCGCGTGATCGCCACGGGCGGGCTCGAGCGCCGTTTCGACCACCTGTTGACCGGTGGCGTCGCGCTCGAAGCCGACAAGGCGAACGTGGTCCAGCTCGCCAACGTCAATCCGTTCACTGCCGCGCAGCGCACCCAGCATTACACGCTGGTCGGCTTGCCGGCCTACGTAAAACTCGACAGAACCGATAATTTGCTTAACCCGACAACCGGCTATCGCGCGCAGCTCTCCGTCAGACCGGCCCACACCTTCGTCGGGTCGAATTTGACTTTCGTAACAAATCTGGTCTCGGGCAGCGCCTATTGGGCGCTGGGGCCCGAAGACCGTGCTGTCCTCGCCGGCAAGCTGGCACTCGGCTCGCTCGCCGGCGCCCCGCTGGCGCCGCTTCCAGCCGACCAACGGATATATGTCGGCGGCGGCGGATCGATCCGCCCCTATGGCTATCAGATGGCCGGACCGCTGGATATCGGCAATGTACCAATCGGCGGGAGATCAAGTCTGGCGCTTAACCTGGAAGCCCGGATCAAGATCACCGACACCATCGGCATCGTCCCTTTCGTCGATGCTGGCAGCTATTACGAGAGCCCCGTGCCGCAGCTCGGCCGCACCCTTCTCTATGGGGTGGGGTTGGGTCTGCGCTACTATACTGCGTTCGGGCCGCTTCGGCTCGACTTGGCGACCCCGCTGCATAAGCGCACCGCTGACTCGCCGATCCAGGTCTACATCAGCCTCGGACAGGCCTTCTGATGCGCGCGGTATCACGACTGTTTCGCTGGTTGGGCATAACGCTCGGCTTGCTGATCGTGGTCCTCCTCGCGGCTTTTGCCCTGCTGCAGACTCAACCGGCGAAGTCTTGGCTGGAGAGGACCGTCGCCCAAAGCGTGAGCAGTCCGGATTTCGCCGTCACCATACAAGGGCTCGACGGGTTCGTGCCGTTCCGTCTGAAGGTCGAGCGGATCGACATCGCCGACCGCGACGGCCCCTATCTTAGCCTGCACGATTTCGGGCTTGACATCGCGGCCGCCGCGTTGCTGGCGGGGCGGTTGCATATCCGGTCGCTGCGCTTTGCTGCGATCGATATGGCGCGATCCTCTACCGCGCCGTCGACGACGCCCTTTACCGAATACCTGAAGGTTCCGCGTCTCCCCGTCGGCGTCATTCTCGACCGGCTTTCGATCGGCCGCCTCGCGCTCGCTCCGGCGGTGCTGGGCGAGGGTCTTGTCGCAACGGTGGAAGGGAGTGCCCGGCTCGTGGGCGAGAGGGCAGAGGTCGCGCTCGATATCCACCGCACCGACGACTCTGCCGGGAATATCGTATTGGCGATGGAGCTTGCCGGAGAACCCCCGGTCTTGAAGCTTCGGCTCGCGGCGCGCGAGCCTACCGGCATGCTGCTCGACCGGTTGCTCGGACGCACCGACCGTGCGGCGCTCGCGCTGTCGGTCGACGGAACCGGGCCGCTCGCCGATTGGCACGGGCGGGTCGCCGCCTCCGCCGGCACGCTCGCTCATTTCGATTTGGATGTAACGCTCGCCGTCACCGCCCAGACCGTCCTCGGGCTGTCCGGCACGGCCGCACTGGCTCCGCTCCTCCCGGCGGGGTTCGCGTCGCTCGTTGGCGACCGCATTGCGCTCTCGCTGCACGCGACATTCGCCGATCGGATCGTGGTTGATCCGCTGTCAATCGAGATCGCGGCGGGGAAATTGGCGGGCGATGCCGCCTTTGGCGGCGCCGAGAACGCGGTTGCAGCGCACTTCCGGGCAGATGTGCCGGAGCTCGCGCCATTTGAGGGCTTGCTAGAGTCGCAACTCAACGGCTCGGCTTCCCTCTCGGCCGCGGTGACCGGCACGGAGAGCAGCCCCGCGATCGAGCTGGATTTGTCGGGGAGCGGGATCCGTCTCGGCTCCGCGGGAGCGGACCATATCGCGGCGAAGGTTTCGGCCAAGCCGACCGGCGGCCTCGACAGCCCGGACACGCGGATCGAATTCGCGGGACAGGGTCGGGTCGAAGGGATCGTCACGCCCGAGGGAGTGGCCGTGCCGCCGGAGCTCGGCCGCGACATCGACTGGTCGGTCACCGCGATTGCCGCCCGCGACGGCAGCGCCGTCGATTTGACCCACCTCTCCGCCAAAGGGGCCGGCCTCGCGCTTGCCGGCGCGGGCCAACTCACCGAGGGCGGGCAGGCAATTGAGGGTGGGGTGCAGTTGTCAATTGCCGACCTCCGGCCTTTCTCCGGCCTCGCCGGTCACCCACTCTCGGGCTCGGTCGAGCTTGCGGTCGATGCCGCCAGAGAGGGCGCGGCCGGGTTCAAAACAAGCGTCCGCGGTTCCGCGAAGGGCTTGCGGACCGGGATCGCAGCCGGCGACGCACTACTCGGCGATGCAGTGACGATGACTGGCTCCTTCCAGCGGAACTCCGCAGGGGCGCTGGTCGTGGACCAGCTCGCCATCGCGGGTGCCGCGGCGAGCCTGTCGGGCGATGCGCGGTTCGATCCCGCCTCGAACCGCCTCGCCGCGGCGCTGGCGCTAAAGCTGCCGCGGTTGAAGGCACTTGGCGCCGCGCTCGGCAGCGAAATGGCTGGCGAATTATCAGCCCATTTCAATGCCGAAGGAGCGCTCGATCATCTGCGGTTGAAGGGCGAGGTCGAAGGCGCCGACATCGCCTCCGGCGGAGCAAGGATCGAGCGGCTGCGGCTCGCCGGCGAAGTCGCCGACCTCGCCGAGCCAAAGGCCGCGCTCGACGGCACTTATCGGGCCTATGGGCTCGACGGGTCATTGACGCTGTCGGCGGAGCAAAAAGGGAACGCCGAGCTGGTATTCCCGCGTTTCCGCCTGACCGCAGCGGACAGCGCGATCGAGGGTAGCCTGCGCGTCGCTCTGGATACGGGGCTGATGCGAGGCTCTATAACCGGCCGGATACCCGATCTCGGGCGATGGTCCAAGCTCGCCGGAACGCCGCTCGGCGGCAGGCTCGAGTTAGGCGCCGGGCTCGAGGCACGCGGCGGTCAGTTCCTCGATCTCTCGCTGACCGGAACGCGGCTCACAGCCGGCGCCGCGTCCTCCCGAATCGGGATCGGCCGCGTCGAGCTGACGGGACGGTTCGCGGACATCCTGCGCGCGCCGTCGGGAGCGGGGCGTTTCTCACTGACCTCGGCGAATTTCGGTACAGGTGAACTCTCCACCGCAACATTGGCGCTCGACGCCCCGCGACCTGGCCGCTTCGCATTCCAAGGCGATGCCAAAGGCAAGCCGTTGACAGTGGCGTTCGCCGGTGAAGCCGGGCTCGAACCCGGCCGGGTCGACCTGCGTCTCAACCGGCTTGCCGGCTCGCTTGGCAGCGACCGGCTGTCTCTCGATCAACCGCTCGTGCTGTCGAAGCGCGGCGCCGACCTTGGTTTTTCCGGCCTCGCCCTGGATTTCGGGACCGGCCGGATCACCGGCAGCGGCGGCTTGCGGGGTCAGTCGCTATCGCTAACACTCAATGCCGCGAATTTGCCGATCGCCTCAGCCGGCAAGCTCCTGGGCTATCCCAAAGCGCGCGGCAGCCTGACCATCGCCGCGACGCTCGGCGGCACGCTGCGCGCGCCGCAAGGTCATTTGTCCGTGAACGCGCGCGACCTCACCCTCGCTGCCTCGAAAAATTCGCAGCTACCGAGCCTGGGGCTCGGCGTCGACGGTAATTGGAACGGGCGGAGCATCGATTTGAAAGGGCAGGTCACCGGCCTCAGAGGAGACACGATCAGCTTGGCCGGCTCAGCGCCACTGTTGCTGACGCCATCACCGCTCGGGATCTCGGTGCCGCCGGAAGGCCGGTTGAGCCTGCAGCTCCAGGGCGCCGGGCAGCTCGAGCACCTTGCCGACCTGCTGCCGCTCGGTGAGGACAGAATGAGCGGCCGCTTCGCCGCCGATGTTGCGGTTGGCGGCACGGTCGCGGCTCCGGCGGCAAATGGTCGCCTGAGGCTCTCCGACGCGCGCTACGAGAATTTCGCGACGGGAGCGGTTCTGACCAAGATGCAGGCCGATCTCGTCGGCGATCGCGACCGCTTCACTCTGACCTCGTTTTCGGCCGGAGACAGCGCGAGCGGCAGCCTCAAGGCGCAAGGCAATGTCGCACTGAGGGGCGCCTCCGGGCCGACTGCCGAGCTCTCTGCAACATTGGCCAATTTCCGTGTCGCCGCGCGCGACGAGGCGGTCGCCACGGCGAGCGGAACGGTGTCGATCGTCGGTCCCCTGACCGCGCCGAAGGTTACAGCGCCCCTCACTGTCAATCGTGCCGATATCAACCTCCCGGAAAGCCTCCCGCCAAAGGTCGTCGTGCTGAAGGTCGTCGAGACCAACAGCAAGACCCGGAAGCAGCCGCCACCCGAGCCGGCGAACCAGCCACCGGCGCTTCCGGCGATGCTCGACATCACTATCGACATGCCCGGCAACATCTTTGTGCGCGGCCACGGGCTCGAGAGCGAATGGCGCGGCAAGCTGACGATTTCCGGGACCAGTGCCGCCCCCGTGATAAATGGCTCACTCGAACAGATCCGCGGCAGCGTCGATCTGCTGGGGAAAACCTTCACAATAACTCGCGGTGCGATCACCTTTGACGGTAGCCCGAACCTCGACCCTGTTCTCGACATCATCGCCGAGGCGAGTGCCGCCGACATCACAGCGCAAGTCATCATCGGCGGTTTTGCCTCGGCGCCGACGGTCACGCTGAGCTCGACGCCGGTCGTACCGCAAGACGAGATCCTCTCGCGAGTGCTGTTCAACCGCGGGGTCGGCCAGATCACTGCCGGCGAGGGGCTGCAGCTGGCCGCCGCGGCCGCCACCCTCGCAGGCGGCGGTCCTGGTGCCCTCGACCGCCTGCGCGGGGGTCTCGGTCTTGATTGGTTCAAGTTCGGCTCGGGCCCGACCGGGCCGACGACCGGGACCTTGAACCCGAGGGCGGCGAGCGGCAGCGCGGCGGGCGGCACGGCACTGAGCGCCGGGAAATACATCGCCCCGGGGGTTTCCGTCGGGGTCACCCAGGGCATCTCGCCGCCGACGAGCAAGGTCACCGTGGAGATCGAGGTGCGCCCGCATTTGACGATCGGCGGAGAGGCCGGTCAGTCGGGCAGCACCGGCATCGGCATCAACTACAACTACGATTACTGATCGGTCACTCTTTGGTGATCGGCCCTTGCCGAACGATAGCCGAGGCTGGAAATTGCTTTGGCCAAAGGGACAGACCCCACGGGAGGAAGCTGTGGATATCGTCGAAGCGGGGTTGGAAGGGTTGCTGCCGCGGTCGCAATGGTCGCGTCGCGGGTTTGTCATGACGTCGCTCGCTACCGGGTTCGCGTTATCGGTGCAGCCGGTCTCAGCGCAGACGATCACAACCGACCCGAACGGCCTCGATGCCGGCGAGGTCAAGGTACCGGTGGCAGACGGAGCGATGCCCGCCTATCGGGCGATGCCGGCGCAGGGCGGGCCGTTCCCGACTGTCCTGGTGGTCCAGGAGATCTTTGGCGTCCACGAGCACATCAAGGATCTTTGCCGGCGGCTAGCGAAGGCCGGCTATTTCGCTATCGCCCCCGAGCTCTACGCGCGGCAGGGCAAACCGGCCGAGATCAGCGACGTCCAGGAGCTTATCAAGACGATCGTGTCCAAGGTGCCGGACGCGCAGGTGATGTCGGACCTCGATTCGACGGTCGCCTTCGCCAAGGCGTCCGGCAAGGCCGATACGGCCAAGCTCGCGATCACCGGGTTCTGCTGGGGCGGCGGGATCGTCTGGCTCTACGCCGCCCACAACCCGGCGCTCAAGGCCGCAGTGGCCTGGTACGGCCCGATCGACCGGCCGCGCACCGAATTGCGTCCGAAATATCCGATCGACCTCGCCGGCGATCTGAAGGCACCGGTGCTCGGGCTCTACGGCGCCGCCGATACCGGTATCCCGGTCGACACGGTCGAGAAGATGAGGGCCGCGTGCAAGGTGGCGAATAAGACCTGCGAGATCGTGATTTATCCCGATACGCCGCATGGGTTCAATGCGGACTACCGGCCGAGCTACCGGGCGGAGCAAGCCAAGGAGGGCTGGGCGAAGATGCTCGCCTGGTTCAAAGACCACGGAGTCGCCTGAAATTCGGCAGTCGCCGACGCCCGGCCGGCCGTAGCCCGCTGCCGTGCGGGGATCTCTATGCCAGGCCTTTGGGCACCGATCGTTGCTCTCGCCGGAATGACCGCTGGGATGAACGCGTCGGCCGATCCGGTTCTGCGGAACGTATCCGGGTTCGATCCAAGCTTGCTGGTGGGCAAGACTTGTCAGGGGTATTCAATTCCGGCAGAAGGCGCCAGGGTAGTCAGGGTGCTTTGCAGCTTCGCTTCGCTGTCAACGGGGATGTTCTCACCGCTCATTTTTGGCGGCGGCTCGGCCAGTCGGCGTACAGCCGAGCGGCCATGCGATCACCCAAGCCGGACAGAGTGGCGACGCGACTGGGCTTGATTACTTAGGAGAAGTGGGCGGCTTGACGGTAACCGGCAGCACGGTCCGGTATGTTGATCCCACCGGCGGAAAGGTCCAATTAACCTATGACAACGGACGCCTGTTGGGGCGGAGCGATCCGAGAGGCGGCACCGAGTGGAGGATGACACGGGCGGCCAATGTGACGATGGTCTGCCGCTGATCGGGTCTTTCCCGCGCCGTGCGGGAGGAGCGCGCTGAACCTCGCGGCATCATTGTTCGACGTGGCCGCCCGACAGCCACAGCTCCAAGCGGTCAGCGACGGCGTCCATGCCTGGACCTACGGGGAGTTCGCCCACCGGATATCGCGCATCGCGGGCGGGCTCCAAGCCCACGGCCTCGAACCCGGCGACCGCGTCATGCTGTGCATGGAGAACTGCGCCGAGTTCCTGGAGATGCTGTTTGCTTGTTGGGCCGCTGGGCTCTGCGCGGTGCCCGTCAATGCGCGGCTGCACCCCGCCGAGATCGCGCACATCGCGCAGGATTCGCGCGCCCGCCTGCTCGTTGCCACTTCCGGGCTCGCCGCAAGCCTCGGCCCGCTCGAGCAGGCGGTGGAGACATTGTCGGCGATCATCCCGACTGTCGGCGACGGCTACGCTGCGCTTCTCGAGCGGGGAACGCCGCTGCTGCCCGTCGCGGGCTCACCCACCGACCGGGCCTGGCTCTTCTACACCAGCGGGACCACCGGCAAGCCGAAGGGAGCGATGCTGACGCACCGCAACCTGCTCTTCATGAGCCATTGCTATTACGCCGACATCGACGCGCTCGACGAGCGCGACACCTGCCTCCATGCCGGTCCGCTGTCGCACGGCGCCGGACTTTATGCCTTGCCGCATTTGCTGCGCGGCGGGCACCAGGTCGTCCTCCCGCATTTCGAGGTCGAGGCAATCATCGACGCGGTGCGACGCCACCCCAGGGTCTCGATGTTCGCGGCCCCGACGATGCTGACCCGGCTGGTCCATGCCCCGGCGGTCGCCGCCGCCGATCTCGCCAATCTGCGCACAATCTTTTACGGCGGCGGGCCGATGTACGTCGCCGACCTCGAGCGCGCGCTGGGTCTCTTCGGCCCGCGCCTCTACCAGCTTTACGGTCAGGGCGAGTCGCCGATGACGATCACCGGGCTCGACCAGCGCATGCACGCCGACACGGCTGATCCGCATTGGCGCGAGCGCCTCGGCTCGTGCGGCGTGCCGCGCACCGGCGTCCTCGTCAAGGTCGTCGACGATCGCGACCGCGCGCTGCCGGCCGGCGAGGTCGGCGAGATCGTCACACGCAGCGACTGCGTCATGGAGGGCTATTGGGAGAACCCGGAAGCCACAGCGGACACCTTGCGCGGCGGCTGGCTGCATACCGGCGCCCTCGGCAGCTGTGACGAAGCCGGCTTTCTGACCCTGCGCGACCGCTCGAAGGACATGATCATCAGCGGTGGCAGCAACATCTATCCGCGCGAGATTGAGGAGGTGTTGCTGCGCCACCCCGACCTTGTCGAGGCCTCGGTGGTGGGGCGCCCGCATCGCGAATGGGGCGAGGAGGTGGTGGCCTTTGTCGTGGCACGCCCCCGGGCCGCGGTTGCGGCCGAGGCGCTCGACCGCCTGTGCCTGGACCATATCGCGCGCTTCAAGCGCCCGCGCCACTACCGCTTCGTCGACGCCCTGCCCAAGAACAATTACGGCAAGGTGCTGAAAACCGAGCTGCGCCGCCTCTTGGCCGAGCCGGAACGCTAAACACCCCCAGGTGTTTTCATCGGCGATGGCGTGACGTTTACGGGAGGGCGGGCATGCCCCTCAAAGATCTGCTGGTCTGCTTTGATCGGACCGACGCCGGCTACGCGCGGCTGGAGCTGGCGTTTAATCTGGCGCACGCCAGTCGGGCATATCTCGCCGGCGCTTACGTTCTACCGGAAACGCACGCCTCGCCCGCCGGTTCGGTCGGTTTTGGGTTCGCCGCACCTGCCGGGATGACGGACCCGGGTGAGGAGGCGGTGAGCCCGGGCGGGGTGTTACGCGAGGCCGAGGCCGCGGAGTCCGCCGAGCAGCACTTCAAGAGCAAGCTGCGGCTTCACGGTATCGAGGGCGAGTGGCACCTCCTGGCCGATGGCGATTCTGCGGCGCTGATCGAGCTCGCAAAATCGGTCGATCTGACGATTGCCGGTCAACGTGCGCCGAATTTCCGGTCGAACGGCGCCTCGCGATTTCGGCCCGAGGACAACCTGATTGCCGCCGGTCGGCCAGTCCTCGTCGTGCCTTACGCGGGGGCCTTTGAAACGGTCGGCAAGCGCATCCTGATCGCTTGGGACGGGACCCGCGAGGCGAACCGGGCATTGCACGATGCGCTGCCGTTGTTCACCGATCCTGAAGCGACGGTGGTTTTTGTCGGATCCCATGAGCGCGATCTCGAGCAGCACCGCCCGGCACTCGACCGGGTGGTCGATCACCTGCGCCACCATGGGGTCGCGGCGAGGCTCGAGGAGGCCTTGCGCGGTGGCCTCGCCGTCTCCGACATTCTGCTCTCGCGCGCCGCCGATCTCGGCGCCGACTTGATCGTCAGCGGCGGCTACCATCACACGCAGCTGCGCGAAGCCTTGCTCGGCGGCGTCAGCCGCGAGCTGCTCGAGCACATGACGGTGCCCGTGCTGATGTCGCATTGAGCCTTCCCGTCAGCGCGACA
>Ga0210406_10005299_pt1 | contig 13550 bp, 4 predicted proteins | sample IncBWC30MmetaG_FD_155454 | JGI IMG/M metagenome (GOLD analysis project Ga0210406, IMG submission 155454) | Forest soil microbial communities from Barre Woods Harvard Forest LTER site, Petersham, Massachusetts, United States - Inc-BW-C-30-M | ecosystem: Environmental > Terrestrial > Soil >... | reverse complement strand
CATTGTAGCTGACGCGCGGGGCATTATAATTGTTCACCACGGTGGTGTTGTACACGTTGTGGATTTCCGTCACGTTCACGTTGTTCACGGAGCGGTTGTAATAGAAGCGGTCGTGGTCCCAGCGTCCTCCCTCATAACCGTGGCCGAAATAACCGTATCCATAGTTGATGCCGCCGTAAAATCCTACGACCGGTCCCCAAAAGCCTTGATGAAAAATAAAAGCGCTGCCACCCCAACCCCACCAACCCGGGGTCCACAAGAAACCGACTTGAGGGGCAAGCACCCACGTGCCCGGCACCCAGTAGTAGTCATCGCCATCCTCGTCCCAGGCCCAGTAGCCGGGCGTCCAGATATATCCTTCGGCGGGGCATATGGGCTGTTCGTAAACTGGCAGTTCCGGCGGAGCAAACGACACAGATATCCCAACGCTGACTTGTGCGAAGCACGCGCCTGAAAAGGCCAGCATCGCCAGTACAACAAACAGCGAACGGAGCGAAATGAGAATACGCATGATCCTTCCTTCTGGCCGATCATTTCTTTGTGACCGGGCCTTACGTTGCTGCTGGGCAGTCGGAACGCTGGGAGCGCGATAGCCAGGAAAGAGCCGGCTTTCGCTAAATAATATGCTGGAGGCTCATGATACGGCCCGTAACAGTTTTTCCCATCGGGTCACAAATGTAGGAGCCGAAAAGTAACGCCGTACGTTGTTGACTCCCCAAAAACTCAAAAAACTACAGCGTTCAGTGGATTGAGGGTTGAAACAACCGCGCCGACGATTGATCCTGAAACTGGCGGTCGCGTCCTTCGGGAGTGACTGCACACGGTAGCCCGAGCGGGCCTTTGCAGTTTGACCGACTTGGAAGCTACCCCGGCCGCCAGACTCGCCCTTTCCAAGTATCCGAGATGGCAGGGATTTTTCGGGACCTTCATCACTACAGACGGCCAACAACAGATTGGCCTCGCGCATTCTTTGCCGGAATGGTGACTTCCACGGCCGTGCCGGGCGCTGTATTTCGAAACGCCAGTTGTCCACCAAGCTCTTCCACGCGCTGTTTGATCCCGATGATGCCGATTCCGTAGCTGCCCGCCTGTAATTCTTCCAGTCGCCGCGCTATGCCCTTCCCGTTGTCGGCGATGCACACAAACACTCGCCCGTCTTGTTCCTCCACTTTCACCTTGGCTTTCTGCGCTTCGGCATGACGGAACACATTGGTCAGCGACTCTTGAACGATCTTAAAGATGGCGGTCTCTAATTCGGGCCCCAGCCTGGGAAATTCACGCGGGACGTCAAGCGTCGTCTCAATGCAGCTGCGTTTCGTGAACCCTTCGACATGCCAACGCAACGCGGAGAGCAATCCCATTTCGTCAAGAAGCGGCGGGTGCAACAGATGCGACATGGTGCGAACTTGCTGGATGGCGTGATCCATCATCACATTCGCTTCCCGGACGGCCTGGTCTTTCGCTTCAGGGGATTGCTGCGGTTGAATCAGCGCGCCAAGCATCATTTTCGCGGCGGTCAGGTCCTGGCCTAAACCATCATGAAGTTCCCGCGCGATTCGCCGGCGCTCTTCGTCCTGTGCGGTCATCAAGCTGTGCGAAAGACGCCGCAATTCGTGGTTGAGCGCTTGCAACTGCTGCGCCCTGCGATGCAGCTCCGCAAACACGCTGACTTTTGCACGCAATAGTTCGGGGATGATAGGAACCGAAATGTAATCGACGGCCCCGCGCTGGTAACCTTTCAGCCGATCGAGATCCGTAAGATGGACAGCGGAGATGAAGATGATCGCTGTTTTCTGAAATCGTGGATGTTGCCGGATCATTTCCGCTAATTCGAAACCATCCAGCTCCGGCATACTCACGTCCATCAGCACCACGGCGACATCCATTTTTAGCAACAGTTCCAGGGCCTCGCGGCCGGAAGTAGCCTTGACCAGATTTTCGCCTAGTTCGCCCAGCATCACTTCGTAGCTGAGCAGCTTCGACGGCTGATCATCCACCATCAGGATGTTCACTGGGTTGGTCGGTGTGGTACTCATGACAGTATTGGTCGCCTTTCAATCTCCTAATCGCCAAACTAGCGATGCAACCAGGTACGCAAAGCCGATAGCAACTGCTCGGTATTCACCGGTTTCGCCAGATATTCCGAAGCTCCTGCTTCCAGGCACTTTTCGCGGTCGCCCTTCATGGCCTTGGCTGTAAGCGCGATGATCGGCAGCCGACGGAACGAGGGACTGCGGCGAATGACTTGTATGGTTTCGTAGCCATCCATCTCCGGCATCATGATGTCCATCAGGACGATCGCAACCTCCGGAATTGACTCCAGCAGCTCAATGGCTTCACGGCCTGTGCTCGCAGTTAGCACGGTCATGCCGCGTCGTTCCAGCACGCTGCTCAGGGCAAAGATATTGCGGACGTCGTCGTCAACTACGATCACTTTCTTGCCGACCAACGCGTCGTCCGAATGGTGCAGACGATCCAGCATCTTCTGTTTTTCGGGCGGCAAATCGCCAATGACGCGGTGCAGGAACAACGACGTCTCGTCCAGCAGACGTTCCGGCGACTCGACGTCTTTCACCACAACGCTGCGAGCCAAATCGTGAAGACGCTTATCTTCTTCAAAAGAAAGCTCGCGCCCGGTAAACACAACCACCGGCAAGTCGCTTGAGCCCGTCTCCGCCCTCAATTGTTCCAGCACTTCAAATCCGGACATGTCTGGCAGGCGAAGATCCAGCACCATGCAATCGAAGGGTTGCTCCTTCACCGCTTGCAGCGCTTCGGCGCCAGTGGCGACCACTTCCAGATCGATGTCTTGACTGCCCAGCAGTTCGCGAATGCTAAATTGCTCCGCGGGATTATCCTCGACCACCAGCAGCCGGCGGCGGCGAGGCGAGGCGTATTCCTTCATTCTGGCGAAGGCTGCCTCCAAGCCATCGTGACTAGTCGGCTTGGTCAGGAAAGCAAACGCGCCGCGAGAAAGTCCGTGCCTCCTGTCTTCGTCGAGCGTCAACATCTGCACGGGAATGTGCCGCGTTGCCGGATCCTGCTTCAGGTGATTCAGCACTGTCCAACCGAGCATGTCGGGAAGAAAAACGTCCAGCGAAACGGCAACTGGCTGGAATTCGCGGACCAGAGACAGCGCCTCAGATCCAGTAGGCGCCACCAGTACCTTGAAGCCAGTATCGCGCGCAAGGTCGCATAAGATCCGGGCGTAGTGCGAATCGTCGTCGACAATCAGCATGATGCTGTCGCCAGGCTGCAGATTTTCGCGGTCGTCGGCTATCCGCTCCACTTGACGCTCCTGCGCGGCAACCATCGCGGGCGGAATCACGGTGATCGATGTGTGGCCATGCGCCGGGCTCGCCGTTGTAGGCCCGGCATACAATTGCGGCAAGTACAGCGTGAAGGTGCTGCCCATTCCCACAGCGCTGCGCAACTGAATTTCTCCCCCAAGGAGGCTGGCCAATTCCCTGCTGATGGCCAGCCCCAAGCCCGTGCCGCCATACTTTCGGCTCGTGCCCGCGTCGGCCTGCTGGAACGCCTCAAAAATAATGCGCTGTTTTTCAGGAGGAATTCCGATGCCGGTGTCGGTCACTTCAAAAGCAATCACAGCTTCCGCCCTGCTGAGAATGGGATGATCCGCCGTCCAGCCGGTTGGAGCTTTTAAAACCGAGAGGCGCACTTGTCCTTGCTCGGTGAATTTGAACGCATTCGAAAGCAGATTCTTCAGCACTTGCTGCAGGCGCTTGGCGTCGGTCACCAGGCTGCGGCCCAGCGCGGGATCGGCGCGGGTCTCGAAATTCAGCCGCCGGGTCTCCGCTTCGTGGCGGAATGGCCGGGCGATCATTTCCAGCAAGCCAGCGAAGAAGACTTCCTCCGCCTGAACGGAAACGGTGCCGGATTCAATTTTCGAGAGATCCAGAATGTCGCTGATCAGGTTCAGGAGGTCAGTGCCTGCGCCGTGAATCGTGCGTGAAAACTCAACCTGCTTCAGCGTCAGATTCCCTTCAGGGTTTTCGCTCAACTGCTGGCCCAACACCAGAATGCTGTTCAGCGGCGTGCGGAGTTCATGCGACATGTTCGCCAGGAATTCGGACTTGTACTTCGACGTGAGCGCGAGCTCTTTGGCTTTCTCCTCCAGCGCGCGGCGCGCCTGCTCGATTTCCTGATTTTTTCGTTCCACTTCCGCGTTCTGTTCGGCCAGTTGCTGCGCCTTCAATCCGAGTTGCTCGTTGGTCTGCTGCAGTTCTCGCTGCTGCGTTTGCAGCTCGGTGGCCAATTGCTGGGATTGCTCGAGCAGGCCTTCCGTCTGCATGGTGGCCTCGATACTGTTGAGCACGATGCCGATACTGGAAGTCAACTGTTCCAGGAACGCGAGATGCGAAGCCGTGAAATCGGCGAGAGAAGCGAGTTCGATCACGGCCTTCACTTGATCTTCAAACAAAACCGGCAGCACGATCACACTGCGCGGAACCGCTTGAAACAGCCCCGAGCGAATGGACACAGCGTGCAACGGCATTTCGGTGATCAGCATCCGTCGCTTTTCCGAAGCACATTGCCCGATCAGACCTTCGCCAAGATCTAAGTGCTGCTTGTGCCCGTTCTCGCCGTTGTCCGCATAAGCGGAGAGCAGAATCATTCCAGGAGAATTGTCTGCCTCCATGCGATAGATCACGCCCTGCTGCGCGTTCACCAGAGGGGCAAGCTCAGAGAGGAGCAAGCGGCCCACAGTGCCGAGGTCGCGTTGGCCCTGCAACATGCCCGTGAAACGCGCAAGATTGGTTTTCAGCCAGTCCTGTTCCTTGTTGCGGTCCGTCGTGAGTCGCAAATTGTCGATCATCGTGTTGATGTTGTCTTTTAGCTCGGCGACTTCGCCGCGCGCCTCCACCTGAATCGATCGCGTCAAGTCGCCCTTGGTCACGGCTGTCGCCACTTCCGCGATCGCGCGCACCTGGTTCGTCAGATTGTCCGCCAGCAGGTTCACGTTTCCGGTCAGGTCCTTCCAGGTTCCCGCGGCTCCCGGAACGTTGGCCTGGCCTCCCAGTCGTCCTTCCACGCCCACTTCGCGTGCAACCGTGGTTACTTGATCGGCGAACGTCGCGAGCGTTCGCGTCATGTTGTTGATGGTTTCTGCCAGCGCGGCTACTTCGCCCTTTGCGTTCACAATCAGTTTTTGCGTCAGATCACCGTTTGCAACCGCCGTCACCACTTTCACGATGCCGCGCACCTGTTCCGTCAGGTTCGCTGCCATCACGTTCACGTTGTCGGTCAGGTCCTTCCACGTTCCCGCCACGCCGGGCACCTCGGCTTGGCCGCCGAGCTTGCCTTCTGTACCAACGTCGCGCGCTACACGCGTCACTTCCCCGGCGAATGCGTTCAGTTGGTCCACCATCGTGTTGATGGTGTTCTTCAGCTCAAGAATTTCGCCCTTCACGTCCACGGTGATCTTGCGCGACAAGTCGCCTTTCGCAACCGCCGTCGTCACCTCGGCAATGTTGCGGACTTGCGCCGTCAGGTTTCCGGCCATGGCGTTGACCGAATCGGTCAGGTCCTTCCAAGTGCCCGCGACACCCGGTACGTTGGCCTGCCCTCCCAAGCGTCCTTCGCTACCCACTTCGCGAGCCACACGCGTCACTTCGGCGGCGAAGGAACGCAACTGCTCCACCATGGTATTCAGCGTTTCTTTCAGCTGCAGAATTTCTCCGCGTACGTCCACCGTAATCTTGCGCGAAAGATCTCCGCTGGCAATTGCCGTCGCAACTTCGGCGATGTTACGCACCTGGCCGGTAAGGTTGCTGGCCATAAAATTCACGTTGTCCGTCAAATCTTTCCACGTGCCGCCCACGTCCGGCACCTGCGCCTGGCCTCCCAACTTGCCTTCCGTGCCCACCTCGCGCGCCACACGCGTCACTTCTCCGGCGAACGCGTTCAGTTGGTCCACCATCGTGTTGATGGTGTTCTTCAGTTCCAGAATTTCGCCCTTCACATCCACCGTGATCTTGCGCGACAAGTCGCCCTTCGCGACCGCCGTGGTCACCTCGGCAATGTTCCGAACTTGCGCCGTGAGGTTAAGCGCCATGGAATTCACGGAGTCCGTTAGATCCTTCCAGGTGCCCGCGACACCGGGCACGTTGGCCTGCCCTCCCAAGCGTCCTTCGCTGCCCACTTCGCGAGCCACGCGTGTCACTTCCGCAGCGAAGGAACGCAACTGCTCCACCATGGTATTCAGTGTTTCTTTCAGCTGCAAAATTTCCCCGCGTACGTCCACCGTGATCTTGCGCGACAAATCGCCGCTGGCAATTGCCGTCGCAACCTCGGCGATGTTGCGCACCTGGCCGGTGAGGTTGCTGGCCATGAAATTCACGTTGTCCGTCAAATCTTTCCACGTGCCGCCCACGTCCGGCACCTGCGCCTGGCCTCCCAACTTGCCTTCCGTGCCGACTTCGCGGGCCACACGTGTCACTTCAGCCGCGAACGCGTTCAACTGATCCACCATGGTGTTAATGGTGTTCTTCAATTCCAGAATTTCGCCCTTCACGTCTACCGTGATCTTGCGCGACAAATCGCCTCGCGCCACGGCCGTCGCAACTTCCGCAATGTTGCGCACCTGGCCCGTCAGGTTGCTGGCCATGAAGTTCACGTTGTCCGTCAAATCCTTCCACGTACCCGCAACGCCAGGCACCCGCGCTTGCCCACCGAGATTCCCTTCGGTTCCCACTTCGCGAGCTACGCGCGTTACCTCTCCCGCGAACCCGTTGAGTTGATCCACCATGGTGTTAATGGTGTCTTTCAGCTCAAGAATTTCACCCTTCACGTCCACCGTGATTTTGCGCGATAAGTCGCCCTTCGCAACCGCTGTCGTCACTTCGGCGATGTTGCGCACCTGCGCGGTAAGATTCCCGGCCATGGAATTCACGGAATCCGTCAGGTCCTTCCAGGTGCCCGCAACACCCGGGACGTTCGCCTGGCCACCCAGTCGGCCCTCGCTGCCGACTTCGCGTGCCACCCGCGTCACTTCACCCGCGAAGCGGTTCAACTGGTCCACCATCGTGTTGAGCGTTTCTTTCAACTGCAGAATTTCTCCGCGCACATCCACCGTGATCTTTCGTGAAAGATCCCCGCTAGCAATCGCCGTTGCAACCTCGGCGATGTTGCGCACCTGGCCCGTCAGGTTGCTGGCCATGAAGTTCACGTTGTCCGTCAAATCCTTCCACGTTCCACCAACTCCTGGCACCTGAGCCTGGCCGCCCAACTTGCCTTCCGTCCCCACTTCGCGTGCCACGCGCGTCACTTCTCCCGCGAATGCATTCAATTGGTCCACCATCGTGTTGATGGTGTTCTTCAATTCCAGGATTTCGCCCTTCACGTCCACCGTTATTTTGCGCGACAAATCGCCGCGCGCCACCGCCGTAGTTACCTCCGCAATGTTGCGCACTTGCGCCGTCAGATTTCCGGCCATCGCGTTGACCGAATCCGTCAGGTCCTTCCACGTGCCCGCCACGCCGGGAACCACCGCCTGGCCGCCAAGCTTTCCATCTGTTCCAACCTCGCGCGCCACGCGCGTCACTTCGGAAGCGAACGAGCGCAACTGATCCACCATCGAGTTGATCGCTTCCTTTAACTGGAGAATCTCTCCGCGTACGTCCACCGTGATCTTGCGCGACAAATCGCCGCTGGCCACCGCCGTGGCCACTTCCGCGATGTTGCGCACCTGGCCAGTCAAATTGCTGGCCATCAGGTTCACGTTGTCGGTCAAATCCTTCCACGTTCCCGCGACGCCCGGCACTTTCGCCTGACCGCCCAACTTCCCTTCCGTCCCCACTTCGCGTGCCACGCGGGTCACTTCTGCCGTGAACACGCTCAACTGTTGAATCATCGTGTTCACGATGTTCGCCAAACGCAAAAATTCCCCTTGCAGTGGACGGCCATCCACATCCAGTCGCACCGTCTGTGCCAGATTGCCCTGCGCCACCGCGGCGATCGCGCGGGTCACCTCCGTGGTTGGGCGCAGCAAATCGTCAATCAGCGTGTTGACGGAACCTTCCATCTCGCCCCAAGCGCCGCGCGGTTGGTAGAATCGCGGTCGCTCTTTTGTGCGCCCTTCTTTGCCAACCACCTGGCCGACACGCGCCAGCTCGTGCGCCATGCGTTGGTTCGCGATCACGATTTCGTTGAAGGTGTCCGCGATCTTCCCGCCGACGCCGGTCCACACTCCAGGCAGCCGCACTGAAAAGTCACCATCGCGCATGGTTTGGAGGCCGGCAAGAATCGCACCAAGCTCTGCCTGAGTCATTTCGGCGATAGTGGTGTGGCCATTTCCCTTTTTCTTTTCGACCGGGCTCGGTTGGGCTGTCGACGTCGAGGAAGCGCGTTGTTCCGTTCGTTTCATGCTGCAACTCCTTGCCCGAGATTGACCGTGTTGACGCATGCATGACCCGATCGAGATACTTTTGCGGTCGGCGCCATCAACTGCACCGAATTCCCTGCTCTGAAATGTGTGATTGAATATTTCGTGAGTCTAGTGCGGATAGACAACTCCCGACGTGGGCAGACTACGGACCTGGCCATAAGCACGTCTCCGAGGGCGTTGAGACGGCCGGATTACAGTTTTCTATGCGTCAATCGACTGCAACTCCAGCAAGCTACCCGCCCGGCTAGATCTCCTTAAACTATCAATCCAAACTGAAGAACAATCCGGTTCACGCGGTCCGGATCCAGGCCTGGGCTGGCATAAATTCCATCCCCGCCACCACGTTCAAGGCGCGCATCAGTTCGCCTTCCGTATACGATTTCAACAACTAGCCTCGAGGACCGGCACGGTGCGCCGTCTCCACCCATTCCAGTGAATCATGCAACCTGAGCATCAGCACTGCCCGCGTCGCCTCCAGCCCTCCCATTCCGGGCATCGAAATACCCATCAACACGATGTCTGCCTTCAAATCCTTGGTGAGTCGGACCACCTCTTGTCCCTTGGTGGCCTCGCCAGAAACCTGCCACTCCGGCCAACCGCCCAAAATACTTCGAATGCCCTTTCGAATCACCGTATGATCGTCGACCACTAAGACCGTTGCATACCCGCCCTCAATTCAACTTGCACGATAAGTTACCCGAGCAAAAAGACGGAAATACCCGGCAGGGGACGGGACGCCTAAGAACAATTCGCGCAACGATTTGTCACGCTGCAACTATAAACTTTTATGTCCTGACCGCCCAAAGAGCCCCAAAGATGGAAATTTTTAACTTTACCGGGGTACAAAAATATAGGGGAATTCCTGTATTTTGGCGTGTTTCCAAGCCCGAGAAATGGCAAGCCGATCGACTTTGGTACGGCACAGTACGCACCCCCAATCAGCGATTCACCCCATGGCCGTCGCTAACCACTCTGCGAAGCTAGTTATGGGGGGCATGCGGCCTTATGGCATCAACTTGGCGAGGAGCACTGAGTTTTGGCCTTTTAACCACCCCGATTCGTCTGTATCCAGCGGCGCGAAGCCAACGAACCTACCTCCATCAAGTGCATGACAAGTGTCACACGCGCTTGAGACAGCCGCTGTTCTGCCCCACTTGCAACCGCATTGTCAGCCGCCATGAAGTCGTCGTAACCACGGAATTACCGTGCACACCATGTATTTTCAAAACGAGATTTGCGAAGTCCAGGGTTACGGAGAGAAGCCCAAGAACCTGCAAATCAAACCGCAGGAGATAAAGTTGGCGGAACAGCTCATCGCAACGTTATCGGAGGATTTCAACCCGGCAAAGTATCGCGACACATTCCAGGAGCGGTTGCGCGCCTTGGTCGAGTCCAAACAAGAAGGCAAGCCGTTCACAGAGCGGCGTGCACCTCGGCAGGCTCAGTTCATCGACATGATGGATGCCTTGAAAAAGAGTTGGCGAGAAACGGGGCGCACAGGCAAACGGTCGCGCGTTGCCGGAGAACATGCGGTGGCGAGAAATGCCAAGCGCCTGGCCAGCTAATTTGTGGGATCCACGTGCTGCAAATGTGCTTTGGAAGATGGGTGGGCCGAGCCAGCTCTCTTGACCTTGGCCGGAACATCTGCCAGCGCATTATTATCCTGTTGTTCGATTAAGGGAATCTCTACGGAGATCACCGTGCCGCATCCCTCGCCCGGCTCGATGCGCAGCGTTCCACCCACTTCGCGCACGCGTTCTCGCATGCCACCCAGACCCACTCCCATCCCGGTTCCTAGGTCGCGGAATGCGCGGATACGAGCGAGCGGGATCCCGCAGCCGTAGTCGCGAACGGTCAGCGAAACGGTGTGGCGATCGTGGGAGATGGTAATGTCGACGCGTTTGCTTTGCGAGTGGCGGTGAACGTTGGTCAGGCTTTCCTGCAGAATGCGGAATAGCGCGGTCTCGATCTCGTTCTGGAATCGGCGAATGGTCCGCGGAGCCTTCAGGTCCACGACAATCCCGCTGCGCGTCGCGAAACCTTCTACGTACCAGCGGACCGCGGAAGCAAGCCCGCTCTCGTCCAACAAGGGCGGGTGCAGCAGATAGGACATGGTCCGCGTCTCGGAGATGCATTGGTCAACGGTTTTCTTAGACTGCAGGAGTAGCTCGCGGCTCGAATCGCTCGTAGCATCCCGCAGGCAAGCGTCGATGCTGAATTTCAGCATCACCAGATATTGGCCCAGGCTGTCGTGCAGATCCCGCGCCATCTTGCGTCGTTCCTCATCCTGCACCTGCAGGATGCGGCCGCTGAGCCGGCGCGCGGTTTCTTCCGCTTGTTTCTGCCGAGTCATGTCGGAATTGATTTCCAACCAACCGATGGATTCTCCTCGCTCGCCCTGTTTGCGAATCCAACGGCTATGCACCGTCATCTGCAAGCCATAGCGAGTGGTTTGCACAAGCTCCCCTTCCCACTTGCCCTCGCGCTTCAGAATTTTCAATACCTCAGAAAAAGGTACGGGAAACTGCGTGCGCAACATCCGCGAAGCATGCTGACCTATGGCTTCTTCCTGCTTCCAGCCGTACATGTATTCCGCGGCCCGGTTCCAGTAGGTTATTTTGACGTCGGGATCGCAAATGAAAGCCGCGTCGGTTACTAGATCGAGCAGCTCCGCCTGGGTGGCAACCTCCGATATGCGTTCCTTCAACTCCGCGCGGTGATCGCGCACTTGTTCTTCCAGTTCGTCCCGGCCGCGGCGCAGACGTTCTTCCGCAATCTTCCTGTCGGTAATATCCTGCGAAGCTCCAATGTCGCGATACGGCTTTCCCTCGTGGTCATAAAAATAGCGTCCCTTAGCGGCCAGCCAGCGAATGCCGCCATCGCGTAAGACAACGCGATATTCAAATCGTGAATTCGTTTTTCCCATGCCTCCGGCGAAGGCAAGCACTCCCCCGGCGCATATCCGAGAAGTGAAAACTGGCTGGGAGACCAACAGACTTCTCCCGTCCTCAGATTCCTGTCCCAGGTCCCCATGCGTCCGAGTTCCAGCGCCAGCCTCAAGCGGTTTTCTGATTCGCGTTGCCGCTGATTTGATTCCACGTGCGCCTTCACTCGGGAAAGCAATTCTCGCGCGCTGAACGGCTTAACTAAATAATCGTCGGCGCCCAAGCCTAAGCCGTGAATCCGAAACTCTTCCCCTGCACGCGCCGAAAGAAGAAGGATAGGGATGCTACTGAGGGCGCTGTCTTCGCGCAGCGACCGCAACAGGCCGATCCCGTCCAGGTTCGGCATCATTACGTCGCTCAAAATCAGATCGGGTTGCGCGCGGCGAACACTCTCCAACGCCGCAACTCCATCCGCAACTGCTTCCACGGCGTATCCCTGCTCGCTCAGCAAGCGCCGAATATAATTCCGCATGTCTCCATTGTCTTCCGCCAGCAGGATGCGCGGTTGAACGCCAAATTCCTTTCCACCAGGTGCGAAGTCCGCAGTGGTGACGGGAAGCGTTCGCGCACCGGAGAGCGGAACATCCTCCGGCAGCCATGCCAATGCTTCCTCAACGTAGGCTTGCCTCGTGTCGCCAGCAGTGGTTTGCTGCCCATTCACGGCGATGCGATCCTTTGGCAGATGAGCGCTCCCCAGAGGAATCGAGACGACGAATCGGCTCCCCTTTCCTAACTTGCTTTCCGCCTGAATCATTCCACCGTGCAGTTTCACCAGTTCCTGCACAAGCGCGAGCCCGATACCGGTTCCTTCATGGGTACGTCCCTGAGTTCCCTCAACGCGATGAAAGCGCTCGAAAAGCCGGGGCATTTCAGCTGCGGGAATCCCGACGCCGGTGTCCTGCACGGAAAGTTCCGCTCGGCCATCGATGACGTCAAGTTGAACGGTGATTTTACCGCGGGGCGTGAATTTGAATGCGTTGGAAACCAGATTCAGAACGATTTTTTCCCACATCTGCGGATCAACATAGACCGGCGTTCCCAGATCCCCGCAATGCACCTCATATTCCAGCCCGGCTTTATCGATTGCCGACCGGAAGACACTGGCGATTTCCGCCGTTGCCGTCTCCAGGTTCACAGGCTGAAACTTTGCCTGCACCCGGTCCGCTTCCATGCGCGAAAAATCCAGAAGTGTATTGACCAGCTTCAACAGCCGAAGGGCATTACGGTAAACGAGGTCGATCTCTCCAAAACGAACCGCGGAAATATCGTCGCCGCGCGACAACAGATCTTCGAGTGGACCGAGAATCAGTGTCAGTGGTGTCCTGAGTTCGTGACTGATATTGCTGAAGAACGTGGTCTTTGCGCGATCCAGGGCAGCCAAAGATTCCGCGCGCTTGCGTTCTGCATCGCCGACGCGCGCGTCCGCAACGCTCTTGGCGATTTGTCCGGCAACCAGATTCAAGAAGCTGCGATAATCCTCGTCCAGCCTCTTATGACGATTCACGCCCACCACCAGCACGCCCATCCCGGATTCCTGCCCGGTCTGCGCGATCGGCAGAACGATCAAATCATTAGGACTGACGCCCCAGAACCCGCCCGGCAAAGACAGACCCAGACTCTCCAGGTGGTTCAGCTCTACCGGCTTGGCGCGCTCGACCACCTGCCGGATTAGCCCCGCGATCCGCTCGCGTCCAGAAAGCGCCACTTCCTTCACAAGGAAAGAATCGTAGGAGTTGAGGCCCGCCGACGCTACCGCCCTGGCACCGGTCATGTCATCGCTGAACATGTACAGAACCGCGAACGGAATATCGTACGGATTGGCGCTCAAAGCTTTGGCGGCAAATTCCCAAGCTTCCGTTTCATTCTTGGCGTCAACGCTGCGAGCTGCCAGATCGCGCAGAGTGAGAAGGCGGCGCTGACTGATCACTTCGTCAGTTGTTTCGCTCACCGGCGTGATCACGCCGACAACTCGGCCTTGCTCATCACGGATAGGTGTGTACGAAAACGTGTGGTACGTTTCTTCCAAGTAGCCGTTGCGTTCCAAAAGCAGCAGTAGATCCGCGGACCACGTTGCCTCTCCCGTCGCCAAGACGTGTTCCAGCATCGGTCCGATCACGTCCCAGATTTCCGGGTAAACTTCCCTGCCCGGCCTGCCCAAAGCATCGGGATGCTTTCCGGCAAGTGTCCGACGATAGGAA
>Ga0210406_10005298_pt1 | contig 13551 bp, 17 predicted proteins | sample IncBWC30MmetaG_FD_155454 | JGI IMG/M metagenome (GOLD analysis project Ga0210406, IMG submission 155454) | Forest soil microbial communities from Barre Woods Harvard Forest LTER site, Petersham, Massachusetts, United States - Inc-BW-C-30-M | ecosystem: Environmental > Terrestrial > Soil >... | reverse complement strand
GTCCGAAAGACGCGCCAGTAAGGCCTCCTTTTCGCTCCGACGCCGCGCGTCTGACTCGATGTTAATGATCACGAAATCTCCCGAGCGAGACCCTTTGATCCCGAAGTGACGATCGTAGATCAGATCACCCGGCTCAAGTTGCTCTATGATCTGGAACAGATCGTTCTTCTGCATATAACCATCGACGAGCGCCTCGTATACGCTGTCTGACATCTTCTTGATATAGTCGGGCGACTTCCCCTTAATCATCGTCACACGAACCAGTGGCATGAGAATCCTCCTTATTGCTGCCCCTTGCGGTTAGCCCTTTGCGCCAGCGGTTCAGCCCACGCTGTATCCAGAGTCTGGTTGGGCACGCTAACTTCTTCGGCAGCGAGACAACAGTAGACCTTCCCTAATCGGCACTGCTCTGATAGAGTCCCGCACATCCCTCATCGGCCCAATATTTGCGTTTTAGCAGAGAGTGGCCTATGCATGTTCGAGCGTTGATCCTTTCGTTCCTCGTTTTATCCTCAGCTCAAATTGTTCCTGCCCAACCCTGCGGAGGCTTGGAGTCACAGACGCAAAATGCCGTGTTCGATGGGAATTGGAACGACATGGGCGGTGTGCCAGTCGAGATCATAGGCGTCGGATTTTTTGATTGCGTACACAGCCAGACTGGCCGCTCGCCGAACAACATCGAGATTCACCCAGTTCTTTCTATCAACTTCAATCCCGGTCTCCCTGCCCAGGTCCAACGCCCCAGCCGGGCCCCACGCCACAGCCGACCGGACAGAACTGGGAACACAAGCTGATTACGTCGACCACCGCGGGAGGTTTATTGACGCAGGCAAATGATTTTGGAAGCCAAGGCTGGGAACTAGTGAGTGTGGTTGTCGATACCACTCAGCCAGACAAATATGCGGGCTATCTAAAGCGGAAGAGATAGGTGGGTCTATTGCCCCTGTTCACCCGGAGGGTGAGCGACTAACAGAAAGCTTCCGCGCGGCCAGCAAAGGAGCGACTATGTACGAAATTGTAGATCTTGGAACGATTGACGGATACACCTCCGGGGCGGAGGCCATCAACGATGCCGGCACCGTTGCCGGTATATTGACGCCGTTGGATAACAAGTTACCCACACAAGGTTTCATATGGAGCTTTTTCACCGGGATGCAGATCCTCGCATCGCCGGGCGGGAACACGGAAGGGCGCAGTATCAATGGTCAGGGCCAGATTGCGGGGATCGTGGCTGGCGATAAGGCCGCGCGATGGGATTCGCCGGGCCAGTTGGTGGTGTTGGACAATTCAGTTTTCTCATACGCGCATTGCATCAATGAAGAGGGGTCCGTTGTCGGCGGCAGAGGTTTTCCCGGCCCCGCAATGATCCCGGTGATGTGGGCGTCCAATGGCGCTCGCACGGACTTCGCGCCGGATCCGGATCCTCATAGCGGGATATATTATGAGGCGCACGGCATCAACAAGTACGCCCAGGTGGTGGGCGAGGGCCCGTTTCTCTGGTCGATGGCCGATAAGATCCAGCATCTGGGTACGCAAAACGATCAGGGCGATGCGAAAGCCATCAACGATAGCGGCGACGTTGCGGGGAATGTGAACGGCGGCGCAGCCTTTTGGGACGGAGGTGTGTGGCGCCAACTCCAGACACCTAACGGTATGATCAGCTCCGCGCTCGCTCTCAACAATGCGGGGGACCGCATCGTGGGATTCGTACAGGATCAAGCTGGAGTGCAGCGGGCGGCCCTTTGGAACAACTGGTCCAGCCCCATGACCGATCTCACCAGCTTGGTCCCGTTGGTGCGCTATCAGAAACCGATTCCGAAGCCGACTCCGCTGGGATACAGGCCGGAATATTATTGGCAGCAGGACTGGATCCTGCATACTGCAACCGGGATCAACACAAAGGGTCAGATTGTTGGATATGGCGAACACCTGGGCCAGAAGACGGCCTACCGGTTGACCTTGGTTCCCGAATCCAGCCAGACCAGTCTCGGGGCCGCGGCGCTGCTGGTTACTCAGATTTTGTTCGGAGTTGTAGGGGATTCGGGCGGGGTTGTATTAGGTCCTCAAGGACCGCAACCGTGGCCGCCCTGGGGGCCCGAATTTGGAGCACCCGCGTTTACGCAAGACGCTTTGCTCGGTTTAGCGGTGTACAGGGCCGCCAGCCTCATCGAAAACTCAGCGGTCCGCCTGCCAATCCAGAAGGCAGCGTTGGAAGGGGTAGCGCGACTAATCGCATCGCAAGTAGAATCGCTCGGCCGAGGCTGAGGCTCAGTTGAGTCTTCTTAATACTTTGAAATCGGAAAGAAGAGAAACATAGCACAAGTGCATGGAGTCGGAAAAACGGTCTCAGCCAGATAAGGTGTCAGGGGTTTCAGGACGACGACGGGCACGGCGTTTTGGGCGATGGTGCGTCCGTGGGAGTGTTCGGCGGGTTGGTGGATCAGCATCCTTCGGTACGGCAAACGACGATGAACCGCGAATGTAAAAATCGCTACAGCTCCGGAACCGAGCACGCCCTAGGACAACGCCGTACAACACAGTCGCGTTACCCAACTTGAGCCGGTAGCTCTGGAGAAACAGCACAACCTCAAGTCCTTCCCGGTAAAATGACGTAAAACCAAGCAAAGCCATTCCCGAAATGACGCGCAGCTCATCCAGTTCTGTCTTAAGCGCGATTCCCGTTGGCTGTCTGGTTCCAAGTTCGCAGATCGTCCAAGACGGACTTAGGAGTCAGAGTATCGCCCCATGAGCCAATTATGCCTAGCAGGTACGGATGTGCTCGAAGCCCTTCAAGCGTGGCGTAGATCGCATTGAGATCGGCCTGATCGACACCGTCTTCCGTCCAAGCTTTGGGCATCTCGAAAGAGCCCTTCAGGGAACCGTTCAAGTTGAGCTGCTGAATTTCTAGCAGTATCTGCTTTTGAATTTCAGGTGTTCCGAAGTTCATGCTTCGATTTTACGCGGCTTGACCCTTCGCCTTCTCGCTGGCTTTTAGCTATGCTGCCTGCGCTCTGGCCTTGGCTGGGGCCTCGCTCGCGGATGCAGCGATTGCTCGCACTTCAGACGCCACGCAAATGATGAAGAGCAGCAAACCAGTCTCGACCAGATTCCTGCCGGTAATCCGCGTTGTGTTCGAAAGCCACGCTTCGAGCGGCCTGACAACGCGACAAATAATAGCCAGCGCGGTCGTCATCCAGCCCAGGTAGTAGCAGGCCCGTGCGATTGCATGCAGCCTATTCACGCTGTTCATGTAAGTGCCTTCCTTGGGGGATCTCTGTGAAGTTCGGGAGAGGGCCGCATTCTGTTGCAGAAAGCAGAGTCTGTCAAGGAAAAGTCTTCAAATGAGGCTGTGACGACAAGCTTGATTTTCGCCACCTATTCGCCTAGCCTGTTGCGATGGAAATCGGCGGCTATAACGATGTTCCCGATTGGCCGAAGATGGGGCCGTCACTGCTGATAGCTACTTGCCTCATAGTCGCCATCCGGACCGCGAAATGGTCAGCAACAATCGATGCAAGAAACAGCAATTGCGAGCTGGACAAGGAAATTCACTTTGCAGCGAACGTTGCGCAGCGGGTTCTTTCCGCACTCACGAGCACCCATCCTTCCATATTTCCGAGCAGGAAGCAGCCGTGGTACAAAGCAACGAGCGAAGATAGTCCAGAGTAGTTATCCTCGTGAACTCTTAATGCGACGGCAACCGTCAATAATCGGCTGGCAATCGATAATGCTCCTGTTGCTGGGCGGTCTATTGCTGGCTTGGGGAATCTATGATCTTCGCGATTCTTCAAAAGGTGGGTATCACGCATATGTGGCGGGACGAAGTGTTGAAATAGGTGTAATTCTTATCGTCGCCGCAATAGCCCTGTCGTTCCGCAAGGCTAAGCGAACTCAGATACCCGAATAGGGAATGGCCTAACTCATGTGCGGACGATACCGATTGTCGCGAAGAAAACAGATCATTGGGGAACACTTCGATACAGCCGATTCGCAAGATGATTGGTCCCCGCGATACAACATTGCCCCAACTCAGTCTGTCCCGGTAATCCGCCAGCATCCGAAGGAATCCGATGTCGATGCAATCGCGGAGGTGTTGCTCAAAAAATTGCGCGATGCCGATTTGAACATGCAGCATACATGATCGCAACCGATCTCGAGCACTTCTCCTTCAGGCAGCCGGGATCGAATCGACTACCTCATCGTTGCGAACGATGTTGTCATCCATCCCGCTTCCCTGCTGATTCAAACATTTACGAGCGAATCTGCCTCAAATCACGACAGATTATTGGGACGTAATTGGGACGTTCGCGGAGATGTCGGTGTTTGCCTCACCTAGTTCCCGTGGGCCTCGATTACAAGATCTGCCTGCAGAAGGTCTTGATTTGCCCATCTTTGAAAAAGCCAAATTCATTCATGTTTTTTTCTTCAAATACAGGCAGTCTGGGGCTTCTTCAATACAAAGGTTCCCACGAAGTCTTTTGTCTCCATGGGAACCTCGCCTTGCTGCTTACAAAACACAATGCTGGTCTAGTGTTTTACTTCGAACTTAACCGTCTCCGTCGTTGGCGTGGGGCTATTGGCGTTGGTGACGATTGCTGCTGTGGCCAGAATTGCTCCGGGAGGTCCATCTTCGGTCACGCGAACGGATCCCCCTAACGGAGGTCCAGATGGCGGGTTGATTCGGAATTGTTGCGGTATCTGGGTGGTATCGACTGAGAGTGTCGCGCCGGGCGCAACGCTCATTGGTCCCGGATTGGGAAGACCAGGTAAGGGCTCAGCATATCCATTGTTGTCGACAAAGTTCATAGAGATGTTCACCGGGGCGGAGCTGCTATTGGTGAAGGTCCAGAAAGTGTCGGAGTTGATTGAGGCTCTCCATTTTGCACTCTGCAAGGTTGTGTCAATCACCGTGAGGGTGAACGAGTACGGAGCCGGGCTCGAGTTAAAGATGAAGACAGAAGCCTGGCCGGGCGGCATTGAGGGAAAGACCGGTCCTGGACAAGCGAAGGCTTCTCGTTGCCGCTGCTGTCCGTATCCGGTGTTGATGTTCACCGCCGGGTCCATCGAGGAAGTGTCGTTGACCTGAACGCCGTAAGAATTGGGACAACCGGCGTACACATTCATGGGCAGAGTTGGCTGATTCAATCCTCGACTTTGCTCAATGGAATAGGAATGACCAGGCAGAGTTGAAAACAGGTAAGCGGTGCCGGTGTTCATCGGGATGGAAGCGGTTTCGGTCCGGCCATCGGGCACCACTACCGCGACATTGCTCCCTTGCGCATGTAAAAGCGCCGGCGAGAGCAACAGGAAGAAGGCAAGCAAGCTTCGAAATGGAATGTTCATAATCCTTTCACAAATCGTCTGATGGAGTTTTGGGGGAGCAGAGGTGGCCCAAACTGGAAAAGGACGTTAGCAGTCTTTCCGGTTTTGCAAAACGGAACGAGCGAACATGAACGTTCGTGTCCGCATGAAATCTGCTGAAAAATCGTCTGATCGAGGTTGTCGATCCAGGTGCGGATCCTGGAAGAGAGGGGACCCAGGAATCATCCGGCGTTTGCGAATGTCACTAAGGAGAAGTAAGTCCGCGTTTATGTCCTGGCTGTTCATCGCACGCCCTCGTTCCAATTGCCGAGAAATTCGCCATCAATAGTCTCAACAGGCAGTCCCTTGAACCATCTGCTTTGTTAACGTCCTCGGAAGTAACTCTGTTGCCCACGCCATGCGCAAACAGCATTCAGGCATTCTTCGCGTATACGTCCGTATACGGCTCATAGCGCGAACGTGAGGCTGCCTAGTGCAAGCGAAAAATTCAGGGGTAGAACCCAGAACTTGAAAATCTAGGGCAGGGTTTCCAATGATCCGAAGGCATCTATCTCGGTCTTTGTCGAATGAAGCTCGCCGCTCTTCCGTTGTGCGGCTCGCAGGTTGCGGGATGCTCGCAAAGTGCAGCGTCCAAGTCTTCAGTTCACGAGCCGCCCTATATGACAATCAAGGTGCGGATTTTTCGCTTGTATATAAGTCTCTTCACCCCGCTATTTTCTTTTTTGCTGGGTACCTTTGGCCCCGGCTTCGCGACGATTCCCTCTAAGCCGAGCTTCCGCACAGTAGCTTCGAAGTCTGCAAGTGATACGTGGAAAGCTGGATTCAAGCGCACCGGATCGGCAAAATCGGCTGCAAGTTGCTCTAGCTGGTTCCGCCGTTCCGAGAGTCGACGATCCAGCAGATCGCGGCCTCTCAGATGTAGCAGATCAAACACGTAATAGATGATGGGCAGCTTCGTGAGCCGAGCATTCTGCAATTCCTGAAAATTGGGCCTGCCGGATGGATCGAGGGCAACGACCTCGCCGTCGAATACAGCCTCTTTAAGCTTCAGCCACTTGAGAGCTTCTGCAACATGCGGATACTTCGCCGTGTAGTTCAGGCCGGACATCGAAAAAAGCAGAGGGCTAGCGCCATCGATCACCGCAATGATGCGATAGCCGTCCTGCTTCGGTTCATAGACCCAGGCGTCACCTTCAGGCAGCTTCGAAACGCGCTTGCACTCCATCGGCTCGATAAATCGCGGACGCGATTTGGGAGACACAGCAGCACGCTGAACCATCATTATGATTGGGGCTATATTTTGACATGTGCTTTTGATTGCGACGCTTTCCTAGGCTTCTAAATTCAGGCGACGTTGTCCGAAGTTCATAAGAACTGGGCAGTTCAGGCAGAAGTTCCTTCAGGCACGCCTGCAGATCGACGCACTCGCTTTGTTCATTTGAATCCGTTTCCCATCGGGCTTACCATGCTTCGCCAAGGAGCGCCCTTCCATGCTCAAGAAGGCAGCTTTACTTCTCTTCGCGTTATCGAAGTGCTCGCCTGCAGTAGCACAGGCCGGGCCTGCACCAGAGTCTCAGCTACTTCAGTGCGACTCGACGGTTTTGTTCGCCAACTTTGAGCCCGATGCGGTGCCGAATGTTGAAAACGGAGGATGGCGGATTGGTGGAGGAGAGCGTGACAGCAATGCTGGAGTCACGCTTGGACTCAAGATCACGCCCGCCTGCACGGGACGGCTAACCCGCATGGAAATTTTCGCTTCACGCGAAAGAGGAAGCGACCCTCTGGCTGCCTATGTAACAGCGGACGCAGGAATCAATGTTTCCCAAAGCGCGGGCGTCACAAATTCAGGGGCACCTATTTACGGTGAGCAAGGGCCCGGAACGATCCTTGACGCGTTCCTGTTCTCGCCGCGAAGCCAGTCGCCTGTACTTGTAGCCGCCAGGTCAACACTTTCTCCAGTTCTGGTTGGCGGACAAAATTACTGGATTGTACTTACAGCTCCAGACCTGTTGCGAGACAGCTTCTTCTGGTCGCGTCGGAAAGGTCAACCGTCTACAACGGTTGCTTTTCGAAGTGGTACCGGGCCTTGGCAGGTGTATGGAGCTTACGGAGCGATGCTGCGGATCTTTGCCGAGGACATCACTTTAGCTGGACCAGGTTCTTCGGCGACAAGGACGGATGCAGCGCCGCAGCGCTCCGAACCAGCAGATGTACTCACTGTCGGGAATGGTGTCTCCGCACCGGTTGCGATCTATAAACCATCACCCTCGTACACTGATGGTGCCCGAAGAGCCAAGGTGTCAGGCACTGTCACCTTATGGGTCATTGTCGGTCCCGACGGTCGGGTGCAACGCGCCGGCGTGTCGCAGTCGCTACGCCCAGACCTCGACGAAAGAGCTCTTGAAACAGTCAAGACATGGCAGTTCCAGCCGGGGATGAAAGACGGGACTCCAGTCGCAGTTAAGCTTAACGTTCTGATAACGTTTTCGCTGCGATGAGGTCACAACCCTCAAACGCGACTGTGGCAAACCGCCAGCATTTGAATCTGCATGCAGCGCCGTTCCCCTCACTTTCGACTCCTGCTCGGAATGTGCCGATTATAGCGAGTTTTACTGAATCAAAGCGCAGTCACGCTCTGTGCGAGACTTAGCGTCGGCTGGTGAAGACCGTGATCACGCACCGCCAAGTTTTGCTGTAGCTCCCCGGCCACGATGTGGTACTGGTTCATTGTTTCCCTTGCGGCTTGGGGCTTGTTCAGCCTTATAGGCGTCTATTGGCATCATCTCCAGGCGCACTCACCACAAACGATCTTGTTGGCGATGGCATTCGGATGTGTTGCCAACTGGCTCCAGAACCATACTCTCCACTGCGGCATTACTGGTCCAATACTCCTAATCGCAGGTGTCATGTCTCTGCTCTCGGAAATGGACGTGATTCACACCAGTTCCGCCTTGCTGTGGTCCTTGACTCTTATTGGAGTCGGGATGGCGTTTCTGGTGGAATGGCGATACGCGAGTCGCTGCAAGCGCGGTTGGAATTGACCAAATACTGAGCGAAACCGAGCCAGTGCCGAAGTTTAGGCTGACTTCTTTTCATGCACCGGGAAGTTGATTAGTTTCCCCTTCGGTATCTGGCCGCAGCACTGGAGGATAAGATCAGGGTCGCTCAGAATAACGCGAAGTGTAACGGGAGTTGTTGGAGATGGACATTGATGTGAACCATTCACGAAATCCTGTTTTGGGATGGGATATTCAGGTCAGCGCCAAGGCCGCGGCTGGCGAGACAATCACTGCCGCGCGAATCGACGTAAACGGATCCCCTGTATACGATCGCCCAATTTCACCGCCTGTCAACAAATGGCAGCGAACTCTGACGCAGAAGGGTCAGTATCCTGGCGAGAACAAAGTGCTCGTGACGATCACAAATGAAAAAGGCGAGCAGACAAAGACTCAGGATGAATGGGAATAACTCGCTATCACCAGGCGTAGGGGATTTCCCAGCTACAAAATTGCTTAGCCACGAACGCCGATCCATTCCTTCATCGGTCCTGAACTATAGCAATAGCAATGTAATCAATGTTCCAAAAACACTTGTTTTGGCTACATGCGCAGGCGTTGTTGCTGGGATGACAGCGTTAAACCTCCGGTTTGCTGACCACGCGGGTATTCTCCGATTCGTCATTGCAATCTCGTTTATCAGGACCAGTCCGGAGGCATTACTTCCGGGTTGCCCGTAATCCGTCCAGAGTCGATGCCAAGGACGGAGATCACTTCTTACAAGCCGGTAGTGGTCCGTCTGATTTCCACAGGAGCGAAGCTAACGCCCAAATTTTGATACGAGAACGCCGATTACTGTCCCGCCAATAGCCCCCATGCCGATGATGGGGCCGTAGCTCTTTGTGATGATGGCGTCAGGGATGCTCAGCAACAATCCGAACACCAGACCAACTAACCATCCGGGCCAGGGAAGACGAGCAGCGCCGATCGCAAATCCGATTCCAAAGCGCGCAATGAACGCCGCTGTGATCGCCGCCCGCTTGTCTGGGAAGCGCATGGGCAGCATGATGCCGATGTCTATAGCGCCAAAGACCAATCCGCAGACCACTCCAAGCACAAGTCGTGACATATTTCGTCTCCGCCCCCTGTGTGGAATTTGGAGCATAAGTAGAGCAAATAACCTTGTGAGCTGTCCAACCCCTTGCCGACACGTTCAGGGCGTAAGGATGAACAGCATTAGTCCCGGGTGGTCGGCCACTCGGAAGGTGAGAGGTAATTTCCGTGTAGGGCGGGTGCTCAGCCTTTCTTTGTTCCCGTTTCGGAATCTATACTGTGAGTAAATGAGGATGTCGGCGGTACCCGTGTTTCCGTTTTGCGACAGCATACGGCTTTTCAGATAGCTTCGCAGGCCTGATCGAAGAACCCACCCTCCAAAACTCGCCGAGGATGGGGCCCCGAATATTGGGGAGTTACGCAAAAAAAAAGCAAAAGCAATCAGAAGGCAAGGCCACCCCGCCCAGGCGGTGCCGCACCACGGGTCTTTGGAATGGGACAGGTGATTAAGTTGTCCGGCGTTTTAAGAAGAAGGCGGTTTTCCGAATCGCGGTCGAAACCGGTCAGTAACTCCACCCGTGGTCGTATATCTCATGCTTGCAGGGACGAACAGTTCCGGAAGCAGTATGTTGTGCAATGAAAACCCGAATCGACTCTAGCGCGACGCCCCCATTGCCCAATTCGACTGTCTCAGCCTTCGAACGCACAATCAATCTCCGGATTCATTGCTTCGGGGTGGCGTACCACATTCGACGCTCGTGATCTCTCGCCAGCCAATTAATCTAGCTTGATATTTTGGCAAATGAGCGCCGATTATCACGCCTGATTCTGCGACTACAGTTGGTTGCGTCGTTAACAGCGCACAAAAAAAATAACCGCTGCTTAGCGCAACCACGACAACTACGAAATGAAAGATCATGCCGAGTGTGCCTGACAGCACTTTGGTCGAGCCTGATGGGGGTGGGGTCACGCCACGGATGATCTTGACGGAAAGCCACAAGTTCCTGCTACCCCAACGCAGTCCAAAGAAGGTCAGCCACGCCAAAGGAATCCCGCAGATAACCTGCATCCATACTGGCGCCCACGGAATCGCGATGGCAGACATACTTGAAATTGTATTTACACCCCATATCTCGAACAACATGGGAGTCGCATCCGAGTATCCCACATGACAACTATCCGTAAATCGAACTTTCACTTACGACAAAGGCCTTTTGGCCGTTCCTTGATCGATAGTCGGCGATACGGAAAGCCGCTTGGAGTCGGTAACTGTATGACTAGAGTTCACCTAACCGGCTCCGGTGAAACCGGTCTAATCGGCAGAGATATCCTGACTACCGAGTCCCACTTTGAATCCCGCCAGTCGTGCGGAGTTCAAACGCTGCGAACTGGAAGAAGTGGTCTGAATGCACACACGTCGCCTGATGACTTTGCTGGCTTTATACCCGCTTTTTGTACAATCCGCTCCCCTAGATTTTCCTAGTTTTGAAAGTTCAATTCTAGATTTCCGGGGCACGACCTGATCCTGAAACGTGACCTATTCGTGACCAATATTTCCGAATGAACCCTCACCGAACCTCACCAGGCAAACTCCTCAAACTTGCAAACAGCCTGTAAAACCGTTTCACGCGCTTGGTTTACCGCGTGGACTGGCTTAGCAGCCCATCCATGCTCATCTTCAACTTTAGACTGAGATTCCTACTCCATGAGCGAAGTCAGAGTAATCTGGATGAAGAAGGTGCGCGACCGCTACGGCAAGACCGTTCAGCGTGTCCCGGCAACGCTGGTTGCCGTCACCGAGGAGTGGTGCACAGTTGAGGTGGAGAACGGCGAGCGGCACGCAGCCAGAACCGAAGATGTAAGGCTGATGAAGAAGGCGTGCGCATGACCTTCGGAACACCTGAAATTCAGAAACAGATACTGCTGGAAATTCAGCAGCTCAACTTGAACGACTCTTTGAAAGGCTCCTTCGAGGCGCCAAAGACCTGGGCGGAGGACGGTGTCGACCAAGCCGATGTCGATGCGATCTACGCCACGCTTGAAGGGCTTCGAGCACATCCATATCTGCTAGGCATAATTGGCTCATGGGGCGATACCCTCACTCCCAAAGGCGTTTTGGACGATCTGCGAACTTGGAATCAGACAGCTAACGGGAATCGTGGCCGGACATAGTACCAAACAATTTCTCAGGCAGTGCTCGCCCTCCCGCATTCCGCACAGGGTCTCGCCGGTTCCGACATTTCACGCAACCGGATCACTGCCATTCGAAGCAGCCGGATCATGTCGTCCCAGCCTAGATCGTCATGGTGCTCCCGGAACACATGGTTATCTCTGGTTATCACAGCAAACGACAGGATTCGGGCAACGCGATCATCTTCTGCTCCACATTCAGGACAAATCGTCGGTCTATCCTGCCGACGAACCTCTTTGATCCAGTCGATTGCGAGTTCAAATCTGCCCGCAATGTCTGCATACGTTGCCGCGCTCCTCGTTTCGCGTAGGCTGAACTGCCCCTTCCAGATATGGAAGTGATAGATGTGTTTGTGGTTTTCGAAGTCGAAGAACTTTCTTAGATCAAACTCGAGCTTGTCAAGATCATCGGCATTCATGAGCATGGCTGTGTACATGCTCTTTGGGATTCTGTGACGAATTTCTGACTATTTCCCAGAATGGCAATTCTGTACGCGATTCAGGACGTGCGGAGGCGGAATTTGTACGGATTCTGTTACAAGGTCGGACTATGCTCTTGACATGCCAAGATTTCCTACTATGATTTCGCGCCAAACCATTCTGGGACATCGACGGTCGCTGGTGATTTGGAGGTCAGGCGAATGGCACTAGTCAAAGTAGCTGTACTTCTACTGCTGGCATTGCTACTCGAAAGTTGTGGTGGTGGCGGGAACTCAAACACAACAAGTCCTTCTTCTCCAACGCCTACCGCCGCAAACATTACTGGCAACTGGGACATCACTGCACAGTCCGCCGTGACGCCAGGCGCTGTCGAGGTCGGTGGCAGCCTGGTGAGCAATGGCACCCAAATCTCAGGCGTCGTTCACATTCTGAACTCGTCGTGCTTCCAGATAGCCCAGGATGTCAATGTTTCGGGATCAGTCACGGCTGGCTCCAACGCTGTAACGTTGACCTCAGCTCCTGTCGCTGGCCAAGCCATCACGGTAACCGCCACGGCTTCCGCAGACGGTAAGACTCTGTCGAATGGAAACTACAGCATAACCGGTGGATGCGCGGGAGGTGACCATGGATCAATCGTTGGCTTCATCGTTCCGCCATTCACCAACACTTACTCAGGAGCTTTTGTGAGTGCCAGCAGTGGCGCAGGAATAGGAGTAACGGTAACGACCTCTCAGAGCGCGTCGCCAGACAGCCATGGCTTATTTCATGTGACGGGAACGGTTGCCTTTGCGAACAGTGCGTGCTTTGCCAGCGCCACCATCCAAAGCAGTCAAATTGCTGGAGGTTTTCTTCTAGTGGATATGACAGCGAATACAGGAGGAGACATCGTCTTTTCCGGCAACATCATTGATTCAACGGGAAAGACGATCTCTGGAACATATCAAGTGAACACTGGGAACTGCGCTGGAGATAGTGGCACTGGAAGCATTAGCTCTGGTCCGGTAACCCCTCAAAACATCACGGTCACTGTTTCTCCAATATTCGTCACCCTCGCACAGGGGGGCACACAGCAGTTCGCAGCGACCGTGACCGGAACCACAAATACTGCGGTCAAGTGGAACGCTGGCGGAGTCTTGGGCGGCAATTCCACGGTTGGCACGATTAACGCTTCGGGCCTGTACATCGCGCCAGCCGCGCCTCCGAACCCATCCAGCGTCGCGATTACCGCAATTTCTGTTGCCGACCCGACCAAATCAGGAACCGCCAGGGCAGACATCCAAATTCATCACGACAATCAGGACCCACAGAGCGGTCCAATCAAGCTCGGCACCAGCGGAGGAAATTCGACCGACACTACACGGAGCGGCAACAACTTGTTCTGTTGCTCGGGAACCCTGGGGTCCTTAGTCTCGCGCGCTGGCACCTTTTACATCCTGAGCAACAACCACGTGCTTAACAAATCCGATCAGGGTGCCGTGGGTGATCCGATTTCCCAACCAGGACTGGCAGACAGCAATTGCGGGCAATCCGGGATTCGAACCGTCGCCAA
>Ga0210406_10005297_pt1 | contig 13553 bp, 15 predicted proteins | sample IncBWC30MmetaG_FD_155454 | JGI IMG/M metagenome (GOLD analysis project Ga0210406, IMG submission 155454) | Forest soil microbial communities from Barre Woods Harvard Forest LTER site, Petersham, Massachusetts, United States - Inc-BW-C-30-M | ecosystem: Environmental > Terrestrial > Soil >... | reverse complement strand
GGAATAGAACGTAGTACGCTCCGCACCCGAAACCTCAACCTCCTCCGGCGACCCGAGCGGCGGAATGTCGTCATAGTTCAGATCGAGCGAGATCTTCGCTGCCGGGACGGGCGGATGCGTTCCCAGATACTCCGAGCCCAGTAGTCCTTGCTCCTCGGCGGTTACGGCAGCAAACAAGATTGACCGTCGCGGCTTTTCGATGGCCATCGAATACGCCCGTGCCATTTCGAGCAGGATTCCACACCCAGTCGCATTGTCATTCGCGCCGTTGTAAATGTTGTCACCGGGCATGTCAGGACGAATGCCGAGATGATCGTAGTGCGCCGTGTACATTACGGCTTCATCTTTCAGCCGCGCATCGCCACCGGGCAGCACGGCCTCCACATTGTTCGAGGCGAATGGACGAATCTTGCTCACCATGTGCGCCTGCAGCTTCGCGGGCAGCGGCACCGGTTTGAAATCTCGCGACTTCGCCGACTCCATCAACTGGTCGAGATTCAGCCCCGCGCCCTCTACCAGGTCCTTCGCCACTCCCAACTGCACCCACGACGCCACTTTCAACTTCGGCGTGCCATCGAGTTCGAGAAACGACTTCTCCCCGGAATTCGAGTTGCGCACTACATCCCAGCCGTAGCTTGCCATGTCGGTGCGGTGAATCAGGATCGCGCCAACCGCACCCCGCCGCGCTGCTTCTTCGTACTTGTAAGTCCAGCGCCCGTAGTAAGTCAGCGCAGCCGCCTTGAAAAACTTCGGATCGTTCGACGGCGGCTCGTTCACCAGCATGAGCAGCACCTTGCCCTTCACGTCAACGCCTTTGTAGTCATCCCAGTTGTACTCAGGCGCCGAGATGCCGTAGCCCACAAAAACGATGGGCGCATCGACTTCCGATTGCGCCTGCTGCGTCTGGTCGTACGCTACATACTGGTCGAGCGGCTTCAGCGAAGTGGTCTTGCCATCACTCGAAACAAAAGCCAACGTCGTCGCCGCCTCAGGGGTGATCCCGACCATCGGCACTTTCTGGAAATAGGTCCCGTGCTCGCCCGCAGGTTTCAGCCCATAAGTTGCGAACTGGGTCGCAATGTACTCCGCGGCAATATCGCCGCCGCGCTGTCCGGTCCCGCGGCCCTCGAGCAGGTCATGCGACAGGAAGCGCACCTGAGCCCGAATCCGGTCGCCGCTGATGGTCTCCATGGCACCGTAAGCCGCAGACGGCAAATGAGGATAGGTCACGGCTGCGACCCGCGGCCGCACACCATTTTGGGCTGCGGCAAAAAGGGCGCTCCCCGGGATCAAAGCAAGGACGACCAGCAGCAAGAACTTCCGCATATATCGGTCAAACTCCATCAAGACGTAGGATTTAGGTGGAAACCCCTATTGTAGCGAAAGGCCGTGGGGGTGGGGCCTGCTCGTCCCGCCACTGTACTAACTTCTAACTCCAGCGGAAACTTACGAACGGCCCACTTCGAGCCGCGAAGTTGGCATGTCCCTTATTGGCCAGGGATGATCCAGCACCGCTCTGCACCCCGGTCCCAAAGATGCCGCCGCGCTGGCCACAATCGTGGGCGCGTTGTAGAGTTGCAGGGCCCTCGAGCCGCGCTGGATTCTTCTGCGGCTGAATCAGAATGAAACTCCTTCTCCCGTTCGCCGTCTGGATCCTGATGGTCTCTATCGGCATGAGTCTGAATGTGCGGGAGTTGATTGCCAACTGGCGACGGCTCACTCTTGCGCACTGGGCCGAGCTCCTGCTCGCCACATTCATTCTGCCGCCGGCGCTCATTCTCCTGCTTGCCCGCATTCTGCCCCTTCGCCCTCCGGAATTGCTCGGCTTGTTCATGGTCGCGGTCGCACCGGGTGCGCCGCTGCTGACCCGAGCCATCGCGAAGAAGGGTTTCGACATGCACCTCGCCGCCAGCTACCAGGTGTGGGGCGCTGTTCTCACGCCGGTCATGATCCCGCTGATCGTATTCGCAGCCGGCAAACTCTACGACCGCGACATCTGGATCCCTCCGCGCCTGCTGATCGAGCAGATCGCCACCAAGCAATTCGTCCCACTACTGATTGGGTTGGCGCTGATGTATTTCATCCCCGCACTCTCCCGCAGGTTCCAGCCCGGCTTGATTTTTCTGGGGAACGCGATCCTCACAATTGCGATGGTCGCTCTACTCGTGAAGATGGGCCCGGCGCTACGGCAGATGTCGCCGTGGGTGTTCGTAGCCGCTATCCTGCTGGCCCTCGGATGCATGGCCGCCGTGATCCTGGTGCGCTGGCACAATCGCATAGGCAGCTTCACTCTCGCCCTGAGCAATACCAACCGTCACGTGGGTCTCGCCCTGCTGCTCAGCGGACACTACTTGCACAATCGCAATGCCCTGCCCGCGGTCGCCTGTTATGCGCTTGCCGCCCCGTTGCTGATGGCAATCGCCGCGCGGTTCGTACGCGCGCCGGGCCAAACCGCCGGAACGCTAGCGCCCGCCGCGTAGAAATAGCTGCGTTACCAACCGCAATCCATCAATGGCTTATTGGATTTGTCATTCCGAGCGTAGCGAGGAATCTGTTCTTGCAGGCAGCGCCTACTCTAATGACCCTTTTCTGAACGCCCCTGCTTTTCGTCTTGCATCCCGCGACCGCGGGACTAATTCTTCGATCCTCAACCCGCCTTGTAATCGCGCACTTCCTCGCCCGGTTTGAACAGAGCGGTCGGAGGAACCTTCCCGGTTTCAGCCAACTTGCGGCCGACCGCCTCGTAATCGCTCTTCACCCAGCCGATGCTTGAGACTTCGATCTCGCCATCCTGCGCAATCCAGAACAGGGTCGGAACGTTGGTCAACCCGTACGCATTCGACACCGGGTAGCTCGCGGTGTCGTCGAGCAATATGGGAAACGTCACGCCAAACTCCTTCGCGAATGCGGCAGTATCTCTGGCTTCGTTCTGGCTAACGCCCATCAAGGTCACGCCCTTGTTTTTGTAGCTGTGAAACAGCCGCTCATAAAAGGGAAAGGCATATTGGCAAGTTGGACAAGAGACCTTGAAGAATGCAAGCACAACCGGGCCGTGAGTGAGTGCGTCTTTGAGCGTAAACGCTTTGCCGTCGAGCGTGGTGAGAGAGAAATCCGGCGCGGCCTTGCCCGCCGTCAATGTGACCATGTCGCTTGCTCCTCCAAAGATTTGCCGAAACCAGCTCATTGCGCATCACCCCCGATGCCTGGCGATCAGCGCTCGCAGCCCAATTCTACTGCCCGGTTTTAGATGAGCCCTGAGAGGCGCAGGATTTTACGCGCCAGCCCAGTCAGGGCCAAGTTGGCTAACCGGCTCTCAAGAAACCACTTCCCATTGATCCCTTTCGGCGAGTCGAGCTCCACCACCCGCACCGCATAGTCTGTAACCGTGATCGAATGCCGCACTTCGAGAAGAGTCCTGTGCTCGCCGTTTATGTTCTGCATTTCGGGCAGCTCCCACATGCCGGCCATCAGCGAATCGTGCTCTCCCCGTTGCACCAGCCACACCTCACCCGGGCGGCGCGAGAATCCATAAGTAATCGCCCGTTTCTGCTGCTTTGCCTTCGATGAAGTGGCTGCCAGTTCGCCGCGCGTTGCGCAGAAATGCGCAACTGGACACACCAGGCATTTCGGCGGCCCGGGAGTACAAACCGTCGCGCCGAGGTCCATCACCGCCTGATTGAAGGCGCCGGGACGAGCATGGCCCACAGCGACATGATCGAGCTGGGCTTGCGCCGCCTGCCAGAGATCCTCTCCCTCAACCCTCCGCCCATGCACTCGCGAGAGTACACGCTCAACGTTGCCGTCAACTACCGCGACGGGCTCGTCAAAGGCAATGCTCGCGATGGCGGCCGCGGTGTAGCGGCCAATGCCCGGCAAAGCTCGCAATCTGTCCGCGGTGGCGGGGAATTTGTTCGCGTGCTCTCTGACTATCGCTTTCGATGCCAAATGCAGCATGCGTGCCCGCCGGTAATATCCCAATCCGCTCCATGCGGCCAACACAGAGGCCTCCCGTGCCTGCGCCAACTTCTTCACGTTGGGAAACTTCTTCAAAAACTTGACGTAGTGCTCGATCACCGCTGCGACCCGCGTCTGCTGCAGCATTACTTCGGAGAGCCACACACGGTATGGATCGCGGTCTTCCCGCCAGGGCAGGGCGCGCGCGTTCTGGTCGTACCAAGCGAGCAGGGCTTCGGTGAAACCTGCCTGAGCGCGCGGAATTGCTGTACCTGGAAGTGTGGTCGCGCGTCTTCGTTTCTGTTTCGATCGAGACAACCCCGGCGAGGTTTGAGGCTGAGATCGGGACATCGCGGAAGCCCTCAGGCCGCTGCTCCCAGCACGGTATGCGAAATTAGCACCCAACTGGTCTTCTCTTTTTGCCAGACGCTGACTCGATGCTGTGGGGTCGCGGGGAGAGGCTGCCCATCGATGCTTCCGCGCAGGACCAGTGTGTAGCTCACGACAAAGGTGTTGCCAGTCATCTCGGTGGCAACGTCGCCGAGCGAGGCTTCCTGGATCTGCAGCCTCTGGATCTGCGCGAGAGCAGCGTCGCGGTCCAGGCGTCCTGCGGGGGTCACATACACGAAGTTCAGCGCGACGCAGCTGTTGATCGCCTTCCAGTGTTTTTGCTCAACCGCGTGCCAGAACGCGCGCTCGGCACTCTCGCCCCCAGTCGCATCGCTGAACGCTCGCGCTTCGCGGTAGGGATAGACCGAGCATGCCGGACTCGCACACAGCGCAAGCGTGAACAACGTTACGGCCACCAGACGACGCATCGCTGGATTCTAAATCAGGAACATCGAAGACGCGCTTTTGAGTGACGGTCCGGCGCTCAATGTTGGAAGTCTTTCGCAAACTGGACTTGCGCAGCTGGACTCGAGGTCAGGAGTTCGTGAAATCTTGCCACCCGGCAGGCCGAAGGGCTGAACGCCTCACGAACTTTTATTTGCTTGGAGATAAGTTATTGAAAACACGTGCATAGCATTGTAGGGAACCGTTTTACCTATCCGAACAACACCTGGAATGGCAGTCTTTGCCACCTAGGATGCCCCAGGATCGACAATCGACCCCTGGGGTGGGAGGAAAGGTCATCCTTAGGCACGCCAGAGCCTCTAAGCGCATTTATTCGCAAAGTTACATCTTGTGGCTATGACAACAGCCAACCTAGAACTCTCCCCTTTGTCATTCCGAATCCGGCTTCAGCCGGTGAGGAATCCGCTTTTCGTTTGCGCGACGTTCTGCCGCGCTGCCGATAAGAGCAGATTCCTCCCTCCAGTCGGGATGACAAACCGTACAGGTCGGAGCGGAAAAGCGACCCTCATCCCGGTACCATCGCGTATCCCCTTCCCGTTGACCCGCATGCGGAGGAGTTGAATAATGCAGACATCCGCTCGGAGCACGTGTGCGGCCACTCCGCCGGTCAGGATTTGTATGAATGACTTCAACCGCAAAGTCGAAGAAGCTTCGGCGCGCGTGAACCAGAGCGTCTCTGAGGCCGCCGAGAGGCTTGAGAAGGAAACCGCGGAGTTCATCGCCTATCTCAACGCCGAGGTCGTGCCCGCGGTGCGCGAGCATTCCACTAAGGCGCTACGCGTCGCTGCCGAGAAGTTACACCAACTGGCCGACTATATGGATGAGGCCAAGAAGTCCTGAGCAGCAAGTCCATCACGCGTTGCCTTTTCTTGCTTAGCACGCTTGCTCTGCTGGCCGGATGCAGTCACCACCAGCAGGCCCGTGTGCCGCCGCCTCCCCCACCTCCGAAGACCGCGCCGCAGCCGACAACCACTGCTCCCGATCACACGGCAACCTCGCACACCACGGCCCCGTCCACCGCGCCCCCGGAAGCATCTGATAGTGCCGAAGACGAAGTCATCGCGCTGCCCGCCGACGCAAAGCCGCTTGCGACCGAAACTGGTAAGGCCAGCTGGTACGGCGCGCCGTATCACAATCGTCGCGGATCGAATGGTGAGGTCTATAACATGCACGCCATGACCGCCGCGCACCGCACGCTGCCGCTCGGATCGATCGTGCGCGTTACAAATCTCAAGACGAATCACACAGCTCTGGTGCGCATTACCGATCGCGGGCCATTTGTCGAAGGCCGCATCCTGGATCTGTCGCTCGCCGCGGCGAAGAAGCTCGATGTGTGGCAGCCCGGTGTGGCCGAAGTGAAAGTCGAGGTCATGCAGACGCCAGCCGCCCTCGACACCGGCGGGCGCTGGGCGGTGCAGATCGGGTCATTCGAGCAGCAAAAGGAAGCCGCCGAGTTAGCCGACCACCTCACGCGGCGCTATCACAGTGCGAAAGTCATGAAGTTCATCAGCCCGGTGGGCGTGTGGTGGGTGCGGGTGCGCGTCCTCGACGACGATCGCAAGCGTGCACAGGAAGTCGCGCAGGAAACGTCAACACCGGAAGGCTCGGTGTACTTGGTAAGACTGGATTGATCGTCGTTGTTGTAGATGAGAATTTCTTGGAGGTCAGGCGCTGCAAGCTTCCAGAAAAGCCTTTAATCGCAAAGGCCGCGAAGATTCGCCAACCTTATGGGTTTGTCATTCCGACCGGAGGGAGGAATCTGCTTTTGGTCGGCAGCGCCACGGAGAGCGTGCCGCGCGAGCAGAGAGCAGATTTCCTTCGACTCCGCTCAGGGCAGGCTCTCACCGGCTGAAGCCGGATTCGGAATGACAAGCTGGTGAAGCATAGGCTCGATCGCCGACGACCGACTGCCGACGACCGGCCACCGATGAATAGCCAACGACTGACGACCAAGGACCAACGACATCTATGACTGACTGCCTCTTCTGCAAAATCGTGAGCGGCGAGATTCCCGCAAGGAAAGTGCACGAGGACGAGCACGTCTTCGCCTTTGAAGATCTTCATCCGCATGCTCCGACGCATGTGCTGATCGTTCCCAAGAAACATATTCGAGGCTTGAAAGAAGCGGGCGTGGAGGACGCGGAGTTGGTCGGACGCCTGCACCTGGCCGCCGCTGAAATCGCGCGCCAGCGCGGGATTGAGGATGGTTATCGAACTGTACTGAACGTGGGACCGAAGTCAGGCCAGTCGGTGTTTCACATGCACGTGCATTTACTGGGCGGGCGCGATCTGCATTGGCCGCCAGGCTAACCGGTCGACGGACGCGCAATCGCAACTACAGACAATCGTTGACCCACGCGAGTGATCAGCGCTGCGCGATCACCGCGTGCTTACTGGACGCCGAGCTCCTCTTCGGGCGCGCCGTGGCGGCGCAACAACTGCGGCAAGTTCTGCGAGAACGCGGAGCGCGGCAATACCATGTCGCAGCCCACCTCGTGCGCTTTCTGCTTCAGGTCGCCCTGCACGTGCGAGAGGAAGCCGATGATCGACGTGCCCTTCTTCAGCTTCGTCTTCAGCTTGGGAATGAGCGTGAGCGGCTTGGCATTCGCATTGTTCAGGTCGAAGATGATCAGCGAAGGCTTCTCTTCGCCATTCAGCTTCATGCGATCCATCAGATCCTTGTCGGTCTTGACGAACTCAACCTTCACGTTCATCTTGCGTGCGGTTTCCTGAATCTTCGCGAGGAAGAACAGGTCATCGACAAAGGCAAAGATACGGGAGGTTGAGTCTTCGCGGCCGGCGGGCACAGGTTCGGGATCGGGCTGCGGGTAAGTTGTCGCAAAACCGGGACGCTGGCGACCGTTCTTGTGGCCGTTGTCGCCGTTCTGTGCGGCACGATAGCTGTGGTCCATGGGTGCGGAGTACACGCCCCCAATGTTTTGCCGTTCACGGTTCTGCCCGCCTCCACCGTTATTGTTGCGGTGATTCGGCGGACGACGGCCGCGCCGGCGTCGGTTTCTCCCTCCTCCACCGGAGGGATTTCCAGGTCCTGCATTCATAGGTTTTCTCGAGTTACTGCGGTCCCCACTCTTTTTGTGCTGAAGAACTACCTTCACCCCGGTCGAGCCGTGACAAATCTGTGCGGGTGTTCTACCTGCGCATGGCCTTGCGGCATGCGCCTACACTTTCGATGCGGCTGATAAACACTCGTGATGATCTTTTTTCCGTTAAGCGCCTGGATCTGTTGGGCGCGGAGGGCCAGCACGGAAGCGTGGCCGCTGGGAACACTCCAATGCTACGCGCGGTTTGACTCAGAACGCAAGTCCAAATTCCCTGTAATTTTGCACAGAGGTATCACACGAGCCATTCCCTTCCGCGGAGGCGTAGCCTCAGGAGGGTCAGGAATTTGTCAAAGAACGGTCACGCGCCCGCGGAAACCTGGCGCGCCCACTGCATGGCTTGCCACCAGATCTCAGCGATTTCGGCTTCTTCCACGCGCAGATGCGCGGCAAAGCTTTTCGCCTGCTCCCAGTCGCCGGCCTCGCGCGCCAGCATGAGTTGATAAACCGGGCGTAAGCGGCCGGTGCCGCCGAGTAAGACGGCTTTGGTCTCAGCATCGAGCGGCACGTGCTCGAGCACCTGCGTCATGGGAACTTCCAGAATCGCGTCCATCATGGAAAGCAGACCGAGGAGGAAAAGATCGGATTCTGTGTTGCCGATTTTGGGCGAAAGCAATTCGCAGAAACGGGCACGCACCAGCGCACACAAGACCAAGTCGGAAGATTTTTGCATACCTGCCGAAACCAACGCGACCAGCCGGATCCAGCGGCGCACCTCGCGCTCGCCCAGAATGGCGAGGGCATGGCGCACCGAGCGAATGGTTGTCGCGAAGCCGAACGCGGGGGGAATTCAGGTAGCGCAGCAGCCGGTAGAGCACGCTGGCCTCGCGCTTGATGGCTTCTTCGAGTTCACGCAGACCATTTCCTCGCGCGAAACCATTTCGAGCAGACGAAGATAGTTGAGGCGGTTCTGCGGGATTTCCTTCGCTTTCAGGATTTCGGGGTGGCGGAGATAGAAACCCTGGAAGTACACGAACCCCATCTCTTTGGCTTTCAGGAACTCTTCGCGGGTCTCGACTTTCTCGGCCAGCATGCGGCAACGGGAGCGGGCATGCTCCTTTAAAATTGGCTGCACCATCGGCGAGATCGGTACGCGCAAAATCCACCTTCAAAATGTCGGCGAATGGGATCAGCGACTGGCGGGGATCCTTCGCGATGAAATCGTCGAGCGCGATGGTGTAGCCCGCAATCTTCAGGCGCTCGCAGGCGGCAATCACAAGGTCATCCGGCACCACGGTCTCGAGCACTTCCACCACGGCCTGTCCTGAGGGCAGCAAGGTCATGCAGTCTTCGAGAAGCAAGTCGCGGGTGCAGTTGATGAAGGCGCGCTGGCCATCACAGAGGACATCGAGCCCTACCAGCAGCGAACTGTCAAGCGTGCTGCGAGCGGCGGCCTCCGGGTCATCAGCTTTGAAGAAATTGTCGACACCATCCCGGAAGAGAAGTTCGTAGCCAAAATCTGCTGCTCCCGATTGAAGATGGGCTGGCGGGCCACAAAACGGAAACCCTGAGTTTCCGAATTCGCGATTGCGGATTGAACGTGCGCGGAGGGGTTCACTTCTGTTTCATCGACGGGATGGGAGAAAGCTTTACAGCGGGTTAGTCATCCGGCCGGGAGTGACTCCAGCGACTTGCGGGTTTGCCAGCCGGCGGCGGGTCGTAGTCTTCCCGGCGAGGCCGATCCCACTTTGAACCTGCTGTCGTTCAAAAGAAGCAACGCAACCAAGGAATGCGTAATCAGACTGGCATGAGCAGGTTCGTGAAGATTTCGCGTGGACGAATCATCGGGTTGATGCTGATTCTCTGCGTCACGCTGGGCGCCCTATCGGCGCAAACTTCAGATCCGCCTTCTCGTCACGAGGCGACCAAAGCAAAGACTTACTACGGCTTCGATCTAAACAACTATCCGGGAGACGACGTCATCGCATCGTTGCGCAAAGAGTTTGCCTTTGCAGGCTTCTGGCTAAATACGCCACCAGGAGCGACGGCGAACCAATGGACGGGTAAGCGGAGCGTCCTTGAAAACGCAGGATTCGGGTTTCTAGTGTTGTTCAATGGCCGGCTCGATGCTGAATTGCGGAAGAGCGCGGATGCAGCCAAAGTGGGGAAAGCCGATGCAGGGGCTGCCCTCGAAGCCGCGCGGCGTGAAGGATTTCCGGCGGGAACCGTCATCTTTCTCGATATTGAAGAAGGCGGCCGCATGCTACCCGAGCAGAAGGCCTACATTTACGCTTGGACCGACGGCGTCAACGCCGGCGGATTTCGGGCGGGAGTTTATTGTTCAGGCATCGCGGCGACCGAAGGACACGGAGTCACGGTCATCACGGCGAATGATTTACGCGAACATGCGGAGGGTCGTGCCATCGTTTACTGGGTCGCCAACGATGGATGTCCGCCATCGACTGGATGTAAGTTAACGAAAGAGATATTAGCGCCGGGAGAAAGCGGAGTCGGATTCGCTGACGTATGGCAGTTCGCCCAGTCGCCGCAGCGGCCCGAAATGACGAAGCGCTGCAAGGCTACTTACGCCACGGATCGAAATTGTTATGTTCCCGGAGCAAACGGATTGGGGAAGGTGGCGCTTGACCTGAACACATCGACGGAAGCGGACCCTTCGCATGGGCGCATTCGACCGAATGACAAATAGTGCCGACATATCGGCAGCAAGACAAAGCCGCCGACACCAAGCACTCTTCGGGGGAAGTAATGCAGCTCGGATTCGGCGGCTTGCGACGAATTTAGCGGCCTTGACTTAAGCAGCTTTTCTTTGTTGTGCCTTAAATTTCGCCCAGCGAGCTTTTTGCGCCAGGGCAATGCGTCTCCGACCCGCCGCCGATAAAACCCGCTTACGCGGCGCGCCTGAGCTTCCGCTCTTGCCGACCAGTCCTTCGATCGCTGCGATTGCTTCGTCCAACTTCTCTACCTGCCGCTGAGCCATGCTGCGTTGTGCACGCAGCTGGTGCAGCGTACCGGTAAGATTTGCCATAGGTTTCCCCCTCATGTTAGGAATTAGCCACCATTGTAAAGGCCCGACAGCGAGTATTGCTACAGGTTACTGCAAAAGCTGACTGATACAGACTGGCTGGTAAATGGACGAAGATGGCGAACAGCTTGGCATCTCAGCCCCCGGTCTTGCCAAAAATACAACCCGGAAGACCTGATGGTGGGCGCTATAGGATTCGAACCTATGACTTCCACCGTGTGAAGATGGCACTCTACCGCTGAGTTAAGCGCCCACTGTTCCGCGGTTTCCGTATTGTAGCAAAGCAGTTAGTTTTCGGGGACCGTGGGCCGTGATAGCCTCTCCCGGAGAGCTCCTCCAGCTCCCGTTGCAGGCATGGGCCATGCGGTCATCCTCCGATCCATTTCGGTCGCCGGTAACCCCCTCATCCGAGGGAGCTTCCAAGGAGTCCCCGCGGGAGGAAGAAGAGCAACTTTCGGCCCCGGACGGGGTTTCATCGGATGTGAGCAGTTTAGCCATTGGCGGACGGTTCCTGTCGATGGGTTCGGCAGCGCCACAATCCGAGCCGGCGTTACCTTTGGAGTCAGCCGAAGGGCTAAACGATGCTCAGATCATGTTGCGGGCCAAGGCCGGGGACGAATCGGCGTTTGCCTACCTGGTGCAGAAGTACCGCCGGCCGATGGTGAGTTTTATGTACCGTATGTCGCACAACGCGGCAGCGGCCGAAGACCTGGCCCAGGAAGTGTTTCTGCGAGTGTACCGGTCGCGCACGAGTTATGAGGCGAGTGCGAAGTTTACGACCTGGCTGTATCGCATCGCGACCAACCTGGCCGTGAACCACGCTCGCGACACGAGGAACGAGCGGCCGGATAAGACGGCCAGCCTGGATGAGCCGGACGAAGAAACCGGGACCACGATGGACGTGGCCGACAGTACGCTGACCGTGGAACAACAGATTCTGCGGCGGGAGCGGATGGAGGCGATCCGGGCGAAAGTGCAGGCGCTGCCCGAACGCCAACGTATGGCAGTCATTATGCATAAGTACCAGCAGATGGATTACAAGCAGATTGGCGAAGTCTTGAAGTTGAGTGAGTCGGCGACCAAGTCGCTCCTGTTCCGCGCCTATGAGTCATTGCGCGAGCAGCTGAAAGAGTTCATTTAAGGGGAAGCGGGTTATGAAGTGCGAAGAAGTTCGGGAACTGATGATGGATGCGGTCGACGGGTCGGGGGAAGCCGATCCGCGCATGACCGAGCATCTGCGCGGATGCCCAGTGTGCGCGAGCAAGCTGGACGAAATGCGCAAGACAATGGCCTTGCTGGATGAGTGGAAAGCGCCGGAGCCGTCGCCGTATTTTGATACGCGGCTGCAGGCACGGCTGCGCGAGGAAGCGGCCAAGCCGGTGGCGGCATGGTGGCAGTGGTTCCGCAATCCGGCACTTGCGGTTTCGCTGGCGCTGCTGATGATGATTGCCGGTGGAGTGAGCTTCTTCAACGGCAGGAGTAACAAGCCTCCGGTCGTGGCAGTGACCGCGCCTCCTGGAACGGCGGTTGGTGACTTGCAGCAGTTAGAAAAGAATCACGACATTTATGCGGATTTCGATGTGCTGGACGATCTACAAGTGCAGCAGGACGTGGACGCAAATCCGTAATCTGAAGCGAAGAATGGCCGAGTCGGACGGGAAAGAGGACGGTGAAGCACACTTTCAAATTCGTGCGTGGTGGGATCCTTGCCAGCGTGGCGTTGGCGCTGAGTGTACCCGTGCTCGCACAGCACCATAATTCTCCGCCTCCTCCACGTCCTCCGGCGCCGCATCCGCAGCAATATCATCCGCAGCCGCAACCGCAGCGGCAGGTGCGCCAGACGCCGCCCCCACAGAACAACGCGCATCCGCAAAATGCGCCGGCGAACGTTCCGAGGCCCCCACAGAACTATTCGGCGCAGGGGAACGCAGTACCGAAACCGCCCAATGGGCAGCAACAGCATGCGGGCGCGTGGCTGCGCCAGTACAAGGATCTTCCGGCAGGCGAGCAGTCCAAGGCTTTGCAGAGCGACCCGCAGTATCGGAAGCTTCCGCCACAGCAACAACAGCAACTCCAGAACCGGTTACAGCGCTTCAATAGCCTGCCTCCGCAGCAGCAGCAGAAAGTGCTGAACCGGATGGAGACGTGGGAGCATTTGACTCCGGACCAGAAGGGGCAAGCGCGACAACTGGCTTCGCAGTTCAAGGAATTGCCGCCCGACCGCAAGCAGGTGATGCAGACCGCGATTCGCGGACTGCGGCAAATGCCGCCCGACGCCCGTGAGCGGACGATCGATTCGCCGCGCTTTCAGGGCATGTTCTCGCCACAAGAGCGAAATATGCTTCACGGGATCACGAAGCTGCCCTTAGCGCCTGCGGAAGGTGGCGGGATCGAAGCGCCAAAAGAATAGTTCGCCCGCTGCGCCTAACTAAGGTAATTCTAACCAAGCAGCCAGCGCAGGTCCTGCTGGTCGCGCCGTAGAGGGCTATTGCACCGTGACCTTCACGGTTGCCTTAGTGCGGCCGTATTGACTTGTCCCATACAGCGAGTAGGTCGTAGTTGCGGTAGGCGCGACTACGACAGAATTCCCGCGTAGCGCTCCGACTTTCGGCGACACAATTACGTAGGCGGCTCCATTCACA
>Ga0210406_10005296_pt1 | contig 13553 bp, 9 predicted proteins | sample IncBWC30MmetaG_FD_155454 | JGI IMG/M metagenome (GOLD analysis project Ga0210406, IMG submission 155454) | Forest soil microbial communities from Barre Woods Harvard Forest LTER site, Petersham, Massachusetts, United States - Inc-BW-C-30-M | ecosystem: Environmental > Terrestrial > Soil >... | reverse complement strand
GCACCCGCCTAACTGGGAAGACCGATCTGGCGTTTGCTCTCAACGAGCACCCTCGCATCGTCGGCGTTAGAAAATATCGATACCACTCGCCCATCGTGTCCGCCGAATGGAACGGGTTCACTCGAAGTCCTTACGGCGCCAGCCTCATAAACTTCACGCCTCCGTATGAAGAGTTGGCGATGGAAGCTTATCGTACGTGGGCCAAGCTCTTTGAGCTTTACCGCTACTATTCCTGGATTGTCGACCGCTTTCACATCTCCACTCAGGCCTGGCAATCTATCTATGCCAAACGCCACTATGATTTTGCCTGGTTGGAAAAAAGGCTCGTGTCGCTTGGATTCCGTTTGGTCTTTTGTTGGCGACGACCTGATTCTTTTGAAAAAGCCAAGGAGCGCCGCCTCACCATCTCAAGCAACCCATCCCAGTATGAAGACCTTGCGATTTTCTTGCGTGAACAAGAGGTCGTCCAGGAGTTGTTCGATCGATCGCTCCTGCCGAAGATGGTCGTAGATGTAACCGACAACACACCGGAACACATGGTAGCAGATATCGCCGACTGGTTAGAGGCTACGGGCGGCCTAACCGTTCCTGACATGGATCCGATCGTCTCCGAAGAGAATCTATAACATGCAAGGTCAGGGTTTAGTGATAGTTTTATGCTTGGCTCTAGGAAATTGCGTACCACGATCCCCCGACGCTAAAACCAAGACGAGTCCGGCGACCGCCGGACGCGCCTTCCATCCAGGCCGATCCCCGATCCCATGACACGTTCGTTTCTTTGTGCTCTCCTCGCTTTCGTATTTGCCCGTCCGGCTGCCGCTTGGGTAGACGGAGAACTTTCCATCTGGATGGACGCAGACCGGGTACCGGCCATGCAAGAGGCCGGTCGCAGGTTCGAGCATGATTACGGAATCAAAGTCAATGTCGACGCCACCGAAAACATTCCCAACAACTTCCCTTTAGCTGCTCAATGCAACAAAGGACCGGACATCGTCGTTTTCGCTCACGACAAACTCGGCGAGTGGGCAGATGGAGGACTAATCGCGTCCATCCCGGTGTCGGAATCGTACTGCAGCCAATTCGATAAAAAAGCCTGGGAAGCAGTCCAGCACCGGAGAGAATATTGGGGTTATCCAATGTGTTTCGAAGTGGTCGGGCTGATCTATAACAAAAAGCTGGTCCCAAGTCCTCCAGCTCAGCTTTCGGATTTAATCGATATCGATAAGAGGCTCAAAACCGAGCACCCGGGCGTAGGGACGATCCTGTGGGACTATGATAGCCCTTACTATTCATGGGGCATCTTTGCCAGTGCTGGCGCCTACGTCTTCGCCAAGACGGAGGAAGGCTACGACACCAAAAAAATCGGGATTGCCACCCCCGGATCGATCGATGCGCTTGATCAACTCATCGCCTTAATTCGCGCTGGAGTCTTACCCAAAGCACCCCCACCAACGGGCATGCCAAAGCAGGTGATGGCAGAAGGGAAACTGGCGATGATAATTTCCGGCCCGTGGGATTGGCCGGATCTGATGAAAAGCGGTATCGATTTCGGCGTAGCGCCGTTGCCGGGAGTGAATGGGGCCCCAGGCAAGGCTTTCATCGGCGTTTCTGTGGCGTACATCAATCGAAGCTCGCCCAATATGGATATCGCTCGAGAATTCTTAGAGCACTACGCCATAACCGACGAAACACTGGCGGCCGCTAACCGCTTGAAGCCGATCGGGATTCCAGCGCTCACTTCGCTATACGAAAAGATGTCCAAAGACGACGAGTTGCTGCGCGAGATGAAGTTGTGCGCTGACGACGGCGAAGTCATGCCCAACATCCCTCAGACGGGGCGTTTCTGGTCGGCCATGGGCTCAGCAATCCAAATCGCTACCAACGGTCAAGCGACAGCCAAAGCTGCTTTGACTGAGGCGCGAGAGAACATGCTCAAATAGGCAGAGCCCTCCATCTCCTCGCCAGTAACCTCACGAACAAAAAAAGTCCGTTCGCGCAAAAGGAGAAAGATGCGCTGATCGTCTTACTGGTTACTATACTACTGAATCCCAATTACTGACATGAAGGCTCTCGTCTACGACGCACCCAGAAAATTCGAATACCGCGACGTCCCGGACCCGGAACTTGAGCCGGACGAGATTTTGATGAAGATCCAGGCCTGTGGTCTTTGTGGCACTGATTTGCACATCCATGAAGGTGAGTTCGCGCCTCGATTCCCATTGATCCCAGGCCACGAATTCACCGGCACGGTTGCAGCGACCGGATCGGATGTAAAAGACTTGCTGCTCGGTCAAACCGTCGTCGCGAACAGCAATAAGGCGTGCGGTCATTGCTTCTACTGCGTGAGGGGCGACGCGCTTTTGTGCGAGAACTTGGAAGCCTACGGCGTCACTCGAAATGGCGGGTTTGCCGAGTACATGAAAATAAAGATCGATCGAGTATTCCCGATTTCACATCTTTCTGCGCGCGAAGCGGTAATGGTTGAGCCGACCTCGTGTGCTCTGCACGGAATGGAAGTGCTGGATATGGAACCAGGAAGTGATGTCCTGATCTTTGGAGCCGGGCCTACAGGCCAAGTATTGGCCCAACTAATGAAAATGAATGGTGCCGCCACATTGACGGCGGCGGCTCCAGCCGGTACGAAACTTGACCTAATAGGTAAGCTAGCTGCGGACAATATCGTTCCTATGGACAGGAGAGACCCAAGTGTCCACCAACGACGGCTGAAAGAACTGGCTCCTAAAGGCTTCGATTACGTCATTGAGGCGACTGGCGCACCGTCAGTCTGTGAGGAGGCTTTAAATTTTGTTCGCCGGCGCGGCACACTCCTGGTTTACGGTGTTTACCCGGAGAAAGCATCGGTCAGGTTTGATCCGTTCGATGTATTCCGCCGAGAGATCACCATCAAAGGTTCTTTTGCGCAGATCGACTCTTTTCAGCGTGCTTTGAACTACCTGGAAAACGGAAGGATTCAGGTGAAGGAAATCGTGACCCAGGAAATCCCATTAAAAGATTGGGGCAAAGCGCTGGAGCTAGCCTGGTCGCGTCAAGGGATTAAGACAGCCTTGGTGCCGTAGCCGGGCAACGCGTTTCCTGACGAGGCGACATCCGGACGAGCGGAGCTCGTCCCTGGCACACCGCCAAATAATCTGCCTTGCGGCTGCGGTAGGTCGTGTTAAACATTTCTCTCCCTTGAACCAGCTCGGGTGGTGAAATGGCAGACACGTACGTTTGAGGGGCGTATGCCGTAAGGCGTGGGGGTTCAAGTCCCCCCCCGAGCACCATTTATCCTGTCCTAGATTTCAGGCAGTCCCTTACCTCAACCCATGTTAAGCTCCAGCCGCCGCGTTACCGTTTCGCTGCCCAACCGATCTTATGATGTGGTCATCGGCGCAGGAATTCTTGAACAGGTAGGGGAGCTCTTACGACAGATAGGCCTGAATCGCCCGGTGGCAGTTGTCACGGACGAGCGCGTCGAACGAATTTACGGGGACAAACTGACTGGTGCACTAGCCGCATCGGGATTCTCCACCAGCCTGCACATTGTTTCCGGCGGCGAGCCGGCCAAATCGTTCGCCACTGCCGAGGAGGTCTGCGAAAGCTTGGCCCGGGCAGGCGTCGATCGATCGAGTCAGATCCTCGCGCTCGGCGGCGGCGTCATCGGAGACTTGGCCGGTTTCGTAGCGTCAATTTTCGCGCGGGGCGTTCCTTACGTGCAAGTGCCTACCACCGTAATGGCGCAGGTCGATAGCTCCGTCGGGGGCAAGACCGCAATAAATCTAACGGCTGGCAAAAATCTGGTGGGCTCCTTCCATCAGCCTGCTTTAGTAGTGGTCGATGCGGATACCCTAAGCACGCTCGGCGCCAGAGAGAGAAATGAAGGATTCGCCGAAATCGTAAAATACGGCGTTATTGCCGACCCTTCGCTTCTCCATGAAATAGGAGGCGCGACCACGCAGCCGCCTATCGGCGTCATTGAACGGTGCGTACAAATAAAGGCTGACATTGTCGCCGCCGACGAAAGGGAGGAGTCCGGAAAGCGAGCACTTCTGAACTTCGGGCACACCATCGGTCACGCCATCGAATCAGCGGCCGGCTATGGCAAGCTGCTTCATGGGGAAGCGATCAGCTTGGGAATGCGCGCTGCCAGTTGGCTATCAACAAGATACGCCGCTCTGCCTATCGAAGATCACCAACGACTAGTCAATTTATTAAAAGAGCTCAGCCTGCCGGTGGTACTATCGGACGAAATTACGACTACCGCCGTGATGGAAAGAGTTTTCACGGACAAGAAGTTCCACCGAGGGCAAATCCGGTTCGTATTGACCTCCAAGTTTGGTTCGGCATTCGTATCAGAAAAAATCACGCGAGCAGACCTTGAATCCGCGGTGGAATCCCTGCGAGAATTGACAATGTGACCCGAAACGAAGCTTTGATCGCGCTGAATATGATGGCGCACATAGGACCGGTACGGGTCCGCAAGCTTCTCGAAGTCTTTGGAGAACCGCAACGGATCCTGCAGGCTAAGGCTTCAGAGCTTGGACAGATTGAAGGGCTACCTCGGAACACAATCGACGCTCTCCTGAATTGGGAGAATGAACTTGATCTGCCAGGCGAGCTCGAAAGGATCCGCCAGTTTGGGGCGACCGTTCTCACGCAGGACGACGCGCTCTATTCTCCGTTGCTGCGACAAATCTATGATCCCCCTTTAGTCCTGTACGTCTGGGGCAAGCTCGAGGAACGGGATCACAACGCACTGGGTATGGTCGGCTCGAGGCGAACCACCCACTATGGGCTAGAGTGTGCAAAACGGCTGTCCTATCAGGTTGCTTATTCGGGAATCACCGTGGTCAGCGGGCTGGCCCGAGGAATCGACACAGCAGCTCATCAGGGAGCACTAGCCGCCAAAGGACGGACGGTTGCGGTGCTCGGGACCGGACTAAACCATCTTTATCCCGACGAAAATCGAGCCCTAGCGGAAAAAATCACCAATTCCGGCGCCGTCATCAGCGAATTTCCCATGGATACGACCCCGGACCGGCAGACCTTTCCGATGAGAAACCGGATTATTAGCGGCTGGGGCTTCGGCCTTTTGGTTGTTGAGGCTGGCGCTAATAGCGGCGCCCTTATCAGTGCGTCACAAGCGACGGATCAAGGACGCAACCTTTACGCGGTGCCCGGCCCGATCGACAAGCCGACCTCCCTGGGAACCAACCGTCTAATCCAGCAAGGCGCTAAGCTAGTGATGAGCGTTGATGATATTCTCGAGGACCTGGCAAACCTTTTCCCCAGCAAACCACTTTTGACCGCTAGCAAGCCACCGGATCTGGAGGGTGACCTCCTCAGGATCTATGACTCAATTGAAAGCTCAGAGACGTCCATAGATCGGATTATCGATGCATCCGGACTGGCCGCCAACGTCGTAACCTCAGGCCTGCTCCAACTGGAAATGCGGCGGTTAGTCAAGCAATTGCCTGGGAAATTCTTCGTTAAATTACTTTAGCAAAGCATTTGCCTGGTCCGTCGATGACCACTACTGTCGCCATCCGGATATTGGACAGCCAACCGGCACTTATTGTTTCCTCAGATGGGAAAAACCCTCATTATCGCTGAAAAACCAAGCGTCGCACTCGATCTTACGAGGGCGCTGGGCCGGTTTGAGAAGAAAGGTGACTATTTCGAAAATGAGCGCTTCGTGGTGTCCTCCGCCATCGGCCACTTGGTGGAACTCTGTCTTCCGGCGGAATTGGACAAGAAGAAGGGCAAATGGAGTTTTCAGAGCCTGCCGATTATCCCAGAGCAATTTCAGCTCAAGCCAATAGCCAAGACTGAGAGCCGGTACAAACTCCTGCGGCGTCTCATGGACCGCCCGGATGTCTCCGAAATCGTGAATGCATGCGACGCCGGGCGAGAAGGGGAGCTCATTTTTCGCTATCTAGTGAAGTTGGCCGGCGTGAAAAAGCCGCTTAGCCGCCTTTGGCTGCAATCAATGACGGCCGATGCCATCCGGTCGGCTTTCGCACACCTAAGGTCAGACCGAGAAATGATTCCTCTGGCGGAAGCTGCTGTCTGTCGATCCGAAAGTGACTGGCTGGTAGGCATCAATGCCACTCGAGCGATGACCGCCTTTAACTCAAAGGTTGGCGGGTTTCAGCTTACACCGGTCGGCCGTGTACAAACCCCCACCCTGGCCATCCTGGTCGAGCGAGAGGAAAGAATCCGGCGGTTCGAGCCCAAGAACTATTGGGAGGTTCTCGCCGATTTCACCGTTTCAGCCGGCAGTTTTCGTGGTCGCTGGTTCGATGAGGCGTTCCAAAAAGATACTGACGAGGCTCGGCGCCCGGAACGCATTTGGACGGCAGAACAAGCAAACGCGATCCACGACAGGGTACTGGGCAAGTCCGGCATCATAACCGAAGAGAAAAAGCCAACCACTCAAGCGCCTCCTCTTCTGTATGATCTGACTTCCCTCCAAAGAGAAGCGAACGCCCGTTTCAGTTTTTCCGCGCGGCGCACTCTCCAAATTGCGCAACAGCTCTACGAACGGCACAAAGTAATCACCTATCCCAGGACGGATTCGAGATACCTGCCGGAAGATTACGTTGGGACAGTCAACAACGTTCTGGGCCGCATATCGGATCCTAGCTTGGCTCCTGCGGCCAGAAAAGCTTTGCAAAACAATTGGGTCCGACCCACTAAACGGATCTTCAACGACACCAAGATCACTGACCATAACGCCATCATCCCAACTGGGGAAAATCCGCGGAACTTGGACGAAGCGCAGCAAAAGATTTTTGATATGATTGCTCGCCGCTTCGTAGCGGTTTTTTATCCACCGGCGGAGTTCGAGGTCACTACGCGGATTACCCGCGTTGAAGGTGAAGCGTTCAAGACCGAGGGCAAAATTATTAAGGAACCCGGTTGGCTAGAGGTTTACGGCCGTCAGGCTGCAAGAGAGGAACAAAGCGACACGCTGGTCGCCGTCGTGCCTGGAGAGACCGGTCTTGCTGCCCAAGTCGAAGTCAAAGAGAACCAAACTAAGCCGCCGGCGCGCTACACAGAAGCGACACTTCTTTCCATCATGGAAAGCGCGGGTAAGCTAATTGACGACGAGGATTTGCGGGAGGCCATGTCGGCGAAAGGATTGGGAACACCGGCCACACGCGCCGCCATCATTGAGGGACTGATTCAAGACGGCTATATCAATCGCGAGATCCGCGACCTGATCGCTACCGCTAAAGGGATCTCGCTGATCACTCTTTTACGAGGCATCGGCATCGAGCTGCTATCATCACCCGAACTGACGGGAGAGTGGGAACATAAGCTGAAGCTTATGGAACGCGGCGACCTTGATCGATCGACGTTCATGCAGCAGATCAAGCATCTGACCAGCGAGATAGTCGATAAGGCGAAGCACTTCGAGAGCGATGTCGTCGAAGGAAATTACGTTACGCTTACCGTCCAGTGTCCCAACTGCGGCGCCTCTCGACTGAAAGAGGACTACCGCACTTATCAGTGCGAAAACTGCGGGTACCGGCTGTTCAAGAATTTGGCTAGCCGGGAGCTGAGCCCAGCAGAGGTCACCACCCTCATTAAGGAGCGAAAAGTCGGACCGCTGGAAGGATTTCGCAGTAAGACCGGCCGGCCCTTTGCAGCTTTGGTGATCCTCAACGACGACAACAAGCCAGAGTTTGCTTTCGAGAACGGTCTGTCATCGACGAACATCCAAATCGATCCCCATCAGCACACCGCGTTGGCTCTCTGCCAGGTGTGCAAGACGGGTCAGGTATACGATGTTGGCTCTCTGTATATCTGCGAGAACGTGCCTAAGGGCTCTTGCACGTTCAAAATGAGCAAGACTATCCTGCAAAGAGAAGTTCCGCCTGACCAAGTCAAAAAGATGCTCACCGAAGGAAAAAGCGATCTGCTTCGGCGCTTCATCTCCAAAAAAGGACGGCCGTTTGATGCCGTCCTGACGCTGACTAACGGAAAAATTGGCTGGGAGTTTGTAAAGCGCGAAACCCGGCCGAAGCGGAAAAAGACAGAATCGGTTCCAAATGCTTAGACGTTTGGAACCGATTCTGTCTACGGCAGAAGAATGTGCCGGCGTAGCCGGAGATTCTGCTGTAATAGCTTAGATGCAGAAAAAATGCCTGTGCATTTTGTCTGCATCTAAGCTGGTTGATCCACTCCGCCAGACACTTCCTTTTTGGGCGGCGACTTCATCACCACCACAGGCTTCACCTCGATCTCAGGCCGCTTGCGCTTAGTCAGACGCTCCAAGAAGAGAGATTGGGCATCAACCGGTTGACCATCAGGTTTTTTCTTGGCGTATGTTAGATCCGAGGTCTGTTCTCGTGCTTTAACGTTGGAAGCCCAATAATTATTGATGATCTCATCGAGCTGAGCTCGATGATCCGGATCCTCCACTGGAAAACAGCTCTCTACTCGGCGGAAGAAATTACGTGGCATCCAATCAGCACTCGCCAAGTAAAGCTCAGGCCGGCCTGCGTTCTCGAATCGATAGATACGGCTATGTTCAAGGAACCGGCCGACGATACTTCGCAGAGTGATGTTATCACTCACACCGGGAACGTTCGCTCTCAAGCAGCAGATGCCGCGCACGAGCAAGCGAATTTTGACGCCGGCTTGGGAAGCCTTATACAGCGCCTCGATTACCTCTGTGTCGACCAAGGAATTTAACTTAGCGAAGATCGCAGCCGGCTTGCCAGCCTTAGCGTGATCGATCTCTCGCTCGATCATATCGAGCACAAACTCATGCAGCTTCTTCGGCGCGGCCTTAATCTTAGCCAAGTCCGGAAAAACAGACACGCCAGTCAGCCAATTGAAAAGTTCAGCGCAATCGTTGGTAATGACCGGATCGCAGGTCAACAGGCTCAGATCCGTATAGAGGCGAGCGGTAGACGGATGATAATTCCCCGTTCCGAGATGCAAGTAACGCCGAATACCGTCCTCCTCTTTTCTGACCACCAAGGCCAACTTCGCGTGAGTCTTTAGCCCGACGATGCCGTAAACCACATGAACCCCCGCTTCTTGCAGGGTGTGCGCCCACTTGATATTCGCTGCTTCGTCGAACCGGGCTTTTAGTTCTATCACTACCGTTACCTGTTTCCCGCTCTCCGCCGCCTGGGCGAGAGAGGCAATAATGGGCGAATCACCACTGGTCCGGTACAACGTCTGTTTTATGGCTAAAACGCTCGGATCTTCCGCAGCCTGCTCAATAAAATCCAGGACAGTCTGAAAACTGTCGTAGGGATGGTGCAATAGGATCGGTTTTCGCCGGACTTGGGTAAAGATATCTTCTCCGTCCCCGCTCCCGGTGACTACAACTGGAACAAAAGGCTTGTATTTAAGATCCGGCCGATCAACCCCGGCGACAACCGGCATAAGCCGCGAGAAGTTTATCGGACCGTCTACTGCGTAAAGATCATCTCCGTCCAAACCGAACGTTTGCAACAGCTGGTCTGATACGTGATCAGGACATTCTTTCTGAACCTCAAGTCGCACGGCCGCCCCCCGGTTACGCTTGCGGAGTTCAATCTCAATCGTTTTGAGCATGTTCTCGGCTTCTTCCTCGTCCAGATAGAGGTCGCTATTCCTCGTGACTCGGAATTGGTAAGCTCCCTTGACCTTTATTCCGTGGAACAAAGACCCCACATGCGCCTGAATCAGATTGCCGATAAAGATGTAGCGATAGGTGCCACGCTCTCCCGCCCGATAAGGCAGCAGTCGCGGCAGGATTCGCGGCACCTGGACGACCGCCAGATGCGTGCTCAGCTCATCTCCTTCGAGCTCAACCGCAACATTCAAGCTTTTGTTTAATAGCTGCGGAAATGGGTGCACCGGGTCGACCGCGAGAGGCGTAAGAACGGGGTAAACAGACTTTTCAAAATAGTCTGTGTAATACTTCTTCTCGTCATCGCTCAGATCGTCGTAGGGAAGGAAGAAGATATTTTGCTTCTCCAATCCAGGGAGCAAAGTTTCGTTCCAAAGCCGATACTGATCGTCGACCATCTTTCTAACGCGCTGCGAAACGGCGACCAATTGCTCATTGGGACTCATCCCGTCGGGTCCAGCCTGGCTCACCTTGCTTTCACGCTGTTGCCGCAGACCGGCCACTCGAATCTCAAAAAACTCATCTAGATTCGAACTAACGATGCAAAGGAATTTGACTCGTTCGAGCAGCGGATTTGTCGAGTCCTCTGCCTCTTCTAGGACCCTTTGGTTGAATTCCAGCCAACTCAGTTCCCGATTCGAGTAAAGGGCGGGATCGTTAAAAGTTGGAGCCTTGGACGCTTCCATAATATTCTTTTGCGCGCGTGAGCGAGTTTTGGGTTTGTTCTGCATCCTTTAGTGATTGGAAAATGCCGGCGCGACTATGGATCTGTGACGAATTCGTCATAAACGGGGGCCAAGGACCGGCGCAATCTACTTATGTCGGCTTTCGGCGAAGCCGCTTCAAGTGAAGAGTTGGCCGAGTAACGGCCAAACGGTAGGGCGAAAATCTCGGCGCGCCCAAGGTAGGACTAACAGCCTGGTGTAAATCGTGCGGATTTGAGCCGCTCCGTGGACGACACGATATTGTCCCCGAGGCCAGCGCACCGTATCCAGGCACATCGTGGCCAAAAGCCACCGCGCGAGGACTGGAACAGCAGGCGTGCCGAGCCGCCGGCCTCTAATGTGATCACGTCATGGATGTTGGCACGTCGTGGGCACGTCTCGGCGCGCCCATCGATCTAATATCATCTCGATGGCGGCGAGACGTCGATAACCCCGGTAAATCTTTTTAGATCTTTCGGGAGCCTCGCCCCACCAATATCTCAGTTCCGCCGTCCGGACAGAATGAAGAAATAATACAGGAGGTAGCTTAACGACGTAATGAAAGCAGCAACGTAGGTGAATGCGGCTGCGTCCAGAACACGATTAACCGCTTCCACTTCCTGCTGGGTCCGCGTCAAGCCCATCTCGGCTAGGACGCGCTTCGCGCGAGCCGAGGCGTCAAATTCTACCGGCAATGTAACCAGGTTGAATAACATGATGATGGCCCACCCAAAACAAAGCAGAACCAACATCGGCATCAAAAGATGGGTGAACCAACCGATGATCGGCAAGATATACACAGCTTGACTGGCAAATCCGACTAGACCTACCGAGGCCATTCTCAAAGTCAACGGTGCATAGGCTTGTTGATGCTGCAGCGCATGGCCGCACTCGTGCGCAGCCACTCCCATGGCGGCGGCAGATCTACCCTCATAATTCTCTGGCGATAGAACCAAACGGCGATTCATCGGGTCGTAATGGTCCGTCAGCAAATTGCTCGATTGCACAATCTCAACGCCTCCGATACCAGCTCGTTGGAGGATATGGGCTGCCACTTCTGCTCCGCTCAGACCGGAAGACGCGGGCACTTGGCTATATTTTGCATACGTCGATTTAACGCGCCAAACCGCCCAGAGGGATAGCGCCATCGTCCCCAAGAAGGCCCAAAGACCGAAAACATTCATTTTATAAACAAAACCTCATCTTTAAGATACGCCGGGTCCCAAAAACGGCAACCGTGCCGCTCCTCGCCTGAAGCTCGGAGCGGAATAGCCAATAGCTGATAGCTGATAGCCAAACCGTTCCCGTGACACTGCCGCGTCTAGCGAGATTGGCTATTGGCTATTGGCTATTCGGAGCGAGTTTCAGGCGAGCTCCGAGTCGGCATAAGAGCTGCTATATCCGAGCTTGATCTTTTTGCCTCCCTAGAAATCATATCCTTTATGGGCAACCTGTTTGACGGTTACGACCCTGCTTCGTTTTTCGACGAGATGTTTGAGTCTCCGGCGCAGGTCCGCCCCCATTACCAGCGCCTCTTTGAGCGATACACCGATCTGACCTTGGGGGACTTCGACCGGAAACGCATGGTGGCAGACAATTCCTTTTTAACCCAAGGAATTACTTTCACCGTGTATAACGACACCGAAGGGACGGAACGGATTTTTCCGTTCGATTTGCTGCCCAGAATAATTCCACTCAAGGAGTGGAAGCATATCGAGAGCGGCCTCACCCAGCGAATCTCTGCCCTTAACCTTTTTCTGCGCGATATCTATCATGAACAAAGGATCTTAAAAGACGGGGTAATTCCTGCGGAGATCATCCACAGCGCCATCCATTTCCGGCCAGAATTCATGGGTTTTAACGTTCCTAAGGATATCTATATCCATATCTGTGGAACTGACCTGGTTCGCGACCACGACGGCAACTACTTAGTCTTAGAAGACAACGGGCGGTGTCCATCCGGTGTGTCTTATCTTTTGGAAAATCGCCAAACGATGAAAAGAGTGTTCCCGAACCTCTTTTCGCGTTATTCCGTGCAACCGGTTGATCGATATTGCGAAGAGTTACTGAATCTTCTTCGGTTTGTAGCTCCAAACGGGAACCCGGAACCGACGGTTGTACTGCTCACACCGGGGATTCATAACTCTGCTTATTTTGAGCACTCGTTTCTAGCCAGATCGATGGGAATCGAGATCGTCGTCGGAGCCGATTTGGTGGTCCAGGGCGGCCACCTGATGATGAAAACCACCAAAGGTTTAAAAAAGGTCGACGTGGTTTATCGACGGATCGACGACGACTTCCTCGATCCGCAGGTGTTTCGCAAGGACTCGCTTCTGGGGGTACCCGGCCTAGTCGAGGTCTATCGCCAGGGGAACGTGAGTCTGGCTAACTCCATCGGGACCGGAGTCGCCGACGACAAGGTAACCTATCATTTCGTACCCAAAATGATTCGGTACTACCTGGATCAAGAACCGATTTTGGCAAATGTTCCTACCTACCTCTCGATGTTTGACGACGATCGTAAGTACATACTCGAACATCTATCCGATTTGGTGGTTAAATCCGCAAACGAAAGCGGCGGCTATGGGATGTTGATTGGCCCGTATGCGACTCGTGACGAAATTGAGAAATTCCGGGCCCTCATCATCAAGAATCCCCGTAACTATATTGGGCAGCCGGTGGTTAAACTCTCACGCTCCCCTTCCTATTGTAATGGTCGCTTCGAAGGACGGCACATTGATCTGCGGCCTTATATTCTTTTTGGAGAAAAAACCACGATTATCCCGGGCGGCCTGACCAGAGTCGCGCTGCGGAAAGATTCGTTAGTCGTCAACTCCTCGCAAGGAGGTGGCAGCAAAGATACTTGGGTTTTGAGTGAGTAAGCCGTTGAAAAATATCGATCTAGCCTTTTAAGTTTCCTTTTCCGCCAAAGATGCTTTCCCGAGTCGCCGACACGCTCTATTGGCTGAGCCGTTATATCGAGCGGGCAGAAAACAATGCCCGAATGCTGGATGTAAACCTTCAGCTAACCCTGGATGCAACGATTTTAAACCATCGTTACACCCAGCAACATTGGGAATCGATCATCTATTCGCTGGAGGATACGAAACTCTTTCAGGAACTTTATCCGAAAATTACAGGAGAGACAGTCGTCGAATTCGTATCGTTTGAACGAAAGAATCCTAATTCCATTTATTCCTGTTTTTGCGCCG
>Ga0210406_10005293_pt1 | contig 13559 bp, 12 predicted proteins | sample IncBWC30MmetaG_FD_155454 | JGI IMG/M metagenome (GOLD analysis project Ga0210406, IMG submission 155454) | Forest soil microbial communities from Barre Woods Harvard Forest LTER site, Petersham, Massachusetts, United States - Inc-BW-C-30-M | ecosystem: Environmental > Terrestrial > Soil >... | reverse complement strand
AGCGCTTTACTATCGAGAATGACCGCCCCGATAAATGCTGCGGTCTGATAACCATTTTTCTTGAGAAGTTCCGCCCAGGTTGGATGGGCGGCCGCCAGCGGTTTGGCAAAATCAGTAACCCCATGCGCACTTGGCAGCAGGCCAGTCAAGATAGTGGTATGAGAAGTATTGGTGATGGGGCTCGGGGTAAAAGCCTGCGTAAAACGAATCCCGTCATGCGCCAACCCATCGAGTGCTGGAGTCTGAATCTGCTCATAGCCATAACAGTGAACGTGGTCTGCACGGAGCGTGTCGATCGTCACCAGGTACACGTCGGGTTGCGGCGCCCGCCGCGATGCCGCCTGGCCGGCCGCGACGTCCATCATGGCCAGTCCGCACATGGCAAGGATCGAAAACGTCCTCATGCCGCTCAGACTAGCATGATCACCTGGCGCGTTTTTCGATAAGGAGCGTCCGTTGCGCGTCCAGATGAGTCAAGCGCCCTAACATCCGTCTGTTGTTCTGCTGCTGACCGCCGGTCATTGAACCATTCTCGTTCACATATTTTGCTTGACTCGCCGACCCCGTTCCAGCGACCATCTCGACTAGCTATTGACCACCGGGCGTCTTTTACTGAAAAAGAACCTCTAGGGGGCAAGATGGCAGCGGACCGTCTTCTGCGTGGGGTGTCTGTTCTCCTTCTCACCGGCGTCATCGCCAGCATTCCTCTGTTCGCCCAGAAAATCACCGGAGACATATCCGGCACCGTTACCGATGCCAGTGGCGCCGCCGTCGCCGGGGCCGTGTTGCGCGCGGAGAATGTCGGCACAGGAGAGAAGCAGTCCGCCACAACCAATGAGACCGGATTCTTTCGCATCGTCGACCTCAATCCCGGGCAGTATCGCCTGACCGTGGAGGCTTCCGGATTTAAGACGATGCAGCGTCAGGCCAGCGTTGATATCGCATTGGTGACGCAGGCGAACTTTTCCATGCAAGTCGGATCAAAGACAGAAACGGTAGAAGTTCAGGGCGTGGCTCCTCTGGTGGAGTCGACCGAAGACCGGCTGAGCACACTCTTCTCGGGTCGGGAGGTGCAGGACCTTCCCAACAACGGCGGCGATTTTAACAATCTTCTCGACGGAGTGCCCGGCGTACAACGCAGTCCGGGCGGCGGATTCCAAAGCCTTAACATCAACGGGCAACGTGCGACGTCTAACAACTTCGCGGTCGACGGCATCCCCAACAACGATCGCTATTACGGCGAGTCGTCGCTGGGCCAGGCAGCCATCTCGGGCACGGCCGCCGCCCTCATCCCGCTGGACGGGATTTCCGAGTTCAACGTGGAATCAAATCCTGGAGTGGAGTTCGGAGTCAAGGGCGGGTCCGTCATCAATATCGGGCTGAAGAGTGGGACCAACGAAATCCACGGCAATGTGTTTTGGGACCGCCACACCGATGCCTTCGATGCCAGAAACTGGTTTGCCAGTACGGTGACGCCCTTCCGGCTGAACCAGTTTGGCGGATCGGCGGGTTTTCCCATCAAGAAGGACAAAGCCTTTATCTACATGTCGTACCAGGGATTCCATCTCAAAGACGTGTTTCCGGCGGCGGTGAATTTGCCCGCGCAAGCAGAAATCAACGATGCCATGGGGTGCGTCGCGACGGGAATTAATCCAAACTCTGTCGGCGATCCGAATCCTGCCAGCTGCATTAACACTGGGCCCGGACCAGGGCCGGATCAGATCGGGGGCACCGCTGACGATGGTACCGCCAGTACCATAGGCTTGAATCTACTTTCCTATATGCCCTTGGCGCCCAGCCCTGGAGCCCTTGTCAACGTCGCGACCAGCAATACGCTCGACTTGAATAATTTCCACGTCAAGTTCGACTACGTCTTCAATCAGAAGCACCGCGTTTCTGTGAAATATCTTTTCGGTGACAGCTTGCAGAGCCAGCCCCCAGCTCCGGGAGTCCCGAATTCGGTCGGACCATTAGCCACAAATGCGAACATGTGGAACTCTGTTGCTCCTACTCGGGCCCAGTTGGCAGGAGTCAACTACACTTGGACGATCACTCCGACCAAGGTTCTCGAGAGCCGGTTCGGCTACCAGCGGTTCTCGCAGCGGATTGGTATCAACAACAATATCGACCCCAGTGCTCTAGGTCTCAACACTGGTCCTTTAGGTGCTGGCCCTCAGGACAAAGAGAACTTCGAAGTGCCCACCCTCTACGGATACTCCTTCGGAAACACCTCCTATGGGTTTGTGGGCGGCGTTCAGGGTTACCCGATCGTCACTCGTCCGGATGCTTCCTACGATTGGCAGGAGCACTTCACGATGATCAAAGGCAACCACACGATCAAGATCGGCGGGCAATATCAGGATGCCTACACGAAGTCGCGACGCGACCGGGCGCATTCGGCCCTGTACTTCTATTATCTAGGCAACTACCTTGACACGCCGGCGTATGGCGTCACGGGGAACATGGTGGGAGAAAGCGGACGGGTAGCGGCTCTCAACGAGTTACTTTTGGGGGTCGCAAGTGCGGCTGGACGGTCCTTCGGGGTTACGAACCGGCACATTTTCCAAAAATCGGTCGGCCTTTACGTACAGGATAGTTGGAAGGTAAAGCCTAATTTCACATTAGAGGCAGGTGTCCGTTGGGACGTTGCTGGCGCACTGGGGGAAAGAAACAATCTGGGCGCAAATTTCCTGCCAGATAGTCCCAAGGCTGACGCGACCGGTTTTGTCAGCCTGGCGCAGCAACCACTCTACAATGTCGACAAGAAGGACTTCGGCCCGCGGCTGGGTTTTGCCTGGGACGTTTCCCGGGACGGCAAGACGGTGGTGCGAGCTGGTTATTCTCTTAACTACGACTTACCGAATTTTGGCACCATCGCAGCCCCACAGACCTACTTCAACATGTGGAGCGGCACTCGCTCTGGCTTCTTTACTCAATCAGCTGACGGCATCTTCGCCGTTAGCATAAATTCAACGCCAAGTGACAATGCCGCAATGTTTACGGGGAACAACCTCTGTGCCACATTTATCTGCATGGCGCCGGGGGTGAATATCTACGGCCAGAGCGTTACCCCCAATCCTCCTTTCAACGTCGTGCAGTTGCTGAGCAACTTCCGGACACCAAAGAACCACGCTTACAACCTGACCATTGAGCGCGAGGTGAGCCACAACACAGCGTTTAGCATCGCATACGTCGGCACCAAGGGCCGCGACTTGGTCAACTGGCGGGACCTTAACGCTTGTCCGGTCAGCACGCTCGCCTGCGACTCAACCCGGCAGCCGTTCGGGACGCGATTCCCGCAATATAATCACATACTGCAACTCAACAACGACGGCTATTCGAACTACAACAGCCTGCAGGTCGCGTATAAAGTGCGCGAGATACATGGCTTCACTGGACAGGTTAACTACACCTGGTCACGGGCCTTTGATACAGGATCAGCGAATCGGGGCGGGACGTTCCTGTCCGACTATCAGAACCCCTATAACGTTAGCAAGGGCTATGCCCCGTCCGACTTCGACACCCCTTGGAATATCAACTTCACCGCGGTGTATGACGTGCCGAAGATTCATGGCTTGCCCAAAGTGGTGGGAGAAGGATGGTCCGTCAATTCTCTGTTCCGTGCCCAGGACGGGCGCCCATTTACGGTCTACCTCCGTGGGGATCCATCCAATCAAGGATTGAGAGAGACCTACGCGGACTACACCGGCGCGCCGCTCGATTATCACTTTCACATCAACAATCCTCAAGAGGACTTCTTCAATACGTCGGCATTCGTGACGCCAGCTAATGGGACCATCGGCAATACCGGCCGCAACAGCGTTCGCCAGCCTGGAATTGCTCAGTTAGACGTGGGCATATTCAAGAAGTTCAAGATTGGAGAGCGCTATTCGGTCAAGTTCAAGTGGGATGTGTTCAACGTCCTGAATCACGCCATGTTCGCCTACTCGACCGGAGACATCAACAGCGGCGGCTTCGGGAAGCTCTTCGCCACTCCCGACGTCGGAACTGGCTTTAACCCCGTGCTTGGCACGGGTGCGCAGCGCAACATGCAGTTCGGCCTCTCCGTGGACTTCTGAGGCCAATCCACTTGGAATCGCGTTAGGGAGTTTACCGATGGTAAACTCCCTTTTTGCTTATGCGGCGTTCATTCCTTCTTCTCCTGGCGCTCTTGCTCGGCACGCGTCTGTCCGTCCGGGCGGAGGCTCCCGACATAGTCTTCATCACAGTGGACACAACCCGCGCCGATCGCATGGGCTTTCTGGGCAACACCCACGGGCTCACACCGAATCTGGATCTATTGGCCCGTCAGGGGGTAGTGTTCGAGAGGGCCTACTCGCAGGCGCCGCTGACGCCGGTTTCGCACGCCACAATTTTTACCGGGACGTATCCCCAGTTTCACACCGTCACCGATTTCGGCCATCCCCTGCCGGCCTTGCTGCCGTACCTGCCTGAAATCCTGCAGAAGAGCGGCTATCACACAGCCGCATTCATCGGTTCGATCATCCTCGACCCCAACGCCAGCATGGGGCCCGGATTTGATCGCGGCTTTAGTTTTTTCGATGCCGGTTTCCACGCCAAGCACGATCGCGACGAGAGCCGTTACGAGACCGTCGAGCGCCGGGGTGGAGACGTGGTTGCTCACGCGATCAAGTGGCTGGACAAGAACCGCCAATCACCCTTCTTCATCTGGGTGCATTTGTATGATCCGCACGCGCCCTATGACCCTCCGCCGCCCTATGACAAGCGCTTTAAGGACCCTTACGATGGCGAGATCGCATACTCTGACGCTTCGTTAGGCAAATTGTTCACCTACCTGCGACAACGCGGCCGCTACGAGCACACGCTCATTGTGATGATGTCTGATCATGGCGAATCCCTGGGCGCTCACGGCGAGAGCATGCACGGAATTTTTCTGTATGACGAGACCATCCACGTTCCGCTGCTTTTCAAGCTGCCGGGTGAACTCCTGGCCCGCCGCCGAGTAAGCGCGCGAGTGCGCCTGGTGGATGTAGCCCCGACGCTCTTGACCATGCTGAGCCTGCCCTTGCCGCCCACGTTCCAGGGCGAGTCGCTGGTGCCGCTGATGAAGGGCAGCCAGAAAGGAACAGACGATCTTCCCGCATACGCCGAGACGGACTATCCCCATAGGGCGTTTGGGTGGAGCGCGCTGCGCTCTCTGCGAGCCGGGAAATATCTTTTCGTGCACGCTCCCAAACGCGAACTTTACGACCAGTCCCAGGACAAGAGTGCAGCCCACAACCTGGCGGCCTCTTCGCCCGCAGTCGCCAGCACGCTGCAGGCGCAAATCGACGATTTCCACGACAAGACGACCAGCTATCATGAGAAGTCACCTCAGGCCCCTCTGACCTCCGAGCAGGCCGAGAACCTGTCTGCACTGGGCTATGTTGCGTCGAGCGGAGCCAGCCAATCGCAGGACCCCTTTCAAGGTGCGGACCCAAAAGACAAGATCGGAATCTCGAACATCCTGCAGGACGGGATGATTGCCGTCGAAGATGGCCGCTATGACGAAGCGATCCCGCTCTTAAAGCAGGTCCTCGACGACAGCCCACTGGTTACCGCGGCTCAACTGCAACTGGGAATTGCGCTGGCCAAGGTGAGGCGCTACGCCGAAGCCATTGTGGCCTTGCGCAAAGCGGTGGAACAGTTGCCTGATTCGGTGCAGGCGCAATACGAACTCGGGCTTGCGTTGTACGAAACCGGGGCGTGGCGGGACTCGGTCCCCTATTTTGAGTTTGTCGCGAAGAAGCGTCCCAAATGGCCGGACGCCCAATACTCCCTGGCATCAGTTTACGCGCGCACCCAGCATGTGCCAGAGGCTGTCGAGTTGCTGCTGGCCGTGATTCAGCTCAGTCCCCAGCACTTCCGCGCCAACCTGCTGCTGGGCCGCATTCTTACGCTCCAGCACCGCCCCGGAGAGGCGCTGCCTTACCTGAAGCAGGCAGAAAGTTCAGAGCCTGATAACTTCGAGCCCCATGCCTTCCTCGCCGATGCCCTGGATGAACTCGGAGAGTCCCAGAGCGCCACCACCGAGCGCACCCGGGCCGAAGCACTAAAGCACAATGCCAAGCCAATTAACTAGTTGTGTTCTTAATGGGCTCCAGTTTATTGAGCACTTAGTCAGCCGGGAGCTTCGTCACGCTCTTGCTCTTGGAGTTTGTAACCCACATGCTGTTCCCGTCAAAAGCCAGCGATGTCGGCGCAGTTCCCACCCCGTAGGTCTGAAGCACCGTGCCATCCGTCTGCATGTGGATCACGCAATTACAACCGTCATTGGCTAACCAGAGATCGGTGCCGTCGAAGGTTATCCCGTACTCCTTCACTTCCATGTTAAAGGTTTGCAGGACTGCACCATCGCTCGCCAGCAGTTCGCTTATGTTGCTGCTGCCGTGATTGGCGGTCCAAATGTGCTGGCCGTCAAACGTGACCTCGAGCGGGTGACGACCAACGGCAAAGGTTCCGAGCAATGTGCCGTCGCTGGCTCTGAGCTCGGTTAGGCTGTTGCTGAGGTAGTTCGCCACCCAGATGTTGGTGCCGTCGAAAGTGATGCCGTAGGGGAACTGACCAACAGCGAAGGTTCCTAGGATTGTGCCGTCACTGGCTCTCAGCTTGGTGACGTTGTTGCTGCGTCCGTTAGTGACCCAGATATTGGCGCCGTCGTACACCAGTTCGTGAGGTTGGGTGCCCGCGGTAAAAGTCCCCAACACCACGCCATCCGCGGCCCTAAGTTTACTTATGGTATTGCCGTCCCGGTTCGCTACCCAGATGTTGGCTCCATCAAAGGCCAGGCCGGTGGGACCGGCGCCCACAGTAAACGTACCGAGCACAGCGCCATCGCTGGGTCGCATCTTGATCACCGTGTTGTCACCACGGATCGAGAACCAGCAGTTCGTCCCGTCAAAGAGTGCAACCCAGGGCATGTTCCCCACGGTAAATGTCTGCGCCCTGAGCGGGCGCGCCCACACCAGCATTAGCGCAACGGCGCATACGGGCAGACAGGCTTGTCTCACAGCCTTTCCCCATGAGCCCATCCTGCTCTTCATTAATCTTTTCATCGACCATCTGCCTTGCATTGATTCAGGCGATCCTTCCGTCGCTTTACCGTCAGCGCATGACCCGGCAACAAATCTGCAATTCATCAGAAATTAGTCGATCGTCGATCCTGCAATACACCGCCACCTGCCCACGGGATGATCTTGTATGCGAGTCCCCTTCCCATGCCAGTTCCGCCAGACACGGTGGCGCCGTACAGGTTGCCCGCCGAGTCTAAAATCAACCCTGTATAGGGATAGGTCCCTCCGCTGCCGGAGGTAAAGGTGTGAAGCACTGTAAAGGTGCTGGTTGCAGGATCCAGTTCGAACGCGATTCCGTCATCATCACCGTCGCCGCCCTCAGTTGTCGTCCCGTAAAGTTTACCCGCCGAGTTGAGGATCATGCCCGTCGCAGGATTCGCGCCTCCCGCATTTCCGGTCAAGGTATGCAGGACCGTGAAGCTGCCGGCGCTAGTTATTTCGAATATGGTTCCTTCATCGCCGGCGCCGCCGCCTTCGTTCGCGGTGCCATAAAGGTTCCCGGCGGCATCCAGCGTCAAACCCGCGCTGGGATATGCCCCATCAGTCCCTCCGTTGAAACTGTGGAGCACCGTCTCCCTGTGCGACGCATCGACCTTGTACACGGTGCCATGGCTGAAGGCGCCGCCTGCGTTGGTAGTGCCGTAGAGGTTCCCCGCACTGTCCCGCACCACTCCGGCATAGGGGTATGCACCATCCAGTGATCCGGTGAAACTGTACAGAACGGTCTCGTTGCCCGCCGCGTCCAGTTTAAAAACTGTGCCGTAATTGAAAGCGCCACCCGCGTTGGTGGTGCCATAGAGGTTGCCGGCAGTATCGAGGATCACGCCTGCGTACGGATGAGCCCCATCTGCCCCGCCCGTGAAGGTGTGCAGCACGGTCTCTGTCCAGGCCCCACCCACCGTGCCCGGCGGAGCCAGCTTGAACACAGTTCCCGCGCTTGCGCTCCCGACGCCGCCTTGGGAAGTGGTTCCGAAGAGATTGGCATTCTTGTCCCCGACCAACCCCGGCGTGGGATTAGCCCCGTCCGTCCCAACAAACGTATGCAATGTCTTGAGGGTTCCGGTGGTAGCCAGCTTGAAGATTGTTCCGCAACCACACGTGGTGTCGCCGCCCAGGAAGGTAGTCCCGTAAATGGCGTCAGTGAACACGCCCAGTTGTGGATTGCGGCCGTCCGTCTTGCCTTGAAACGAGTAGACCGAGCTGAAGGTTTGCGCTTGCGCCAAAGGCGTGCCAGCAATCACACACATCGCCGCCAATAACGCCGTCCGCGCGCCACAGGATGCCCGGGAGTGAACTCGGAAAATCCAGCCCGGATTTTGCGGCGGGTGCGCCATGAATCAGCCTTTGCCAGGCACAGGGCATGTTATCTGCCGCCAGAAAGGCGTTCAAGGAGACTTTAGGCTTCCCGGTGGAATCCCTTACTGCCTGGATCTGGATCGCCAAAATGCCCTCGAAACTGTTGCAGCCGAATATCTCTGTACCGATTAACTGGTGTATTCTTAATGGGTTGGATGAGGTCTATTCACTGTGGGCGCGTAGCTCAAATGGATAGAGCACCGGATTTCTAATCCGGTGGTTGCAGGTTCGATTCCTGCCGCGCCTACCAAGAACAGGGGCCAGTGATCAGGGATCAGTGGCCAGTCAACCCACCGTATCATCCCGACGAAGTAGCTATGGTTTTGGTTTTCTGACACTGGCCACTGATCACTGGCCACTGGTTTTCCGATGTTCACACGTGGCGGTATTTAAGCACGCGTCGGCGAGGATCAGTCGCTCTACGGGCTTGCCGCCGATGATGTGCGATTCGATGATCTCGTCTACGTCAGCCTCGGTCACGTGTCCATACCAGACGGCCTCAGGATAGACGACCAGATTCGGGCCGTGCTCGCATTGGTCGAGGCAGCCAGACTGGTTGGCCCGTACTTTACCTTTGAGTCCGCGTTCCGCCAGTTTCTGCTTGAACAGTTTCTGCAGTTTCGCCTGGGCGCTGGGATCACAGCATCCCCGCGGATTCCCGGGAGGACGCTGGTTGCCGCAAACGAAAATGTGTTTTTCGAACTTGGGCATGAAAATCACGAAACAGAATGCGCCGAACCCATCATGCCACCGGCCGCCGTTCCAGAGGTTGTGAGCTAGCGATCTCGGCGTCCCAGATGCCCTCAAAATCGACGAAGTAACCCTGCACTTCGACTCCGGGAATTGCCTCCACCAGACTGGTGGCGGCTAGAGCCAGTTCGCGTTCATGATGGGTGGCTTCGGCTCGAGCGTCGCCGCCGAACCCCCCGGCCAGCCCTCCATAGGCGCCGCAATCGGAGTGCACCATCAGAATCACGCGACGGGTGCCGTGCAGGCGCATGGACTTGCGAATCTGCTCCAGGACAAACTCACGGTCGGTCTCGAGTTCCGGCGAAGCCAGACACTTGGCGCCACCGGCAACCTTGATGGGGTCGGAATTCACCACACCGATGCGCTTGAGGAACTTTCGAAATCCCAGCTCAAAGCGGTTGTCGAAACACCAGAGGATGGCCGCGTCGCAATGATACTTCTCGCGTGGAGCGTCGAAGTGAAAGACCTTCTTCACCATGAGCCTCTTTCAATCGGATCGCCTTCTGTTCTCCATCTTACCGGAGAGCTTGGTTGGTTCCGGCTGGCACCGGCTACTTCTTTGCGCCGCTCCCCAGTGTATGCCTCAAAAGTTTCTGCTTTCAAAGATGACCGACCCATAACCATGCGTTGCCATTCGTTGCGCGGGCGCGATAAGATAATTCGTACACATCTTCTCCGCTTCCATCCCAGTTAGCTTTTAAAGCATTGCCGCGGCAAGGCGTGTGCGACCCCTGGTGCGCAGCCAGGCGAATCCCTGTGATGGAGTTGACATTGAAACGAGGCAAGACCGCGGTAATTGTCGGTGCCCAGTGGGGCGACGAGGGAAAAGGAAAGATTGTCGATGTCTTATCGGAGAATTTCTCCGTTGTAGCCCGCTATGCCGGCGGCCACAATGCCGGCCACACGGTCATCATCAACGGCAAGAAGTTCGTGCTGCAACTGGTTCCCTGTGGAGTATTGCGGGCGGCGTGCCGCAGCGTGATCGGCAACGGCGTGGTGCTGGATCCCATGGCCTTTCTGAAGGAAGTGGGCGCGTTGCGCGCGACGGGCGTGAGGGTCGACGGAAACCTTTTTGTCTCGAACCGCGCCCAGGTGATACTGCCCTACCATCGCATGATTGAACTGGCGGCCGAGAACGCGCCCGGACGCGTGAAGATTGGCACCACCTCGCGCGGAATCGGTCCGGCCTATGAAGATAAAATGGGCCGCCGCGGGCTGCGTGTAGCGGATCTGCTCGACCTGCCGCTTCTGAAGAAACACATCGAGAACGCAGTGCACGAGAAGAACATGATTGCGCACGCGCTCTTCAATTCCGAGCCGCTCGACGGCGACAAGATGTATTCCGAGTACGCCGCGGCCGCCGAGAAGATTGCTCCCTTTGTGTGTGATACTGCAGTCCTGCTGAACCAGGCGCTGGCCGACGGTGAGGCCATTTTGTTCGAAGGCGCGCAGGGCACGATGCTCGATATCGACCACGGAACTTATCCTTTCGTGACTTCTTCCAGTGCGACTTCGGGAGGCGCCGCTACTGGTACGGGCGTGGCTCCGAATGCCATTGACTCGGTGATCGGACTCACCAAGGCATACTGCACGCGGGTGGGCGAAGGCCCGTTCCCCAGCGAAGAGAAGGGCGAAGCTGGCCACCAGTTGCGTCAACGCGGCAACGAATTCGGCGCGGTTACGGGACGTCCGCGGCGCACCGGATGGCTCGACTTGCCTCTGTTGCGCTACGCTGGCATGATTAACGGAATCTCCTGGCTGGTCGTGACCAAGCTGGACGTGCTCGATGAACTGGCGGAGATTCCGGTCTGCGTGGGCTACATCGTCGATGGAAAGAAAACGATGGAAATTCCCGCTCAAGCCAGCGGCTACGACAAGCTGGAGTGCATTTATCAAAAGATGCCCGGGTGGCGGACTTCCACGCAAGGCATCACCAGGTTCGACCAGCTACCCAAGGCGGCCCGCGAATACCTGGCCTTCGTGGAGAAGGAAGCAGGGGCAATGATCGGTATGATCTCAACCGGTCCGGATCGGGATCAAATCATCTTCATGGACGAGTTCGCAGGCGAGATGAAGACAGCCGCATCCCGAAAAGTCTAGAATTGACTTCCCCTTTGTCAGGCACAAAGACTGGGTAGCGAGGGTACTCTAAGGAGCTCACGATGGTGGTTTTGGCGGTGACGTGGATGGCGAAAGCAGGGCACGATGCCGATGTTTCCCCAATTTTTGCGAAGCTGACCGAGGAATCCCGCAAGGAACCTGGCTGCGTCATGTATCAGGTCCACCGGCATAAGACCGAACCGCGGCGCTTCTTCATCTATGAGCAGTACAAGGACGATGCCGCTCTCGAAGCCCACCGCACGTCGGCTCATTTTCTGCAACATGCCCGCAAGGAGTTGCCCAAGGTAGCCGATCGCGTCGAGGGCCACCTGTACGAACCGCTGGGGTAGTCAGGGTGGCGCGGGCGTCCTTGCCGCGAGTCCAGTCACTTAACCTTGTCCACCATCAACTCGCCGCCCGAGGCGTAACTTTCCTTCGACACTTCGTAGAAAGCGACGGTGATGCCTTCGCGTTTTGCTCCGGCTTCTTCGACCAGGGCATCGGTGACACGTTTCGCGATCTTGCGCTTCTGCTCCGCGGTGCGGCCTTGCAGCATCGTGATTTGAACCATTGGCATAAGAAGTTCTCAGTTCCCAGTTCTCAGTAGAGGCACTCAGTTCCCGTGGTCTTTAACTGAGAACTGGGAACTGAGAACCTTTATTTTGCCAGTTCGTAACCCGCGAAGAAGAAACTCAGTTCGAAGCGCGCCGTATCCTCCGCATCGGAGCCGTGAATCGCGTTGTGCTCGATGCTTGACGCCCACTTCTTGCGGATGGTGCCTTCCCCAGCGTTGGCCGGATTGGTGGCGCCCATAAGAGTGCGCAGGTCGGCGATGGCGTTTTCCTTTTCCAAGGCCAGAGCGACGATCGGTCCGCTCGACATGAAATTGGTGAGCGAGTTGTAGAATGGCCGGCTCGCGTGCACGGCATAAAACTGTTCGGCCTGATGCTGGGAAATTTCCAGCATCTTTATGGCGAGAATGCGGAAGCCATTCTTCTCGAATTGTTCAATGATGTCGCCGACTGCGTTCTTGGCGACCGCGTCCGGTTTCACGATGGTAAGGGTGCGTTGCAGAGTTTTCATAGGGTCGTTGGTCGTTAGTCCTTAGTCGTTGGCTGAATTCTTTCTCGGTACTAGGTACTCGGTACTTGGACTAGACTTTCACTCCCAGCGCCGCGACAAGGGTCTCACCAATGGCCGCTGGAGATTTTGCCACGCGGATTCCGGCCGCTTCCATGGCCTTGATCTTCTCCGCCGCCGTTCCTTTGCCGCCGGAGATGATCGCCCCCGCATGGCCCATGCGGCGTCCCGGAGGCGCGGTCTGCCCGGCGATGAAGCCGACCACGGGCTTCTTCATGTGGGTCTTCACAAATTCGGCGGCGGTTTCCTCGGCGTCGCCGCCGATTTCACCAATCATGATCACGGCCTCGGTTTCAGGATCGCGATTAAAGAGGTCGAGAGCATCCAGGAAGTTGGTCCCGATAATCGGATCGCCGCCAATCCCGATGGCCGTGGACTGTCCGATGCCGCGCTGCGTGAGCTGATGCACCGCCTCATACGTCAGCGTGCCCGAGCGCGACACGATGCCGATCGCGCCCTCCTTATGAATGGACCCGGGCATGATGCCAATCTTGCATTTGCCAGGCGAGATAATACCGGGACAGTTCGGTCCAATCAGCCGCGAACGCCGGTTCTGCAGAAACTCCCAGGCCTTAACCATGTCGAGCGTAGGAATGCCTTCGGTGATGCAGACGATGAGGTCGAGATCGGCATCGGCCGCCTCCATGATTGCGTCCGCGGCGAACGGTGGCGGAACAAAAATTATCGTAGTGTCGGCGCCGGTCTTTTCCGCCGCTTCCTGCACCGTATTGAAGATCGGCCAGCCTTCGTGCGTCGTACCGCCCTTGCCCGGCGTCACTCCACCCATCACCTGCGTTCCATAAGCTGCACAGGCCTTGGCATGGAAGGTGCCTTCGCGTCCGGTCAGGCCCTGCACGATCAAGCGCGTTTTCTTATTAACCAGAATTGACATAAGAATAATTCCTCGCTGCTTCTATCACCCGGTCCGTTGCTCCTAAACTCCTCGCGCCGCCGCGACCACTCTGTCGGCGGCCTCTTTCATGGTGTCGCTGACGATGAAGTTGAAACCGGAATTCATGAGGATCCTCTTGCCTTCGTCCACGTTGGTACCTTCGAGGCGCAATACCACGGGAAGCTGGATGTTGGTTTTCTTCGCGGCTTCCACTACCCCGGTGGCCA
>Ga0210406_10005292_pt1 | contig 13560 bp, 17 predicted proteins | sample IncBWC30MmetaG_FD_155454 | JGI IMG/M metagenome (GOLD analysis project Ga0210406, IMG submission 155454) | Forest soil microbial communities from Barre Woods Harvard Forest LTER site, Petersham, Massachusetts, United States - Inc-BW-C-30-M | ecosystem: Environmental > Terrestrial > Soil >... | reverse complement strand
CTGCCATCTCCCTTGATGCACTTGTCCAAAGTTACTCTTTGAAAACTACAAGAAAGATCTGAAGAACATTTAAGTCGGAATAAATAGGCGCCGTGTGCCAAGGCGTCATCCCCGGCTGCTCCCGTTGCTATTTCGACGTCAACGCCATACGGCAGACCATTCACATTGAGCGTCGTCGGGCGACGCTGGCGAATATTTTTTGTGCCGCACTTACCGTTCGGGCATGACTCACCCACGTCCTTCGGCGCAGGGCAAGTGGCAGACGGACAACTGGCAGGGGGAGAAGTCGCATACACATACGGCAGCCCATTGGTGGTTTGCGTCACGTACGGGCAAGACTTACCACAGGCATATATGGTCTGGGTAAAATTGCAGTACGTAGCCGAATATGGATACCCATCAATCGGCGTAAGGTCCCAACCGGCCGGATTCGCAACCGCGTTGCTAATGAGATAATACGCGCCTGGGCCCCATTCCTCTGCGGGCCCTCGACGACCGTTCAGCACAGTGGCGCACGCCGCGTTCGGACTGGAGTAGGGACCGGGCGGATAGCCGTTACCCGCGCTCCACTTCACAGTCCCTGTCGACGACTGTGCACCTGCGCAAAAGGTCGCGAGCGTGGTCAACACAATGGTCGCAACCCGTCGCATTTCGATTCCTTTCGGGGCTAGGGCTCGTCGCCTGCCAACACTTCAATGAGCTGAATATGCGTGAGAATGAACCCAATGGTTATGCCGGGCTTGCCGGTTCCCACAGCTCGATCGGATTGCCTTCCGGATCGTGCAGTCGGGCGAATCGACCGTAGGGATATTTTTCAGGATCCACCTTCACCTCGATGTTGGCCTTCTGCAGCTGCGCGACCATGGCGTCCAAACTTCGAACTCGAAAGTTCAACATCCATGCTTGCTGCTTCGATCCAAAATAGTCCGTATCCATCGCAAACGGCGTGAATGAGGTCGGGCCGGCGGCTTGTTGCCACACCTGATGGTCAACCCCCAGATTGAGTTGATACCACTGCGCCAATTTTTTGGGGTCGCGGCTCCGGAAGAATAGTCCGCCGATGCCCAGTACACGTTCAGTTGGCGTATTCACCTGCACTTCCCCTGCGTCAGGCGTGGCACTCTCGCCACCTCTGACGACGGCCAACGTGGCCGCGCCGATTATTACGGTTCTACGGTCGATCAACATGTCTTGGTATATTCACTTTGATGCCGCAACTTGTTTTGCGGATTGTATCAGCTAAGGCAATGAGTGACAGCCATGAGGAGGCGGCCTTCGCCGACTGATCACCCGCTCTGGGCGGTGAAGTTGGCGCAGTCGTCGGGGTACTTCGCGCGCCGGCGCATCATCGGCGGTACCATCGATCAGCCATACAATCGCTCAAAGCGTGGGAGACATGCCATGGAATTGACACGTGAAGCTAAGATATTCGCGGCAATCATTCTACTGCTGGTGCCGACGGTGCAGTACGGGGGCCTGTATATTTTGGGGCTGTTGACCCATGGGGCTGCGGGGACGGGCGGTGCGGAAGCGGGTTTGAATGCCGGGCAGTTGGCGTTGTTTCGGGCAGGTCACGCGCATGCAGGTGTGTGGCTCATTCTGTCACTGGTGATTCAGGTGCTGCTCGATGCGGCGAGATTGCCCTCCTCCGCCAAATGGCTGGCGCGCATCGCGGCGCCGGTGGGTACGTTGGCGTTGAGCGGTGGCTTTTTTGGGATGGCGTTTGTACTTGAGTTTCGGTTTTTGTTGTACTTCGGCGCGTTGGCGATGTTGTGTTCGCTCATTCTTACCGGGGTTGGACTGCTCCGAAACTTAAGGCCTGCGGTTCAGGTGGTACGCGGCGCGGGCCTCGGGGACTTGCACTAAACTTTGAATGTGATCAGGAGTGGTTGATGAAAGTCATTGTAGTGGGTGTGCTGTCTCTGTGCGGCTTTGCGAGTTGGGCGGTTGAACAGACGGCGTTGACGTATCAGAAGCCTCCCGCTGCCATTGAGGAACTGCTCGATGCGCCGTTGACGCCGGTGGTGAAGCCGTCGCCGGACCGTTCGCTGTTAATGGTGCAGCAGCTGCAGTCGTACCCGACGATTGCAGAGGTGGCGCAGCCGCGCTATCGGTTGGCGGGGATTCGGTTCAATCCAGCCACCAATGGCCCAAGCCGTCAAGTGTCGATCGTGAAGCTGTGGCTGCAGAGTATCGCGGGCGGTGCGCAGCAGCCGATCGCGGGGTTGCCGACGATGCTCAAGGCAAGTCACTTGGCGTGGTCGCCGGATTCGAAGCATGTCGCCTTTGTCCAGCGGGAAACCAATGGGCTGCAGCTGTGGCTGGTCGATGTGGCGAAGGCCTCAGCACGCCGAGTCGGTCCTCTTAAATTGAATGCCGTGCTGGGTGCACCGTGCGAGTGGCTGGCGGATTCGCTGGCACTGCTGTGCAAGACCGTGCCTGCGGCACGCGGGGCCGCGCCCTCTTCCAACGACGTTCCCGCAGGACCGAATGTGGAGGAGAATCTGGGCAAGGTGACCCCGGCGCGCACCTATGAGGATCTGCTCAAAACTCCGACGGATGAGGCCATCTTTGCGTTCTACGCAACATCGGATCTCGCCGTCGTGTCTCTCGACGGTACGTCTCGGACGCTGCCCGTCAAAGGCTTGATTACTGAGGCGCAGCCCTCACCCGACGGGCGCTTTGCATTCGTTGAAGCTTTGCATCGCCCCTTCAGCTATGCGTTGCCGATGGAGAATTTTCCCGCCAAGGTGTCCGTGGTCACATTGAAGACGGGCGCCACCAAGGATCTGTCCGATCGTCCTTTGTTGGATTCGATCCCGATTGCCTTTGATGCGGTTCAAGTCGGCGCGCGCGACTACGCTTGGCGCAGCGATGCGCCCGCCACACTCGTCTGGATCGAAGCTCAAGACGGCGGCGATCCGAAGGTAACGGCGGCGGTGCGCGATCGGCTCATGCAGCTGTCGGCGCCCTTCGAGGGACAAGGCGAAGTACTGTTTGATTCGCCGATGCGCGTACGCAGCGTTGAGTGGGGAAACGATCATCTGGCGCTCGCCACGGAATGGCGCTGGTCGGATCGGAAAATCGCGTTCGTTTCATTCGATCCGAGTTCGCGCGGTGGCAAGGGAACCACGCTGTATGAGGGTTCCTCGCAGGACCGGTATCACAGCCCGGGCCGTGCGGTAATTCAGTTGAATGCGCGTGGCAAGCCGGCCCTGCAGCTGACCCGAGACGCCAAGGGTATCTACTTCTTCTCACCGGGAGCGACGCCGGAAGGTGATCTGCCCTTTGTCGGCGTGATGCCGGTGGGCGGCGGGACGGAACAGATGGAGTGGCGGTCGGCCCAGCAAATGTATGAGGAACCGATTTCTCTTTTGGCCGATGGCCAGGTTCTGGTCCGACAAGAAAGCCAGAGTATCTCGCCGAACTACTTTGTCGCGAAGCTGCCGCAACGTTCAGGCGCGCCGGAACCGATGAGGCAGGTGACGAACTTCCCCTCCCCGTACGCGGGTATCAAGGTGCCGACCAAGCAATTGCTCAAATACAAACGGGCCGACGGCTTGGAATTGACGGCGACCCTGTGGCTCCCGGCCGGGTATGACAAGTCGCAGGGACCACTGCCCACCTTGATGGAAGCGTACCCGGCGGAATTCAAAACCCGTTCGGCGGCCGGCCAGGTGAGTGGATCGCCCTTTCGCTTTCCGCGAATTGGATGGGGGTCACCGGTGTTCCTGACGCAAACGGGCTATGCGGTGTTGGAGAACGCCAGCATTCCGATCGTGGGCGAAGGCGATACGCAGCCGAACGACACATATGTGGAGCAGCTGGTCGCCGGCGCGAAGGCCGCGATCGACGCCGGCGCAGCTCTCGGCGTCGTGGACGTCAAGCGCGTGGCCGTCATGGGACATAGTTATGGCGCGTTCATGACCGCGAATCTGCTCGCGCATAGCGACATGTTTCGTGCCGGCATCGCGCGCAGCGGCGCCTACAACCGTACGCTTACCCCGTTTGGATTCCAGGCGGAGGAGCGGACATATTGGGAAGCCCCGGATGTCTATTTCAAGATGTCGCCGTTCAGCTTTGCCGACAAGATCAAGACGCCCATCCTGCTCATTCATGGCGAGGCGGACGACAATCAAGGCACGTTTCCGATTCAGTCGGAGCGGTTTTATGTGGCGCTCAAGGGTCACGGTGCTACGGTTCGGCTGGTATTTCTGCCGCTCGAAGCCCATGGCTATGAGGCACATGAGAGCCTGTCACACATGCTTTGGGAAATGAACCGCTGGCTCGACACATACGTGAAGCCCATGGATCCGGTTCGCAGCGGAAAGTGATCGGCCTCGCGCGTTCGCGCGGAGTGGAGTTAACGCCGAGCGAGCACGACTCGCCCAGCCGAACCCCTTACGGATTCCAACCGGCAGAGGATTGTTGCGCTTGCGGTGAGCAACGATAGTCTGTCAGGCAAAAGACCCCCAAAGATTTTGATCCATAGAGACCGTTCATCTGCTTGGACGCATAGGTGCCGTTCATCAGCAGTATTGGATCGACATCTCCTTCTGAATATTTCAGGGTTCGAATGCCGAAGTTAGGCGCCGAAAGCTGCGACACGTAATCTGTCGCGCAAGCCGAAAGCCCAAGACAGACAATCAAGAGCGAAATTAACCTCATGGTTCGGCTCCAAATTGTGTTGGCGGTTCGACTTCTGCCGCAATTGAATAGCACAATTATGGAAGGCAGGCAATCGGGTGGCGTCGGCGGACTGGCCTACACCACGCCGGGGGAAACCTGTGGCGTTTGCGTAGAAAGGCATCGGGCCGACTGACCGAACCCAAGCGCTTGAGACGACGACGTTGCTATTGAAACAAGCGGCGGCGACGATGCGTAATGATGACTGCCGATCAAACGCTGCCGGTTCTCGTGCTCATGCCAGGTCTCGATGGGACGGGGAAGTTGTTTGCGGAATTTGTGCGGGTATTGAGTCCGACGGTGGAGTGTGTGGTGGTGAGCTACCCTAAGGATCAGCCGATGGGGTATGGCGAGCTTGAGGGACTGCTGGTGTCGGCGTTGCCGAAGGATCGGCCGTTTGTGCTGTTGGGAGAATCGTTCTCGGGACCATTGGCGATTCGGGTCGCGGCGCGGGCGCCGGCGGGTCTCATGGGTCTCATTCTGTGTGTGACGTTTGCCAAGAACCCCTACCCCTCCCTGGGTTGGGCACGGCGGTTGGCGGCGTACTTGCCGGTCAAAGGGCTGCCGCGGTGGGTGCGGGCGCCGTTGATGTGGGGTTCTGTATCTCCGAGCAGCGCGCCGTCGCAAGTTGAGCGAGCAATGTCGGGCGTGTCCGCGGCCGTTGTGCGGAAGCGCATTTCTGAGCTTTTGGCGGTGGACGAGACCGCGGCCCTGCGTCAGATCCGAATTCCGATCTTGGTGTTGAGGGCGGTGGGCGATCGGGTCGTCTCGAAGCGGGCGACGCAGGTAATCTTAAAGAATTCGCCGGAGGCTAAGCTGGTCGAGATCGATGGACCGCATCTCTTGCTTCAAACGCGTGCGGCGGAGTGTGCGGCGGTGGTGGTCAATTTCTTGGGGGCACTAAACTAGTCGGGAGCGATTTCGATTGCGTACTTGTTTCAGTGGGATCCCATGGCTGTCGCCAGATCGCCCGAAGGCCCAGACGACCCCGAGGGTGCTGCGCGGGCTCATGTACACTGACTATCGGCGGGGTGGAACGCGGTGGCGGAGGCCTCAAATGCGAACGCGAATGTTGTCAGGCATCTTAATCCTCATGGCATCGACCGCTGCCTTAGGCCAAGTGCCAGGAGGCTGCGATACGAAGGTTTCCGATCGAACCGGGGTGTCGGGTTGTTACCTGGTCGCAAGCGAGCAAGTGGGGTCGTTGCCCGCCGGCCCTCTGTTCTGGCATCTCTACACCTATCGGAATCTCCTCGACGCCAAAGCTCACACCGGTCCTCGCAGCACCGTTGTTGAATCTCTCGGGCAGGTCTGGATGTACACGATTGCGGAACGAGACTGGCGACCCGCGGGCGGCAAGCGCATGGCGGTGGTCGGTCCTTTGCCTCATGAAGCAGGGAAGGTCTACACCGCGCGATACATGGAAGCTGTCTTTATGCCGGGCACGCATACGTCAGTCCACACCCATTCGGGTACCGAGGCGTGGTACGTATTGGCTGGCGTTCAATGCCTCGAAACACCTGATGGCATCACAGTTGTCAGGGCGGGCGAGAGCTCGCTCGTGCCGGAAGGGCCACCGATGATGCTTTCTTCTGTCGGCACAGAAACGCGTCGCTCCGTGCTACTCGTCCTTCACGACTCCTCTAAGCCGTGGACGATGCCTGAGATGCAGTGGAAGCCGAAGGGCCTGTGTCCGAAGTAAGTTACAGTGCGATCGATACTCAAGGCCTTGGGACTGACGATTTGGGGGTTAGTCGCCTTCGGGTTGGTGGCGATTTTCATATTTGTGGGCTATGAAGTTGCGCTCAAGTATCGTGCGACGAGTAGTTCTGTAGACACAGCGAAGGCGGCGAACAATCAAGGGCGTCTATCGCTGTCTGGACCGTCTGTCGGGCCGACGGATTCGGCGGGTGGAACGCCTGATGTTCCCCATATTTCTGCGTTTCCCCGCACGCCGGATGCGACGCGGAGGCTTCTCTCCGGTGCGGTCCAAAGCCGTCAATACACCTCGGCGATAGAGTATGGGCGTGAGCTCGTCGATCAGGGGTCTGCTGGACCAGCGGACTTGTCGATGATCGCGCAGTCGTACTTCTCAATCAGTGATTGTCCCAATGCTCAACTCTCGGCTCAAAGGGCAAAGGAGGCTTTTCAGAAGGCCGGCCGCGAGCCTGATGAGGACTTGCGGCGGATTGACGCCTGCTGTGTATCCGGCGGCAACAAGCCGCGAATTGTCTTGAGTTCTGCGGAGAAAGCTCGCATCGATTTGCTCTTGAACAAGTCGGAAGCGGCGAAGGCTGAATCGGGTGGTCCGTTTGTCAGGCTCGGAGAGCTTTACTATGGCATTGGCCAATATGAACTCGCCATCGCGGCCTTAATACGCGGCTTGGAGAAGGGTCATGTTCCACACTTGGACGAGGCTTATGTGTATTTGGGCCGATCCGAGCAGGCCGTCGGTGATCTCGACGCAGCGCGCAATGCATTCGCCCAATTGAAGGACGTTCCGGGCATCAGTCCGCGCGTTCTTAGACTGTGGACACTTTATGCGGAGACGCAGCTCACGGCTTCAAAGGTCGCATCAGCAACGGATGCTGGGGAATGCCGGAAAAGCGGGACCGGCGGTTCGTAACCTGGCAGTAGTCGCACTACTGATAGCAGGCGTCCGAGACCTACGCTAGGCTACGGAAGCTATTCGAGCAACATCGAAAAACAAGGACGAACAAAGACATGAAGGTATTTCTAGCGTTATGGCTTATTGCAGGCTTGCTCGTTGGGTGCCAAACCTCGAACTTCGCCAAATCGGCCTCGCCCGCGACGATTCAAGAAGAGTGGGCTAGGCACACACCGACAAGATGGGAGGGGGCCCAGATATACGCAGTCCGAAATATCGAATTCGGATATGAAAGGGGTGGCGGAAAGCACGACCCCATCGTTGTAGACGCTGGTCCGACGATGCTTTCGGTCTGGTATTACGCCCACGCAGGCGGTCTTATGGACAAAATGTTTGACCAGACCGACCCAGTAGTGCTTAAGACAGATCTCGCGTCTAACGGGCATTACAAAATTCACTGTGATCGCACCGATACAACGGCGCGGTTCCAATTGGTGGATCTCCAGACTGGTCAAGTCGTTGCGAGTTCTGGTGATGTGCCACTACTAGTGCGAGCGTCCCCGATGGCGTCCGCCAAGCCGGGCGTCGTGATCCCGGTCGTAATTCCGGCTCATAGGTAGGACTAGGCCGCCGGCATCTTCTTGGTTGCGATCGGAGTCGCGGTTTTAGCAAAACCAATCACGGTTGAGCACATCATTCGCATGAGACAGAGGATGGGGCGTACCGAGTGAGTTTTGATTACCCTGAAGCCGACGCTCGCGACCGGCCGGACTGGGTCCGAGAGCGGCGATACGGATCAATCCGTCGGCACCTGGCCAAGACCGGAAATTCCTCATATCGAAATGCTTTCAGGAAAGCGGTCGTTCAAGCGTGGGTTTGACGAGCCGAGCAGTGCGTGATCTATTGGCGCAACTGGGAGTAGAGCGAGATAAGAATCAGGTCCCCCGCATCGTTCTAACTCACCGCTACAACAACAATTCGCACCACAAAGGTTCAAGGATATGAGCAACGAAAATCGCGATCCTCAGACTTTAGCTATTGCCGCATTAATTGTCGCGTGCGTGAGTCTGGTCCTGTCGCTCCTAATCGCGGGCTTTCTCTTGCTTAAGGTCGGTGGCGAGCATGCCGTTGATTCAGCGCTGCCCCAGTATCTTTCGGAGAAGCGGCTTGCCGGCATCGCTGAGAGTATTGTTGAACCCTTCGACGCGGGCGATTTCGATGCCCTCTACAGCGTCTTTGACCCCGCCGTGCGTGCTCAACTCTCGGCGGACACTCTTAAAAAACAGCTTGACCCACTCCGACCTTCAATTGGCAAGATAGAGACAGCGAGCTATATGGGATGGCAGAAAATTCCGTCGCCTGGGACGTTGCCTATGTACCAACTTCAATACAGCTTAAAGCTATCGGGCGGAAATTATGTAAGTGGCACATTGAGCGTCAAGGTCATGGATCATGGAGACCACGAAGGAGTTATCTGGTTCTTTGTTGGGGGCGCAACTCCCAAATGATTGAATGACCCCCAACCTTGGAGCATCTTGCGCCGAGTTACCTCAAAGCGGCCAGTGGCGACGGACCGCTGCGGGTCGAGGGCAGCCTGTCGTCCGTCGCTCGCAACTTCACAGGCAACAACCGGCCAACACCGGGCACTGGATCACACGAAATCATCGCCTTGAACCGGCCATTCGCGACCACATACGGTAAACTTAGGCTGACGGCTATGGAACCAGACGGATTGCAAGGAGCGCAAAGATGCCATCAGATAAAACTGTCCCGCCTACACGACGTTTTCGTCGCCTAGTTAATAGTTAGCGCCAAAATGGCTGCCGCCGCGCTTCGCCACATTGCTACGAATCGTCGCGCTTATTTTTATCTGGCGCTAGTCCCGATATTCTCGCTAGTGGGATGGTTGGCCTTCATTATCTTTCTTAGACGGAATCTCAGCGAATCCTCTCTATACAAAGCGCTCGACATTTCCTTATTTATTTCGGTCGTTGGTGTAGTTGTTCTGATTGCGATTCCAATTCGATTCCGCAGATCATCTAGCTTAGTGAAGCTTGTGACGTTGTCGATATTCTGCGGTCTGATTCTTGCGCTCGTAACCTTCGTGGGATACATGACTGTAGGGTTCGGTTGAATGTCACTAACATTCGGTTCGAGCGAACGCGGAGGTTAGAGTCTTCGGTTGGCCGAGGAGGGAGTCGATGATTGGGATAAATAGATTTCGTTGGATGTCGGCGCAACCGCGCGTCGCTCAACCTCATCGCTAGGCACCTCGAAAGCTTGTGCCATATTTTTTTGTCGCGGCAGCGTTTGCAGTTTTCTTTTTGGCGGCAGGGTTTGCGTCGCTCGTTGTCTTGGCGATTAGACCCCTTAGACTTTTGTTTCCCTTCGCTTGGCGGATTTGGCTTTGGAGTAGCCTAGGTTTTTTCGCGGCGAATGCATCTCTATTGGCAGCCGTTCGGTTTGGGATCTTGCCCATGCTTGATGCGATAACCTCGCCACCGTGGCTGCGCAATTGGGTAGGCGTACTTAGTGGATTGACGATAGTTCTAGGCCCTTTTATTGTTTCAGCGGTCGGTGTGGGCGTCGGGTCATTGTTGGGCATCGTCTTTGCTTTTCGCTCTATTCGAGCCGCCAAGGGCGCCTAACCATCGGTTCGAGCGATCGCGGGTCTGATGCCGCAAAGCCGACGTTGACCACGGACGGCTAGGGGTCGCGACAATTCATTCGAGGAAATTGGATCAAATGAACACCGAGAATGAACCACTCGCTGCGGATATCGGGATAAAACTTGCGCAAGATTATCCTGCTGCGATGCTTTCCGCCGTGTCGCGTTCGCTCAGGACATACATTGGATCGGAACGGAATCGTGTAGTTCGGTGCATTATTCATTTGGCAGGCGGAGACCCAGAGAGAATTTCCTACTTCGTGGGCATCGCTGCCCAGGATTATCGAGACGTAATCTACTGGGCCGAATACGACAAAGAAAACCAAAAAGAGTACGATTTTGGCAAGCCATTTGTTCAAACCTAGTTCCCGATAGCCGCCGCGCCACCGTCGCAAGCGGGTCGATTCGAGTCGGACGTCGAGGTAGTCTGCGCGATCGGCTCCAGTCGGCCAAAAGTGGGCACTCAACCTCACGAATCTATCGCCTTATAGCGGCCATTCCACACCTGCGGTAAGCTGACTTCTGCTAGCCGATTCGCCGTCATCCAAGGAGGAACTTTATGACGCGACCCCTACTGATATTGTTAGCGGCGATCCTTTGCGCTCACGCGCGCGCAGAGACACGAATTGATGCAAGCAGCGAGGATACTTTCAATACATCCTTGCATTTGATGAAGCGGGAATTAGCGCCGCAAAAGCTGGCGCAACTGGATACGGCGCTGGCAACTCTGCCTTTTGCGGGCATGCAGTCGTTGAAAGACACCCCGCCCGACGGCATCGTCAAGCTTGATATTAAAAGGCTCGACGGGATGACGGCTGACCAAGTCATCGAGTTGGCCCGAAAGACGGTTACCGTGAAGATCTCGGTCGGTCCTCCCCCAGGACTACCAGATGAATTCAAGGCGCCTTTGCGGCCTGGATCGAATTCGGCGCCAAGCGGTACGGAAACCTTACCCCTTGCAGGAACGCAATGGATCGTGACCGATAACATCAATGGTCATATTTCAGAAGAACGCCTGAAACTTCTACCAGATGGCAAAGTGGACGATGGGGTTTCTACTGCCGGGCGGTGGGAGCAGGTTGGCACGAGGGTGAAAATCGCGCTAAACGACAATTATGCCGTGTATCTCGGCACTCGCGATAAGGCAGTCAGCATGCACGGAGCGGCGGCAAACATTAACGGTACTAATTGGACCTGGATTGCAAAACGTTGCGACCCCCTTTGAAAACATCGGTGATGGCGTCTTAATGACGGATGTGTGGCCCGCTTGACCTTCGATAGCTCGAACCGAAGCTGACATTCCTGATTGACTGCATTGGGTCGATACCGGATAGAACGCGCATCGGGAGAGGAAATGGTTTCTGCCGCCCAGGTTGATATCTACACCACGCATAACGGCGACATCGATTTGTACCAGCGTCGCGGGTCGCCGCAAATGGCCATCCTTGGCGACTCCTGGAAGACGATTGAGGATCTGCGGAGGCGGCTATTCTTGACCGCCGTGGGTCGTGCCTCTGCCACGTTCGCCAATTCAGTGGAAGCTGATTTGCTGGCTTGGACTTCGGATGAGGATGCACGACGCCGCATTCGCGCTATGGTTGAAAGCGACGTTAAGGCGCAATCGAAATCCTAAATGGATTGCCCGCAGGCTGCCGTTCGTCAGAGGCGGCAGCGGGTCGAAAGTGACTGTCAGCATCGCTCAAGCGTATATTTTGAGGATGCTAAGACGATTGACACTGATCGTGACCTTGGTAATGCAAATGCCTGCAAACGCTCAGTCGCCACAGATCTTATTCGTCGTCCGTGAGTTCTGGCTACCGGGCCATGAGGCTGATCTGACAAGAATTGAGACGCATGCGGCGAAGGTTTGCATTGGCCTGGGTGTTCCTCATCCTTATTTGGGTATCGAGTCAGTTACCGGCCGGAAAGAAGTCTGGTACATAAATGGCCTAGTTTCGAACGAGGAGCTCCGGGAAGTTGGTGAGGCGTATGGCAAGAATCGCGAGCTCACGGCCGCAATGACTCGTTTTGCGCGAGAGAGAGAAGCGTTTGAGTCTCAACCTGCAAGACAGGGAGCGGCCGTATATCGCGCGGATCTCAGCCTAGGTGTCGAATGGGAGATGGGGATGGATCAGTATTTGGTCATGCTGGTGGCAAAGAACGCGTCGGCCAGCAAAGGCGCGGTCTTTGTGAATGAAGATGGCGAGCAGTTTGTCGTGTCGTCCGCCAAGACGTTGGCTGTGGCAAAGGAAAAGCAGTCAGTCGCGGGTCCCGAAGCCAAGATCTTCGTCGTGCGGCCTGAATTCAGTATGCCGGCCGCAGAGTGGTTGGCAAACGACCCAGCATTCTGGACCTTCAAGCACCTGAAGGAAGATTGAATAGGAACGAGAACTCGCGTGCTAACGGCCGAGGATTTTCGCCGCCGAAATGGCTCCCAATAGCGGTCATCGACGAGGGACCGCTACGGGCACTTAAGCGCCCAATAGTCTGCGTGCGAGCAAAGACCCCATGTCGCGGCGACCGTCGGTAATAACGTAGATGATCACTTGTTTCGAGTGCACCCTGTAAATTAGACGGTAGGGCTTAAAGAAGATTTGTCGGTATTCCGAGATACCAAGAGAGCGCAACTCGTTTACATAGGAACCGCGGTCAGGAGACGTTTTGAGCGATTCTGTCGCCTTGACGATCCGATCGAGGACGTGGTTCGCGCTAGCTCGAGAATCGTGCTCAGCGATGTGGAGGTAGATCTCATTCAGGTCACGCTCTGCGTCCTTTGTCAGCGAGACCTCGTAGAGCATCAGGGACTGGTAGCCTTCGCGCGCAGGCGGCCGGCGACCTCGCTGATCGGCGTGATCTCCCCGCGTTCAACTTGTTGGCTGCCGAGCGCAAGAATCTTTAAAAGCGCCAGCGTTTCTTGGGTTTCCTCGTAAGAGATAACGTCTTGAATTACGGCCTTGGCTTCGCCATTTTGAGTGATGATCATAGGCTTACGCTGTTCCTCCAGCACCTGAAGGACCTCGGCCGCATTGGCTTTCAAGTAGCTAATGGGTCTTATTTGGGTCGAATATCGCACAGCCGCTCCAATTTGTTGCAAGACTTAATATAGTCTTTTTATGGTCCTGTCGCAATGTCCCATACGGTTCTACTACCTACATTGGGAGATTCGTCATGGAACAGTTAGTTGCATTAGCTCAAAGCGGCTCCCGGGAACCTTGGAATTCACATACATTGCGGCGGACGAAGGCGTCGCTGATCTATCGGCGCACGAAGAATCTGCGCGCCGTGCAGCTGCTGTTGGGCCACTCCAAACTCGAGAGCACTGTGCGATACCTCGGTATCGAAGTCGACGACGCGCTCGAGATGGCCGAACAGACGGAAGTGTAATTGTCGCAACGGCCGGTCAGCGGCTCATTGTCGGTCGCTAACCGGCCACTTTGAATCATTCGACCCTAAGAAATGCGCGACTGTAAGCAATGGGATGGACGCCCCCACCCTAAAGGCATCAGCGTGCCAAAGTGGATGTGTCAAGCAACCACTTAACTGGATAGGGGCGCCCACATGAAGATTACAACGGTCGGCATTGATCTGGCGAAAAACG
>Ga0210406_10005291_pt1 | contig 13561 bp, 15 predicted proteins | sample IncBWC30MmetaG_FD_155454 | JGI IMG/M metagenome (GOLD analysis project Ga0210406, IMG submission 155454) | Forest soil microbial communities from Barre Woods Harvard Forest LTER site, Petersham, Massachusetts, United States - Inc-BW-C-30-M | ecosystem: Environmental > Terrestrial > Soil >... | reverse complement strand
GAAACTGGCGCGAGATAAAGGGCGGAATCTGAACCTCGAAGGCGGACGAACAGATCAAGGTAAGTTCCGTTTTGGGGCGCGATTCGATCACGAGATAGGGCAGGTTCTGCATGATGAACGGGTCTTTGATTGTTCCCGGCTGCTCTCGTCGGCGTTACACATCACATACCTCTCGGAACCGGCGCCTTCCGAACCGCCTCCCATTTGATCCCAGTGGGGAAACCCGCGCCGCCCAGTCCGCTTAATCCGTTGGCTTTCAACTGCGCGATCACACCGTCCCAGTCGCGCGTCGCGACGATCCGCCGCAGCGCACCGTAGTGCTCACTATCCTGGTACGGATCGAACGCTAGACCATCACTCTTCTCTCCCGGCCGGCAGGTGCGGCAGGCTGCTGCCACCCAACGCAGTCAGCACCGAGGCCTCGGCCTGCGCGCCGGTTGCACTCCGATAAATGGGATCGTTGATCGAAATTGCGGGCGCGCCATCGCACTGCCCAAGACAGGAGACCTCGCCGATAATTACATCGCTCTCGCTCATCCGCTGGAAGCGCTGCTTCAACCCGGTTCGCAGTGTGGCCGCGCCGTGTAGGTGGCAAGACATGTCCGCGGGCAGAACCCTCAGCGTTACTTTGGGCGGAGACTTCAGGTGGAAGTGCGGATAAAAATCGGCGACGCCGTGAATGCGGTCGAGAGGGATCTGAGCGCGCTTGGAGAGCGCCTCTAACTGCTCGCCCGGCAAATAGCCAAATTGATTCTGGATCGCTCTCAGATCATCGAAGATCAAACGCTATCCCCTTCGCGCAGCACTCCTCTAGATCGGAATCATCTTGAGGTTTCATCATAGAGCAAGCACGGGTCTCAACATGACGCCAAATAGCCGGCCGATGTAGACTGGTTACTTGTCAGGATTGAACGCGGCTTTTCAGGGTATCTCGTGAGATACTCCCTGCTCAATTTCCTCGCTTGCCCCTCGTCGAAAACGGACCTGACCTGTGTGGTTACAAAGGAAACCGAGTCGCGAATCGGGCACGTCCGGTTCGCTGAATGCGATCGAGTGAACCAGGCCGGCTCGATGTTTGGTCCGGCCCCAGCCTTCGGTAAGCAGACATGGCTGACTGAGTTTCTTCAGAGCAACGCCTGCGTGCCGGCTCCATCATCGAGAAACTACGAGGTTGTGGTCGAAGAGGGACTCTTGATCTCAGGCGAGACCGGCCGCTGGTATCCGATCCGCAACTTCATCCCGGAGCTTTTGCCCGATCATCTTCGCAATTTCGACCGCGATTTCGAGTTTCTCAGCGGTCTTCGAACGATTCTGCCCCCTTCTCTTTTTGACCGTCTTTATGACCAGAAGCTTTTCTCCGGGCGCACGGATACTGATGAGATCGGAGGAAGGTACAAGCGGGCCGAGATGGCTATTTCAACGAAAGTGGATGACCCGTCTTTCTTCAGTCCCGGTTATATTTCTCCATTCAACCCCTGGAATCCGGAACATACCATTTATCTGATCCGGCTGTTCTCGTTTTGTCTGCGGTTGTTGCAGCGCAACGGACCGAATCAGGTGGTGTTAGACGCTGGCTGTGGCTATTCCTGGACCACAGAGTGGCTGTTGAAGATTGGATACGAGCCGCTCGGTGTAGATATCACCCGAACGTATCTTGATATCGCCGTCAGTCGACTGGGCGCAGGGCTTCCGCATCTGGCTGTGGCCGATACCGAGAATCTTCCAATCCGCGACGGTGTGGTAGATGCGGTTCTCTGCTATGAGGCATTTCATCATGTTCCCGATCGGCAGAAAGCAATGCGTCAGTTTTTTCGGGTTCTAAAGCCAGGCAAAAGCGTAGTTTTCGCAGAACCCGGATCAAATCACGAACACGCGCAAGGTCCGATCGACGTCATGGAAAAGTACGGCATTCTCGAGCGGGGGATGAGTCTCGAGGATGTCCGGGGCTATGTTCGTGGTTCCGGATTTCTCCAGCCTGCCCAGCACCATGTCTTCGAGGTCGAGGCTTCGCTTGCGGCTAAAGCATCGCTGACGGATGAGTTCCGCTCCCAGTACGGCTTTACGGCCACGAATCTGTATACGATCGATAAACCATTGCCGACTGCCGACAAGCCGGTACGGACTGCGACAGAACGCGTTAAATCCGTGATTCGAGGCATGGGATTGCTCCCAAAGTGATCTGATACGCTATCGAATAAGCCACAGTTCATGAACAACGATCATTGCTGGGGAATCGTGGCGTGCTGTCTGCTGGAATCTTTCTGTCTGCTGGGCGCTGTTGCACCCGGGCCGTCGAAATACACTGGCCCAGGCTCGTGCAGCTCGCCGAGCTGTCATGGCGGCGTCCAGGAGCGCAGCGAAACCACAGTCCTGCGAAACGAAGACAGCGCCTGGGTCGTGCGCGACAAGCACGCACGCGTATTCGCCAACCTAACGAATCCTGTCGGGATGCGTATGACCAAGATCATGGGGTTGCCGAAGCCGGACACGGCGGCACGCTGTCTGGCCTGGCATAAGCTGGATGTTCCGGTGGACCAGCGCGCCCGCACCTTCGATCTCACCGATGGCGTCGGTTGCTAGAATTGCAACGGCCTGGCTTCCGCCTGGCTCGGTCCGCACACGAGGCGCGTTGGAATTACGACAAGTCGCTCGAACTTGGAATGTATAACACGCGCGACCTCATCCAGCGCAGCGAGAAGCGCCTCTCGTGTCACCTCGGGACCTCGGAGAAAACGGTGGACCACGAACTGATCGCCGCCGGGCACCCGGATCTGTATTTCGAACTGGATTCGTTCATGTCGGTCATGCCGGCGCATTGGACCGAAGTGGATAAGGACCCGTGGCTGGGAGTGTGCTCACTGAGTGTCGGCCAAGCGGTGCAATTGCTTAAGCGCGTCGCGCGCGAGTCCTCGGATGGCATCTGGCCTGAATATTCGGAGCTCGATTGTTTCGCATGTCACCGCAGCGTGACCCCGACTAAAGATAGCTGGCGCCAGGAACGAGGCTCCGCGGGACGGCGTCCAGGCAACACGCCCTGGAACCTTTCCCGCTGCGTCGTGTTGCGTCACGTGGCTGAGGAATCCGATGCGAGCAGCGCGCAGCAATTGAAATCCGAGGTCGACAAGGTTTATTCGCTCATCACTGCGCCAGGTTCCCATCGCATGCAGATTGCGGCCAGGCTTCGAATGCGGCCGAACCCATCCGAGCGGATCAGATCTTCGATCAGCGCGTGCGCCTTCCGTACCTCAAATTCCCGCGCAACCCCCTGGACTGACCGGCATTGAAGCGCCTTTCCATCGCTGCACTGATTCTGATTGCATCACCGGCCCTCGCACTAGCCGTCCTTGTTTATCTCTATGGCGTGGACGTTCCTTACTGGGATCAATGGTACGTCGTTGGGTTGGCCGAAGCTTTCCACTTCCACATACTGACATTCGCGCAATTGTTCGCACAGTTTAACGAACACCGGCATTTCTTCCCGCGCCTGCTGTTGCTGGGTATTGATGCTGTCGCCCACGGCAACGTCAAGTGGGACCTCGCGGCGTTGTGGCTGTTAGCGGTTGTGGTGCTGATGAATGTCTATCGTATGGCCCAACTGACCCTGCAAGGAAGCGCTGTTGGACTGCTTACGGCGAGGCTGCTCGCGAGTCTGCTGATATTTAGCCCGATTCAATATGAGAACTGGCTGTGGGGAAATCAGGTCACCTTATTCATTCCCATCGTCTGTCTAACGACGGCGCTTACGGTCGCCTATTCCGTCCGGAATTCGTGGGTTGTGTTCTGGGTATCGGCGGCGTTAGCCGCCGTAGCAAGCTACTCCTTCGCCAATGGACTGCTTTGTTGGCCGTTGCTCTTTCCCGCGCAATTGCAACAGTTCAAAACGAAGCCAGCCAAATTGCGGGCCGCTTCGCTCTGGATTGTGCTCGCGGCGGTAACTGTGATTGCGTTCTTTTATCATTACCGATTTCTCAACAGCCGTGCCCAGCTTGCAGATCTGCCGGCGCGCAGTGAACTGATGATCATATCTTTCCTCGGGTTCCTGGGAGCACCGCTGAGTTTCGGAACAGGCATTAACGCAGAGAGACTGGCGCACTTCATCGGCGCCGTAACCGCACTGACCGCCGCGCTAGTCTGCCTGAGATTCATAAATTGCCGCCGAAAGCCAGGGATCTTGTGGCGCTGCCTGCCCTGGCTGACAATCGGAGCGTATGCATTAGCGACTTCGGTATCCGTGACCCTGGGGAGGGCCACTTCGTCGCCCGCACGCTTGCTCGAATCGCGCTACACCTCCTTCTCGATTTACCTTTTCGTGGCTCTAATTTTCCTGTGGCTTATTCTGTTCGCACCGCCGGACGCCCCGCCGGGATGGAAGCGCTGGAGGGTTGAGGGCATCATCGCCGCGATCCTGCTTCTGCAGTTCTTCACCTCCGTGTACGCGATCGGTCAAATGAAGGAGATGCGCACTGACCGGCTCGAATCGAAGGCTTGCCTCGCCTTCTTCAATCTCATCAGTGATCCGTGCCAGACGGAGCGCTTGGATTGGAACCCGATGCTCCTTAAGCAACGAGTACAGTCCCTCGAGCGTTTGGATTTCTTTCACCCGCCTCTGGTGCGGTCGGCTGACCTCAGACTGTTGACGGACGCCGCGGATCCCTCGTCGAAACGATACGGTGTGTTCGAATCTCTGGCGAACGTCGGCAGTGGCTTCTACAGAGCGTCAGGCTCCGGAGCTGCCGACGCCGTCGTCCTCAGCTATGTTGGCGCCAACGGTGCTCCAGTCGCGTTTGCAATGGCCGACTGGATGAAAGTAAACGCCAGCAACAACCCAACCGGCTGGGAGAAATGGTTCGAGCTACCGCCGGGCGCGGATCGGATCCAAGCCTGGGCCTATGACGCGCTCTCCGGGCGCGCGTTCCTCTTGTTAGGTGAACAGCGAGCTTCGGGCTTGCCCGTGACCGAGGTGCGCTTTATGGGCACAGCTCGCGGTTTCCTCGATACGGTCGATTCTGCCAACGTGCTCATGCTGAAGGGCTGGGCTGTGCTGTTAAGCCAACACAAGCCCGCCGACATGACGCTACTGACTTGCGGCGACGACCACGCGATTGTGGCCGCCGGCCAGCCCTGGCAAATTCGTCCGGACGTGGTTCGCGAGTTGGGCGATGGTCGTTTTCTAAAATCCGGTTGGCAGATTGCGATCCCGCCCGGGAAATTGCCGCAGGGTTGCGAAGTGAAGGCGTGGGCTTATGACGACGCCTCGAATGAGGCGGGTCTACTTCCTGATTTGAGAAAACTTGTTCCGAGTAATAGATAGGCTATTTCTCGGACCCGGCTTCGCCCCCGAACTTAATGGTCGAATCGACGGAGTAGACCTTCACGCCGGTTGCCAATGGGCGCAGCATTTGTAGCACGATGGACTGGCCCTCGGTCCGCATCGAGAAATGCGAATTGCCCTCATGTTCCACCGGAAACTGGCGCGAGGCGAAGGGCGGAATCTGCACATCGAAGGCAGCCGAACAGATCAGGGTAAGTTCGGTTTTGGCGCGCGACTCACTCGGCAGCGAATAAAGATTTCCGGCCGAGTAGCAGAGCGAGGCCTTGGCCGCTAGCTCTGACGTATTGACGAGCGAGATGAGGTTGCCGTGCATTTCCTCAATATCTCCGGTGAACCACGGGTTGCGGGTGGGATATGCGACCTCTCGCGGCGTGCTGCGCAACTGATTGTCCTCCGCGCATTCCGCGCGGCCCGATACGGCGATCACCGACGAGAGCTGCGGCAACGGAATCCTTTCGCGGATCTTCACCCATCCGCGGCCTGTCTCCTCCGGGATCTCGAGACGGTAGTCGACGCGCTCGCCAGCTTTCAATCGCATAATCGATTGCCAGTGTCCCGCCAGCGCGACCAGTCCGCCGCTGGCCCGATGAGGCTGGAGCTCCACGGTGACTTCGCGGTCGCCAAGATTCTGGAGCTGCAGGCTGGACCAGCACATCGGGCCGTAGTCGAGCGATGGTAAGATGCTTTCCACCACGCGTTCGCCGGCGCCGGCTACCCCACTGGCCAGCAAGAAGACAAACGGCAGAATCCGGCCCATCACTTGTTCTCTTCGGCCGAAAAGGAATAAAACTACAATTCAGCCTGGTTGGTGCGCGACCGTTACCGTATTTCCTAACAGCCCGGCCAGCCATCGCAGGAAATCCTGCACGGACTCTTGTACCTCGATGTAATACCGCGCGGACGTACCGCTCGTTCGGCCGACGCTGATAGTGACCCCGTCCGGCAGCGCTCGAAAAGCGTCCTCATCGGTTAAGTCGTCACCCAGGTACATGGCCAGAGCGTCGCGTCTTCCGATCGCTTCCCGAATCCAGCGAACCGCCAGTCCCTTGTGCCAGTTGACACGCGGCCGGATCTCAAAAACCTGCAGTCCCTGGGTTACTTGGAAAAGGCCGACGATTGGCGTCAGCGCATCTTGCACGGTTTTGTGTATTTCATCCAGACTGGTCCGGGACGCCCTGCGGAAATGAATGCTGGCAGTGAGCACTTTGCTTTCGACCTCGACGCCGGGGATGTGGCGCAAGCGAACCTGCAGTTGCCGCGATAGTTCCTCCAGCGCGTCCACTCTAAGGGCGGCATTGGGCTCGATGAAATGCATTCCGGGGCCAGTGATCTCGAGGCCATGATTGCCGGCGTATATGATTTCTTCTATTCTGACGCGCTCTCTGAGGTCTGGAAGCGCGCGCCCGCTGATAATCGCAACTGAGGATCGGTGGCCTGCCTCCAAAGCCCTCAAAGCCCGCCGGCTTTGGAGCGGCATCGTGGCCGCGCCCGGGTCCAGGTTGATAGGCGCCAAGGTACCGTCGAAATCCAACGATAGAAAAACGTAGGAGGCATCACGAATCGACGAAGCAATCTGAGGCAGATGATCGAATAAAGGTTGCGGCATCACTTCAAGCCGGCTGGCCCTTGACTCCTTCCGGTAGCTCGACCCGTATCTCCGACACGGCAGCGATCAAATTCGCTGCCCAGCGATAAATGTTATGTTGCTTCACGGTTCTCCTCATCCTGCGCATGCGCTCCCGCCTTTCGCGTGGGTCCATGGCGACCGCCCTGTGGATCGCGTCCGCCAGTTCCTCGGTGTCGTAAGGATTCACAATCAGGGCATCCTGAAGCTCACGGCTGGCCCCGGTGAAGCAGCTCAGAATCAAAGAGCCGCCGTTGTCGTCGCGAGCGGCCACGTATTCCTTGGCCACCAGGTTCATTCCATCGTGCAAGGAAGTCACCAGGCACAGGTCCGACAAGCGATAGTAGGGGTCGATCTCGGAATGGTTGTGATGCCTTTTCAGGAAAACGATGGGCTTCCAGTGTTTGCTCTGGAACCGCCGGTTGATGCGTTCCGCTTCGCGCTCCACTTCGACATTCAGGTCCTGATAGCGATCGATGTGCGTGCGGCTGGGCGCTCCAATTTGCACAAAGGTAAAGCGTCCGTTGTAGGAAGCGTACTTTTCCAGGAACCGTTCAATGCCGCGGAAGCGTTCCGGAATTCCCTTGGTGTAATCCAGACGATCCACGCCGATGCCTAATAAGTCAGCTTCCACGCCGAGCTGTTTGAGAAGCGCATCCCGCTCCGCGCGGATTTCCTTATGCTCGGCCGCCTGCGTCTCCTTAAAATCCACACTGATTGGAAAAGGCCGCACTAGCGTAAAGTGGCCGCCCTTGTTGACGGCGAAGCGTTCCCATTCGATGCGCGACTCCAGCGTCCGGTCGATGGTCTCGAGAAAATTATTGCAGTGCGATTGAATGTGGAAGCCGATGAGATCGGCGCCCAGAAGCCCTTCGAGCAATTCACGCCGCCAGGGGCATATACCGAACGACTCCGGGTTAGGCCAGGGTATGTGCCAGAAGATGGCCACGCGCGCGTCGGGCCGTTTTTCCTTGATCAGGCGGGGAAGCAAAGCGAAGTGATAATCCTGGACCAGGACAATCGGATTTTCGGCGCCCTCCATCTCCTCCAGCACTGCGCCGGCAAACTTGGCGTTCACTTCGCGGTAGGCTTCCCAGTCCTCGGCACGGAAGATGGGCCTGGTATGGGCGATGTGACAGAGCGGCCAAAGACCTTCATTGGCGAAGCCGTAATAGTATCTTTCTTCTTCTTCTCTGGTCAGCCACACGCGCCGGAGCATGTACTGTGGCTCGTCCGGCGGCACCCGCAACCGGTCGTTCGCATCGACGGCCTCATGATCCGCGTCGCCGGCGCCCTGAGCGATCCAGGTACCCGCGCAAGCGCGAAGAATCGGCTCCATGGCGGTCACCAGCCCGCTGGCCGGTACCCTCACCTCAACCCCGCCGTTGCGATGCACATGTTCATAAGGCTCGCGGTTCGATACGACGAACAGGCGGCTGTCTTCGAGCGTAGCTTGCTGAAAGACGCGCAGCCGTTCAGCGGTCCATAAAGAGTCCGCCGCTTCGCGCAACCGGGCCTCTTCCTCGGCCGACGCTCGCGCGATTCGCAGGCTGGTGGCCAGGTTGGTTACTTCGCGCGTGATGGGCTGGAGCACGTCCTCCTCTGCAAAGTCCGGATTAGCCAAGGATTCTCCGGCTCGAAGGGCCTTTAACCACTGCGCCATACGCGCAATGGGCCGCTCCATGCTCCAGCGAACGATCAGCAGCGTGATCGCGGAGATGAGCAGCATTTGTACCAGGACATGTTTGAAGGTGCTGCGCCAGATCGCCATGTCCTGGCCATGAATATCGGATGCGTCGTGGAAGACAGCCAAAGCCCAAAGCTGGCCGTCGTGATGCACCGGCACGGCGTACACATGGACGGAGTCCTTCCCGGCCTGGAAGAAGAGGCTGGAGTTGTGACCGTCCATCAACGTTCTGGCCACGGCTGGAAGTTCCGGGCCCAGGCGCGCGGCGAGATTCGGAGTCATCACCACCGGATGAGCCTGTTTGTCGTAGATAGCAATACCGTCCAATCGCTCCCGGTTGCCGAAGCGCTCGACGATTCTTTGCAGGCTGTCTTGCGCACCCTTGGCCAGAAGAGGCTCAACGGTCTCCTGCAGGCTTTCGGCTAAGACCTGAGCCCGCCGCTCGAGTTCGTTCTTCCGCGACCGGTCTTCTGCCTGCACCTGATAGAACGCGAAAGCCACCGAGACGATAGTGACTGCGATTACTAGGGAGACAATCAGCCGCAGTCTCAGGCGCATGTAGGCGTTACAAGAGCAAGGAGAATGCCAAGAACGTAAGTTAAGCTTTCTTAAGGACTGGAAGTGCTTCCAGGGTTCGAAGGTCGTATAGGTTACACGAATTTTTTACCCAATTTCCGCCAGGAAGTGTATGAAAAGCCGACTCGCTCGGGTTCGTTTCGTAATTTGCTTGAGCCTCGATATTTGATCCATTATGTGGCCCTGCCTACAGTGTAAGCGCCATCGGGTGGAAGCTCAGAACGGACAATGCAAGCCGCCTGGTGAAGTATCCTCAGAGGAGATGCCGCTGGTTGACTCTATTTTGCGCGCACTCCCACGGCGCCGGATTGCCGATCTACCTTTGAATTTCTCCCGCCTGCCCGCGTACCGCGCCGAGTATTTTCCCGACTCCGGACCCAAGCCTTGGCTGGATCGCGATAATTGGTCCCAGCAGATCGAGACCTTGCCTGCCGAACAGGCCGCACTCTGCCGTCACTGGGCCGAAACTGGCTACGTCATCCTGCCCAAGCTAATTCCCGATTCTCTGCTGGATGTCGCCTGGCAGGCGTATGAGCAGTCGGTACAAGGCGGGAACATCACGCTTGCGCCGGAGCCGGCTGCGGACGGAGACCCACTCCCGGGGCGGTGTTTGAATCCTCACAAGCGAGTCCGTCCGTTTTGCAGCGTGGCCAAGCACCTCGAGTTGATGCACTGGCTTCAGCGCCTGCTTGGCCATCCTGTGAAGCTGCTGCAGACCATCGCGTCGCATAAAGGAAGCCAACAATCCGCACATTCGGACTCAATTCACATGACCACCTATCCGCTGGGCTATCTGGCGGCGGCCTGGATAGCCTTTGAGGACATTCGAACTGAGTCCGGCCCCTTGGAGTTTTATCCGGGAAGCCACCGGCTGCCGTACGTTTTCAGCCGCGATTTGCAAATCTCGGTGGACGACATGAAGAAGGACGGCTATACGTCGTATCGCGCACGCTACGAGCCGCACGTGCGGAGATTGATCGCTGAGCATGGGCTTCAGCCGAAGTACTTTGAGGCGCGTAAAGGCGATGTCTTGATCTGGCACGCCAATCTGCTGCATGGCGGATCGCAGCGTCGCGACCTTGGTTTAACACGCAAGGCACTAGTGGGGCACTACTTCGCCGTGGGCGCGTTCGTTTACCATGACCTGTCGGCAGTGTCGTCGCGACAGCAGTATTTTGGCGGTTGCCTGGTGCGGTAACACAGGACGGCTACCTCTCCCAAAAAGACGGAGGCTCAGAAAGAGAAGCCGACCAGAAATTCGACTTGATTTCGGATCGTGGGGGGGTATTGAATATCAAGGGAACACTTCGAGCGGGGAACCGGGAAACAATGTAAATCATCCCCCACTGCAGCGGAAACAAAAAGCGGACTGGGAAACCTCTCGAGAGCCAGATACATGTTGCCGGTTGCATCCAGCGCAAAGGCGTCGGTTCGTGACGCGGCCAGACAAACGGAGAAGTCGATAGCAGTGCCGGAGGGATTCAATTTGGTGACGAAGGCGCAGTAGCTGTTCGTCGTGGGTGTGCCGAGGCTGGTAGAGGTCAGCGGGAAATCCGGCGATGACGTTGTCCCGGCGACGTAAGCCGCGCCTGTGGAATCCACCGCGATCCCAGCGGCGGCGTCAGTATACGTGCCGCCCAGATAAGTAACGTAGTCGATAAGCGGCCCGGCGGCCGGCGCCACACCCAAAGCAATGCAGCTAAGCAGCGCGATTCGCACCCACATGAGTTAAGCTTATCGCGTGGAGATCGAGTGCTTATGAAGCGAACCCTGCTGATCGTGGCCCTTCTGGCGACGATCTTGCCCGCTCAGGATAAGAAGAAAGAAGTACGTGAAGTTAAGGCCATCGGCTGCGTGCGGCAGGGCGTCGAAGGCGGCTGTCTGCTGCTGAAAACCTTGGATGGCGAGACCACCTACAACATCTTCGCCAATCCGCGCCCCGAGGTAGACACCGTGATCGATATCGAAGGCACCGACTTTCGAGGCGTGACGGCCTGCATGGAGGGCATTCCGATCACGGTGACGAAATGGGAAGCGACCGGGGAGACCTGCAAGGAGTAGATTCTCGCGCTGGCAGCCTTGTTCTCGGCGCCTTATAGGACTATCATCAGGGCGTAAAAGGAGACCTATATATGGCCAACAGTTATTTACTCCAGGTAGGGTACACGCCGGAAGCGTGGGCCGGTTTGATCGCGCATCCTCATGACCGCATCGATGTGGTCCGTCCCGTGGTTGAAAAGCTTGGCGGCAAAATCATCCATGGCTGGTTCGCCTTTGGCGATTACGATCTGATTGCTATTGTCGAAATGCCGAGCAACGTCGAAGCGGCCGCATTCTCGCTGGCGGCCTCGGCAGGCGGCGCTGTTCGAGCTATTAAGACGACTCCCTTGATGAGCGCGGCCGACGGAATTGAAGCTATGAAGAAGGCCGGCAAGTCGGGTTATAAAGCCCCTACAAAAGCGGCACACGCCTGAGGACAACTAACCGGCAGTAGTCTTAGCGGTATGGGCCAGGCGTCGCTCGGCGGCTGTCAAACTTCGTTGATAAGACCAGTACACGATGGCGCCGGCCACTAGTGTCGCCGCGCTGATCGAAATCTGCGTCCTGGTGCTGCCCATCAGCAACCAAATCGAGAGCGCCACCGCTGCTAGCGGAATGGTTGGGCCGCCCGGAACTCGAAAGCCGCGTTCCATATCCGGCATCTTGCGACGCAGCACCAATAGAGCGACGCAGGTGGCGATGTAGTAGAGCAGTCTCGCGATCGCGCTGATGGCGGCCAGGGCTGCGAACCCGCTGTACATGGCGCTCGCCCAGCCGAGCACAGCCGCGGCCACGATCGAGACATAGGGCGTCCGATAACGCGGGTGCACTCCCGCAAAGATCTGCGGCAATTGACGGCCTTCGGCCATAGCGAATAGAATGCGCGGGGTGACCAGCATCAGGGCGCTGTTGGTGCCGGTGGTGGACAGAACCGCGCCCGCGGTAAGCAAAACTCCGCCCAGTGGCCCGAGAAAGCGCTGGGCCGCCGAGGCCAGTGGCGTCGCCGAAGTCGCCAGATCGGGCAGCGTACTCTGCGCCACGAACTGGATCAGAACATAGAACACCGTGACTATTGAGATGGCCGACAATAGAGCGATCGGAAGATTCCGCTTAGGACGCTCAATCTCCTCGCCCGGGACCACGGCGAACTCGAATCCGCCAAATGCGAAGATCAACAAGAAACTCGCTTGTTGGAGCGCGGCTGGCGGGGGCATCGACCAAGCCGGCGGACGGTTCGGATCAAGCAGGAACATTCCCGCGACGATGAACACCGCTAACGTCGCGAGCTTGGAGATGGTCAGTACGTTGTTCACCCAGGTGCCTTGTTTTACGCCGCGGAAATTAATGACAGTCAGAATAGCGAGCGCGGCGGTGATTACGATCACCCGTCCCACGCCGGTGGCGGCCGCTGGCCAGAAGAATCCGAGATAAGCCGCGAACGCGTTGCTGATCGCCGCGATGGAAGTGAGCCGGGCCAGCAATAGCATCCAGCCGATCTCGAATCCTACCAAGCCGCCGAAAGCCGCTCGAGCGTATAGATAAGGGCCGCCGGAGCGATCGAAGAGCGTCGCCACTTCGGCAAAGCACAAGACAATCAAGCACATCGCCAAGGCCGCGATCACGTACGCCGCCAGACCCGCTGGGCCAAGAAACTTCGCCACCTGGGCGGGCAGCACGAAGATCCCCGAGCCGACGGTACCGTTCACGGCAATGGCAGTGAGACTGAACAGACCAACCGCGCGGATGAGATGTGGGCGGGAGGGGCTGCTCATTGGAACCATCGCGCCCAGACTGCAGGCAAGGACGATTCTATCCCACACACCTACCTGCGGGCTAAGTAGTCCCCCTTAGGTCTGCTCGTAGGTGACCGATTTGTCTAACCAGAAATAGGTCATCTGCTATCTGGGGTGAAAGCCTCGCACAGCCGTAATGATAAGTGGGTAGTCAGGATTTCCATGCGATGTCGCTACTGTAACAAACGGTTGAACCTCTTCAAGTCGCTGGGCGGATCGTCTTTCTGTTCGCAAGAGCACCAGAAGCTGTACGAAGAAGCGGAAGCAAATAAGAGTCTCGAGCGGCTGCTGCAATTCGTAGAAAAGGATCCGAAATCCGGCCCGCCCAAGCCCACCGTCGCTCCGGCTTCCTCCCCGTTTACCAAGCCCGGCCAACAGGAAGCGACACCGCCGTCAGCGCCAATTCCGCCGGCGGCACCGGTGCCACAGATCATCGCAGCCAATACTTCAGATACGCCGGCTGAGCCGCCGATAGCAGAATTTCTATTTGATCCGATTGCTCCAGCGGT
>Ga0210406_10005290_pt1 | contig 13562 bp, 12 predicted proteins | sample IncBWC30MmetaG_FD_155454 | JGI IMG/M metagenome (GOLD analysis project Ga0210406, IMG submission 155454) | Forest soil microbial communities from Barre Woods Harvard Forest LTER site, Petersham, Massachusetts, United States - Inc-BW-C-30-M | ecosystem: Environmental > Terrestrial > Soil >... | reverse complement strand
GTTGGCGAAGAGCGTCCAAGGCCATCAATCGGCGATGCGCGTTGAATGTCATGATATGGGCGAAGACGCCGCCGAACGTGAAGGTCTCAGCGGGTTCGCACAGAGCGTCGACGAACGTATCATCCCATGCGGAGCGGTTCCGGATGTCACTGAAAATGCGATGCAGTTCGGCATCGGTCTTTTCGAGCCTTTGCAGCATCGCTTGCGAGGAACGCTGCGATTTGGGAGGGCCGTTCCTATCCATTTCGGCTCCGGACAGCGCGGCGGTCCAGACCTCTTTCGTGAAGACAATGTTTTCTAACAGCTGCCTTAGAGTCTTATTCGACTCCCGCCAGGGCAGCAACTCTACGACCGTGGTCAGCTGCCGATCCAATTGTTCCTCTGTCAAAGTACCCGCGTATTCCAACAAACGCCGCGTGTGCCAAGAGTCGTTGCCTGCAAAACGATCGAACAAGTCCATGTCTCTTCCTCCTTTTGTTGGGGAACCAGGGGCAAAAAAGTGAATTTTGTTGGACGCCGGCAAGTGGAAGTGTGGATCACGCATGCGCCGGTAGAGGCTGGGAGAAGTCCGAAAAGCTTTTCGGAACGCGCGAGTGAACGCCTCCAACGAACCGTAGTTGGCGTCCAGGGCGACGTCTGTGACCGACATTCCGGTGTGCGCCAGTTGATATGCGGCTCTTTCCAACAATAGCCGCCGTCGCATGGCACCCGGAGTTTCTTCGACCACTGTTCGGAACAACCTGTGGAACTGAGTGCGGCTTTGGTACGCTTGGCGCGCTAGATCTTGCGTTTTGGCCTGAGTGTCCAGGGAGTTCGCAACAATTGCACAGAGTCGGTCTGCCGTGTCCTGACCATCCGCTTTATTCATGCGTCCGGTTCCTCATCTTAGGCAAATCATAGACATGAGATGACACCTACCGCCTGATAGTACGTACCAATCTTCTATCCTAGAAGGGGGACCAAAGCGAATAGAGAAATGGATACTCGACGCCGTGCTTGGACGACTACGTCTCGACAACGCCGCAGCTGACCGAACCGATCTTTCCCCGGTGGTCGGCAACACTTACTTAGCGGATTACGGAAGGGTTGCCCGTCACCCGCCCAGAATCGGAGGCAAGCGTCAGAGGACCCTTCAACTTCGAACAATTTGGATTTGCCGGGCCTCTAGTTGTTCACTTTGACGGGGCGCAGAAGATTATTGCGGTTCAGTGATCAAGGAGGGTTGCCCAGACCCAAGTTTTGACCGCGCTCTCAGGTTTGACCCTCTTCAAGTTTTTCATTCGTGGCGCGCCCGTAGACCATTTGACAGCGCTGATGGCCCACTTGTCGTGATCCTTGACGCGATCCGCGAACACCTTGGAGACCGACACCGGAGCGTTGTCCGTACCGGTGGTGTTTTAAGTCTCGACCGAGAATAATGGGATTGTGGTCGCCGCGGATGCATTCCAGCACCTGTGCCGCCTGTTTGGCGCGGCACCCCGACTTGCACTTGTTTTCCAGGTGGGGAGCAACAACGGTGACAGCGCCGGTGGGAGACTCGGGTACGGCGAGTTCCACGAATAACACGGTGCGGCCACCGCGACGGATCTCCCGGGCGATTCGTTCCATGAAGGCGAGATTCGCACCCGCACGCCGCCCCGATTCCAGCTTGGAAATGGCTTTTTTCTCGCTGGCGTACCAGTCATAGCAGACAGGCAGCGGTCGCAAGGTCGCTTTAAGAATGGGGTAGCGACTGAGCACTGCAGTGCCGTGCATGCCGAGGTAACGCGATTTATCCACGTCAAACGATTTCTGGATGTCGGCTTGCGCCTCCTTATCTTCCAACTCGACTTTTTCCAATCCGAGATTCAAGGATCGAGTTCCAGGAATTCGACGCCATAGGCGTAATTCATATGAAGAGTTTTGGCGAGATCGCGTGCGACATCGCGGTAATCGGTGCGAGTCACACCGTAGTCCACTTCGTTGAGAATGAGGAGGTCCGCGGGTTGTAGGATGGCTAGCTGTTGCCGGACGACCTTCAGCTGGTCGGAAGTCAGAGGCTTGGCCTTAGGATCCTTTCCTTCGGCGAGGATCTGATCGAAGTTTTCGGGCCCGGAGAGCGCGATACGGATGGGATCGAAGTGAATCCCGCGCTCAATATTCCAGCAAATTACTCGCAAGTAGGGGCCGAGCTCCGGCAAGGAAGGGCGCTTTGGCTTGGCACCGTCGAAATAGGCCTCATTGCTCAGAAAAGGAGTGGTAAGAAGACGTTCCAGTTTTTGAGCGAGGGCTTGCGAGGGAGGGTCGTTCTTTTCCAGATCGACGAGTTCGTCAAACGTGAGGAGATCGGGCTTAGAAAAGCGAGTGTAATCGGCTGTGGCAGCTAAACCGCGATTGGATATGCCGACACAAGTGAGAAAAGAGAAAGACGCCAGGATAAAGATAGCTTCCAGCAGAGACATCCGTGGCTTAGTCCCCATGGACATTGGTCGACGCATAGAGTGGTCCCTTGGGCGGTAGGTCCAGCAGTATAGCGGGAGCATACTGTTATCAGGTCTGTTACTGGGTTCTCGCTACCCGGCGACAGGCAGCGCCACGGGTTGTTGAAGGCGAAATTCGAGCAAAGTTTCACTGGGAATTTGCAATTGCTGCCCTTTCTTTGAAGCGGCAACGGCGGTTCCGGTAGCAGCGCCTGCGCCTGCTCCAATAGCCGCTCCCTTCCCCCCTCCAGCAAGTCCACCGATCAGCGCACCCAAGCCCGCACCGCCAACGACTTTCTTTGCCGTATTCCCACCTTCTCCCTTGCCCTTGACCTCATACGTGCTGGTGAGCAGGGGATACGCCGTGCCGTTGATGACAATATCGGTCAGCTCCAAGGTCAACTCGGAACTTCCGGACATCTTCCCGGCTGAAGAAGCCTGTGCCAGACGGCCATACAAAGTCGTTCCGCGAGGTGCAACGACGGTGTCTTCGGCTTGCAGGTTGGTTTCGAGAGTAGCGGTGAAGCGGTCCCCTGTCTTTTGCTTCGTCGAGTCGATCGAGTCCACCGTTCGAATCAGAATTCGGGTTCCCGCGGGAACGGTGATTCTTTTTTTAGTTTGAGCCGCCGCATTCGTTGCGGCCCGGTTCGCAAACCCTGAGCGGGAGCCCGCTCCAGAAATCCCAAGGACAATCGTAATGCCTACGAGAAGAGTCGTTACCCAAATGCCTGCCTTGTCCACTTGCATCTCCTCCTTTTCCTCAAGCTATGATCCCTAACCAACGACGGGCAGCGAGGAAGCAATCTGCAGGTCAATGATCAACAATAACTGGTGTTCGATCATGGCGAAACGCGCCGCCGTCACTGCTCCCAGAGCTTGCTTGACCTTGTCATAGGTTTGCGCAAGCAGTTCGGCGCGTTGCTTCTGGTAAGCCACTGACTTCTGAACTAACTCGTCCGCTTTTTCGTCCGTCATCTGGTCGTAGGCGCGCGCATATTCTTTAATATTCTCGACTCGCTGGTCGTTCAGCTTCGCGAGTTGTGCGTCATACTCGCTGTAGATCGGCCAGAATTTGGCCGCGTCTTGCGCGTTCAGCACCATTACGGCTCCCATATTCTCCGCCTTTTGCTGTCGCACATCGCTGCGGAGCAGGTCAATGTAAGCTTGCACATTTCTCTGCGCATCGCTCTCGGGAGGCGCAGCGGCTTTGCTTTCGGCCGTTTGGGTTTTCGTTTGGGCGCGGCTAGGGGGCGTTGCGGCGACCTGCAAAATGAAGAGCGCCGCGAGGAATATAGGATTCAGAAATTTCATGTCTTTGCATCCTTTCGAACTTGCCACTCATGAGCTAACGTGCTTTTGGAAGAATCCGAAGAAGAAATCACTTGGCTGCAGCCACCCAAACATTGTTCGCAGCTGCGATTTCGGAGTTCGAAACCTCCGTCTGGATATTCACGCGTTGTAGACCAGCGTTTTTCTTCGGTGTGGCGAGGAATACCAGATAGTACTGATTGTCCAGTGCCCGTTGAAAGCGTTCCAAGTACGGTTTGAAGCTGACTAGATTAGCCGTGCCGAGGGAATAGCATTCACCGCCTGTTTCATCGGCGATTTTGGAAAGCCCGCCGAGTCCTAGTTGAAGGTCCCAAGAGCTTCTGCCGGCCCGTCCCACCCCTGCCGCGTACAAGGAGTGGACAATGACGTTGTACCTCTGGCTGATTTCGCTCGCCGAAGTGGCGTCCACGCTGATGGTCGGCATGCTGTGATAGACCGCGCTATAGTTAGGTCCAAGACGAGAGGGCGCGGGCTTTTCGCCCCGGAGTCGATCAATCCCATCGCTGAGCATCAGCACCTCACGCCGTACCTTTTGCTGCGGCCACCCTTTTACCAGGCTGATGAGCGACAGATACGGACTATCCATCGTTGAAAAGCTGCTGCGCGGAAGGCGCACGGCCTTCACGGCCAGGTCATGATCCGCCGTGAAATTCTGAACAATATTGACACCTGCGTTCGACATGTAGCCAAGGCCGATCACTGTCGAAGGTGGTTGGGCCTTGATGAATTCCTTTATGTCGTTGAGATTGCCACCAATGATGGGATCGAGGGTGTCGTCAATCAAAATCATCAGTTGCAGCGCGGCGTTGTCTCCCTCGGCGGGAATCAACTGCGTAACCTGAAGGAACGTCTTACCCTGCTTTACCTTTACCTCATCCTGCCGGAGGCGCGGGAGTTCGCTATCCGTTCGAACGGCCATGTCCGTGACGACCACGTGAACTTGGGCGGCGCTCGAAGCAGCTTTTTCTTGCGCACGCAGAATCTGCCCGTTAAGTGCAAGCACGCAGACCGTACCGAAGAGGGCCCGGAGCATCTTGCAGTTTCTCATGTTGTTTTCTCCCTCAACAGCAAGTGATTTGCCGACCTCGGGTTAGCGAGCCAAACCTGTTCCGGTAATCGCTAGCGTTTTTTTTTGACTAACTCGCGAAGTCCACCATACCGTTTGCAAGGTTGTACATTGCGCCAGTAATCTGAATCGATCCCTTCCGTTCCAGATCCGCCAATACCGGGCTTCGCCGCCGAATGTTTTCGACTGCTAACGTGACATTGGTTCGGGCCACTGCATCGACATAACCCGGATTCTTGCTCGACCTTTCTCCTTCAAACTTGGTTTCTGGAATGGCCGGCTTGATCCTGGCCAACAGTCCTGTGAGATTGCCTAGTATCGCGTCATCGATCGCGCCCTTTACCGCGCCACAGGCCGTGTGTCCCAGGACCAAAACCAGCTTTGCGCCGGAAAGCGCACACGCAAACTCCATGCTGCCCAAGAGGTCATCGTTGACCACGTTGCCGGCTAAGCGTCCATTAAAAGTGTCGCCGATCCCGACGTCGAAGATGATTTCGGCAGGTACTCGTGAGTCGACGCATCCAAGGATCATCGCCGCGGGATACTGACCGGCAGCACTTGAGCGTTTCTCGGCAACATAATCGCGAGGAGTCATCTTCCCAGCGCGAAACCGTTGATTTCCCTTCTTCAATTCCTCGATGACTTGTGCGGGAGTCATGCGGTCGCGCTCTTCTTTGGTCAGCGAACCGGTTCCTGCACCCAGTTGCAGGGAAAACCGAATCATAGGAATGGCGAAACAAGCGCCAACGGCAGTTCCGAAGAAACTACGGCGGCCGAAGGTGTGGGCCAACCGCGAATTGTGTGTCGCTATCGATTTCACAATATTTCCCTCCCTCAAGCTGCATCCCGCACGGTCGCTGATTTCAGCGTGAGGCGAACACACCGAAGTTGCTGAGGTTTTCTCATCCGAAAAATGCCGGGATGACACGAATCGACGGAACTATTGCAAGCCGTCTTCCAAAAACAGAAGCTGTGTCGCCCGCGAACTAACTCAATCGAAAGTAGATGTATCAGGCGATCATCTCGCGGAGAAAAATCAGCACCTAGATGTTTTGGAGTAACTCCAACTTATTGGACTATTGAAATGACAGGTATGAAGTGACTGTACGAAGTGACAGGTGACCTGATGCCACCCTGGTGACATAGAGTGTGACTCAAATAGCCGCCGCTAATTGAATTTGAAGTGAGGGCGGGTCCCATGGTTCTTTGTAACTCTGGCGCATTAGCAGCATTAGATAGCAAGTTGTCCGAAAATCATGGGTCTTCGCAAGGAGCGCTTGCGGAGCTGGAGCAGCACCTCAAACTTGAGCGGGTATTAAGCGAATTGTCTGCTCAATTCATCAATCTCCCGGCGAACCACGTGGACCAGGGAATAACCGACGGACTCCAGGCGCTGGCCGAAGCTGTGGATGATGATCGTGCGCACCTCGGCCAAATCGACCCTAGCACCGGCGACATTGTGATTACCCATGCTTGGTGTCGTCGCGGTTTTTCACCGATCGGGCACCGCATTCTCGAGGGTAGCCTACCTTGGCTTGAGGCGCGGATCAGGAGCGGCGAGATATCGCTCTCCGAGCGACCCTCGGATCTGCCACCTGAGGCGTCTCGCGAGCGGGCCTACATGGAATCGGTTGGACAAAAGTCCTCTCTGGTTGTGCCCTTCCGCGTGGCAGGAGCAATAACCGGAGGCTTAGGGATCGGCAGCTTCCGTCACCATCAACGATGGGACGATTGGCGGATTTGCCGTGTCAAAGACATTGCCTGCGTTTTTGCCAACGCAATGGCCCGAAAACAGGCGGATGAAGAGCTAAGCAAGGCAGCTGAGGAGATTCGCGAACTGAAGGACCAGCTTCAGCGTGAAAACGCGTATCTGCGCGAAGAGATCAGGCTGGAGTATCCTCACGGTGCGATTGTAGGCAAAAGCGACGCAATCCGCGGTGTTCTGAAAAAGGTGGAGCAGGTTGCCAAGACCGACGCCGCTGTTCTGATCCTTGGCGAAACGGGCACGGGAAAGGAACTGGTGGCCCGAACCATTCACGAGATGAGCCGGCGCCAGCAGAGGCCGCTAGTTAAGATCAACTGCGCATCCTTGCCGGCGACACTGATCGAAAGCGAGCTATTCGGACGCGAAAAAGGTGCCTATACCGGCGCTCTTGCCCGTGAAATTGGCCGGTTCGAACATGCGGATAAATCCACTATTTTTCTCGATGAGATCGGTGAGCTCCCCCCGGAGCTGCAGCCGAAACTGCTGCGTGTCCTTCAAGAGGGGGAGTTCGAACGACTCGGTAGTTCTAAGACCATGCGGGTGGATGTACGCATTATCGCCGCCACTAACCGAGACTTGGACGCCTTGATGAAACAGGGAAAATTCCGCGAGGATCTCTTCTATCGTCTCGATGTGTTTCCAATCGTAGTTCCTCCACTTCGTGAGCGTGTTGAGGACATTCCGCTCATCGCCTTGCACGTCCTGAAGGACCTCGCAAAACGCATGGGTGCTGACGTCGTGGGCATTCACGCCACAACAATGCGAGAGTTCCAAGAGTATTCCTGGCCGGGTAATGTCCGCGAACTTCGCAACGTAATCGAACGCAACCTGATCCTAAATAGCGGCCCCATTTTTCGCGCCGAATTCCCAAATGCTCTACAGCAAAAGAAGGCGAATCTGCGACGGCTGGAGGAAATCGACAAAGAGCACCTTTGCACTGTGTTGCAATCGACTCACTGGAGGGTGAGGGGGCAAGGGGGTGCCGCGGAAGTGCTCGGCCTCAAACCTACGACGTTGGAAGCAAGAATGAAGAAGCTGGGCATTCGTCGGCGTGACTCGTAGCTCCAAATACTTGGAGGAACTCCGAAGTCTTGTCCATTAGCGATGACCCAGTACTGCAGTGAGCTCCCTCATAATTGCGGAATTGCGTTTGTTTGTTCCTAGTTAACGCAACCGTTTCGCAGTGACCCACTTCGGCCTTCGTCTTGCAGTCTCTGCCCTACATTCTGCGCTGCGGGTCGCGCCTAGCCGCCCTACGCTTTGTGCGCACCGGCCGGTTCGCAGACTCCCCCGCTTGGCGGGAGAAGACATGATCATCGAGCTACTGCGTATCTCAGTTCCCCGCGGGAAGAGGGAGGAATTCGCAAAAACCCTGGTGTCGCTCGTAGATCCGATTGCGCTACAGCCCGGATGCTCGGGTTGCCGCCTCTTTGAGACCTGGCCACAGCGGGATGGGCTGCTGATCGAAGCGCGATGGGAAAGCCAGGAATATCTCGTTTGTTATCTAAAGTCGCAAATCTACAAGAACCTCTTACTTTTGGCGGAACTCGGCGCGGCTCCTCCGAGCGTGGAGTTTTTCACGGTTGTCGAATTTCGTGGCCTGGATCTGGTCGAAGGCTCCCGCACTTCATTGGATTGAACCACGAGTCAGGTTCGAACAGGACTCGGCTGAGGCAGGCAAGGAGGAGGAAGGGCAATAACGCGGGTTAAAGAACACCAGTGGACGCCCCGACATCTCTCGTCATTGAGACCGCCCTCATTCAGCCAAGTACGGCTCCGAAGTGCCGACGTGTACAGCGCGAACGCTCAAAGTCTGAATGGACAGTGTTGCAAGCTCCTCAACTCCAAATCGTCTCGCAAGAATTGTGGGAAGGGGTGCAGCGACGCTTGGTTTCAGTGAAGACCGCATTCACATCCGGTACCTCGCCGGGTCTTTGCTCACGCGCCTACTCGGCTCGGTAGCTTCTGAGCGGCTTTTTGCGATGTGGCATCCGCGGATCGAAGATGCTGATCGTATCCGGTCGTGGGCAATCCGGCCGCTCAAGATACGGTTGCCCATTGATGCACTCCCGTGGAATCTGCTCGAATAGTCTCCACATCCGGCAAGACAGTTTAGAAGTTTAGAACAGGAAGTTTTGGGGGGCTTGCAGGCTCGTGTGTTGTGCGAAGACGTCGCGGCCTATGCCTTGGCGGAATTCAACCGACAGCTCAAAGAGAAAATGGAGGGCATGCGCTCGCGCCTAGGGGCAGCGCGACGGGAACGCGAAAAACTGAAGGCCAAAATTAGCAATCTTGCGACTGTGATCGCCGATGGTCGTCAATCGCCAGCACTGGTCGCGGAACTTGAGAAGCGAGAGAGAAGGCTCAACGAAATCAACGAAGAGCTGTTGGCTAGTACGGGAAATGGTTTGGAGGCGAAGCTCCGGGAGATCGAAGAATTCGCGATGGAGCGCCTCCGCGATATTCAGGGACTGCTCGGAGGCGATGTGCTTCCCGCAAAATCGGAGCTGGCGAAACACTGCACCGACATCACGCTTACGCCGAAAGGGAACAGCTACATGGTCAGCGGAGATTGGAATCTATTGGCCGGACGTTCGGGTGGTGCCGGGGGGCCGGACAGCACGACGCGTGCATATCGCTTTAGCCTGTCCTTGGCGGCGTGACAAACCGGTCTGTCAGGCTCTGTGACTCACTTCCTCGCAGTCGCCGAGTAACCCGTTTCCATTTTTGTCCCCAGTCTGCAGTAGTACCAGACCTCAACGACCACTGGCTGCGGGTACATTTAGGCAGGGCGCGTGCTTTTCAGGGCTCAAAGGTCTTGGCGGCTGTGTTGGCGGGCGCGGGAGTAAAGGGGGCCAACTGATTCCGTCAGGTCGCGAGTTCAACTCTCGCCCTCGGCTCCAGAAATTCTGCAACCCCGACGAAAACTATGGCTTCCTATTGTTCGGTGACCTATGAGGTGTGTTGCTGCCCTCGCAGCGATCCTGATTTTTCCTGGCGTCTTTGCAATGCGGGAGCTGCGGGCTGCCGAGCTGGCAGATTGCCAAGGTGTCGTTGTTGACGAAAATGCGGTGCCAGTCGCGGCGGCCGGAGTCACGCTGACCGGTCCGAACGAACCGGCGCACCGAGTGGAAACCGACAACGCCGGGCGCTTTGCCTTCCATAACCTTGTCGCCGGCGAATATCAGGCGGAGGTTCGCAAGGAAGGCTTCTTTCTGCTCACCGGCAAGGCGCTTACGCTGCAACCCGGGTCCAACGAAATCACCTTCACGTTGCATCATGCGCAGGAGTTGCATGAGCAAGTGCAAGTCGTCAGCCCGGCAAATCAAATCGATACACAGGACACCGCAGTGCGCGCGACGCTGACGGCGCAAGAGATACTCGGCATTCCGGTGCCCAGCACACACGTATTGCAGCAAAGTCTGGTCGCCCTACCACAGGTGGTGCAAGACCATTCGGATAATCTCCATGTCGCCGGAGCGCGCTCTGCGGATACGCAATACCTGCTGGACGGTTTCGAAATTGGCGACCCCGCCAGCGGAATACTGTCCGCGCGCTTCAGTGTGGACGCGACAAGAGCTGCCGAGATCCAAACGGGCGGAATCGGCGCGGCCTATGCTCATTCCGGAGCGAGCGTGCTGAGCCTCGAGACGGTCAAGGGAGACGATCACTGGCGTTTCGGAACCACGGACCCCATTCCGGGGATCAACATTCAGGAAGGAGCGCACCTCGGGAACTGGTATCCGCGTTTTGTCGTTTCGGGGCCTCTTGAGCAGAGGCGGTTCTGGTTTTCGGATTCCATCAGCCTGCAACACACGTTTGCGGTGATCAAGCAGCAGCCAAGCGGCGCGAACACAACCGAAGTGTGGGCGGGCGACAATCTCTTGCGGTTGCAATACAACATTACGCCGCAGCATATGTTGTATGCGAGTTTTCTCTATAACCAGGCGGACGATGCGAACCTGGGACTTGACGCGCTCGATCCGCAATCGACCACGGTCGACGCCAAACAGCACCGTGTTTTCGTTTCGCTGAAGGACCAAGTGTGGCTGCACAGCACCTTATTTGAAATGGGCCTGGCCGGGGACAAGGGCGTGACTGATTTCAAGCCGCAGGGCACGGCGCCCTACGTGCTGCTCGTGAACGGATCCAGCGGAAACTTCTTTGAGAGCACAAAGCAACGGGGGCGCCGATTGCAGGGATTCGCGAACGTGATTGCGGCCTCGCGACACGGGCGCGGGACCCACCAACTGGCTGCGGGGGGCAACATCAGCGGACTTACGTACAGACTGACGTCGGAGCGCGGAGAAATCCAGGCGTTGAACGCCGACGGAATTCTGGTGCGGCAAAGCACGTTCAGCGGCGCGGCCATGCCGGAGGTTTCGAATACGCAAGCAGGCGCCTACGCGCAAGACACCTGGTCGATCAAGCGGTTCGTCGTGCAGGCGGGGGTGCGCACGGATTGGGACCGCTTTACGCAGAGCTTGATGGCGGAACCCCGGGTCTCCGGCAACTTTCTGCCCTTTGGCGACGACCGCGCGAAGCTTTCTGTTGGTTGGGGAGTCTATAACGCGCCATTGAATCTGGCCTTGATTGCGCAAAGCGCGGACCAACGCCAGACCGACACGTTTTACGACGCCAGCGGAACGGTGCCGATTTTTCCCGCTGCCGTCAGCCAGTTTGTGCTTCCGGCGGGCGCCTTGCAGCAACCGCGCTTCACGATAGCGAGTGCCGGATGGCAGGAGGCGATCGGAAGCAGCACACTGGTTGGAGTGGAACTATTGGATCGCAGCGGCCATCACCAATTCGCCTATGTCGATCAGCAACCGACGCAGCAGGGAGGGTTGTTTCTGCTGCAGGACCATCGTGAGGACCGCTACCGCTCTGCGACATTTTCGATGCGGCACATTTTTTCGGAGAGCACGCAAGTGTACGGCGCCTACACGCGGTCGCGCGCGCGGACCAACGAAGTGCTCAACCCGGTGCTTGGATCGATATTTTACGCGGCGCAACAACCCGGCCCGGTGGCTTGGGATGCGCCGAACCGGTTTCTGACGTGGGGCTGGACGCCGACCCACATCTGGGGAATCCAGCTGAGCTATTTCTTTGAGTATCGAACGGGCTACCCCTTCAGCGTGGTGAATCTGGAGCAGCAACTGGTGGGACCAGCGAACTCGATGCGGTTTCCAGCTTATGCGAGTTTGAATTTGGCATTGGAAAAAAAAGTCGGATTCTGGGGGTATTTGTGGGCAGCGCGAATCGAGGGCGTGAACGTTTTGAGCCGCGAGAATCCCGACACGGTTGTAGATAACGTTGCTGCGCCGAATTTTGGAGCGTTCTCTGGAGGACAGGGACGGGCGCTCACGGTGAGAGTGCGGCTCGTTGGCAAGAAGTAGAGAGCGTTCGGATGGATCTGTTGGTCAGGGTGCTCTGGGCTTGGCAACAGTTCGCCTTCAAGAGCCTGCTCGAACAGCTCGGTTTTCTGGAAGCGGAACAGCAACGAACAAAGGCGCGGGCTGAAAGCGCGAAGCTAGGAGCTTTGAGAGTGCGGATGGAGGACACGCGGCGCTTCGTGAAGGGCAAACTCCGCGAACTACAGAAGCTCCTGAATGCAAAGCCGAGAATGGCGCGAATCGAACTCGGGAAGTACATTCAAAAAAGAATCGTCCTCAAACCCGAGGGAAAGAAGTATGTCGCGGTCGGAGATTGGAATCTCTTGGCTGTGGTCTCTTACGATGGTGCCGGGCCCGGCATGGACCGAACGTCTACCCGTTCGATTCGAGTGGCTGGCGGCGGCTTAGCGCTCAATTATATAGCGGCCGACCTTCGGGTTATGAGCACGTAATCGAACATTGGGCCCGTTGATTCTGTGCGACGTCGATTTGATTTTTAACACCAGTTTCCAGGATCACCAGGCTCTAGCCGCAAGCATCCTCGCGGAGGCCCGGGGGACTAGGTCGGCCAGATCGTGATTGTTTCGACCTTCTTCACTGGCTCCGATCGGAGGACGCCAAACAGCGACGAAAGCGGAATACCACGAGGTAAGAGGCTTGCGGTCTGAGATCATCACTCTACGGGTGGTGTCTTGCGAGACACCGGGGTGTCCTGGGAGTGTCTCCCATTGTCCCTGCAGACGTTTAGAATCTCGAGCGCATCGTGCGAATGCCACGCAAGAAACACAGAGGCGAACTACCCGAAGAGGTTCTGGCCAGAAGGCAAGTCAACGAATCGGCGTTGGTCTTCAAGTTGATTCCAACGACAATCTGGATGCCCAACCTGGTAAAACGTCAAATCGTCAACGTGGATTTTGAAGTTTCCGGCTAGGCACTATCCGCGAAACGTCCAGTGAGTTCAGAAATGCACCTGCCGTCATCGCGACTACGCTACGAATGGAGCGGCGGGGCCAATGAGTCGGCTAGCTCATCGGCGGCTGGAAAAATCTTCTCGACGGCGGCTTGTGGACATTGCACAGTGACCACGAAGCACGTTTGCTGCGACAATGTGCGCGCGTAGTGGCGTTGCCGCCACAGTGTTCCCTGAAAGTCGTAACGCAGTTCAGTCCACGGATGGCCAGCGGAGGTTTTGCCGCGGGCCACTTCCTGCTGTCCTTCGGCGGCTATGGTGTCCAGGACCCGCTCATCCGCGCACCGGGGACCTTGCACAAAAACCAGCGTGCCGTCCGGCTGCGGTCCGACAAGATCGAAGCGCGTCTTGGACGCCAGCGGGGAGCGCAAGTCCAAGCCGTTCGGCCAAACCGCGCGGAACAGCGGCGTCTCGATAATCCACTTGCGCGCGTCCGGTCCCTCGGCGACTTCGAGGACTTCCTGGGTTTTCGTGACACCCTGGCCCAAGACCAACTTGTTGCCCGCGTCACCCAGAATGACTTGGACTTGTTTGAATAGCCCTTGCGGGTCGCTGCCGCCGGCAGCGGCGATGACTCCCG
>Ga0210406_10005289_pt1 | contig 13565 bp, 8 predicted proteins | sample IncBWC30MmetaG_FD_155454 | JGI IMG/M metagenome (GOLD analysis project Ga0210406, IMG submission 155454) | Forest soil microbial communities from Barre Woods Harvard Forest LTER site, Petersham, Massachusetts, United States - Inc-BW-C-30-M | ecosystem: Environmental > Terrestrial > Soil >... | reverse complement strand
ATAACAGAGACGAAACGCTGGGGACGCAAGGTCCTCGTTCAAGAGATGGGGAATTCGGGAAGGGCCTTTACTCGCGGCCCTTCTTCCGAATCTCGATATTGAGGCGCTTGATTTTCTGGTTCAGCGTGGAAAGCGGCACGCGAAAACGCTCGGCCGCTTCTGTCTGGTTCCAGCCGCATTTCTCCAGCATGTCGTTGATGATCCGCCGCTCGCAATCTTCCAGAATGTCGAACAGGGAAGCGTCGGGGCGGTGCTCCAACAACGGCATGGGCGTGCCGCGGCCGGCGATCTGGTCGGGCAGCAAGTCGATCGTAATATCGGAACCGGTCGAGAGCACCACCGCGCGTTCGATCGCGTTCTCGAGTTCGCGCACGTTGCCGGGCCACGAGTAGTTCAGCAGGGGTCGCAGACTTTCGGGCGGGATACGGCGCACCGGGCGTTCGTTCTCTAGCGAATACTTCTTCAGGAAGTGTTCGACCAAGAGTGGGATGTCTTCCTTGCGTTGCCTTAACGGCGGCAGATCAATGCTGATCACGTTCAGGCGATAGAACAGGTCCTCGCGGAACTTGCCTTCGCGCACGAGTTGCCGCAAATCGACGTTGGTGGCGGCGATGATGCGCACGTCCACCTGGATCTCCTGCACACCGCCCAGGTGAATGAAGCGGCGGTCTTGCAGCACGCGCAGAATCTTGCTCTGCGTGTCCATCGTCATGGATCCGATTTCATCGAGGAACAGCGTGCCTTTGTCGGCGACTTCGAACAGACCCTTCTTCGAAGCAATCGCGCTCGTAAACGCACCCTTGACGTGGCCAAAGAGGGTCGACTCGAGCAGATCGGCCGGCATCGATCCAGTGTTCACCGGAACGAAGGGACGATCGCGCCGGGGCGAATGCAAATGCAGCGCCTTCGCGATAAGTTCTTTTCCGGTCCCGCTTTCCCCTTGCAGAAGGACCGTTGAGCGGCTGGCAGCGACTTGTGCCACGAGATCGAAAATCTTCAGCATCGGCTCGCTCTTGCCGATGATGTTCTCAAAGTTGTAGCGCTGCTTGAGCGCGCGCTTGAGCTGAATATTTTCTTCTTCAGCCTTCGCGCGGGCTACGGCCGCGCGCACATCGGCGAGCAGCTTTTCGTTGTCCCATGGCTTCTGGATGAAGTTTGCCGCGCCCGACTGCATGGCCTTCACGGCGTTTTCAACCGTGCCATAGGCGGTAATCATAATTACCGAGAGTTGGTGGTCTTGCGCCTGCAGGTCGCTCAGAATGTCCATGCCGCTGCGATCGGGCAGTGCGAGGTCGAGCAGCACCAGGTCAAACGCACGCTCGCCAATACGCGCCATGCCTTCGCGGCCGCTGGCAGCGGTCTCCACGTCATAGCCTTCCATCTCCAGCAGGGTGTGCAGAGATTCCCGAATCGCCGACTCGTCGTCGATGATCAACACCGAGCCCGCCGAGGAGGCGGACTCACTCAACTTCCCGCGTTGTACTACCGCAGCTTCAGACATTGACGGCCTTCCTTGTTAACGGGAAATCCAGGTAGAACGTGGTTCCTTCGCCCGGGCGACTCTCGACGCGAATCTTACCGGCGTGCTCCTGGATGATGCCGTAGGTGACCGAGAGGCCCAGCCCCGTGCCGCGGTTCTGGCCCTCACGAATTGCAGTTTTAGTGGTGAAGAAGGGATCGTAAATCCGGTTGATGTGCTCGGGCGCAATGCCGCTGCCCGTGTCGCTGACGGCGACCGTCACGCCGCTTCCATTCGATGTGACCACGCGCAGCGTGCCGCCCGAAGGCATTGCGTCTTTCGCGTTCAGGAAGAGGTTCAAGAAAACCTGCTGCAAGCGCCCGGTGTTGCCTTGAATCAGCGGCAGTGCGCGCGCCAGTTCATCCTGCACCGTGACGTGTGCCGTGCGGAACTGGTGTTCGAGCAGCGCGAGCGTGTCGGTGACGACCCGGTTCACATCGACGTCGCCGAATTCGGTGCCGCTGGTACGCGAAAAGTTCAGAAGGTTGTTGACGATTTCCGACGCGCGGAAGGTTTGCCGCGTGATCTTCTCGAGCAACGGCCCTTTCTGCGGATCCGATTGCAGTTGCTTGCCCAGCATCTGCGCATAGGACGAGATCACTGCGAGCGGAGTGTTGACCTCATGCGCCACGCCAGCGGCCAGCAAGCCAATCGAAGAAAGTTTGTCGGCCTGCGACAGTTGCGCTTCAAGATCAATGCGCTCGGTAATGTCATCCATAATGATCAGCCGGCCAATGACGTTAAATTTCTTGGTCACGAGCGGCGCGATGGCAGCGTTGATCGTGCGCACTTCGCCGGCCGGAGTGTTTAGCCGGAATTTGTACAAATTGTTGATTCCCGGGTTCTGGCGAACGCGATAGAACTCTTCCACAAACGCGGCGGGGAAGATCTCGCTGAGCGGGCGCGTGATAGCCTGCCACCGGGGCAATGCGTACATCACTTCCATCTGCGAGTTCCATGACTCGATGCGGTCCGCCAGATCGACCGCAATGACTCCGACGTTAATCGACTCGACAATATTCTCGTTGAAGTCCTTCAGGCGCTCGTATTCGGCAACCTTCTGTTCGAGCGAGGCGTACAGGCGCGCGTTCTGAATGGCGATGCCGATGTAATCGGCCAGCGTCTCGACCAGTTCCACGTCTTCACTGGTGAGGAAATCGCCTTCAACGGTCTTGCCGAGCCCGAGTACCGCGATCGTGCGGCGTTGCGCCCGGCATGGGACGAAGTAATTCAGGTCGAGCTTGGAGATCGTGTTCTGCGCGCTCTGCGTTTCGCGAGGAGCCGAGTGCGTGTTTTCGATGAACAAATGTCCGGCGTTGATCTCTGGTCGCTCGCTGTGCAGAAAGCTCAGATCCAGGCAGCTGGTTTGGGTGATGCCAAACGATTTCGCGATCAGAAAGTGATCCGCCTGTTCGCCCGCCGCAAGAAAAATCGCGATACGGTCCACCAGCAAAGTGCGCGAGAGCCGGTCGACAACTGAGCTGAGCATCTTGTCGAGATCGGTCTCCGCGCTAAGCTCACGGCCAAACTCGACCAGCGTCTCGCGATAGTCATAGCGCGTTCGGTAGAAGAACTGGTCGACCTTGTCCTGCACCCATTTGCGGACCGGATCGAACAGCAGAGCCGTGACCGCCATCGCCAGGATCAACCCCATCGGCCCGCTGCTTGGAATCCGCGCGTGTACTAACTCGACAACAGCCGCAACCAATGTGAAATAGAGCCCTACCACCAGCGCAGCGGCCAGCGTGTAGACCATGCCACGCTTGAAGATCAGGTCCACGTCCATCAGCCGGTAGCGCACGATGGCATAGCCGAACGTCAGCGGGAGCAAGCCCAGCGAGAGAACGGAAATCTTCATCGCCGCGGTCGGCATCGATCCGCTCAGGTAGGGAATTACGTAGAACAGCGTGAAGGGAGCGATGGCGAGGATCGTTCCCCGTGTCACCCACTTCAATTGTTGGCGCAGCACTGGAGCACTAGCACGCCGGTAGCTGGCCCACAACACACCTGCCGCGCCCACAAACATGATCGCGAGATACGACATCTCGACGCGGTCGAGGTTCCAGCGCAGGTGCTCGCTCGCTTGCAGGGACTCCATCGCGATCAGACGGACGGCGAGCAGAATCGCTCCTGGCACGTATACCAGGCCGACGATCCACGGATGCTTGCGGACAACCTCGCGCTTCTCGGGGAACGTCAGAACGAAGTGCAGGAACAACGCGGGCTGAAGCAACCAGGCCACGATGTTGCTCCACAAAATGATCTGGTCGAACTCGTTCAGCTTCCCGGTGTAGTGGAAGGCGTACAAAATGAACGACACCAGGCAGAAAACGTAAAAGTGGGTGGCGCTTGGCGCCGTCCAGCGGCGCAGAAGAACATAGATTCCAATGCCCAGGTAAATCAGCGCAATCAGACGCAGCCAGTCGTAGAGCGAGCGCTCGGCGGGAGCCAGGATCGGCACCAGGTCGACAGATACGTTCTGGCGTTTGACGGCGTACGTCGCCTTCGACCAAACTCCCACTTGATAAAGCTGGCGCTCCAGCGCCGGAGTGTTTTTTACTTCACGGCCATTGACGGCGGTGAGCTCGTCCCCGACTTTCACACCGGCGCGCGCGCCCGGACCGTCGGGCTCCACTTGTTTCGCAATCAGCCGGCCGCCGCTATCCGTCCACCAGATGCCATCGTAAGGAACGCGAATCTCGTGCTCCTTCTGGAAGTTGATCCAGGCGAACACGCATGCGGTCACGGTCACCAGGATCAGCAGTCCTGCCGTAAACCGGATTTGGAATTCCCTATCCATGAAATTGTTGACTGCGTCCCCACCGAACATAGATGGGCCTACTTTAAGACAGATAGAGCAACTTCACTGCCATGCCGTCTCACAACTATCCGTCCCTAAGTGCATCCTGCTCAGGGACTTCGATGATTATAGGTCCCGAGCCGAACAACCGATACGGCTTTTGGAAGCTTTCTATCGGATTCCGTATCTGCCTCGGCGGGATGCTTTTCGGGGAGCATTCCGTGACCGCAGGGCCGAATCCGGACCCACACGCGACGCTCTCTCGGGTAAAATTCGGTCATCCCCATGGAAGACCTTCAATCCCTCATCGAACGGGAGCGGAACTACCTGCTCCAGACCTACAACCGCTACCCGGTCGCCTTCGAACGCGGCAAAGGTGTATTCCTGTTCGACCTCGAGGGCAAGAAGTACCTGGATTTCGTCTCGGGCCTGGGCGTGAACGCGCTCGGCCACGCGCACCCGCGCATCGTGAAGACGATCCGCGAGCAGGCCGCCCGCCTGATCCACATCTCGAACCTCTACTACCACCAGTACCAGGGAGAACTCGCCGAGAAGCTCTGCCAACTCTCGGGCATGAACCGGGCATTTTTCTCGAACAGCGGGACCGAAGCCATTGAAGGCTCGATCAAGCTTGCCCGGCTCGCCGGGCACCGGGTGGGTGGTGCAGAAAAGAGCCGGCTGGTCGGGCTCGAAGGCTCGTATCATGGCCGCACTTTCGGCGCACTATCGCTGACCGGCCAGGAAAAGCACCGCAAGGGGTTCGAGCCGCTCCTTGAAGAAGTCACCTTCGTTCCCCGCAACAATCTTGAAGCTCTGCGTGCCGCTGTGAACGATCAGACGTGCGCCATCGTCCTCGAACCTATCTTCGGAGAGGGCGGGATCCTTGAGTGTTCGGTGGAATTCCTGCAGGAGTGCCGCACGGTCGCCGATCGCCACAAAGTCGCCCTGATCTTCGACGAGATCCAGTGCGGTCTCGGCCGCACCGGGCATATGTTTGCCTTCCAGGGATTCGGCGTGACGCCCGACATTGTGGCAATCGCGAAGCCCATCGCTGCTGGCTTGCCGTTGGGCGCATTTCTGGCGAAGGAAGAGTTTGCTTCGGCAATTGCTCCAGGTCAACACGGGACCACATTTGGCGGCGGCCCGCTGGCCTGCCGTGTGGCACTCGAATATCTGGCGATCGTGGAGGAGGAGAATCTTCTCGCCAATGTCGCTAAGGTCGGCGCCTACCTGAATCAGGAACTCACCCAGCTCGTGCACAACTATGCCTCGGCCCGCGAAGTTCGTGGCCGCGGATTTATTCAGGGAATTGATCTCGAAATTCCAACCCGCCCGATCGTCGAAGAAGCCTTAGCGCAGGGTGTCTTGTTGAACAGCACACAAGACACTGTGGTCCGGTTCCTGCCGCCCTTCCTGTTGCAAGAAGCGCACGTAGACAAGGGCATTCGCGTGTTGCGCAAGTTTCTGGGCAGAAAGCGCCGTGCCGCCGCCTGAGCGGAAAAATGAGGGAGGCCGAAACCTCCCTCGTAGAAGCGACAGAGGCGATATCACTTCGATAGACTCCAACGGAAGAGAAAAAGTTGTCCGGCTCCCAAGAATCGTCCCCGGAATTAGTGCTCGGAAGTACCCTGCCGCCTTCCGGCGCTCAGCCCGCCATTTCACGCGATGGCGCTCCGCCCATCCCTCAAGGTGCGCAAGAATGTTTTGCCACTCTGCCCGAAGGCCGTATGCGCTATTTGCGGCAAGGCTCGGGACAGCCGCTAGTCCTGGTGCACGGCCTGATGGGCTATTCATTCTCGTGGCGTTTTGTCATGCCCGCGATGGCGCCGCACGCCACTGTTTACGCGGTAGATCTGCTGGGCGCGGGATTTTCGGATCGCCCAACGAATCTTGATTGCCGGTTGCGCCCAACGGCCGAGCGCCTTCTGGAATTTCTGCAGATTGCCGGCATTCATACCTTCGATCTTCTTGGCACGTCGCACGGCGGTGGGGTTGCGATGATGGCCGCCGCACTTGTAAAGAAACACAACGGTCTCAAGGTCAATCGCCTGGTGCTGGTTGCTCCTGTCAATCCGTGGTCGCCGCATGGACGCCGTCTCGCACCCTTCCTGGGCAGCCCAATCGGCTCCAAACTCTTTCTCGCGGCGGTTGCGCAACGGCCCTCGATGCACAAGCTTGCATTATGGCGCCTCTACGGAAACCCCGCGAACATTCCACCCGGAACGCTTGAGGGTTATGCGGCTCCAGCCCAGCAACCGGGGTTTTTCGAGTACGGGCTCAAGATCGCTGCAAACTGGAATGACGACCTGCGCGAAATCTCCGCGGCGATTCCGCAGATCGCACACTACCCAACGCAGTTGATCTGGGGTGAGCGCGACCGCGCCGTCTTCGTCAGTTCGGCCGAGCCCCTGCGCCGCCAGTTCCAGCAATGCGAGCTGAAGATCTTCCCCAAGGCTGGCCATTTGCCCTACGAAGAAACCGCCGATGAATTCAATCGCGTGCTCGCAGACTTCCTGTATCCGCAAGCATCGCTGAAGCAAGCCCGCGCCGTCGATTGATCCAGCGCTTGAGGCCGCGAAAGCGCGCTGCGCGCTAACATCAAGAGTTGCGTGGACCGACTCATGGCCCAGTCCCTGCTCGAACTGCTTCGTGGATATGTCGCGCAGTACGGATACTGGGCGGTTGGCATCACGCTCCTGCTCGAAAACGCCGGCATTCCTGTGCCCGGCGAAACGGTTCTCTTGCTCGCCAGTTTTCTCGCCTACTCTCAACATGAGCTCAGCCTGCCTTGGGTAATGGTGGTCGCAATCAGCGCTGCATCCATCGGCGACAATCTGGGATTCTGGATCGGGAGCCGCGGCGGACGTCCCTTTCTTGATCGCTACCGTTCGACCTTCCGGATTGCGCCTGCGATCGTGGAGCGAGGTGAGAATCTGTTCGCGCGCTACGGCGCGGCGACCGTTTTTTTCGCACGCTTCCTGGTCGGTCTGCGCATCATTGCGGGCCCGCTCGCTGGGGTGCTGCGTATGCCATGGCAGCGCTTCGTGATCTGGAACGTGCTGGGCGCGGCAGTGTGGGTGGGAGTCATCTCCACTATTGGCTACAAGTTCGGCCAGCATTGGGACAAGGTCATGGCGTTGCTGGAACGCTTGAATATTGTGGCTGCAATCATAGCGGTCTGCGTCGTAGTAGGAGCCTGGTTTTGGCGCCGCCGGACCGCGGAGACTCGCAAGAATCCGAATTCCTCTCGTTCTCAGTGAACTAGGCTCAATCCCCGAACAGCAGTTCCGTTCAAGCTGCGAGCGAGGTTACGAAAGCGTACTCTCTTCGCCGGCCTCGATTGCCGCTGCCCGAACCGAGTGCTAGCCTCAGGCAAGGACTTCTCTCGATGGCTGCGTCTCCGAATCCCGTCCTGCCGCATGCGCGCACTTGGCAGCATCGTGTGTCGGATTGGGCTCAGTGGGCTCATCCCGAGCTTTGGATGAAGTTCGCGCTAGGCTTCCTGGGCCTGGGCTTGGCCTTCGCCGCCGCTTTGTTTTCGACCGTTTCCCGCGAGGCTGGCAATCTCTGGGCGACCCTGATCCTCTCCTCCGCGGCTCTGATTCTGGCCACGTTGGTTGGCCTGACGACGGTTCCGCATCTGGCTCGCCGCGTGGTCTCGGGCAGCTTGCGTGATGCGGTGGACTACGAAGTGACCCGCACCGGCATCGTCTATGTCTTGATGACCGTGCTGATCGCAGTGGCGGCGCTCAACACGGGCAACAATCTGCTGTACATCGTGGTGGCCGCGATGCTCGCCGCGATCCTGGTCTCGGGCATCACCTCGGCGATTGTCCTGCGCGGCCTGGAACTTGACGTCAGTGTGCCGCAACACGTCTTTGCGAATACTCCCGTACTCGGTCGGGTCACTGTCCGCAACCCGCGCCGCTGGGTGCCGTCGTTTTCGATCCAGGTCGTGCCTTCCAAACGCAAGAAGCCCGGCAAGCACTGGGCGTTGGAGCCGGCCACTTTCCCATTTCCTGGCAAAGGCCGGCAGTGGCTGACTCTCCCCGATCGCCGCGTGCGCCGGGTTCCGGAGAATCCGCCTCCGCCAGGAATCTTCGAAGGTGCCGCGCATTTTCCGTTTCTTCCTCCCCGGTCTGAACTGAGCGCCGACCTCGAATTGCGCTTCCGCCAGCGCGGGGAATACGTGGAAGATAGCTTTGGCCTCTCCACGCGCTTTCCATTCGCATTCTTGACGAAGACCCGCCGCTTACCGCTCTCGCGCTCGGTGCTGGTCTATCCTGCGGTTGAGGCCGCCGACGAACTGCTCCACATCCTGCCCACGATTACGGGCGAGCTTGAGACCTTCGTTCGCGGCCGCGGCTACGATCTCTACCGCATTCGCGAATACATGCCCGAAGACTCCGCCCGCCATGTCGATTGGAAAGCGACCGCGCGTTCGGGTTCGCTCAAGGTGCGCGAGTTCAGCCGCGAAGACGAACGCCGCCTGCGCCTGATCTTCGACAATCCCGCTCCCGGCTCGCTCTCCAACGAAGCCTACGAGCGAGCCGTCACGCTGGCCGCCTCGCTGGCCTGGCACTTTTCTCAGGAAGACACCGAACTCTCGTTTGCTACGCAGGACTACACCGGGGATCCGGATGTCTACCAGTTCCTGCGGCACCTCGCGACCGTAAAGCCCGCCCAAGGACCCTCCGTGCTGGTGAAGTTGGCGCCGAGGGACGACTACAACATCGTGCTGACCACCCAGACCCGGGGCAGCATCCCAACCGGTCTGTGGAACTCTTCTTACGTGATTTTTCTCGCCGAGAAGGGAAGTACCGTGCCGCGCCGCGCGTTACGCCCTGAAAAGCTCTTGCGCCGCCGATGACGCATCCCCTTATCGACGAATTTCCCGCGCTCTACCTCCAGCGAGAAATTCTCTGCACATTTTTTGCTGCAATTTGCCGGTTCCGCCTTTATACTGCGTCACGAGTTTGGCGTTGTCGGGAAGATGCCGCGCATAGAATCCAAACTCCAGCGAAGGTAACTGAGCGATGTTGGCGTCGGGTGTCCCCCACCCCGTTCGACCATGCCAAAGCCTTGGTCCTCTAGAAGTTCCGCGGTAACCGATACTTCGGTTACCTTAGGTTACTTTGGTACATTGATCACTCGTGCAAAGCTGGTAAGTTAGTCAAGCCGAATGCTCTCTCTTTCGACAGCCGGATTCGTTTCTGTCCCCGGTTTACCGGGCCACGATCGTAATCGTTTGTCTCGATGACTGATTCTGCCCAAGTCGCACAGTCGGTTCTCTGGTGCGCGCACCCCGTGTTGCAGGCGGGCGTGGCAGCTGCCATGTACTGGCGCAAGCTGCACAAGACCTTTCCGCTCTTTTTCGCCTACATTGTTGCTCAGATCGCCATCTTCGCCATCGTGTTTCCGCTCGAGAAGGGAGCCGATTACACGGTGTACTTCTACGCCTTTTGGGCGACCAACGCGCTCAGCGTCGTGCTAGGTTTCAGAGTGATTCACGAAATCTTTCTCGACGTTTTTCGCCCGTACCACACCTTGCGCGACCTAGGCACGGTGTTGTTCCGGTGGGCCGGCCTTGTGATGTTGATGGTAGCTATGGTAGTTGCGGCTTCGACCTCCGGTGCCAATGACGATCCGTTCGCGAATGGCATCATGACCTTACAGCGCAGCGTGCGCGTCGTGCAGGTCGGCCTTGTACTATTCCTGCTCGTTTTCTCGCGCTACCTTGGCATCAACTGGAAGCAGAAGAGTTTCGGGATCGCGCTTGGCTTCGGTGGATTCGCTGGTGTGGAACTGGCGCTGATTGCCTGGAATTATTGGGGATCGAACGTCCATCATCAGACCCTTAGTGCACTGATCAACTTGTCTGCTTACGATCTTACCGTCATAGTTTGGATTGGGTACATGTTCGCGCATAGCCCCGAACGCGTCCCGGTCACCAACACCGCACAAACACGCCGCTGGGAGGAAAGCCTCAACGAGATCCAGTATCCGACCAAGCCCGATTCGCTCATCCCGATGTTCGAGGGCATGGTCGATCGCGCTCTTTCGCGCACTCCCGTTCATGTGACTGGCCACAGCGAAGTGCTCGCGAAAACCGAGGGCATACTCAGTCGGCAAGCCGCTGCCGCAGGGGGCTCCACGCACTATCAGACGCGCACTCTCACCGCGCAGAACTCAACCTCCAAAGGCTAGAGCCTAATAGACTTTACTCGGTTCTCTAGCGAACCAAGCGTCCCTTCCTGCGCAAAAAACCCCACGTTCTCAAAAATACGTCAAGTGTTTTATTGACAAATTTTGACAACCCCGCTTCGGACTACGCCATTGCACCCTGTCCGTTCATTTAAGTTATTGAATTAATTGCTCTTTTTTTGGAGGGGAACTTCCGAGGATGGGGCTCACGAGTGTCGCGAAGGCGCGCCTATATAGCGGCACACTTGTGCACAGTCTACAGACATGACTGTATAATTCGGCCCGCTTGGAGGCTCCACTCCAGTTTCCCCAAGGAGCTTCCGGGTAGGAGAGAACCCAAATGAAACGTTCTATCAGGGCCGTAGTCCTGATGCTCGCTTTTGCGAGCACATTTGTAGCTGCCGCCGCCCCCAGAGTTCCCGCTCCGGACGGTGGACCTCTACCGATGTGCCCGCCCCGTAAAGGACCAAATTGCAGCGTGAACTAGAAATTGGCAAGGTCACCAAAGTAACCTGCCGGTAACTGGCACGCTTGCTTCAGACCTTATATGAGCCGGTACGAGCTTCCCTCTACCGGCTCTTTTCATTTGGATGCAGCTACTTGGATGGTGCTGAGATTATTTAGAACGTTTCATCGAAGATTCGCATTAACCCACTACTACCGTCGCTAGTATTTCCTGCAAGCCAGCCAAATCGTGGACCGGAGGCTGGCACGCAAAGTTGGAACACACGACCGCGGTCGAGGCTGACTTCGCAATTCCAGGCAGGGTCGGAACCGTTGCAGCTAGCGCCGGGGGAAGCTTTGCGGGTACGGCCTCCCCGGCCTGCAGCCTTACCACTGCTTTGCCGAAACGGAATGGCCGCAGGGCCGTCCGTTCTAGTTCGGACGCCCCCTCGCCGCTACCTACAATCACGATTTGCGTGTGCGGCTCGGAGAAGTGTGCGGCGGCGATACCGTAGGTCGCGCCGAAAATCCCGTACTGCCCCGCCATACCCGCAAAGACTTCGAGAGTCTCTTCGGTTTTGGCGCGATACGCAGCCTCGTTCGTGTACCCGAACAAGCGCCACAACGCGATCGCCGCCATCGGGTTACCAGCAGGCGTTGGAGAATCCTGGAACGGCTTACGCCGCGTTCCAAGCACGCCTGGCAAAGTCTCACCTTCTGCCATCTCGCGATCGGAGAAGCCTCCTGCCACGGCGTCGAAGAACTTCGCGATCATTGCGTCCGCAATGCTCCGCGCAAATTGAAAATAGCTGAGATCCGCGGTCGCCTCATACGCGTCCAGGCACGCGATGACCGTGCCTGCGTAGTCATCCAGCAGCCCACGCACTTCTCGGCGCTTGGCATTCGGGTCGGAGTACGCGATGACGTGCAGCAAACCCGAATCCGCTTTCCACCCCTCCGACAAGATGCGATCCAGCGAGCGCAACCCAAACTTGCGAGCTTCGGTGAGCCCCAGCACGCGCGCCGCTTCCAAATACGCCGACACGCACAGGCTGTTCCAACTCACGTAAACCGTCTTATCGACATACGGCGTCGGCCGCTGCAAGCGCGCCGCATACATTTTCTTCTTCCCAGATTCGAGCAGTTCGCGAACTCGTTCCACGCTGATCTTCAGCCGCGTCGCGATCTCTTCGAGCGACGCCCGCACCCACAACACATTCTTTGCTGGGTTGTGATGCATCTCCCCAACTTCGTTGATGTCGTAGCGCAGGCTGGCCAAACTGGCTTCTTCCTCGCTTAAAACTGCCCGCGCCTCAGCCAGAGTCCACGTAAAGTAATCGCCGTCATCGTCCATCGAAATGTCGGCATCTTGCGACGCGTAGAAGCCGCCATGCTCGCGGTCGCTAAGCCACTCGTCCATCCAGCGAATGATGTCGCGCGCCACGGCGGCGAAGAACTCCGATCCCGTCACCTGCCACGCGTGCACGTAGTTCTTCAGCAGTTCGGAATTGTCATAGCTCATCTTCTCGAAGTGCGGCACCACCCAGCGCTCATCCACCGAGTAGCGATGGAACCCTCCCGCTAGTTGGTCATACATGCCGCCGTTCGCCATGCGCTCGAGTGTCGTCTCAAACACCTTCCGGATTTCTTCATCCCCGGTGCGCGCGTAGTACTCAATCAGTAAATCCAGAGCCGAGGGATGCGGAAACTTGGGCGCGTGGCTGAACCCGCCATTCTTCTCGTCAAACGCGGCCACCGCCGACTTCACGATTGCCCCAACCACCGCCGGCGAAAATCTCCCGCTCTTGCCGGTGAATGCTTCGGCATGAGATAACGCGTGCTCCACCATCTGTGCCTGCTCGGTGACTTCGCCGTGCTTCTCTCGGTAAGCACTCGAAATCGACAACAACACTCGCCGGAAACTCGGCCGCCCGTAGTGATCGTCGGGCGGAAAGTACGTCCCTCCGTAAAACGGCTTGCCTTCCGGCGTGAGAAAGGCCGTGAGCGGCCACCCGCCCTGCCCGCTGATCGCGCTTACCGCCGCCTGGTAGCGGCTGTCGATGTCCGGCCGCTCGTCGCGATCCACCTTCATCGCGACGAAATGCTCGTTCACAATCTTCGCGACCTCCGGATCGTCATACGACTCGCGGTCCATCACATGGCACCAGTGACACCACACCGCGCCGATATCGAGCAGCATGGGCTTGTTCTCGCGCTTAGCGACTGCAAACGCCTCGTCGCCCCACTCGTACCAGCGGATGGGCTGATGCATTGCCGAGCGTAAGTAGGCCGACGAAGCCTGCGCGAGCGAGTTCAGATTTTCCGAGGACATGCCCAGAGTTTAAACGTTTCGCGCGCTTGCCGTTCAGGCGGCACTTCCTCGCCGAGGAATGACTTGAGCCGTAGTTCGAGCGACCAGCTCCTCCTGGGAGCGAAGTGCAAGCGCCATGGTGGACGATGGTAATCTTCGATGCCGCAGAAAGTACTTGCGCTTCGCGCTCACTCAGCCGAAACTACTGCCACTCGTCGAGCCTGCTTTTTCTTACAGGTTGTGCTGTTCTGCTCAGATTCCGTCTGGCGCGTCCTCTAGGCTTGTGA
>Ga0210406_10005287_pt1 | contig 13566 bp, 12 predicted proteins | sample IncBWC30MmetaG_FD_155454 | JGI IMG/M metagenome (GOLD analysis project Ga0210406, IMG submission 155454) | Forest soil microbial communities from Barre Woods Harvard Forest LTER site, Petersham, Massachusetts, United States - Inc-BW-C-30-M | ecosystem: Environmental > Terrestrial > Soil >... | reverse complement strand
TCGGTGGACGACGTCACCGGAAATGGTCACCGGAACGGCACTGGTTTGGATCTTGACCAGATGGCCCGGGAAGAATCGCTGAAACTGGTAGAACGCGTCTTTTTGCTGCGCGTCGGAGAGTGTCCGCACGCCGTTGTGTTCGCAGGCGTCGACCTCGGGGATGGATGCAGCCGAATTTGCGCCGACACGGCGAAAACTCTAGCAAGGAATGTCTCAGGATCGGTGTGCCTAGTGGACGCGAACCTGCGGTCGCCCTCGCTGCACCGGTTCTTTGGCGTCACCAATCATCATGGTCTCACCGACGCCTTAAACCAGGCAGGCACGATTCGCGACTTCACGCTGCAGCTTCGTCCCGATAATCTCTGGCTGCTTTCATGCGGATCTTTCGCAACTGACTCACCGAGTCTCTTGAGTTCGGACCGTTTGAAGACACGGTTGGCGGAATTGCGCAAGGAATTTGATTATGTGCTCATTAATGTGCCGCCAGTGGTCCTAGACGGAACCGCGACCCAACTGGGGCCGTTCGTCGACGGTGTCATCTTAGTCGTCGAGGCGAATTTGACCCACCGCGAGGTCGCGCGCAAGGCCAAAGAGAGCCTGGAATTCGCAAATGTACGGCTGCTCGGCGCGGTTTTGAACAATCGGACTTTTCCGATTCCGGAAACTATTTACCGCAACATTTGACGTGCGGTGGTGGTCAGAAACAACGATTTCAGTCAGGCACTCTAGCGACAAGACCCAAAGGGGAAGTCGCGGGAATGTGACTCAGAGGGCGAAGCTGTGAGTAGCCTCCAACAACTTAACCGCACGCCTTCGGCGATGCTCCCCCTCGCTCCTTTATTCGAGCCGACCTACTGGTATGCCGTTCACACGCGTGCCCGCCACGAGAAGAAAGTGGCAAAGCAACTCCAAGAGAAGGGCGTTACTACCTTTCTGCCGCTCGTCACCCAGATACACCGCTGGAGCGACAGGCGTAAAGTTATTGAGCTGCCGCTTTTTCCTTGCTATGCGTTCGCCCGCCTAGCCCCCCAGATGCGTCTTCCAGCGCTACAAACCCCGGGTGTCCTCAGCATTGTTGGTTCTCACGGCGTGGGTGCTCCGATTCCAGACAAGGAAATCGAAGATATACAGACGCTGCTCGCCGAAAACGTCAGCAGTTCGCTGTACCCCTTCATCAAGGTGGGCCGGCGCGTGCGAATTCGGGGGGGATGCCTGGATGGAGTCGAGGGGATTCTGGTAGCCGAGAAATCGAACCGGAGACTCGTTGTCTCGGTCGAGTTGATTCAGCGGTCGGTCTCCGTTCAGATCGACGGCTACGAGGTGGAAGCCATCTGAGTCGGCGATCCCGAGAGCGCATGCGCATTGACGCTGGGCGAGCTCTCCCTAATTTTATCGCCATGTCTGAACTGCCCAGGTCCTCGATTCGACCGATCCTGTTCCGCTGAAAGTGTAACGAACCTTTACGGTTGTTCTTTCTATCTCGCTACGAGATCAGAATTCAGGGTATTCCTTGCGATGACAACTCTTGGCCGTCAACTCTTCGTCAAAGCTGCCATGCTGTTCGACTTGGCGGTAATGTCTCTCTCTTTTGGACTGGCCGCAGTACTCGTCGCACACCAAACTGCCATAGTCTCCTTTGCGGACTTTCTCGCCATGCGCGTTAAGGTCAGAAACTTTGCGCTATTCGCTGGTTTCCTCCTCGTTTGGAACATCATCTTCCGCCTTTTCGGCCTATATGATTCGAGGCGACTATCCGGACAAGAGGACGAGGTTCTCGACATCGCCAAGGCGACGACTTTTGGAGTCGGCTGTGTTTGCATCGCCGCGTTCCTCTTCAGATTGGCGATGGTCACTCCTTTGTTCGTACTGGCGTTGTGGTTTATTAGTAGTGTCACGTTCGTCTCAACCAGACTTGTTGCCAGGTATCTGCTGTCGCAAATCAGGGTCCGGGGTCGAAACCTGCGCGAGATGCTCATAGTCGGAACAAATCCCCGCGCCGTTCTGTTTGCACGAAAAATCCAAGCAAATCCTACACTTGGCTACCGCGTTCTTGGGTTTGTCGACCAGGAGTGGGAAGGGATGGAGGAGTTTCGTAAGGGAGGGTATCCACTGGCATCCGATTTCGAGAGATTTCCATTTCTCCTCAGGGAACGAGCGGTAGACGAGGTCGTTCTCGCGCTGCCGATGAAATCCTTTTACCTTCAAGCGTCGCGCATCGCTGCTCTTTGCGAGGAGCAGGGCGTTGTCGTCCGCGTGCTCTCCAATATTTTCAATCTGCGCCGGGCACAGTCGAAGGCGGGAAAGTTTGAAGGCGAGGCCGTGACAACGTTTTCTACCGGATCGCCGGAAGATTGGCAGCACCTCTTCAAGCGCACCTTCGATATCGTAGCCTCTCTGGTGGCGACCCTAATACTGGCACCACTGTTCCTACTGGTTGGTTTTCTCATCAAGCTCACTTCTCAGGGGCCAGTGTTCTTCATCCAGGAACGCGTCGGCCTCAACAAGAGAAGGTTTCACCTGTACAAGTTCCGGACCATGGTGGCAGATGCGGAAGAGCGACAGCCGGAAATCGAGCACCTGAATGAGGTGAGCGGCCCGGTGTTCAAGATGACGAACGATCCTCGCCTCACACGCGTCGGCAAGCTCCTGCGGAAGACCAGCATTGATGAGCTTCCGCAACTTTTCAACGTGCTGAACGGCGACATGAGCCTGGTAGGCCCCAGGCCCCTTCCCGTCAGGGATTACCAGGGATTCCGTCAGGACTGGCAGCGTCGCCGCTTTAGTGTCCGCCCAGGGATTACTTGCCTCTGGCAGATCAACGGCCGCAGCTCCATCGCTTTCGAAAAATGGATGGAGCTGGACATGAAATACATCGACCAGTGGTCGCTGTGGATGGATTTCAAAATCCTGGTCAAGACCATTCCCGTAGTTTTGAAAGGAACTGGGGCCGCGTGATCCTTGCCTGCGATTGCGCCGGGTCAAAGAACGGCATGCCGCTCTTGCGCGAAGTCCAAGGAAACAGGGTAGCGGCCCGACCCGTGTCAAAGATGAGCCCGCATTTGCCGAGCGGAGGAAACGGCCGGAGGTTTTGATTCCATCGAGGATAGAACCTATGCGCGAACAAATAGACTCTTACGTCAGGCCAACGGATATCACTGGCAAAGACGCGGCCTCAACTACGGGTTCCGCTGAGGGCCACAGCCTCTCGCATTTTCTCCGTCTACTCTTCCGGCTTCTTGACGAACATGAGATTCGCTACTGCGTGTTGCATTCCTGGCAGGGACTGCCCGACACGTTGCCGAGCGACTTGGACTTGGCTGTCCACACGCGAGATCGAGCGAGGTTGCCGTCCGTCTTCCAGGGCCTATTCGACGAAGGCTACCGACCCGTGCAGCATCGCCATCACGGGGGAGGCCACAGGTTCGACTTCGTTTGGTTTGAACAGGAGGGCATGAGGTCCGCAGGCATAGATGTCACCAATGAGTATCGGGAACACGGGATGATTCTGTGGCAAGGAGAGGAATTAATATGTAACCGCTGGCGATTCAATGGATTTTGGGTGGCCGATCCAGCGATCGAATTCGCATACACCCTGGTAAAGAAGGCCCTGAAAGGAACCTTGCCCCAGAATCAAACAGAGCGCCTAAAAGCGTTAGTGAATGAGTTAGGGGAACCTCAGGCGCAGAGAATAGCTGCTGAACTCTTTGGCGCGAGATGGGAAGAACGAGTGGTTGAGGCCTGTGCTAACGGGTCCCTGAGCGGCCTTCTCGGAGAACTTAGGAAAAGGCTGTGGTTGAGGAAACTGAGAAACGATCCTCTGAACCCTGTGCGCAAGTTCTTGGGTGACGTCCCACGCTTGATCGGCCGCGCGTTCAAGCCTACCGGGCTTTTCCTTGTCATCTTGGGTCCCGACGGGGTTGGTAAGAGTACGCTAGTCGGGCGACTCGCCGGATCGCTCAAGGAAGCGGGCTTCAACCGGTTCCGTATCTATCACTGGCGACCCATGGTGATTGCGCCGCAAAAAGAAACTGGTGTGCCAGCCACCGACCCTCATGACGAGCCTCCCAGAGGGACGTTGGGGTCCATGGTGGCCCTCTTTGGCGTCCTTTTGGATTACTGGCTCGGCTTCGCGTTCGTCCTCCGGCCATTTCTTGTCCGCTCGGGCTTGATTGTTTTCGATCGTTACTACCATGATCTGCTTATCGATCCCATCCGCTACCGCTACGGCGGACCGATGTGGCTGGCGAAGCTCCTCGGTCGATTTATTCCTCCGCCTGATCTGCTTTTTCTCGTTTTAGACGCTGGGGACGAGGTTATTCTCTCTCGCAAACGTGAAGTTCTGCCGGAAGAGTTGCGGCGGCAGCGGGAGTCCTATCACCAATTCACACTTGACGCCAAGAGGGCAACCCTGGTCAATACAGAGCGGGGGATTGAGCGAACTGCCGACGAGGCAACTCGGTTCATCGTGGAATTTCTGAGTCAGCGCTTCCAGCGCCGCAACGCACGTTGGCTTGCTGCAGCCCGGTGAACTGTCCGGCCAGCCGATACACTTCGGCACCGACAAATCTCTCGTGATTGATCTCCTCCAGACGGCAATTGATCAATTGGCCGGAAACGGCAACCATCGTGCCGTGTCCTCTCAGAACGAATCGCCGCCCGGCGATCTTCCGGCAAGCGTTGTGGTTTCGCTTAACCCATCCCGGAGCCTTAAGGCCGATCTTACTCGCCAAGGGTACGCAACCACTCGTTGGTTTTTTGTCTTGCCCTCCCTTACTTCCCCGCGGTGGCTGTTTCCCTTGGGAAACGGGCGTTGCTCACTCGCGGGGCTCGAGATTTACAAGCCCTATGCAAGAACCGCACGGATCTTGAAGGGCCTGCTCACCACCATGGTGGCGGCACACTACCCAGGCTTCGCGACGCATCGAGTGCTCGTGGCCTCCAGGGGCCCCTTGCCTCTGGAGGCTTTGGTGCGAGAAGTCACCGGCGAGTCCCAGGCGGTCTTTGCCTTGTCGCTGGGCACCGAGATGCGCTTTCGAAAGATAACCGTACAGGTGATGCGCCCTGATGGCGAGATCCTGGGGTACGTCAAGCTTCCGCTTACGGATGCGGCGGTCGAGCGTGTACGCCATGAAGCAGAAACCTTGAATCATCTGTGGAGCTTTCCCGCCTTACGTGCCCACATCCCGCGAGTGCTTTACTCGGGGGAATGGAGGAACGGGTACATCCTCTTCCAATCGGGAGGCCCCACACGCCCTGGGCCCGTCCAGTTTAACCGCCAGTGCGAGGAATTTTTGCAGCTTCTCTGGGGGATCCAAACCACCGAAAAGCCTGGACACGTTCTGTGGGAGGAAGTCGCCGCGCGCTGGCGCAAGGCCGAGCCCGGCCTCTCGTCTGGGTGGCGAGCTTTGGGCCAGGCCGCCCTTGCAAAGGCCAAGCGAGAACTTGATGGCGTAATGGTCCCCTACGGTGTCGCTCATGGCGATTTCGCTCCGTGGAACACGCGCGTGGGAGAGGGGCGGTTGTACGTCTTTGACTGGGAGTTCGCATCCTGGGAGGCACCGACCTTATGGGACATCTTCCACTTCAAAACTCAAGTGGGTGCTTTGCTGAAGAAAAAGAACGATATGCATATTTCTCGGGACCGGCGCTCGGGTGAAAGAGCTTCCTTCCTGCTTTATCTCTTGAATTCGGCGTGCCAGCTCTTTGGCGAGGAGAGCCCCTCCCTGGGCGTAGAGCTGGAGTTCCGCCGGCAACTGCTCGCGAAGCAATTAGAGGAGTACTAAGATCGTGGCTTCATTGGGCGAGAGAGGCGAGTCTGGCGTGACCGAAGGGTGCGTGTGAGCATTCCACGATTCATTGGCCGCGTGCGAGCGATGCTGAAGAGGCCCGACATGCGGGGGCGTCCTGTGAAAGGGTTTTTTCGCCGTGTTGTCTGGCGACTGCGATGGGCAATGTATCCAAACAAGCCCTGGATGCTACGTGTGCACGATGGTATGCCTTTCCTGGTCGCGAGAGGTGGACCCGAAGCCCTTATCTACTACCAGGGAGCATCGGAGCCGGAGACCGCGGACTTCATAAAGCGGGTGCTGAAACCCGGGACGGTCTTCGTCGATGCTGGTGCCCACCTTGGGGAATACACCGTACTTGCGGGTGCAATCCTACGTTCTTCAGGGCGCGTACATGCATTTGAGCCTCGACCAGATATTTTCGAACTGCTTTTGCAGAACGTGCAATTGAACCATTGCCAGAACGTTGCGGCTCGCCGAACGGCCCTCTGGCATGAAAGGGGAGTCTTGGAATTTGAGCTTACCCCTGAGCCCGCGACAAGCGCATTACGGATCGGTCGTCCGGCAAGGGAAGGTTCGAGCCTGATCAAGGTCCAGACGGAGACGCTGGACGGATATTTTGGTGACCCTGACATGGCGAAACCCGGCCTCATTAAGATGGACGTGGAGGGTGCCGAGCTGCACGTCCTTCGCGGAGGGCGATCGCTTTTGGCACAAGGTGCTGAGCGAGCTCCGGTTCTCATCGTGGAATGTGAGCCACCGAATCTGGCGAGGTTCGGGCGTTCTTTCGCGGATGTTTATGGGTTCCTCCGGGAATTGGGGTATGGCATCTATGCCTGGCGGCAACGAACCCTTGTACCTGCGGATGCTTCCACTATTATGCCAGGGGAAAATTTCATTGCCGCGAAGATTCCTCCTCTCATCTCTGCTTCTCCCGACTGATGCGGATAACAAGATTGTGCCTTCTTTAGCCTTGACAAAGGAATCGTCCCCGGCGTTCCCTCGAGCCCGTCATTTTTGGTCGCGCGGACTGCCGTGGGTTGGTAAAGGATCTCTGGCCTTCCTCGACCAGGGACTCATCGCGGGGTCCAATTTCCTGATCGGCCTTCTGCTGGCCCGTTGGCTGGTCCCTGAACAGTACGGAGCTTACGCGTTAGCGTTTTCGATTTTTCTCTTCGCTGCCGGTTTCCACAACGCCCTGCTACTAGAACCTATGAGTGTTTTTGGGCCAACATCTTACGGCAAGTGCCTTCCTGCATATCTTGGAAAGCTGCTCAGACTGCATTTTGTTCTGGCTTTTTTTCTGACTGGTCTCGTAGCCGCAGGCATCGCCGTCCTTCACTATTTCACCGCAGAGCGAGCTCTCACATCGGCATTATGGGGCGTCTGTCTTGCCACTCCTTTGATCCTGTTCTTCTGGTTGTGTCGGCGGGCAGCGTACATCAAATTAGCTCCCGGCTTGGCTGCGCGGGGCGCCTTGGCCTATTGCCTGGTGGTGGTCTGCCTCTTGTTGCTCATCCAGAGCGTGGGTTGGCTATCGGGCTTCACGGCTTTTCTCATTCAGGCGCTTGCCGCTACTGCGGCCGCAATCCTGTTGCTTGCTTCCCTTAGGTCACGGCTCGATTCCCAATCCGGCCCTTCCAGTTCGGCGGTCGTACGCCAACATTGGCGATACGGCCGCTGGGCGGTAGCGACGGCCTTTGTCTATTGGCTCTCCGGCAATGCGTACTACGTCCTCGTTGCAGCGTTCCTCCCCATGCAAGACGTGGCTGCTTTGCGGGCTCTGCAAAACTTCACTTTGCCCTTTGGTCAATTCCTCACCGCGACCAGCCTCCTGGTGCTTCCCTGGGCCTCGGCGCGATTTGCAGAGGAGGGTCCCCTCGGATTTGAGCGCCGAATCCGACAAATCACGGTTTTGTTTGTGGCGGGGGCGTCTGCGTATTACATCGTTCTTTGGTTGTTCGGCGGCAGGATCATGGCAATCCTCTATGCCGGACGATACACCGACTTCGCGTATCTGCTCCCGCTCGCGGCCGCGCCTGTCGTAGTACTCGCAGCTTCGCAGGGGAGCACCATCGCGGTGCAGGCCATGCAAGCTCCGGCTGAGGTCTTCTTGGCTTACAGCGTCTCAGGAACTCTTACGATCTTGGCAGGTGTGGCTCTCGCTCGCTATTGGGGGCTAGCGGGGGCATTAATCGGCATCCTGGCCTCATACCTCAGCTTTTGCATTGTGATCACGTGGCGTTGTCGGAGGAGACTGGGGAAGGTGCTATCAATTGAGATTTCAGAAAACGGCCAAGAACTCGCGCGCTAGCATCCGAGTTGCGTGGATAATGCCAACCCTGGAGAGGGGCTACTACTGGCAACCATTGCATAGGGAATTCACTCGGCTATTCCCGAACACCGTCATCTTTACTGGGAACTGGCCCGGGTACTTGCGCGGGTACGAGGAGTCGTTCACGGTGCAACAACTGGAGGGCTTCAAGTTTGTTGTTCTCAGGCGCACTGAGGCCGGAGCCGATATCGGATTCACACGAGCGCCAGCCTCGATACTCCCCGCGCTGAGAAGATTTCGTCCCTCGGTGATCTTTACAAGTTCGTTCACGATTTGGACGTTGTATGCCCTGGCCTACAAATTTCACAGGGATTGTCGCGTAGTCGCGATATGGGACGGGACCTCGCCGGGTGTGGCCTACCTTGACTCTCTCTGGCACCTGTGGCTCCGCCGGTTTCTGGCCCGCTTCCTTGATGCCGTCATCACCAATTCCCAGGCGGGAGAACGATACTTGCAGGACATTCTGCGCATTCCCGAATCCAAGATAGTCCGCCATCCCTATCAAGTCCCTGAGCCTGACGCGCTTTGTTCGGGCAAAGACGGTGAGAACCCTTTCAAACTAAAATCCCGCCCCGTCTTTCTCTTCGTTGGAAGTCTGATCACTCGCAAGGGCTGGCGGTACCTTCTTGAGGCGGCCGCGCAATTGGTGCAGCGAGGCATGGACTCCTTTTCTGTTATTTTGGCCGGAGACGGGGAACAAAGGCAGGATTTGCTCAGGATGATTGCGGCTCTCGGGCTGGAGAGCATCGTCCATGTATTGGGGCAGGTGCGCTATGAGGACCTGGGTGCCCTTTTCCTAGCCAGCGATGTGTTCGTTCTCCCTACCTTGGAAGATGTCTGGGCAGTGGTCGTCCTGGAGGCCATGGCGTTCGGGAAGCCCGTCCTCTGCTCTCAATACGCTGGCGCAAAGGAAATGGTCGAACACGGGGCGAACGGCTATGTTTTCGACCCTCGCAGCCCGCGAGAGTTGGCTGAGTACATGGCGCGATTTATCCAGCGGCCGGAGTTGATCGCGGAGTTCGGTCAGAAATCCAAGGAGATTATGGCCCCGTACACGCCCGCGTGCGCGGCGAAAGTCCTGGAGAGCCTCGTCCTGAGGCTCCTAGGTTCCAACGCGCGCGAACTCGCCCTTGAGGAGCTGCCGCAGAGAGAATCGCTAAGCGGGCCATCCTCCGCGCAGGTATTGGAAAGATCCGCTCGGGCGAAACCCTAGATGATGCAAATTCAGAGAGGGCCAATAGGCTTGCGAGTGCTCATCTCAGCGTACGCGTGCGAGCCCGGTAAGGGTTCGGAAGCCGGAGTTGGCTGGAACTGGGTGTGTCAAGCTGCCCGGTTTCACGACGTTTGGGCAATTACGCGTGAGAAGAACCGCGCGGCAATTGAATCGTCGCTGGCCGCGGAGCCCCTGCCCAGCGTGCACTGGGTGTATTACGACCCTCCGGACTGGGCACGTCTCGGGAGGAAAACACCACGCGGCTACGACTACTACTTTCTGTGGCAGTTGGGAGCGTATCTAGTGGCGAAGAAGTTGCACCGGGAGGTGGGCTTTGACCTGGTACATCATGCGACGCTTGTAAACTACTGGGCCCCCTGCTTTCTGTCGCTGCTCCCGTTGGCTTTCGTCTGGGGTCCGGTGGGAGGTGGGGAGTCAGCGCCGCGCTCCTTCTGGCGCTCGTTTAGCTTTCGCGGAAAAGCATACGAACTTCTTCGTGACCTCGCTCGCTCTTTAGCTCAGCTTCACCCATTCGTGAGGCTCACGGCGCGGCGCGCCACCGTGGGGTTGGCCACAACCCCTCAAACAGAGAAGCGGCTCCGCGCACTGGGATGCCGGAACGTTTTAGTCCATCCCGCGGTCGGGTTGGCGTCGGAGGAAATCCGTACGCTGAGCGCGTTCCCGTTGCGGCAAAGCGATCCCTTCCGGCTCTTCAGTATTGGAAACCTCTTGCACCTCAAAGGTTTTGACCTGGGGTTGAGGGCCTTTGCGCGCTTCCAGGCTCGGTTCCCGGCGACGGAGTACTGGATCATCGGCGACGGTCCGGAGCGAAAGCGGCTGGAAAAACTAGCTCATAACCTGGGGCTCGCGGGCAAGGTGAGATTCTGGGGGAACATTCCAAGGCCTGAAGTCTTGGAAAAGCTTGCCGACTGCGATGTTCTGGTGCATCCGAGCCTGCATGACTCCGGAGGATGGGTGTGCCTAGAGGCGATGGCAGCGGGCCGTCCAGTCATCTGCATGGACCTCGGAGGGCCCGCGCTCGAAGTGACCGAAGAGACGGGCATCAAGGTCCCCGCAATCTCTCCATCCCAGGCAATTGCGGACCTATCGGTGGCGATGGAGGAACTCGCCCGCGATCCGGCGCGTCGTACCCGCTTGGGCCAAGCCGGGCGCGCGCGGGTATCTCGCCTCTATAACTGGGAAGAGAAAGGCAAGTATTTGGCCGACCTATACGACCAAACAGTTTCGGAAAAGCTTCAGGGAGACCTCCGACCGCTTCGGGCCTAAGGGGAGCTAATACCTTTGCGAATTCTGATTTCAGCCTATGCGTGTGAACCCGATAAGGGTTCGGAGCCTGGGGTGGGCTGGAACTGGGTTCGCCAGATCGCACGGTTCCATGAAGTCTGGGTAATTACTCGGGCGAACAACCGAGACCCGATCGAAAAAGCACTGGCAACGAAGCCTTTGCCCAACGTCCATTGGATTTACTTCGACCTACCAAGTTGGGCGCGTTTTTGGAAGAAAGGTCAGCGCGGCGTGCATGCCTATTACTACCTCTGGCAGCTGGGTGCCTACTTCGTTGCTAGGAAGCTGCATCGCGAGGTCGGGTTCGATCTTGGCCATCATGTGACGTTTGTGAACGACTGGCTTCCGACTTTTCTATGCCTGCTCCCTTTTCCCTTTGTCTGGGGACCCGTGGGAGGAAGTATGCATCGAGCCCCACTGCGTTTTTGGAAAGAGTTCGGGTGGCGTGGCGTTTTGTACGAAATGATTAGAACGGTTGCGATTTTTTGGGGACGACATTTGGATCCGCTTGTTTGGCTGACCCGGAGAAAAACTCGCGCGATCATTACCATGTCGAACGGGGCGATGGCGGGCCTACCTCCTTCGGTGCAGAAAAAGGCCTTTCCCCTAGGGAATGTAGGGTTCTCTCCGGTTGAGTTGCCTCAAACTCTTGGGGAATGCAGTACGGGGACAGGCCCCTTAAGTGGGTCTCGAACTTCTGTGGTTTTCACGACGGGGCGTCTCGTTCATTGGAAAGGCTATTCCCTGCTTCTCAGGGCCGCCGCAATGTGTCTGCGTCAGGGTGGGAAACTTGTGGTTTGGATCGGGGGCAGCGGGCCGGCGGAACGGCCACTCCGGAGCTTGGTGAGGAGCCTCGGCATCGGTGAGGATGTGAAATTCTTGGGTCACCTGGACGACCGAAATTCGGTGTTCTCACATCTACTGGCCTGTGACATGTTCGTCATGCCGACCCTTCATGACGGCCCTCCTGTTGTTTTTCTGGAGGCGATGGCGGTTGGGAAACCAGTGATTTGCCTTGACCTGGCCGGTGCTTCTGAGGTTGTCACGTCCGAGACAGGAATCAAGGTTCCCGCCATTTCCCCCGAGCAGACCGTGCGGGACTTGGCGAGGGCAATGTTGCGACTGGCGGAAGACCCTGAGCTTAGAGTTCGAATGGGCCAAGCATCGCGCCAGCGAGTGAACGAGCATTTCGACTGGGACGAGAAAGGGATCGTCATGGCGAGGCTTTATGAGAGCCTTTCAACTGTTGAAGAGGGAACGACGGCCGAACGTAAGCTCACTGCTTGAGCAACGAGCGCTGGTGATTCCGCGAGAATATGGAATTTACGGCTGCGAACTCGGCTTCCACATCGCGCGCGGCAAATTTCTGGATTTTGCGGAGTCGTTAGGGGTTAACGAGCCTCGCTAGTTGACTCGTCCTCGCGTGGGCAAGTTCAGCCCCACGGTTGTCCGACAGGTAGGTTCCCAGCAATGAAAACACTCACAATCGCAACCCCGGCATACCTCCACAACGGTCTGCTAGTCGCCACTCTCGCCGCGCTGTCCTTTTTGCTTCTAGCGGCACGTCCTCCGTGGTTGTTTTCCGGGGTTACCTTCACGGTCATCGGATGTGGCGGGGTTCTATTCGCGCTTCTGTTCGTAGTCTCAGCTTCGCAAAGGAGCCAGGGACTCGATCTGGCGAAGAGTTATCTGCGGCTTGCCCTGGTGGTATGGTGGGCACTGCTTATTTCGGAGGAGGTCTTCTACCGCCACACGCCCGAAGCGGAGTCGTTCGCAGGCCACTTTTCCGAGGCCGCTTACGGGGAGGCGGCTTACTGGGCTGTCGCGTTCCTGGCCCTACTCCTCATGATCAGACCCCAGTACCTGCGCCAGGCATTTTCAGGTAGCAATAAGTGGCTCGCGCTTTTTGCCCTCCTGTGCCTTATCTCCGCCCCTTTCTCACCGACACCGCTGTATTCGCTGGCTTGGGCATTCAAGCTTTTCCTCGCAGTACTTCTCCTCGTGCTCTGTTCCGCAACCATCAATGACCTGGACGATATCGAGAGTTTCTTCTGGTCAGCCTTCTGGGGCTTCGTCATCCTCTCCGTCGTACCTGCGGTTCGTGCATTCGTCAACCCTTCTGGAGTTTTCGACAAGGGGCGATTGTGGGGGTCCCCGAACGACCTATCCTTATGTGCAGGTACACTTGTTGTGTTGGCTCTCCTCTTGAATTCCCTGCGCAAGCGGACCTGGCTGGTCGGGTTTGTGATTGTTGGCACAACCGTGATGATAATGTCAGGCGGGAAAGCGGGTATTATTGCCGGGATAGCGTCAGTCACATTGTTCTATGTCCTGCAAAAGCGTCTTGCCGCAGTCTTCGGCTGGCTCTTGGCAGTGTTGGTACTAGGCGGCATCATCCTTTTGGCGACGCCGCTTGCCACCCACTTCATTTCGTACCAAGAACGAGATCAGCTCTCAACTTTCACCGGGCGAACAGAGCTGTGGAAGGCAGCGTGGCCGGATATCCTCCAGCGCCCTATCGTGGGCCACGGCTACCTGGCATCAAGATTTCTATCCGAGCATGTGGAAGGGGCTTTCGGAGAAGCCGGACACATGCACAATGGGTTCTTAGAGGCCCTCTACAACAATGGCCTGATCGGTCTAATCATTCTCGTGGCAATCCATCTTGTGATTGTGAAGAATCTCTGGCGGGCTCGTAAGGGCCCACCTGACAGAAATGCCCAGCTACTGGTCGTTGGCTCCTCGGCAATATACGTTAACCTGCTCATAAATGGGCTCTTCAATGCCACTTATGGCGGCCGCGCGAGCGCGCCGTTTATGCTGCTGCTAGGTCTACTCGTTGTAAGCGAAAAACTCCGGGGAATGACTGGCCAATCGGATGGCTTGACAAGATAACAACTGGATTGCTCTAACCCCTGAGGAAAATC
>Ga0210406_10005286_pt1 | contig 13571 bp, 8 predicted proteins | sample IncBWC30MmetaG_FD_155454 | JGI IMG/M metagenome (GOLD analysis project Ga0210406, IMG submission 155454) | Forest soil microbial communities from Barre Woods Harvard Forest LTER site, Petersham, Massachusetts, United States - Inc-BW-C-30-M | ecosystem: Environmental > Terrestrial > Soil >... | reverse complement strand
CGAACTGTTGATATAACGGCAGACCAGACAACTCTGGCGCCAACCATCCTTGACCTTGCCGGTGTCTCAATCCCGAACTCAATGCGCGGACCCTCGCTCCGACCGTGGCTCGAGGCAAATGATCCGCGCATGGAAGGCATAGCGTTCTGTCAGTATTTCGAAAGAAATCGCGTGTACAGGCCGCTGCGTGAGGGCACAGTCGGCGTAATCGAGGGTGACTACCAGTACGTTCACCACCTCAACAAGAACAAGTTTGAACTGCGGCCGCTGAATGCGGCGCAGAATTGGAACCTGGACCGGAGTGCTGAATACCCCCAAAAGGCGGAGGCTTTGCGGCAGAGAATCCGTGATCGCTTCCCGGGAATGATTGCCTAGGGCCTATCAGCCTGCATCCATGCACTGCGTCCGGCTCGTGTGATCTCTCACGCGAATGCGCCGGCGGATTGCACTTTAGCTTGCCTTCAGGCGATCGGAAATCACGTTCTTATCAGTTTGCAGATTGGCCGCGCAAATCCCTCGGCCGCCAGATCCAGCCGCCCGCAGCTCGCAAGGCGGACCGCTTCCACTCGCCCCTAAGGAATATTCCTGAGGCCCCTACGGAGGGTGCCTGATGTCCGCCGCGATGTGACAAGCCTAGAGTGGGGACACGGTACGGATATGAACGGTCGCGGGTCGCTCGTTCGACTCTGTACCGGCATAAGCGCGATTAAAGGAGACAACAGAATGAATTCGGATCAGTTCCAGGGCAAATGGAAGCAGTTGAAAGGCAAAGTGAAGGAGAAGTGGGGAAAACTGACAGACGATGACCTCGAAATGATAGACGGTCGTGAAGACCAGCTCGTCGGCAAGATCCAGGAGCGTTATGGGATCTCCAAAGAGGAGGCTGCCAAGCAGCTCGGCGATTGGAACATGACCGTCAATCGCGATGTTGATACCACTTCTCAACGCCGGGCAAGTTAAGCACGACTTTCACCGCGCCGCCCACTTGCCAGTGGGCGGCGTTTCGCATTGTGGATTTGCCAGATGCAAGGCGTAAGGCGACTAATTCGGAAGCGATACCGCCGGGACACGAACAAGATTGGAGCGCGGATTCGCCCATTTTGTTTGTGCGGCTTGCTGATTATGTTCCTTCTCTTTACGTCGACTCGGGACGCCTCCGCTTACTCAGTTCTCACTCATGAGCAGATTGTCGATCTCCTTTGGACCGATCAGTTGGTGCCGCTTATCCTTCAACGTTATCCCGGCCTGTCGGAGGAACAGCTTCGAGAGGCGCACGCCTACGCCTATGGCGGCGCCGTGATACAGGACCTTGGGTACTATCCCTTCGGCAGCGTTGAATTCAGCGACCTGGTCCACTATGTTCGCACTGGAGACTTCGTGCATGAGCTTCTGGCCGAAAGCTCTGACGCGAACGAGTACGCGTTCGCGCTCGGTGCCATGTCACACTATGTAGCCGATGTCGCCGGGCACCCGGCGGTAAATCACTCGGTCTCGATCGAATACCCGAAGCTGAGGGCAAGATTCGGCAGTTCAGTCCTGTATGCGCAGGACAAAACGGCGCACCTGAAGACGGAGTTTGGCTTCGACGTGGTTCAGGTCGCAAAGAATCGATATGCCCCTCAGCAGTACCACGATTTCATTGGCTTCAAGGTATCGGAGCCGTTGCTGGAACGGGTGTTCCCGGTTGTGTACGGGCTGCAGCTAAAGGACGTGATGCCGCGCGAAGGTCTCGCCGTCGGTTCCTATAGGTACTGTGTCAGCCGTCTGATTCCGAAGATGACCCAAGTGGCGCTGCAAACTCGCAAACGAGAGATGGTGAACGAGCAGCCCGATTTCGCGAGGAAGAAGTTCCTCTATCGCCTTGCGCGCGCCGACTACGAAACGGAATGGGGGAAAGACTATCGTCGGCCCGGGCCAGGAACACAGATGCTGTCCGTATTGTTACGGGTGGCGCCGAAGATCGGCCCATTCAAGGGGTTAGCATTCAAGAACCCTACTCCACAAACAGAAGACCTTTACATCAAGAGCATTAATGTCACCGTCGATCAATACCACGCAGATCTGAAGAACGCAGGAACAAATACCCTTAGGTTGGCCAACTATGACCTGGACAGCGGTAATCCAACACGCGCAGGGGAGTACTCACTCGCCGACGAAACGTATGCCAGGCTGCTGTCCCAATTGGCGGCGGGCAACTTCGAACAGACCTCCACTGAGCTGCGAGACAACATCTTGCAGTTCTACTCCGATCCGTCTGCGGCCATCGCGACAAAAGCAGATGCAAGTCGCTGGCAGGGTGTAATGGCATCGCTGGATCGAGTAAAGTCGGAAGTTCCAGTCCGCAGTGTGGCGACGAAGCCCATGCCGTAAAGGCGCTTGCCGCGACGAGACTACTCTCGAGAGAGGGCCGGAAGAGTCCAAAAACGTTCGCGGACCCATGAGTCTTACTGCTGAATCGTTTGGATTGCCTTTGGACGGACCTGCTCGTTTTCAATTTGCGACGCATCCCATCCCCCGCCAAGTGCTTTCACGAGGAACACGGACGTCACCATCTGCTGGCCGATAAGCTGCGTAGCCAGTCGCTGGTTGGTCAGCAACGCTGATTGCGCTGTGATGACATCGAGATAGCTGGTCACGCCACCGACATAGCGATTGTTGGCGAGCTCCAGCGCGCGGCGCGCATCCGCAACCGCCGAGTTTTGTGTACTGACTGCCTGCGACAGCGTGTCCAATCCCGAGAGCCCGTCTTCCACCTGTTGAAATGCAGTTAACACCGACTCGCGGTAGTTTGCCTCTGCCTCATCGTAGGCCGACTTGGTCGCTGCCAGATTGGCCCGGTTGCGCCCGCCCTGGAAGATCGGCTGCAGCAGGTCGCCGCCCACAGCCCAAATCGCGCTCGGGGCCGTAAATAAGGTAGCGATGTCCGTACTCTGAACTCCACCACTTCCGAACAGGGTCAGCTGGGGATAAAATGCGGCGGTGGCAATTCCCACCTGCGCGTTCGCGAAAGCCATCTCCCGTTCGGCCGTCGCAACATCCGGACGCCGCTCCAGCAAATCAGACGGCACCCCGAGCGGAACCGGCGGTGGACTTGCATTTAGCGGGGCCACGGGAACAGTGAACGTCGAAGCTGCGTTCCCCGTGAGCACCGCGATGGCGTGCTCGAACTGTGCCCTCTGTTGCTGTACCAAGTAAAGCTGCGTCTGCGTGGAGTCAAGCAGCGTCTGCTGTTGTGCCAGGTCGAGCCCCGAGGCAACCCCGCCCGTGTGGCGGTCCTCCACTAGTCGCAACCCTTTCTGCTGGATCGTCACTCCATCCTGCACCACTTGTATCTCGGTATCAAGCTCGCGCAGGCTGAAATAGTCAGCGGCAAGCTCTGCCGTAAGTACAAGGTTCACGTTGTAATAATCCGCCGCGGTCGATTGCAACGATGCGTTGGAGGCTTCCAGGGTTCGTCGCACCTTCCCGAACAGGTCAGGCTCATAGTTCAGTAGAAATGGAATCTCAAATGTGTTCTGGGTCAGGGGCCTGCCGACGGTTACCACCACCGGCCGGTTTCCTGAGTACCTGGTGCGAGAAGCATTGGGATCGGTATTCACGGTGGGAAAGTAGCCCGCCGAAGCGACCCGCGCCAGGGCGCGGGCCTGGCCGAGGCGGTCAGTGGCCGCGGCCAGAGATTGGTTGGCTTTGAGTAATTGCTGCTCGTAGCTGTTCAACAGCGCGTCGTTATAAATCTCCCACCACGCACCTTTCGGAATCGCGTCCTTGGGCGCAGCGACCCTCCATGGACTCTCGGTTTTATAGGCAGGCGGAGCAGGCACCGGGGGGCGATGATAGTTCGGCCCCACCGTGCATCCCACCAACAGTCCGCTGGCTGCAACGCCCAGCGCCAGCATCATGGGTTTCACGACTGCTGGCCTCCATGCTCCTGGGTAGCTACGCGAACCTTCTGCCCCTCCTCCAGTGAGTCGGCAGGATTGACGATGATGCTATCGCCGGCCTCAACACCACCCAGGATTTCCAGGGTCGTACCATAATCCTTGCCAATGATGATTGGCCGCAGATGTACTTTGCCATCGGAATCGACGACGGCGACACGCGGTCCCTCCTGGCGAAACAGCATCGCATTGACCGGAATGGTGAGTTTCTGAGCATCCACGCCGGCCCGGAAGTGCACCTCACCGAATGAGCCGGGCAGAAGGCGCCCATCGCGATTCGGCACATCGACTTCCGTCAGCAGCGTGCGCGTCACGGGATCGATCGATTGTGCGGTCCGCGCTACCGTGCCCTTGAATTTCTCGCCAGGCAACTCCTGCAGGCTGACCCAGGCTTCCATTCCGGGCTTAATGGCGGGCGCATAGTTTTGGGGCACACTCACATACACTCGCAGCGGATCCACTTTCGCAATATCGAACAACTCTTTACCGGTGCCTCCAGCGTTGATAAGGGCGCCGGGATCCACGTTGCGTTTGGTCAACACACCTGAGAATGGCGCATACACGTGCTTGAACGATTCCAATTGCTCAAGCCGTCGCACGGTTGCATCGGCAGCTTCCAGATTTGCTTTTGCCTGCTGATACCCGCTGGACTGCTGGTCGGCTTCCTGCTGCGAGACCGAGTCCGTCTTGCGCAGGCCCACATAGCGGTCGGCATTGATCTTGGCCAGGTCCATCTGCGCCACGATCTGCTGGCGGTTGGCGCGCACCTGCATCAACTCCTGGTCGACCTCGGGCGTGTCGATGTCGGCCAGCAACTCGCCCTGGGTGACGCGGCTGCCAATATCCTTGTACCAGCGAAGCAGATATCCGTTGGTGCGAGCGAAAATCGGCGACTCCTCATACGCCTGCAATGTGCCGGGCAACACCAGCTCCTCATCCGGCTTCTCAGCCGTGGGATGGACTACCGCCACGGTAGGAACCGATTCCCTTTCCGTCTCGTCCGCCAGCACATGGCTCTCACGCATTCGCGAAAACATGGTGACCAATCCCCCTGCCACCAAAAGCAGCAGAACGAGGGCGATCAACAGCAGCGCCTTGCGAGGAGGAGCAGGCGGAAGTTTAGGCGGAGGCGTGATCTCCGGCGCATGATGCGAGTCGTTCAATACTTCGGTCGGATCTGTATACGAATCCATGTGGGTCGGCATTTCCCAGTCCCTGAAATGGCTGCCTCAGGCAGCCCGTTTTGCTTCTCTGTGCCCGTGAATCATGGCGAAGATCGCTGGCACAAAAAATAAGGTAGCGACCGTCGCAAAGAGCAGGCCGCCGATCACGGCACGTCCCAGGGGCGCATTCTGCTCACCCCCTTCGCCCATACCCAGTGCCATTGGCAGCATGCCGATGATCATGGCCAGCGCCGTCATCAGGACCGGACGAATACGGGTGTAACCGGCTTCCAGGGCGGCTTGCGCAGCGGGAATCCCCGCCTGCATCCGGTCGCGCGCAAACGAAATCATCAAAATGGAGTTGGCAGTGGCTACTCCCATGCACATGACCGCTCCCGTCAGCGATGGCACGCTCAGGCGGGTTTGTGTCAGCAAAAGCATCCAGCAGATACCGGCCAGCGCTCCGGGCAACGCTGTAATGATGATGAATGGGTCGAGCCACGACTGAAAGTTCACCACGATGAGGAAATAGACCAGGACAATCGCCATCACAAGTCCGATCCCCAGCCCGAGGAAAGATGACTTCATGGTTTCGACCTGTCCCCGAACCACAATGCGCGTGCCACGTGGAAGGTTCTTCTCGAAAGGCTTCAACACCTCGAGCGTGTCCCTGGCCACGGCCCCGAGATCGCGTCCCTGAGTGCTGACGTAAACGTCAACCACGGGTTGCACGTTGTAGTGCGAGATCACTGCCGGTCGCGCCGTGGGAGTCACTTGCGCAAGGTTGCTCAGCATTTGCGGTTGCGCGGAGCCAGGCGCGGAGCCAGGATCGTTGACCGGCATCTCCATCACGTCTTGCAGCGACGTCACGCGGTATTGTGGCGACTGCACCGCAACCGAATAAGTCACCCCGTTCTTGGGATTCAGCCAGAAGTTCGGTGTCGTTTGGAAGCTGCCGCTGAGCGACACCAGCACACTCTGTGCTACGTCGCGTGCTGTCATTCCGACCTGCGTTACCTTGGTACGGTCGATTTGAAGATGCAAGGTGGGCAGCGTAAACATCTGTTGTACGTGGACATCGGCGGTACCCGGAACCTGCCTGACCCGGTTCGCTATCTGTTGCGCGATGATGTAGTTGCCTTGCAGGTCGGCGCCGACCACTTGAATATCGATGGGTGCGGGCAACCCGAAATTCAGGATCTGCGTAACGATGTCGGCCGGCTGGAAGAAGAACTCCACGCCGGGAAAGTGACGAGGCAATTCCTCCCGGAGCGTGCGGATATACTTCGCAGTCGGATGATGGTGCTCCGGATTCAGTCCCACGAGGAGCTCCGCGTCGCTGGTGCCGATCACACCTGAATTGCTATAGGACAGGTTCAGTCCCGAGTTCGGCAGACCTATGTTGTCGAGAATCGTTAACAGCTCATCTCTGGGAATCTGCTGATGCAGGTACTTCTCAATCTCGTCGCACAGCCTGGCGGTCTCTTCCACCCGCAGGCCGGGCCTGGCCCTGACGTGTAGCCGCATCAGGCCGGCGTCCACCGAAGGGAAAAAGTCCTCGCCGAGAAAGAACACCAGTCCGACCGACAGCAGGCAAAACCCAAGGAAACACGCCGCAAACACCTTGCTGTGTCCAAGGGTCGTTTCGAGAAGCTGGTAGTAGCCGCGGCGAAACCTTTCAAATCGTTCCTCGAACCCGCGTTGGTAGCGCCCGAAAATCGTCTTCGGTCCCTCGGCCCTGTGCTCATGCCCTCGCATGATGTACATCACCAGGGTTGGGATCAGCGTTCGCGACAGGAAATAAGAGGCCAGCATCGCGAACACCACGGCCTCGGCTAGCGGAACGAACAGGAAACGGGCGACACCTGTGAGGAAAAACATTGGAACGAACACGATGCAGATACAAAGTGTCGAAACAAATGCCGGGACCGCAATCTGCGCTGCGCCGTCGAGAATGGCCTGTTTCATCTCCTTGCCCTGGGCAAGGTTTCGCTCAATGTTCTCGATCTCCACCGTCGCGTCGTCCACCAGGATGCCCACTGCCAGGGCAAGACCTCCGAGCGTCATGATGTTGATCGTTTCACCCAGCACACTGAGCAGGATCACAGACACGAATATGGAAAGCGGGATCGAGATCGAAATCACGATCGTGGGACGCCAATCCCCCAGAAACAGCAGGATCATTGCCGCTGTCAGAGCGGCTGCGATCACTGCCTCGCGAATGACACCGTTGATGGATGCCCGCACGAAGAGCGATTGGTCGAACAGCGGCTTGATGGTGACGTCCTTCGGAAGCGATTGAGCCGCTATCGGCAATATCCCTTTTACCGCCGCCACGATCGTCAGCGTGGACGCACTGCCGATCTTGTAGATCGACATCAGCGTGCCGCGGACCCCGTCCTGGCGCACGATGTTTGTCTGCGGCGCGAATCCATCGCGGACGTGGGCAACATCGCGCAGGTAGATGGTTGATCCGTTCACCGTCTTGACCGGCAGGTCGTTCAGTTCCCCGATGGTCTGTGGCGAACTGTTCATTTCCACCTGGTATTCGAGTGGCCCGATCTTGGCCGATCCGGACGGAGTAATCAGGTTCTGCGAGTTGATGGCGGCGACAATGTCGTTCGGAGACAATCCGTTGGCCTGAAGCCTCGGAATGTCCAGATCGACTTGCACCTGCCTTATCTTGCCGCCATAGGGGTAAGGCGTGGCTGCCCCCTGTACCGTTGCCAGTTGCGTGCGCAGGAAGTTCTGACCCAGGTCAAACAGCTGCTGCTCTGGCAAGGTCTTGCTGCTCAGCCCGAGCTGCACGATCGGAGTGGAGGAAGCGGAATACGTGATGACTAGCGGCGGCGTGGTCCCCGGCGGCAGGCCGCGCACCACGGTCTGCATCATCGCTGTGACTTGCGAAAGCGCAGTCTGGATGTTGGCCTGCGGGCGGAAAAAGATCTTGATCACGCCCACGCCATTCACCGACTGCGACTCCATGTGTTCGATATCGTTGACCGTGACGGTAATGCCACGCTCGGAGTTCGTGACGATGCGGTCAGCCATTTCGCTGGGCGCAAAGCCCCCATAGTTCCACACCACGCTGATTACGGGAATGTTGATGTCCGGGAAGATATCGACGGGCGTTCGCAGGACAACGATGGGCGTAAGGATGAGCAGGACCAGAGCCATCACAACGAAGGTATAGGGACGCCTCAGCGCAAGTGCAACAATCCACATCGGTAGAAAATTACTCCAATCGGGTCCGGCCAGCACCATCCTGCGGCTCGCACGCCACTAATAGGGGATGGTCGCAGGATTCGATACGGTACGTATTGGATTCAATATATGCTATTGTGGCTCATGCGGCAAACGGCTTCCAGTCAGGAGAGATCGCGCGAACCCGACAACGGGAACAAACGTTTGCCCGGCCGCCCCCGAAGCGAGCACGCGCGTCAAGCTATTCTACGCAGTACCCTGAAGCTGCTGCAGAACACCGGGTTCCCTGAACTCACGATTGAAGCGATCGCCGGCGATGCCGGCGTAGGCAAGGCCACCGTATACCGATGGTGGCCGAACAAGAGTGCCCTGGTTGTCGACGCATTCGTCTCCAGCGCCGAACACAAATTGCACTTCCCTGACACCGGCTCGCTCTACCAGGACATGAGCCTGCAGATGACGCAGTTCCTTGGAATTCTGGGGACCCGCCGAGGCCGGGTTGTTGCCGCGTTATTGGGCGCGGGACAATTTGATCCCGAATTGCTGGAAGCCTTCCGCGAGCGCTTCCTGCGGCCGCGTCGGCAGGAGGCTTACAAGACGCTCCGCCGCGGAATCGAACGTGGCGAACTCCCCGAAAACGTGGACATGGACCTGGTCCTCGATACGCTCTATGGCGCAATCTACATGCGTTTTTTGATTCGTCACAGCGAACTCAGCCAGGCTTACGTTCAAGAGGTTTGCCGCCTGGTGCTGGGCAACAGGACGGGCGACTCGCGGCCCTGGCTGAAACTGCCCGAACACAAGTCATCGATCCCTCGAAAAAACGGCGCTCGCCCGCTTGCCACCGCTGCGCGTTAGGACGCCACCCTCGGAGGGTTCATCGATTCTGCTTTTGCCGGCGCGACCGAAGTCAGCAGCGTCTTGAGCAGCACGTACAGCACGGGTATGAAGAACAGGTTAAGCACTGTCGACAGTAGCATTCCGCCGACAATCGCAGTTCCCACCGAGTGCCTTCCCAGCTTGCCCGCGCCGGTTGCGAAATACAGCGGCAGCACACCCAGCAGAAAAGCGAACGACGTCATCAGGATTGGACGCAACCGCAACTCCGCAGCTTCGATCGCGGCGTCGGTAATCGAGCGGCCGCGCTCGATCAGTTGCTCGGCAAACTCGACGATCAGAATGGAGTTCTTCGCCGACAGTCCGATTAACATCACCAGCCCGATCTGCACGTAGACGTCGTCCACCATCCCGCGCATCCAGATAAACGACAGCGCTCCCAGCACTGCCATCGGTACGGCCAACAGGATGATGAACGGGAGCGCGAAGCTTTCGTACTGCGCCGAGAGGGTGAGATAGACCACGAGAATACCAAGTGCAAAGATTACGATCGCCTTGCCTCCGGCCTCGACCTCCTCCAGCGCCAGGCCCGACCAGCTGTAGGACATGCCTTGCAACATGTTCTGCTTCGCCAGCTCTTCCATGGCCTTGAGGCCCTGGCCGGAGCTGTAGCCCGGAGCCGCCGCGCCGTCGATCTCGGCCGAGCGGAACAGGTTGAAGTGGTTGATCACCTGCGGCCCCGCAGTGTCTTTCAGTGTAACGATATTTGCCAGCGGCACCAGGCCGTTCGCATCCGAACGAACGTAATACTGCCGCAGGTCCTGCGCGGTCATGCGGAACGGCTGGTCGGCCTGCACGTAAACCCGGTAGGAACGATTGTTGAAATCGAAATCGTTCACATACTGCGATCCCATGTAGACGCCCAGCGCCTGCGTGACCTGGCTCAAGGGCACTCCCATGGCCTTCGCCTTTTCGCGGTCGATTTGCACCAGTTGCTGCGGATCGTTGGCGGTAAAGCTCGTGAACAGTCCGGTGAGGTCCTTACGCTGACGGCTGGCAGCGACGATCTTGTGCGCCACGTCGTCAAGGTCCTGCAATGTATTACGGCCGAGGTCCTGCAGTTCGAACTGGAACCCGCCGAAACTTCCTATGCCTTGAATGGCAGGCGGCTCGAAGGCAACCACAATCGCTCCGGGGATTCCGAACAGCTTGGGAGAAACCCGCGCCACAATGTCGCTCGCCGCATGTCCTTTGGCCTTGCGCTCATCGATCGACTTTAGCGGAGCGAAGACGAGGCCGTAGTTCGACGAACTACCGCCTGTCAGCGAGAAGCCGGGAACGGCAAAAGTGCCAAAAATGTCCGGATCGGCGAGCAAGATCTTTTCCGCCTGCTTCGAGATGTTCGTGGTGTAGGAGAGCGAGGCTCCAGGCGGCGCCTGGACCACGACGATGAAGTAGTTCTGGTCCTCTTGCGGCACGAACCCGGTCGGAACGTGTACGTACATGTAGGCCGTCGCTGCCAGGCCGGCGACGAATAGCACAATCATCACGTAGCGGAACTTCAAGGTCCTGGTAATCGCCTTGCCGTAGCCCGCAGCCAGGCCCCGAATCGCGCGGTCCACACCGTGCGCAAACTTGCTGTAGGCGCCTGTGAGCCAGCCTATATGGGTCCAGTCGAACGCAGAGTATTTGTATTCCTCGCCGCGCAACAGGATGGCCGCCAGCGCAGGAGACAGCGTAAGCGCGTTGAATAACGAGATCGCGATCGAAAACGCAATCGTCAGCGAGAACTGCTTGTAGAGAATGCCTGTCGTGCCCGGGAAGAACGATACGGGAACGAAAACCGAGATCAGCACCAGCGACGTCGCCACCACTGCGCCCGACACTTCCTTCATCGCCGCTGAAGTCGCCGTACGCGGATCAGTCTTGTCTTCATCGATATGGCGCTGCGCATTTTCGATGACCACAATCGCATCGTCCACCACCAGCCCGGTGGCCAGCGTAATGCCGAACAGGGTCAGCGAATTGATGGAGAAATCGAAGATCTTGATGAAGGCGAACGTCCCGATCAGCGAAACCGGGATCGTAACTGCCGGGATGATGGTGGCCCGCCAATCCAGCAGGAAAAGGAAAATCACGATGATGACGATCAGGATGGCTTCTTCCAGCGTGGTCACGACCTCCCGCACCGAATCGCCGACCACCGTCGTCGTGTCAAAAGCGACGACGTATTTGATCCCGGGGGGAAACGACTTCGCCAGTTCAATCAGCTTGGCTTTTGCAGCCTTATCCACCTCAAGGGCGTTTGCGTTGGACAGCTGTTGCACGCCAACTCCAACTGCTTCGTGCCCACTGTAGAGAAGGTTCGTGTCATAGCTCTCTGCGCCAATCTCAGCCCGGCCAACGTCTGTCAGTTGAACGATGCCGTTCTTGGTGTTCTTGAGAATGATCCTTTCGAACTCCCGTGGGTCTGAGAGCCGACCTATGACCCGCAGGGTAACCTGGAAATCCTGCTTAGGATTGGCTGGCGGGCGGCCCAACTGTCCGGCCGGAATCTCGACGTTCTGCTCCTGCAAAGCCGCGACCACGTCCGCTGCGGTTAATTGCCGAGCGGCCAGCTTTGAGGGATCAAGCCACACCCTCATCGCATACTTGCGCTCGCCGAAGATAATCACATCGCCTACGCCCGGTATGCGCTTCAGGGCGTCTTTGACGTAAACATCCAGGTAGTTCGAGATGTACTGGTTCGACAGGCTGTTGTCCGGAGAATAGAAGCCTGCGGCAAAGACGAAATTGGGATTCGCCTTGGTGATCGTGACGCCTGTGTTCTTGATTTCCTGGGGCAGCCGGCCTTGCGCGGTGGCCACGCGATTCTGCACATCCACAGCCGCGATGTTCAAATCGTAGCCTGTGCGGAACGTCACGTTGATACTGCTGGTACCGTCGTTCGAACTGGTCGAGGTGAAATAGTGCATGCCCTCGACGCCGTTGATCTGTTGCTCCAGGGGAATGGTTACCGCGGATTCAACCACCTGCGCGTTGGCGCCAACGTAGTTGCTGGTGACGTTGACTTGCGGAGGCGCGAGGTTGGGGTAGAGCGAAATCGGCAGCGTCGGAATACAGACCGCTCCCGCAAGAATAATGAGCAGCGCGCAGACCGTGGCAAAAATGGGCCTTTGAATGAAAAAGTCAACCAAGCGTGCTGATCCTCTCCTCTTCCGCCGTGCCCGGCGGAGTCACTTCATGGCGGCTAACTGCTTGGTTGAATGGGCGTACCGTCGTTCAGGAATTGCGTACCCGAGACGATGACGCGGTCCCCGGGCACCAGGCCGCTGGTTACAGCGTAGCTGTTCCCGATCGTATCGCCGAGGGTCACGGCGCGCTGCTTCGCGACATGACCGTTCCCCTCCTGGGTGGCTACATAGACAAACGGCTGCCCGCCAATTCGCGTAACTGCCAGCACTGGGACAGTCGGTGTCGGAGCGGTACTCCATACTACCCGCGCCTTCACCAATTGTTCGTTGCGGAAGCGGTCGAGCGAGGTATGGATGGGCGCCTTCACCAGTACGCCCTGAAGCGCGTTGTCCACCTGTTGCGAAACGAAATAGATCCTCGTGCTTTCAATCAGTTCGCCGCTGCTGGTTACGATCTGCACCGGCAGGTCCATGCGAATGTCGCCGGCCCGCTCCGTCGGGACGTACACATAAGCCTCCAGCTCCTGGTTCTCGTCCACCGTGGTCAGCAGCGTCTGTGACGAAACGTAGTCGCCCAGGTGCACCGGAATGTCGCCGACTACCCCGGCAAACGGAGCTGTGAGGTTGTAATAGGCAAGTTGGCGCTGTTGCGTGACCTTGGCGGCCGTCGAAGCCTCCCAGTCGGCCTCCGAATTCGCAAACGCCTGGACTGCCTGGTCGTAGCTCTGTTTGCTCGTGACTCCTGCCTGGAAGAGAAGCCGCTGCCGCTCCAATTCAACCTTGTTGTAATCGTAGGTAGCTTTCTTCTGTGCCTCGGTGCTCCGCTGCTCATCTACCGTTGCCTGCTGTTTCAGTGGATCGATGGTCATCAGGACTTGTCCTGCGTGCACATGATCGCCCGACTTGACGAGGATGCGGGTGAGCGATCCATCCACTTGCGGCTGAATGCTGGCCGAACGACGCGACTTGATAGTCGCCACGTACTCGTCCGCCCGCGGAACGGGCTCAAGGCTGATGGTCTGCGTTTTCACGGACATTGCTGGCGGCGCAGATGGTTTCGCCTGTGTATCGCTGCAACCCGACGCTGCCAATAGTGCAAACAGCGCCAGCCCGGACCGCGCCAGAACTGCGGGAATTTTCACGGCTCCCCTCATCTATCAGTTGATGCTGAGAAGATGCTTTTCGGGACGTGAAGGGTTCATGAGTTTCTTAAATGACAGCTCTGTGAGGGTTTG
>Ga0210406_10005284_pt1 | contig 13578 bp, 12 predicted proteins | sample IncBWC30MmetaG_FD_155454 | JGI IMG/M metagenome (GOLD analysis project Ga0210406, IMG submission 155454) | Forest soil microbial communities from Barre Woods Harvard Forest LTER site, Petersham, Massachusetts, United States - Inc-BW-C-30-M | ecosystem: Environmental > Terrestrial > Soil >... | reverse complement strand
TGCCTGAATCTTCCTTTTTCCATTCCGTGACGATGTAGTAGTTCGCTTCGACTTCGAGCAAGCGTTTGAAGATGAGGGGAAAGCTCTGGGCTGATGGTTCCTTGAGCGTCAAAACCTTGACGTAGTAATCGTCCAAGCGCAGATGCCCACGGTGGCATTCCAGATGGGATTCGGGGAGGTAGTAGTCGAGGAAGTTATCGTATTTGAGTTTGGCGAGATCGAGTTTGTCGGGATGGAAGTTGAGCGTTCTCTTGAGAACGCGAAAGGCCTCCTGTTTGTCGAGTATCCGAACAGCGACGAAATCGCTGACTTGGAGAATGAAGCTGCGAGCTTTCTGAAGCAGCGCTGCCTGTGCATCGTCGACGTGCTGGCCAAGAACAACGATCTGCTTCTGGGGTGAGAAATGCGCCCACAAATCGACAAGGGCTTTCTTTGGATTCCCTAGAAACTCGGCCAGCGCGCTGCCGAGCTTGTGTGAAGTCTGGAACCCCTTGTAGAGCACGACGTAATAAACCGACAGGGAAAAGAGCGCATCGGCCTTGCTGCCGAGGTAGGCGATTCGACTTTTGATCGCAGTGTCTACTACAGGGTTTGAGTAGAGCTTGTAGGGTATGGTCTCATTGTTGCGCTTGAAGAGGTATTGGTAGACGCGGTAGTGTTCATCGAACAGCTTCAGAGCTGATTCGAGACGCTTCGTGAAACCGTCAATCGATGCGCCGTCGAGACATTCGTAATCGACGCCGCGAACTTCAAGGATGACGCCGACCTCCCCGCTCTTCGTGTGAAAAACCTCCGGGCCGATGAATCCGCGGAGATTGATCCGCCCGCTAAGGGAGTCGGTCTCGTTGTAGTTTTTGAAGATTCGGCTAAGCCTGAACATGGCCATCCCTTCGGATTGCAATTGGGGTGAACTTCATCGGATCGTATTGGGCGCGGAGGCTTGCGGCCGTCAGCAAAAATCGGAGAATCTGCGGATCGGTCTGGGTGGCCCAGCGGGCCAGGAAGTAGAGCAACAAAAACATCAGCAACCCGCCGAATAAACTGTTGAGCAGGTTGAAGGTGGCGGCGCCAAGACACATGGCGAAGAAGAAGAGCTTTCGCTCGGCTCCGAGGATCGTCATTGGCCGGGATAGCGATCGATGCACTCTGTTGATTCGTCGGGCTGCCGCCATGTGCTTCTCCCTGTGGGACACGCGTGTCTCAGTTGCCGGGAAAAAGCCAAGATAGGAAGTTCACTGCCGCGATGGCCATTCCGACGCCGAAAAGTACGCCGGCAAGTACACGCTTTGAGCCGCCTTCACCGAAGGCGAAGGTGAGCCCGGCCACGACAATCGCAACCAGCGACAGTCCCCGTGCAATCGTGCTCGTAAACGCTTGTTGGAGGACGCTTACGGCGTTTTCCCAGGGGGATTGTCCGGCCGCCTGCGCAAATACCCCAGATGCAAGAATCAGAGAAGAACAGAACGCGACGGAGGCCGACCGGAGCCAGCTGGAGACGGATTTCCTTCGAAGGACTTTTTTCATTTACGTTGAGTTCCTTTCAGATGATGCGAGGCAGACTCGCATCCGGATTAGAAGGCAAACTCTCGCCGGACTTGGTTGGGCGGTACAGTGAGCACGGGGGATGAGTTACGGCTAGCCGCCGAGAAGCTGCCCCTGGAGCCGCACGAGTACAGCCAATCGTCCATGGCAGAGTCACGAATGTTGTCAGCAAGTTCCGATGGGTCTCGGCGATTTGTTGCTGTTTCGGTCTTCTCTACCTGGGCGAGGTTTCCAGCGAGAGTTGCCCTCTACTATTACTAATGGGCAAAAACTTGCTCTGATTCCCCAAAAAACAATTCCCCGCCTTCCGGGAACTTTTTTCTCTTCTGCGGATTTTGTGAAGAAACAGAAGGCGACAAAGAAGCACTCTTGATGCCGAGGTCGCTCGCTGCCTTTTGAAGGCGTTGCAGAATTCTCTCGACGCGCCAGTGGACTGCCTTCTCTGAGAGCGCCGTGTGTGTATGAATGATCTCCTTTGCGAAAAACCCATCTACTTTCAATCTGATGAGTAGATCGCGTTCGAAGACCGACAGAATTCCGATCCGCTGGCAATGGTCGAGGAAATTATCCAGAACGGCGACAGTTTCGAATGCGTCGTATCCAAAAGGCTCCGCCGCCTCTCCAGACTTCTCGGCTTCTCTCTGAATCGCGACTCGTTGTTCCTTTTCGGCCCACCGAAATGCATTCTTACGCAGCGTTCGTGTGAGCGCGATGGGCAGATGACTGTTCATTAGAGTTGGAGAGGCTGAGGTCACAAGCTCCAAGAACAACGTGAGAATCTGTTGTCCGATGTCTTCGGACTCGAGCTCTCGAAACCAAGCGCACAGCTCCCGATGGGTTCGGTGGATCGTAGGTGTAAACGCGAGCACCAAGACGGCCTGGATCAACTCGACGTCGGACACATCTGTCCGTGCGGAGATGAGTACTGGAACTAGGTCGCCAGCCAGCGTAGCTCTCGAATCGCCGTTGCGCCCTGCGTGAAGGTCCGTAAGCAGTTCCGACACGTTCGAGAACCTCGCAAGTGCCGGCGAGCTCAACGCTATGGCTGAGAACCGCACGCTTGCCGGTGGCCGCGTGAGTGATTTGAAGAGATGGCGCTCGACCTTGCAGATGTGGCACTTGCAGTGAAGGTTTTCCAACATGATCCCAACTCCTCAAGTACACGGCCAGAATCGGCCTCTGTAGATACAGACCCTCTAATCGGAGAACCTCAATTGGAATCTAGAGGTTTGTCTTCGAGATTGAGTCGGAGTGGAGTCGGGCTTTGTGATTCAGCGATGTTCGAGCGAAAACTCCCCTCTATATACTAAGAGGCCTCCAGAAAGGAAAACCTCAATAAGAAAATCCAGAATTTCGTGTTTTTTTTCAATTTGTGCGTTTGTGCTGACCTGTTTCGCAGCTGCTCACACATTCCGAAATCGGTTGGCGACACCAGGCCTATGGGGAAACTCCGGGGAGGACTTTTCTCATAATAGAAACATCCAGAGCGGAATTACGGCGCGAACCATTTCCATGGCCTGGAATCCCCGAGGTTCCGTTGGACTTTTGGGCTTGCGTTCGCGTAAGCATTGCGATAGAAACCAACGATCAACTGGGGGAAATCATGAAAGTACAGGCGCCGCAGGGACAGTATCGGGTTATAGGCCGAGGCCGAATCGACACTATGGACTTCCCGAGCGAAGCCTTTTTGTTCTGTAAAGACTACGAGAGCTTAGATGAGGCCAGAGCGTGTGCAGACGGGCTAACACAGCTATACTTCTGGACTTACGTCTACGATGATAACGGTCAGCTTCTCCATGAGGCGAGCTCCTACCAAGAACACGTTGAAACGTTAAATCAAAGACACTCTGAACCGAACCAGAGTGGGCTCCGAAGAAAGCCACAATAGTATTGCCTGGTTGTAACCACGAATGGGACATGCAGGTAGCACTTTCTTGGCTCATTTTTTGGCGGGCCCGGAAAAGCGGTCGCTCTCTAGAGTGTTTTGACTACCTCTAACGCTTTCTCTAACTGGGTATCGACGCCAGCCGCAAGCGATTCTGGAGTGTTCTCAACAAGTACATCGGGTTCTACCCCCTTGCCCTCTATACACTCCCCTTTCCATGTGAACCAGCCCGCGACCGGCATGCGAAGCACATATCCGCCGGGCAGTGTGAAGTTAGCTCCGCCGAGCACCTCACCTGCTGTTCGTGTACCGACGATCGTTGCGAGGCGATTCTCTTTTGCGAAACTGGCGACCATTTCCGCGGCGCTATGGGTATTCTCGTTGATAAGAATGACGGTGCGGCTGTGGAATGGCTGCGGCCCGAGCCCCTCCGTTACGAGGACCATCGAACGATCCCTCTGGAAGAGTTTGAAATGCAAGGCCATCATGAGCAGCTCTACTTTTGTGGCAGGAATCTTGCCGATGCGAGTCAGTCTTTCCTTCTGGTAGCCTTTCCGAAGCCGCCAACGCGTAACGCTATAACCTATTTCCACTTTGTGTGGACATAGATAACTCAGAAGTCGCAGAGAACCTAACCCGCCCCCGATATTGCCTCGAATGTCCACGATCAGCCGTTGGACGCCGTGATCTTTCAGGTCGCGAATGGCGGAATCCAGACTCTTAGCGAAACTCTGGCCCACGGCTCCCGGAAACGTCGCTACTTTGACAAAGCCGACGTTCGGAGCCAGCATCCGGTGCGAAAGACTCCGGGGCTCAATCATCGTTGGCCGATCTTTTGCGGCTCGATTTGGCACTTCGATAGCAACCAGGCGCCTGCCGCCGCTGAGAGTTCCGATCTCAAGTTTATGGCTGCCGCCGATGCGGAAACTTGAAGACCTCGGCGGTATCACCGGTTCGGAATCTATGGCGAGAAGGATTTCGCCCGGCTGAATCCCCGCTTGAAACGCAGGCCCGTCTTCAATGACATCCACAAACATCCAACGCTTGCCTTCGGGAGTGTCGACTGCACGAAGCGTGGCGTTTATGGAATAGGGTGCGGGGACGCTGTCGCGGCGCTGGTGAAAAAAAGCCGTGTGGCTACTGCCAAGTGCCGTGAGGACTTCACTCACCCCAGTTTCAAAGCCTTCTGGCGTATCCACAGCAAGGAGGTGCGGCAAGCTTTCGTCGACGGTCCTAACCCATCGGCCATAGTCCTGATTCGGATTGCTTACATTGATGTGGCGTTGGAGAACGAGCTTCTTGAGGACGCCGAGGATCTTCGCTCGGTCCTTTTGCGTGAGTGGCGTCGACGTCGTGTTTTCTCTGAGTGTCATTTGCCCCTCCTCCCCTACTTCGTGGTAGTTAGCCTCGTAGAGTTGAAGTTGATGGGATGATTACCAACGCCATCCAACTTGAGACTGGCCCAATAATACGGAATGGCTCGCGGGCCGTAAGTCTTGAGCATGTCCCGCTTCGCCGCAGTCAACGAATACGCGACGCTACTTCTCTCGGCCAGATGAGCGTAGAAGCGCTTCATTAGATAGAGGGCGGAGGTGTCGTCGATGCTCCAAAGCGTAGAAACTACGTTCTTCGCACCCGCCAACATAAACGCGAGAGAGAGGTTCGCGACGCCTTCTTCACCTTGCAGACTGCCGACCGCGGTATCGCAGGACGACAAGACTACCAGGTCCGCATTCGTATGTAGGTGAACGATCTCGCTCGCTTCCAAAATGCCGTCGTCTCCTGATGGTGAATCGCTGAGAAGTATCAGTGCGGCTCGATCAGGGTGTTTCTCATTCGCTACGCCATGTACTGCCAAATGGATGATCGCGCGCTGGTCCAGATTCGAGTGCTCAAATGCAGATTTTGTCGCACTTGGTCCAATTAAGAGGGTATTAGCGCGATTATGAAGTGCGGCATCGGCGGCGAGAACCTCCTCCTTGGACGCCGGCAGACCAGCTAAAGCGCCGTTGGTGTAGCCACGCATCTTGGCCAATTTGTTGAGGTCTGCCGTTTGGTCGTAAGGGATGCCTCCAACCCCGAGTAGCGATTGTTGCTTTGGCTGGCGCGGCGTCACTGAGTTCACCAAATACACTGCGCTTGAGGAGGGCGCATACGTTATCGTGTGGGAATAGACCAGGTAGCTGCCACTGTCATCGACGAGGGCATCGAACGGCAGCAGATGGAGGCGGCCGTCCGGAACGATTACCAGGCGCTCTTTCTTCGCGACTTCTGGGATCTCCTTCAAGAGAGCAGAATAAAGCTGGCTTCCTTCCGCCTTAGAAGCTCCTTTCGTTTTCAATGTCTTCAGATATGCGGCGACCAGCTCCTCGACGCTTTCGCGGCCACCTACGGAGGTGACCCGCGCGAAGTCCTGGCTGATCGCCAAACAAAAAGAGTGGGGTTCCGCGAGAACGTACTCAAGGATCATTTCGTTTGCAGCGAGACTCTCGCGAACGCGTTCGAGTGGGATCGATTCCCATGGGCGGGACTTCCACGGGTCAGACGCCGGAGTGAGCCAACGTGCCTGTTCGGCAAGAAAAATCTTGTCACGAACTTGACGGACCTGTTCAGCGGACTTCGCTGTTATCAGTTCCACATTCAAACGGCTGATCTGCCTCTCGATTTCCAGCTCCACGCGGGAATCAGGTGGTTTCCCGCTCATCAAGAGCTCAGTGGTAACACGCCCACGGGCATGCTCAAGGACCGAGAACGCTTTGGGAGTGTCGTTCAAGTGGTCTGCAACTAAACCGAAATGTTCGGCGTAAACCGCGCTCATCGCAGTGATAAGGCCAATCTTACCTTGCGCGGACGTAATGTTGCCGATCATCGCGTCCAGGATGTCTGACGCGCGGTCATACGTTGCGCTGGCCTCGAGGTATTTACCTTGGCTTGCTTGCAACTGGGCGAGTGCTTGTAGCCGCAATGGGAGTAAATAAATTTCGCCGCTGCTCTGTGTCGACTCTGCCGCGGCTGCTGCCAGGGATTCTGCTTTCGGCAGATCGCCCTTCTTGCGATAAATGTCTTCTAAATAGAATTGCGCGTCGGCGAGGAGGCGGGTAAATTTACCTTTTTGAGCCAGGTCGATTGCTGATTGGAAGTCTTCAGCCGCTTTGGCTTCATCCTTCTTTGCAACTGCTACGGTCCCGGCTGTGATCAGAGCTTGCGTTTCCTTGACATGCTTTTGTCTTGAGCGGGCCTGGGCGATGATCTCGTCGGCGAGCTGCTCTGCGGCATCGAGCTTCCCCATACCCCTGAATGCCTGTAGCCTGCCCTCGTTGACGAGAAATGGGTATCCGGCGTCGGGGTTTGAAGCAGCAATCTTCAGCGCTTTGTCGAAGTATCCGAGTCCGTCATCATAGGAACCCATTTGCACGAAGGCGTGCCCGATTGCAGACAGGTAGCGGATTTGCGCCCCGGCGTCCTGAAGCATTGTCGCTCCGACGAAAGCGCCAGCAACCTTCTGACGCGCTGCCGCCACATCCCCTTCGAGAAACAGAGAAAATCCAAGCTCGCCCGAGGCGCGGTTTTCCCACTTCTTATCGCCAAGAGTCTGGGCGATCTTGAGCGCGGCTTCCCAGTCGCGACGCATTGGTACGGCATCAATTTCTCCATCGATGTCGCCACGGACCACTAGACAAAACAGTCTGAGTTCGTTGTCTGACTGGAGCAGTGGATTCTTGTCTAACTCGATGGCAAGCCCCTCTGAGACCTCTGGAAGCGACAGTTGCTCCATAGTTGATCGGAGCCGGCCCAAATGGGCGTATAACGCGTTTCGACTATCGCCGCGGGCGGTGTACAACTCCTCGGCTCGAGTAAACAGTGAGGCTGCGTCCGCCCAGTTGTATAGGTCCCCATAGCGCAGGGCCCGCTTTAGCAAAACATCTGGACCATCCACCGATGTTTGCGCATGCGCGAATATGCAAACGGCTCCGCAGAAAAAAAACCCCGCTGCGGCTCGCCCAATGCTCATCATTTTTGCTCCGTGCTGTTAGGCAGTGCGGTCTCTATCGAAACTGGCTGCACGAGGCGAATGCCGGTTGAGGATTCAACTTCCAGGTTGTAACTGCCCCCTGGGACCTGTCGGAAGTCTGCCTCGACTCGAATGAGCGTCTGACCTTTGTGCAGATGTGCTTGGGCAGACTTGGACCAGAATGTGTGGATACCCGCTGTCAGCCTTACCGTGTAGGATCGCTCCTCACTAGCCAGAGGCAAGGTCAGAGTCAGATACATCGGTGAACTTGGGACACGGACGCGCTGCTGAGACGCAATTGTTGATGGTTCGGCGCCGCGTACCGGAGAAAGCGTGCTCAGGTCGAGGCTAAATGCTGCATAAACCACGGTGGGGGGCAACGGCTCCGTTGGGATCGGCGTGTGGTTCGTATCCATTGGAGGTGTATTCGGTTGTCTAATTCTGCGGAGCAAGAGACCAACTCCGATTGCGATCAACAGAGCGCAAGCAAGAGCTGTCCCTGCCAGCACGGGATGAGTCTTGGTCCACGCGGATAGGCGTCTCCATGACAATCCCTCATCAGCTTCGCTCCGAACTTTCACCTCAGCCAACAATTCCGCGTAGCGCCTGAAGCATGGAGAACAAACGGCCAAGTGCTCCGTGACTGCAGCCTCACTTTCGGTCGGGTTGAACGCAAGAGACCGGAGTGAAGCGTCAGGGGGACACCCTTGACGGTCGGGATTGGGGAATGCCTCCGAAAGATAGGACCGCGCAAAGTCGAGTAGCTCTCTGGCACTTTTCTCGCGGGCGGCGCTGTCATCGATTCTCATGGTTCAGATCCTCTCCGTAAAGCTCTCCGAAATTTCACAAATCGGTTCTCAGGCCAAGTCGCTTTCCGATCTTATGGACGGCCAGGTTGAAACGGGCTTCCGCTGCGTGACGCGATATCTGGTAAGACAACCCAATTTCCCTCCAAGAAAACCCTTGAACGCGCCGATAGAACATGTCGCGGGTCACGGGGTCGCACTTTGCGAGAAGTTGATCAAGGAGAATCTTCATCTCAAGCTCGGCGACGGGGTCAGTTGAGTTGCGAAACCCCGCCAGATGCACGCTAACGGCTCCGTCTAGGAGCAACTGCCGCTTCTTAGTTCTGTTTACACGCCGGAGAAAAGCAAAGAAGAGGTACGACGGGAGGTCTCGAACGCCATTCTGAGTGGAATGCCTTCTCGCCCGTAGAGTTCTCGACACTGTGGCCGCTGCGTCCTCCAATAGAGTCGCCGCAATCGCCGGGTCGATGAACTCTTTTTCGGCATGCTCGATAGCTCGGCGCCAGACCTTCTCGGCTGCATCGAGGACAGAAGGGCTTATCCTCCGCCCAAGGCGATCCACAGGGCTAATGCGGAAGCTACGATTTGGCGGTTGCGCGCATCCATCCATAATGGATCATGCTCAGCCCAAGCAAGTACGCTGGCTGTGAGCGCACCGTCCGGGCCTCAAGTAGATGCTTCAGACCACGACTCATCTAAGAATCCGCCATTTGACCCAAATTCGAGGACGGCGTTGTCCCTATCTATTAAGAGTACCTGTTTTGGCAAAACCTCAAGCTAGGGGAAGAAGAATTCTCTGATCAGGATGCACAGCGGCAGAACCCCGTCTTTCCAGGTCAATCTAGCAGGCAAGAACCGAGGATAAGGCAATGAGCGTGGGGCAGTGGGTACCAAAAGTTCTAGTACTCAGCAGGCCGGTGTCGGCGATTGCTTTCGAGACGAGTCACAGACAAGAGAAACCGCGTAACTTCCGATTGACGCTAGAACTGGCTTGAGAGCCGTGTTCTTGTCGAATGATCTCCAAAAACTCGCGCACTTGTTTGCTCTGTCCCCGAGCCGTTAGTTGGATTGCAACACTCAGGTGGAAAGGAAAGAATGGGCGGCCCTCATAGAGGGCCGCCCAATTTCAACCTCACGAAGTCGGCATGATCGCTGCGAGCATTTCGAAAGTGGCGCGTTGTATATGCTCTAGCGATTTAACCAAAGTCTCTTTGTCACCCGAATATAGTTGAATATAGTCGACGGAATTCTTAGCCTTTAAACCGATGGCTTCGCAGAGGACAAAGGCGACAGCTTCCGCCTCAGTTTCGCGGATGCGCTTCGTTGTCTCGGCACGGCGCTCCTGCATGTGGAGCAAGCTGTGGCCCGCTTCATGGGCCAGTGTGGCGTACTCGTCCGCAGGGGACAGGCCTCGCAAAAGCACGATCTTTCCAGCGGAGCACTGTCCCTGCGCCGGATAGATTGTGTCCGAGTATTCCAGTTGGATGCCGCGCCGCACAATGAATTGCCTTAGCTTTTCTGTGTAGCCGGACGGGTCGCCCTGGGCAGATCCGAGTTCAGCGATCGGTTTCCCTTCGGTGTCATTTTGATCGAAGACAAAAACTGCCCGAAAGCCAACCGCAGCTTTCTCTTCGTCATTTTCGGAAAATGCTCCTTGATTGCTCTTGCGTATCGCCACGGGCGCGAGGATCATGATTCCTTTCGCGCCTTTCGTAACATTTCTGCCAAGTTGCTTCCAGGTCTTGAAGCCAGCTACGCGAGTCGCGTCCGGCCGTTGCGATATGATAAGCATCAGGTTGTGCCAGCTGTATTGCCGGAATCTCGCCATCGCGGCCAGATAATTTCTCAACTTCTCACTGTGGCCCCCTTCGAGGGCTTGCGTAAGTTCGTCGATGGCCTTATTGGCGATCTGTTTTGCTTGCTCGATTTTCATAATTGTTCTCCTGTTTTGGGGAGCTCTTGCTCCCTTCACAACAGGCAGAGGGAGCAACGACCCGAAACCGGGAACATTGGCGGAGGGATTGCCGAGTCCAGGTCGGAACGGATGGCACGCTAGAGTGCAATGGCTTCTCATGGCGCGAGACGTGCGAGTGGAGACCGTGAGCGGGCGAACGTACGCCCGGGAATCGGCACTCCCATAGCCACGGTGGAGAGAGCAAACCTGCAGAGGAGCGATTGACAGCCAAGATTTCGACGATTCTCTTGAGCAACAAAACGTTAGAAACAGTGTTCAAAAGTGGTATGTTTTGAAATGGGGTCTGAGAGGGGGGTGGTACCATGGAGCTACATTGCCCACAGTGCGGAAACAATGGCCTGAAGAAACTCTCGCTCGCGTACCAGGAAGGGCTAATCCAAACGCAACGATCGACTCGTGTGCGGGCTGTCGTGATTGGTGGCACTGGACCGGATTTGGTCTTGGGCGGGGCAACCGCACGGGCATCCCACCAATCTGTTCTTTCGAGTCAGCTGAACCCTCCGGCGAAGTGGTCCTATCTCAAGATCGGCTCCCGGGCTGTCCTGGTGTCTCTCTGTGTCGGCTGGCTGATCTTCTACATCAACACTGTCAGGACTAATTCCACAACTGTGCTCTCAGCCTCGGTGACTCTCTTCGCTCTGGTTGCTGCCGCGATCTTCGCTCTGCTATTGTTTCTCGCCTGGAGGCACAACCACTCCAGTTACGAGCGACAATACGCTGAATGGGATCGCTCTTTCATCTGTCAACGCTGCGGCGCTGTAACCAAGCGGCTTTAATTCCGGAAAGATCTCTAAATAGACCAATCAGTCCGGCAGAGTTCCACCCGTTCGCACATGGTGCCCATCAACCTACGCGCGCGCGCGCCAGATGAAGGGTCATTACTCGGCAGCTGTTGGAAATCGCAATAAGGACGAACATGGAAGCGTAGGAATTGACCGCACCACGGTTGAGTGCGGTACGCTGCGACGCTGTCAAAGAATCATGCCCTACAGCGATGTCAGAAAGACTTGGGTTCCGGCACGACGGATTTGGAAGACTCGTACACTGCCGTGAGTGGCAGCGTTCTAACCAACTGAACTACGTCCCCAACCGTGGAATCAACGACTTACCCTAACTCCTTGCAAATATGGTCTTTGCAAGATTCGCATACAGCGCACGACCGTCCGACTTGCCTGCAATAGCAGTTCTTCCTGGAAGAGCCGCCCATAAACCGCCCATAAAAAATCAGCGCGCTCATGCCCGCGAAATCATAGCAATACAGACGAGGGCGAGAGGCGAACCAGTATATCGATGCAGAGCCCGACGAATGGAAGCAGCCGATTCGTAACGCAAACACTTAGTTTTGGACCTATCTGATGTCGATACATTTGAGCCCTTGCGTCGTTGTCTACTTCGACCCGGCGGCCGTGGTCTTGCTCAACGCCTCGTCAAAGCTGCGCGGATGGATCGGGCGTGGGCGGCTATGAAAGGCGGAGGAAGGGCATTCCCGATCATCATAGCGACGGCACATTTGCCGGTTGTTTTCGGGAATTTATATCGCTTCGGAAAGCCCTGAAGTAATGCGGCCTCGCGCAGAGAGATGGCGCGATCCTCAACAGGGTGAAGGAATCGTCCTTTCGAAGGGTTGAAGCAGCCAGTTGTAATTGTCGGAGCGACATCGTCCCATGACATTCTGCCGTAAACATCATTGAATCCGGTGCAATCGTCGTGGCACCGCAGGCGAAGCTTCTTGGGCCAAGCGACCCTACTTCCGCCGTTGGGAGGCGTGTTTCTTATTCGATCCCTCATTCGCTTCGTACGCGTTTCAGGAAGGTCGTGGATGGAATCGCCGGTGTTGCCGGGTTCGGGAAGACCCTCGATCGCATCGCGTACTGTTAGGCGCGTACGCCGTTCGGTTGCGAAGCTTACCGATTTCATGCGACTTGCCAGGAGAATCATTCGGCGGCGTCTTTGCGGTACCCCGTATTGGGCTGCATCGAGCACCCGGAATTCGGATTCGTAACCCAATCGCGCGAGCATTGCACAGAACCTGACCGTCCTTTTATCGGCAGCCAGCCCGGGAACGTTTTCGACCATGACGACCTTGGGCTTCAAGGCTTTCACAAAACGGAGGAATTGAAAAAGGAGATCCTTGTCCTTGTGACGAACTACAAGCGCTCCGTTGCGTGTGCGGAGTGCGGAAAACGCCTGGCAGGGAGGGCATCCTGCGAGTACATCTAAGCGCCCCGGACGCAAACCGAGCTCGCGGCGGACAGCTGAAGCTGAAAGCCGAGTTATATCTCGTCGCCACACACGGACCTCGGGATGATTGGCTTCATAAGTCGTGACGGAGGTGGGGTCGTTGTCGACCGCACCAAGCACGCCGAAACGTGCTTTTTTCAGGCCTGTTGTAAGGCCTCCGCAGCCGGAGAAGAGATCTACGGCGGTTAGCGTCAGACTCTTCAAACTATTTTGAATCTTAGGATGCGGCCGCATTTCGGAACAAGTTTAGCATCCAGTTTGAGACCCAAGCGAGGGGAAGTATCGTAACACGTATCATGCCGTATGCGACCCGAGGTTGCCCAGCGTACGGAGGATTCGACCCGTTTTGGGGCTTGATGTTCTGAACCGACCTTATCGTCCATTCGGCCTCGCCGTGGTCCAAATGAATAATTGGATGCGTTTCTTTGTGCTGCGGTCGAAGTCTACTCGGAACTGGGCCTCCGAATTAGATTCGGCGATTTCTCACTTGCAATACTGAACCACCTCGAAGCGGGATAAAATCAGCGTTTAGGACTACAATCTCATCGCCAAAAGATAAAATCGTTCCGGGTGACGCACAAAGACGGCTGACCTTGAGAAACCTTCAGTAGGAAAGCTCGTTGTGGTGGAGTTAGGAGATACCGTTTACAACTAAAATCAAGCTTGGATGGCGACCAAAAACTCTATTATGAATAGAAACAGCCTCGTACTGACACAATTGAGAGAAGGCGGCGAATACAACGACTTTGTCGGACAGTATTATCATTTTCCAGACAAGTACGTCGCCCAATTCAAGACGCTGCCGATCGAATTCGTCTATTACGAAGGTACCAAGCACGGCGAAGGCGTCTACTTCGGATACGGGAGGATAATAAGCCCGCCTGCGAAGGACAAGCGGGAGCCCGGCCAGTCGTTTGCGGAAATCGTCGACTATAAGCCGTTTCTCGAACCCGTCCCCTTTAAGGACAGCGCCGGAAAGGGTCGGGAGTCCACTTCACCTCATTACAACCCGCAGAATGCGGTACGCAAAATTTCAGCCGAGATACTCGACGAAATTTGTCTGGACGGTAAAATTCGTCTTAATTTCCGTGCGGATGCTCACTTGATCCGTGTCCTG
>Ga0210406_10005281_pt1 | contig 13584 bp, 8 predicted proteins | sample IncBWC30MmetaG_FD_155454 | JGI IMG/M metagenome (GOLD analysis project Ga0210406, IMG submission 155454) | Forest soil microbial communities from Barre Woods Harvard Forest LTER site, Petersham, Massachusetts, United States - Inc-BW-C-30-M | ecosystem: Environmental > Terrestrial > Soil >... | reverse complement strand
AATTGGAGAGAGCGCATCCGGGCCTCGAGTTGGTTTTTGTGGAGTCGGGCGGCGACAATCTCGCGGCTGCGTTCAGTCCGGAGCTGGTGGACGCGTTTATCTATGTGATCGACGTCGCCGGTGGCGACAAGATTCCGCGTAAAGGCGGACCCGGTATCACACGGTCCGACCTGCTCGTGATCAATAAAATCGACTTGGCGCCCTATGTTGGAGCATCGCTAGACGTGATGGATCGGGACGCGCGCAGGAAGCGGGGCGATCGGCCGTTCCTGTTTACGAACCTCAAAGAGGGCGCCGGTGTGTCCGACCTTATCGCGTGGCTTCGGGGCAAGATGAATTAATGAGTCATGGCGTAAACCACATAGTTCACGCCGATCCGAATCCCTAGCGCCGAATACTTTTCCGGATACTCCGGCTCGTCTGCCCACTCCCAGGAATCACCGATATCTGAATTGAACGACATCGCTACCATAATGCGGCCCTTGTCATCCAGGATGCCCTTCCAATGCGGGATCGCGCCGTCGTTCCGGTACATTCTTCCCGCTCTCAAGGCCCATTGGCCGGGTACTTGATAACGGTCGTCCAAATCGTAAACCGTGTGGAAAATCGAATCGGCGTCGTCGACTTCGACAACCGGGCGGTCTGGAAATACGCGGTCCATGCTTTCAGCGAACCGATTCCACTCTTCGGTTCCCCAGAAGTCATCCAGCATCAGAAAGCCGCCGCGCAGCAGAAAATCGCGCAGCTTCTTCACCTGGGTATCGGTCAACTTCCAATCGCCCATTTCGCCGGCAACCAACCATGGCCAATTGTAGACATCGTCGTCATCGTCAAGATTTACGGGCTGTTCCACCGACCGCGCGTGAATGCGCGTCAGCCGCCGCAGGGCCGTAGCAAAATGCCGGTCCGCGCGGGGATAGTCTTGCGTCCAACTGGTACCGCCTTCGCGCCAGTCATAGGAAACTCCAAAACGGTAGCGCCAGCCAAAGCGGGCGTGCGGATGCTGCGGATACATCAGCCGGGCTTGCACCCACTCGGAATGGTCCTGATAATCGGTCGGAAGTGGAATATTGTCGTAAGGTTCCATGCTCGGATAAACACGGAACGGGCGCTGAAACGCATACAGCGCAGTCATGCAGGCTATGCCGGCGCCAACCCACCAGATCGATTTGCGGATCGCCATCGAGCTTGATTCGAGGATAGCACCCGCGCGACTCGCCGTCTGTTTGTTAGGCGCTCTTCAGTTCTTTTTCAACTGATTCAGCGAAGTAGTCGATGTCCGCCACGGTGCTGTAGATGTGTGGCGTGATGCGAAGCCCGTCGTACTCTTCGTGCCCCACGCGGACGGTGATGATATTGTATTTGCTCCACAAGGTCTCCGCCATTTTCTCGGCGTCAACACCATTGAAGGCCAGGAAGCCGATTCCGCAGGATTGCGCCGGATCCTCGCTGTGCAGAATCTTGGCCTTCGGATTCTGCGCCAACCGATGCGCCCAGCGATCTCGCAGATAGCGCAGTCGCGCCGCCTTGCGATCGATGCCGATGTTCTCGTTGAAGATCAGCGCCGCGCTGATGGCGTTGTGATTCGCCGCGGGATGTGTGCCAATCTCCTCGAATTTGCGGATGTCGCCTTGCTGCCGATCGGAAGAAGCCATGAGCGACCAAGTGCTCGCAATGCGCGACTTCCGCACATATAGGAATCCGGTTCCTATCGGCGCGCAGGTCCACTTGTGCAGGCTCACTCCGTAATAGTCGCAGCCCAGCTCGGAGAGGTTGTACGGGAAATGGTTGAAGGCATGAGCGCCGTCCACAATCACAGGAATATTGCGGGCGTGAGCCATATCGCAGATCTTCCTGACGGGGAATATCTGCCCGGTTCGATTGGTGATGTGGCAAAGCAGGATCATTCTAGTCTTCGGAGTAACCGCGCGCTCGAAGCGCTGGTAAAGATCATCCATGCTGGGAGGTGGAACCGGGAACGAAATCATCTTCAGCACGATTCCTTCGCGGCGCTCCCGCTGGCGGAACGTCGTCAACATGCGGGGATAATCCTGATTGGTTGTCAGTACCTCATCTCCCGCCTTTAGATCGATTCCGTACTGCGCGTTCTCTAGCGACTCGCTAGCGTTGCGAGTGATCGCGATCTCTTCCGGATCGCAGCCGGCAGTTTTGGCCACCCTCCGGCGGACATCTTCGACTTGCCTTTCGAGGATATCGATCATGGTGTGTTTTGGACCCATGTTGCTGAAATCCAGATAGCGGCGCATGGCATCTTGTACGACCAGCGGCGCGGGACTGACATAGCCATTATTAAGGTTAATGACGTTGCGGTCGACGGTAAAAGAGTTGCGAATCTCGGCCCAATAGTCTTCGTCGCTTGCGACCTCGATCGGTGTCTGATCCTTGACCGAGCGCGCAGCCGCAGCGGCGCGTTCTATCGCATTTGTCTGGAAAGCCACCAGGGCGGATCCGGCGGTCGCGTGCAAAAAGTTTCTACGATCCACAGTTTATTCTCCTATTGCCAGTTTGGGCCAAATGTACCACACTTGAGCGCTGTAGGGAAGCTTGGCGCCATAACTAAGCGCCGTAGCGAAACGATGACCTATTCCGCCGCCGGCTTCGGCGGATAGGAAGGCTTGCGATACAGAATTCGCGGATCCATGCCGGCCGGGATGGCCACGTGCATAAACACCGCCATCATCTCGTCGAAAGTTTGATCGCCCCAGCGAACCTCTTTGGAAGGATCTGGATTGTACGGATTATTGGGCGAGTTGTCGTAGTAGGCTACGGCTTCGACTCTTGTACCGGCGGGCAGCCGCAGTTCCCCGGCAGGTTCATAGGTAATCTGCCAGTTGAAGTCGTACTTGGGCACTCGCAGCAATGCTTCCGAATGGCCATCCGGATATGTTGCGGTGACCTCGGCCGATTTGCCGCGCAAATGCATGTGCGGATTGATCCCCAGCACCCGCACGTCGGTTCCGAAAGTCGCCGTCGCCTGCGCGCGATAGTTGGCGTCGTAGGGAGGAATTTTGAGCCCGAACGATCCCATGCCATAGGTAATCACCTGGTACTCGGGAGCACTGGGTGCGAAGACGAAGCCGACACCGGATACATCTTTGGTCGCCTTCCCATTGGGCGTGTAGTGGACTTGCAGCATGATATCCGCGCCCGCTGGAAGTCGCATCGCATAGCCCTTCGGCAGCACCAGCGGAGGAATACCCGGTACATACTCGGCGATGATCCCATCCGCGGCGCCGGTCTCGGGCGCGGTGGAAGGTTTCGCCACTGGCACGCCCGGCTGGGCATCGGCCATCCACTTCGATCCGGCGCGCCGCCAGAACGCGGCGACATGATGCACGATGGCGCGATTTCCCGGACGCACTTCAAAGGCTTGCACCCATTTGTCCTCTTTGAAACCGGGAATTAGGATCCACTGATAATCGATGGTGCCTTGCGCGGGGACGTCATAGGGAACCGGCATATTCAGCACGGCATCCGGCTTCCCGATCGCCCATCCTTCGGTGAACTCCAGCGGCGCGGGCGCATCCTTCGAATTGCCCTCGGGTGCTCCGGCATCCGCCCATTTGGAGAGTGTCGCGATCTCCTCGTCGGTAAGGCGCCGGTCATTGAGGAAGTGCCCTACGGATTCATCGGCCGACCACGGTGGCATCTTGCGCGTCACGACCGCCTGCTTGATCGCCTTGGCCCAGGGCCGAGCGTCGTTATAAGTAAGGAGCGACATCGGCGCGGCTTCGCCCGGACGGTGACAACCCTGGCAGCGGGCTTGGAGCACGCGCTCGGCATCGCGGTGAAAGGTGATCTTTCCGTCGGAAGCGAAGGTTAGAGCAGGAATCGCCCCGGCGAGCAAAGTAAGAGCGGCTCGATCGAATCGCATGTCCCCAGAATACTCCTGTCAGGTGGCGCAGGTCTTGGACAGTTCTAAGATTGACAGTCTAAGATTGACCCGCGTAAGGGTTTCGGGTCGTGCTATACTCGTCCCTTCAGAAAATTGTGATCTCCCGTCGTTCTCTCCTGAGAGATGCGGCGTTCGTTTTAGGCGCGCCGCTGCTCAATCGGGGCCGGTTTTCGCTCTTCGCACAGAGCGAAACGGAGTATTCCGCTCGCACTCTGGACTTGGTGCGCGAATCCACCGTGATCGACATGCTGGGCCTGCTCACCCTGGATTTCAAGAAGCTTTCCGCCTGGCGAACTGATCCAGCCCGTTTTCAACCGGCCGACTTAAAGAGGTTGAAGGATTCGGGAATCACCATTTTCCATCCGGCCGTCGGATATACCGAAGGCGACATGTATGCTAGCTCCTTGTGGGACATTTCCTCCTGGGATGCTTTTATCGCCGCGCATTCCTCCGATTTTCTTCGTATCGACTGCCCGGGCGATGTCGAGCGGGCCAAGGCCCTCGGTAAGATCGGCATCGTGATCGGCCAGCAGAACTCCGGTCATTTCCGGTCGATCGACGACATCAACCGCTTCTATCGCCTAGGCCAGCGCGTATCCCAGCTTACCTATGGCCATAATCAACTCGGCGGTGGCTCCATCGACGCGCGCGACCCGGGTCTAACCAAATATGGGGCCGAGGTCGTCTCTCGCATGAACGCCTTGGGCATGGCCGTGGATGTCTCGCACTGCGGAGATCGCACCACCCTGGACGCAGTGGTGGCTTCGCGCAAGCCCGTACTCGTTACTCACTCCAATTGCCGTGCGCTGGTTCCCGGCAGTGCACGCTGCAAAACCGATGAAGGGATCCGGAAAGTGACGGCCGCGGGCGGCGTGATCGGCGTCACCATGATCCGCTATTTTGTTTCTTCCGGAGGCCCGGCCACTATCGAGAATGTGCTCGACCACATCGATCATGTAGCCGAGCTCGCCGGAGTAGAACACGTGGGCATCGGCAGCGATGTCGATCTGCAGGGCCGCGACTCGCACGGTCATCTATCCAGGAAAAACGATCTCGACGGAATGGACTACGAAAGAAAAATTTATGATCTGACCGAGGGATTGGTGCGGCGAGACTACTCCAATTCGGATATCCAGCTTATCCTGGGCGGAAATTTTCAGCGCGCTCTCGCCGACATCTGGTCTGTCTAAGCTGTCTAGTTCTGCGGAGTCAATGAGAATTCCGTCCGTCCTGAGCCAGATTCGCAGCACACCTGCAGCGTGACTTGGGCGGCGTCCGCCTGGGCGGGCAGCCAATAGTCAATCTCATAGCGATTCAGGAGATGCCGGTAAGTCAGCTCCAATTCGTCCGCCAGCTTGTCGACGCTGCTGGTATGAAAAGCGCCGTCGGGCGTGGATATACAGAGGTCGCGAAAGCCCTCGCATTTTTCCGGGAAAAATGGACAAATGCCGTGTAAGGTAATGCCTTCCGCAGCCATCAATTGCCTCAGAGGTTTTAGGTTCTCCGGATCGTCCAGTGCTTCTACGGCGGTTTCGTGAACGAACACGAACAGATGCCGTTTACCAGAGCTCTTGTCCATGGCGTCAATTTGACGCCGGATCGCCTGAAGAACGTCTGATGTCGCACGTTCGCGCGGGACCGGCATGGAGATAGCTTTTTCCAGGTGTCTGGGATCGGTCATGAAGCCTTTGCGCGTCTTCAGCTCCTGCGTGATCAGAGCGTCGTCATAAGGAAGAGACGATTTTTCCACCGGCGCGTTAGGGTCGGTTGCAACCGCTTCGATAGCGTATCGATCGATCCTCCACCAATCGTCCGGGCGTTTCAGCGACAGACAGCGCTTCAGGCCCTCTCCCACTGCACGTCCGTAAGGGTCGGCATCAGAAGGAAACCGCGGCGCTACACTGCCGATCACTAGAGCAGCGGGGTTATTGGGCAACTTGACTTCGTAGTTTTCGATCAGTGTTCCACCTTCCCAGAGAGCGAATTCGATAGGTTTCAGACTGGTTAATTCATCTCCATCCTGGGGCGATAAAGCCAATACAACGTTACGTCCGCCGTCCGGTCGGGCCTTAGCGCTGGAGACGCATATCCGCACTGTGCCTTTCTCCGCGCTCGTTTTTTCATGGCGCCGAATGCGCGACAAGGATCTGGTAACTGCCAGCTTCATCTTGCCGTTCGTCAATTTGAATTGCTCCAGCAAGAATGGAACGAAGCGCGGGTCTTTTGTTTCGCCGATGGCCCACAAGGCCGACGATCGGAGCAGTGGATCGGCATGCTGCGCCATGTCCAGCAAGGCCCTGACTGCGTTCAGATCCGATAACCGGTAGAGTCCCAGGACCGCATTCGCAACCACGCGGTTGTTCGGCGACCGTAGAGCTGCGGTAAAGACGGGGTGGGCGTCCGCGGCGTCCAGCGCCCACAGGGCTTCGACAGCGTTGGCCTGAACACGCGCATCGCCGTCCGTCAGTTGCTTCTTAATCCAGGCCGGGTGTGTCGTATTGCGGCCAATCAATAACGCTGCTTTCGATCGCACGGCTCGATCGGGATAGGCCATCAGTTCGCCTTGGAAGGAGGGCCAGAAGTTTTGCGTCGGAATCGCCCCTAGAAGGTCGAGAATCCGGATCATTTGCGTCGCGCTTTCTGGCGTGGCACGGCTTCGTAAGGCAGTGCTCAGATCCATTTCCAGCGCTGCCTGAAAATGGGGACCCATGTCGCCGATCGCCCTGACAGAAGCCACCGCATCTTTCAGACTGCACGTGTCCGGATCCCGCAGACCGGTAGTCAGGAGTTTCTCCTTGGTGAGCAAATACATTAGAAAACGGGCGCCTGCCGAAGCTTCGGCATCTGCCAACGCACGAATACTCGCCGCGGAGAACAGGTGCGCGTCGGAGGCCAGCAACTGCAACAAGGACTTCTTGCCGACCGTGTCCTTCTCGCTAAACGACTCCACCAGCGCCGCAATGTCTTTCGTGTACTTATCGAGTAAACCTGGCTCGGGCATACCACCGCTCCACATTTACTCATCGGCCCGCAGGCCCATCTTTTGCGTTGTATTTAGCGTTTATTGGATCGAAATCGTCACCGCGTTGCTGGTCAGATTCCCGCCAATAATGAAGACAGGAACTTGTCCCGACGTCAAAGCGGGCGCCACTGCGTTGATCTGCCACAGTCCTGGATATTGGGGAGTCTCGCCGCTAAACAGAATTTGAGCCGGCGTGTCGGCAAAGAACACTTGCGGGGATCCGGAAAGTTGTCCGTAACCGGTCGCGAATATCTGCACAACGGACCCCCGTGTGGCAGGATTCGAGCTGCTGTTGACCGAATAGTCCTGATTCTCTACCGCGCCCGGTTGGGATGGATCAGCACCATTCAGAACAAAGATTCCAGGACCGACTGCTGAGATCGCGGCCTGGCCGTTCGCCAGTTCCAGGCCTCCCGCGCGAACCGAAATGGTCGCAGTTCCCGGCGATGTGGAAGCCGGAACGATGAAGTTGACTTGCGATGTGCTTCCGGCGACGAATTGGCCCGCTACTCCGTTTACCGTCACCTGATCTGGCGTCTGCGAAAAACTTCCGAACGCACTGGCGAACGATCCCGGCGCGATTCCTTGATCGATGCGAAAACTTGCGCCGTTCACGGTGATCACGTTGCCCGTAGGAGCCGGTGGAACGCCCCTCATCCGCCCCAGGATCGCCGCAAACGTAGGATCATAGCGCGCGAAAAAGTCAGTCGAACGCGTCGCAATGGGAACATCCGGCATAAACGAAGGAAGGTCCGGAATACCGGTGGGATTCGGGAAGTATTTGGTCGAATACTGTCCGTTGAGACCGGATCCCGGCAGTGTGAACCCAACTACTTCTCCGTATTCCGCCGGCTTTCCCCCGGTGGCTTCACCGATCACTACGAATCGTTGGCTAAGGTCTACGCCCGGGAATTGCGATGCATACTGCAGCGCAGCCGATTTGATCTCCATGGCATCATCCATGCCAGAGGAAAATGTTCCTTTGTCGATCACGTCGTAGACACGAAATTGCGGATTGGCGAGGAGCCCAGCCACGCGCGCCAGAAGCCCGTTGAGGAGGGGAGTAATGATCGAGGAATCGCCCCCGGTATTGCCCCGAAAATCGAAGACGAACGTATCCACCGGCTGGGTGTCCAGGGTTCCCAACACGGCGGCCGCAAAAGCCGCAAACGGGTTACTCGGATCGTCCGCGCACTTGTTGTACTTGAAGTACAGCATCCGATTTGCGGCCGAATAGCTGTACCAATAATTCAGCCCCGTCTGCTGAAGATAATCAGGCACGGGCCCGGCAGCGGGGTCGACGGCGGGCTGGAGCGCGCCCGCGAACTTGGTTCCGACCTGCAGCGTAAACTGACTCCCAGCCAAAGTCTGAAACGTTAGCGCCGACGTCGCGGCCGCCGGCAACAAATCGAGCCCTTGCAGGACCTGCTGGCCTGCAAGGTATTGCTGAGCTTCGTAGTGCAGCCATTGATCATTGGCATGGGGAACGATCGTGCCCAGCTTCTGCATCGCTTGATTGATAGAAAAATCACCCACCTGAACCAATCGCGCACCGAGCGCTTGCGCGTACGGCGCCGTGGCCGCTGTAACGAAAACACCATCGTCCAGCCAGCGGAATTGCAAAGGAAATTGCAGGAATCCCGCGCTAATTGCGGCGGCATTCGTGAGCGAGATGGCGGTGTGGGCGTCACCCGCTAGGGCAATGAGCGCCGTTAGTTGCACGTAGAATTCGGCGTCCGTGAGCGTGGAGATTTGAGCTTGAAGCGCAGCCACAGCTTGCTGATATACGGCCGGATCAAGCTGAAAAAAGAAGTTGGCGTGCAGTTTCGGGACTTGGTTGGCGACATAGTTCAGGTCCTGCTGCCGTGCCGCCGTTGAAAAGCGCTGGGCCGCCAGAGACGCCGCAAACAATACCGCGAGAAAACAGAGACGTCTGTAGGGCATTTGGCAGTCCGCTGGCCAGTATACACCGCGACGCCATCGCGGCCTATTCGTACCGCAACGCTTCCATCGCATCAACTCGGCTGGCGCGCAAGGCCGGTATATAACCTGCCGCGCAGCCTACCGCCGCCAGCATCACAGCCGCCAGGGCCAGCGTCCCCGGATCGTGAGCCGTGATTCCGTACAACTGCGCCTGCACTAGTCGCGTGAGGCCAATCGCCCCCGCCAGCCCGGCCGCAATTCCCATCGACACCAGCGCCAGGACTTCGCGCATAACCATCCAGATTACATGTTTTTGGAACGCGCCCAGTGCCATGCGAATTCCGATCTCACGGGTCCGCCGCGCCACCGTAAAAGCCATCACCCCGTAAAGACCGATGATCGCCAGCAGCGTCGCAAGTAAGCCAAACACCATCGATAGGCTCGCAACCAACCTCTCGACCAGCAGCGATTTCGAAACCTGATCGTCCAGCGTCCGCACGCCGTATAACGGCAGATTGCTGTCCAGCTCTCGTACCTTCCCACGGACCGCTCCGAAGAACTGATCCGCCGCCATGGAGGTCCGCACGTATACCGTCATCCCGCCCACAAAATTGCTCGCTAAGTAAGGCGTGCACATCTGGATCGGAATCTCATCGCGCAGGTTGGTGTACTTGATATCTTTAAACACTCCCGCGATCTCCATATCTAGTTTAGTGGTGGAATCGATGCCAAACCCCGTGTGGCGGCCGATCGCATTCGCGGCTGAGCGAAAGAATCGCTTCGCAAATTTCTCGTTTACCAGCACCACAGTGGGCGCTGTATTATCCGGCTTCTCGCCATGCTGCACGAACTGCGTGTCCTTCGCCGTGAAATCACGGCCCGCCAGAATCGGCACGCCCAGCGTGGCCAGGTAGCCCGGACCAATGGAATTCATATAAGGATCGGGAGTCTCGCTGGCCTTGGCCGGACGATAGCCCTCGATAGTCACCCAGTTGTCCCATTCGTCTTCTTCCAGGATGCGCATCGACGCCAGCCCCACGCTGCGTACTCCGCCGATTCCCGTGATCCGATCCGTCAGCTCGCGGTAGAAAGTTTTTGCGCGTTCGGCATCGTAGCCGTTTAATGAAGGATTGACATTGAACGCTACCAAGTTGTCGGTCGCAAAACCGGGGCCCAGGTCTCGCAGGTTCCGAAGGCTGCGGATGAAGAGACCGGCTCCTACTAACAGCAGAAGCGATAGCGTCACTTGCGCCGCCACCAGACCCTTCCGGAAACGCACACTCGGTCCTCCTCCGACGATGCCGCCCACCGTGTCCTTCAGCGTAGGCGCGACGTCCGGCTTAGTACATTGCAGCGCCGGTATCAGCCCAAAAATGATTCCCGTGAGCAGAGCCACCGCACCAGTGAAAAGCAGGATTCGGAGATCGGGCGTGGTCGACAATTTCAGCGATGTCGTATCCGGCGGCAGAAAGGCCAGTAACAGCCGATCTGTCCACAGGGCCAGCGCCAGGCCCAAGATCGCGCCGCCCGCCGAGAGCAGCAGGCTCTCCACCACCAGTTGGCGCATGATGCGGAATCGCCCCGCGCCCATGGCCAGCCGGATCGCGATTTCTTTCTGCCGCGAGGTCGCCCTGGCAATCAATAAGCTGGCCACGTTCGCGCAGGCGATCAGTAGCACGCCGGCGGTCAGTGCCATCAGCACCCACAGGGGCTTTGTAAGCCGGGGCCGCAAGTAAGAGCGGCCTTGCGATCCCGGCAGTACATCGATGATGTTCTTGAGGAAGCGATCACGAACGTCTGCCGAGGCATTCTTAAATGCCGCTTCCTTCACTTCCATCTCCAGGATGCCGTGAAAGAACGGCTGCAAGGACGCTTTGGCCTGCTCCGCGCTTACGCCCGGTTTCAAACGGCCGAACACGTTCACCCAACGCTGCCGCCGGTTAGTGAAAGCGAGTTGGTCGGAACTTGGGATGACCTGAGCCCGCATCATCACTGGAATGAAGACCTGGGTGACATAACCCAACTCGACGCCATCGAAGCCCTGCTCAGCCACGCCCACGATGGTGTAGTTGTGCCCGTTGACCGCCACTTTCTTTCCGACAATCGACCGGTCCCCGGCAAAGCGTGTCTTCCAATAGTCGTAGCTCAACATCGCCAGTGGATGACCATCGGGTGTTCGATCTTCGTCCGGTGTGAAAGTCCGGCCGATCGCCGCGCCCACGCCGAGCACCGGAAAATACGTACCCGACACCAGTTCGCCCGCGACCCGTTCGGTCTGGCCGCCATATCCAAGACTCACACGAAAGGGAAACCGGCAAAACATTTCGGTAAACACTTTGTTGTTCGCCTTGAAATCGCGATACATGGGGAACGAAAGCGCATTTCCGCCCCAATTGCCGCCGTAATGGAACCCTTTCATGCTAAGCAGAACAAGTTCGCTCGGATTCTTCACCGGCAGCAGCCGCAGCAAAATCTGATCCAGGAGGCTAAAAATGGCCGTATTTGCGCCGATTCCTAACGCCAGCGACAGCACCGCCACGCCCGTAAACACGGGCGACTTCTTGAAAGATCGAAGAGCAAACCTGAGATCGTTCGATGCGGAAGCCATAAAGTTGTTTAGACTACGCCGGCGGAATCCGGTTGGCAGCGACAATTCTCATTACCGCCGCGGGTTGAAAAGGTTACGGGGTCATCCGTTGCGCTATCGTTTTTCTATACGCAGTCGCCTCGCCCTTCTCGCTTTTGCAACTACCCTCGCCGCCCAGCCGCCTAGCAGTCTCTTTGATGGTCTCCGCTGGCGGATGATCCGTTCCGGGGCGGGCGTGCCGTTGCGGCGACGGGAGTCCCAGGCGATCCCAATATCTTTTTCTTCGGTTCGGTCGGCGGCGGCATATGGAAAACTTCTAACGCCGGCCTGAGCTAGTCGCCCATCCTCGACGATCAGCGTCGGACTCGGCGACTCCCATCAGATCGGCCGCATACTAATTCATCCAAGCAATCCCGATATCGTATATGTCGCTGCGCTCGGCCACGCATACGGCCCCAATGCTGAACGCGGCGTATATCGTTCCACCGACGGCGGCCGAACCTGGCAGAAAGTCCTCGACAAAGGACCCGATGTCGGAGCCACGGATCTCGCCTTCGAACCTGAGAATCCGCAGGTAATTTATGCCACCGTGTGGCAGGCGCGCCGTCCACCCTGGAGTGTCTATGGACCGCTGGAAGGCCCCGGGAGCGGCCTCTTCAAATCCACCGACGGCGGCGATCATTGGACGCAGCTGACCGGCAACGGGCTACCAGAGGGTGCATGGAGACGAAGTGGCGTCGCGGTGGCGCGAGGCACCCGCGGCCAGCGTGTTTACGCGTTAATCGATGCCGCCTCAATCAGCGGGCTTTTTCGCTCCGACGACTCGGCCAAGACTTGGACGCGCGTCGGCGCTGATCCACGCATCGATAGCCGCGCCTGGTATTTCAGTGGTATCACCGTCGACCCCCAGAATCCCGATGTCGTCTATCTCCCCAACGTCGCCGTCCACCGCTCTACCGATGGAGGCAAAAACTTTATCGTGCTCAAGGGCGCGCCCGGCGGCGATGACTACCACTACCTCTGGATGCGGCTTACAGGCGTCTCAGTCAGCAACGATATAGCCGCGTGGCCACGTCGTCAAGATGACTCTACTGGCGCAATATCGACAGGCCAACTAATGCCCGCCTACGCCCGCTACATCGCGATCCCGGGCAACAACTTTATCTCAAACGCCTGGCGCGCCAACAGCGAGGCCATGCGTCACTGCGCACGTTGCTGGGCTTCGCTGCGCGCTCGAGCAGCAATGCCTTCCAGGAGTTCTGGCCGGACGTTCGCAATCGATTTTTCCGTCATGAAGAAGGCGCGAAAGTATTGCCGACCGCGAAAAACCTGCCGATACCTGACGTTCGTCCCAATTGTTAAAGACCTAACACCAAACCCTTAAGTCGCGTCCGCTCATTCGATTCCACGGGACCGAGGCACGCCCCGCGCGTTGGAAGCAAAACTGCCTTACAACGTGGGCGGGGATCGTAAGGTATAGATGTAACGTCTTCAAAAGGAGTGAAGGACATGAAATATGGTGCAAGTCTGCTGTTAATGTTTACGACGGCCATGTGGTGCGGTGCCGCGGACAATAGTCCCGAGAAGCACATTCGCGAATCGGCCGCCGTTTTGAGCGAAATTATGAGCGCCAAAGACAAGGGGATTCCAGAGGACCTGTTGGAAAAGGCACAATGCGTGGGTATCATCCCCAACCTGAAGCGAGCAGGCTTCATTGTGGGCGCCAAATACGGTAAAGGTGTCGTAACCTGCCGCACCAGTGGCGGCTGGAGCGCGCCGGAAGTAGTCCGCATCGAAGGCGGAAGCATCGGCCTCCAGATCGGGGCCGGTGAGACCGACGTAGTGTTCCTGGTAATGAACGAACGCGGAATGAATAGACTCATGGAGGATAAGTTCACCCTGGGCGGCGATGCCAGCGTTATGGCGGGTCCAGTGGGAAGGTCAGCGGAAGCCCAGACCGACGCCATGATGCATGCCGAGATTTTGTCTTACTCACGTTCGCGTGGAGTATTTGCCGGCATCTCGCTTGAGGGCGCAACGCTGCGGCCTGATAAGGATGACAATCAAGCGCTTTATCGAGCTAGTGTGACGCCGCAGGAAATCCTGCATGGCCGTGTGACCCCGCCTGCAGCGGCT
>Ga0210406_10005280_pt1 | contig 13584 bp, 12 predicted proteins | sample IncBWC30MmetaG_FD_155454 | JGI IMG/M metagenome (GOLD analysis project Ga0210406, IMG submission 155454) | Forest soil microbial communities from Barre Woods Harvard Forest LTER site, Petersham, Massachusetts, United States - Inc-BW-C-30-M | ecosystem: Environmental > Terrestrial > Soil >... | reverse complement strand
TGTATTTCAGCTGGACCGGGTTTTATTTCGGCGCCCATGCTGGCGGGGGCTGGGGGCGCAAGAACGAGACCGGCGCTCCCTACCCGTTCCTCACCGACACCATCACGCCGGCGCCCGCTGCCTTTGACGTGAACGGATGGCTGGCCGGCGGCCAGATCGGCGCCCAGTACCAGGCCGGCTCGCTGGTGTACGGCGTGGAGGCGGACGTCAGCGGGGCAAATCTCACCGGCAGCGGCTCTTGCGCGTCGGTCTCGTTGCTCAACGGCCCGCTTCCGCCGGGCGGCTGCAGCGCAAAGGTCGTGGGGGTGGGCACGATCGCGGGCCGGCTGGGCGTCGCGCTCGATCGCGTGCTGATCTACGGCAAGGGCGGCGGCGCCTGGGCGAACGACCAATACGATCTAACGTCGCCGAACGTCGCTTTCTTCCCCGCGTTCAACGGCAACGAGACGAGGTGGGGTTGGATGGGGGGCGTCGGCGTCGAATACGCATTTCTCGATAATTGGTCGGCAAAGATCGAATACAATTACCTGTCGTTTCGCACCAGCAACCTGCTATTTACGGATACTACCCAGCAGTTCTTGTTCAACACCAACATTCAGCAGCAGTTGCATCTCGTGAAAGTCGGTCTCAATTATCGATGGGGTTGGGAGCCGGTCGGAATCCGTTATTGACGCCGACATAAGAGAAATCGGTGCGCCGCGCCCGAAGCGCGGCGTTTTCATTTCGCAACCGCGCTAGGCCTCGGCCATGACCGATCCGAGCGCCTGGGTGAGCGCGCCCGGGCTAAGCGGCTTGGTCAGACAGCCGTTCATCCCCGCCGCCCGCCCGGCATTCTCGCCGCCAGCGCTCGCGCGGCCGGACACGCCGACGATCGGCACGCGGCCGGCGCGACCGGCCAGCGCGCGGATGCGCCGCGTCGCTTCGACCCCGTCGATGTCGGGCAGCGTAAGGTTGATCAACACGACGTCGTAGCCGCCCCGCGCCACCGCCTCGACCGCCGCCGCGCCGGTGCCGACGAAATCAGCGCGGTGACCGAGCTCGGCGAGGATCGTGTTGAGCAGGACGCGGCCGTGCGGATTGTCCTCGGCGCAGAGAACGGCGAGCGGATGCACCGCTTGGTCGCGCGCTTCGGCGCCATCGGAAGCGGCTTTTCCCGCTGCCTCCGTCACCTTGTCAACGATGACGCTCAGGCGGAAGCGGCTGCCGCGCCCGGGCTCGCTCGCGACCGTCAACTGGCCGCCCATGGCCTCGGCGACCCGCTTGGCCAAGGTCAGCCCGAGCCCCGCCCCGCCGTATCGGCGCGCAACCTGATCGCTCGCCTGCGCAAAGGGCCGAAACAGCCGCTTGATCTCGGCACCGGTAAGCCCGATCCCGCTGTCCGTCACGGTGAACACCAGGCGCACTTTCCCGCGCGCGGCCCGTTCGCATCCGGCCGCGAGGCTCACGCTGCCGCGCTCGGTGAACTTCACCGCGTTATCGATGAGATTTTCCAGCGCCGCGCGTAGCCGCAACGGATCGCCGATCACCGCTTCCGGCAGCGCCATCGAAATATCCACGGCATGTTCGATGCCTTTGGCCTCGGCGCGCGCGGCGAGCGAGCCCGCGAGCGCATCGAATAGGCGGCGCGGACGAATAAGCTCGCGCCGCAAGACGAGCCGCTTGGCGTCGGCCCGTGCGGCATCGACGATCAACGACGTGAGCTGGACGAGATGCTCGGCCGTACCCTTGATCGCCGTCGCCCAGCCGCGCTCGCGCGCGCCGAGCTCGGATGTAGCAAGCAGCTCGCCCAGCGCGACCACGCCGGTTAACGGCGTTCTAATCTCATGGGCGATGTCTCCCAGCGTCGCCTCAATGGCACGCGCCTGCGCAGCGCCCGAGCGCGCCGCGCGCTTGGCCCGGCGTTGCCGCTTGCCAGCCGATAGTCTCGGTCTCGCCATCGCACCCCCAGGATACAGATTGCCATGCAGACAAGCCGCCGGCCACAGCTCACGCAAGCCCGACCATGCGGCGAATGTCGGCGGAACTCGCGCCAGTCTCGCGCAGCGCCCGCAAAGCGGTGGCGCGGGTCGATTTCGACAGCTTTTGCCCGTCGGCGTCGAGTATCAGGCGGTGGTGATGGTAAATCGGTGCCGCCAGGGCGAACAACGCCTGCAGCACGCGGTGCACGCTGGTCGCGGCAAACAGATCCTGCCCGCGCACGACGTGGGTCACGCCTTGCTCGGCGTCGTCGATCACGACGGAAAGGTGATAGCTCGTTGGCGTCTCCTTACGCGCCAGCACGACATCGCCCCACATTTGCGGGCTTGCCGCGACCTGCGTCGTTTTACCCCCGCAGTCGATCTCGATCCAGGACAGCGCCCCGGTGCGCGCAAGCGCCGCCGCCATGTCGAGCCGCAACGCATATGGCTCGCCTGCCTCCATGCGCCGCCGGCGTTCGACTGCCGCCAGCGAGCGCGCATCGCCGGGATAGAGCGGCGCGCCGTCGGGATCGCGCGGCCATGGCGCGTGTCGCTCGCGTTCGGCGACGAGACGCGCGATCTCACCACGCGTCTCGAAGCTCGGATAAAGGAGGCCGTCGAGCTGCCCCAGCGCGGCGCGATAGTCGTCGAGGTGCGCGCTCTGGCGCCGCACCGGCTTTTCCCAGGTGATGCCGAGCCATGCCAAGTCCTCGTAGATCGCCTGCTCGTAGTGTGGCCGGCAACGCGCCGCGTCGATGTCCTCGATGCGCAGCAGGAAGCGGCCACCGGCCGCGCGCGCATGTCGAAATTGACGAGCGCGGAGAGCGCATGGCCAAGATGCAAATAGCCGTTCGGGCTCGGCGCAAAACGGAAGACGGGAGTAGTCATGCGCGCCCCAGCGGCTCACACGCCTCAGCTTGCTGCAGACCCTGTGATAGTCTTCCCTGCTCGTCCTCTCGACAGCAGTCCACAGCGCCCCGGTCATGAGACGATCTAAGTACGATTACATCATTGTCGGGGCCGGGTCCGCCGGCTGCACGCTGGCTAATCGGATCACCGAGGACGGTGACAGCCGCGTTCTCCTGCTGGAGGCCGGCGGCTGGGATCGCGATCCGCTCATTCACATGCCGCTTGCCTGGGGCAAGATCCTTTTGGATCGGCGCCACGACTGGGGTTACGACATCGAGCCCGATCCCAGTACCGGCAACCGACGCCTTGAATGCATGCGCGGCAAGATCGTGGGCGGCTCGTCCTCGGTCAATGCCATGGCGTATGTCCGCGGGCACCGGAGCGACTACGATCGCTGGGCCGCCAATGGCGCGTCCGGCTGGTCGTATTCCGATGCGTTGCCCTATTTCCGACGGCAGGAATCCTGGGAGGGGGGCGAAAGCTTCTATCGGGGCGGACACGGTCCGCTGGCCACGCGCAACTCGAGATACGAAGACCCGCTCGTCGATGCCTATATCGAAGCGGCCGCCCAGGCGGGCCATCCCTACAATGAGGACTACAACGCGGCGCAGCAGGACGGCATCAGCCGCATGCAGATGACGATCCGCAAGGGGCGGCGCGAGAGCGCAGCAACCGCCTACCTCTATCCGGCATTGTCACGCGATCAGCTGACGCTAGAGGTGAACGCGCAGGTCACGCGCGTTGTCATGGAAGGCCGCCGCGCCGTCGGCGTGGAGTATATCCGCAACGGCGCGCGCCTCACGGCGCGAGCGCGCCGCGAAGTCATTCTTGCCACGGGCGCGATCAACTCGCCTCAATTGCTGATGTTGTCCGGCATCGGGCCGGCGGACGAACTGGCTCGGCATGACATTGGCGTCCACGTCGCGCTCGCCGGCGTGGGACAAAACCTTCAGGATCATGCCGCCGCGCTCCTTCTATATGCCCGGAGCTCGCCCGGTCCCGTCCACCGCAACATGCGCTTGGATCGCCTGGCCGTGGAAATGGCACGCGGCTATCTGTTCGGGACCGGCTTCACCGCCGATCTTCCCGGCGGAATTACCGCCTTCCTGAAAACGGACAGCGGCGAGCCGGCGCCCGATACGCAACTCCTCTTCATCGCGGGGCCGCTCGGCGCAGCGCCTTATCTTCCGCTGCAGAAGGGCTTCGCCGACAGCTTTGCCTGCCGCATCGTACTCGTGCGGCCAGAAAGCCGCGGCAGCATCAGCTTGGCTTCGTCCGCCCCATTGGCTCATCCCCACATCCGGCAAAAGCTCTTGGCGACGGATCGCGACTGGTCGACGATGCGCCGAGCGGTCGCGCTCTTTCGTGACATCGCGCGGCAACGAGCCGTCGCATCATTCATCGCCGGAGAACTGGGACCACTCGCGACGGTGCGCAACGACGAGCAGTTGGAGCATGTCATTCGCACAACCGCGGTGACCGCACATCATCCCGCAGGAACCTGTCGCATGGGAGCAGCGTCGGATCCCATGGCGGTGGTGGACGCAGAGCTTCGCGTATACGGCACCGAAGGCTTGCGTGTCGTCGACGCCTCGGTCTTTCCCGACCTCGTCGGCGGCAACATCAACGCGGCCGTGGTGATGATCGCAGAGCGCGCGAGCGATCTGATTCGTGGCCGCGAAAGGCTTGGCGTCGGCGTGCGGGAAATTGGGTCGGTCGAAATGCGACCCGATTAGCGCCTGAAGCCACAAAAGGGGTTGCGTTGCGATGGTATTTGTACATGCTTCGCCGCCGCCATGTCGTTCTTCATCCACACCGAAGCGGATCTCGATCACGCCATCGCCCGTCTTGTCGACGCTGACCCGCGCTTCGGCATCGCGCTCTCGCGGGCGGGCCGGCCGCCGCTGCGGCGACGGGCGGACGGATTTCCAGGGCTCGCATCGATCGTCGTCTCGCAACAGCTCTCGACCGCCAGCGCGAGAGCGATCTGGACGCGGCTCAACGAAGCTTTCGATCCATTCGATCACACGGCGCTGTTGCGCGCGCGCTCGGCCAAGCTCGCCCGCGCCGGCCTTTCGGCGCCGAAGATTCGCACGCTCAAGGCCATCGCCAAGGCGATCAATCGCGGCGAGCTCAACCTTCGAGCCCTTGTCGATAAGCCGGCGGACGAGGCTCACGCCGCGTTGACGGCGGTGCACGGCATCGGCCCCTGGACCGCGGACATCTATCTTCTGTTCTGCCTCGGCCATGCCGATGTTTGGCCCGCGGGCGACCTCGCCTTGCAGGAGGGCGCGCGGCTCTTGCTCGCGCTCAAAACCCGGCCGTCGGCGAAAGAGATGGGCCCGCTCGCCGAATCCTGGCGTCCGTGGCGCGGCGCGGCAGCCTGCATGCTCTGGGCGTATTACCGCGCGAGCAAGCAGCGCGACGGCGCGCCGATTGCGGCGGTGGTGCGCAATGGCTGAGCTCGACGGTCCGCGGCTCGAGCCGCGCGCCGCTCCGGCGCGGCAGCTCATCGTGTTTCTGCACGGCTACGGCGCCGACGGCAACGATCTCATCGATATCGGCCGCGCCTGGCAGGGGCTGTTGCCGCAGGCCGCGTTCGTCTCGCCGCACGCCCCGGAGCCTTGCGCCCAAGCGCCGGTCGGCCGGCAATGGTTCCCACTGACCTTCCGCGACCCCAATGAACGCTGGACCGGCGTCAACCGGGCGGCGCCCGTCCTCTCGGCCTTTCTCGACGCCGAACTCAAGCGGCGCAACCTGCCGCCTTCGGCGCTCGCGCTCGTCGGCTTCAGCCAAGGAACGATGCTGGCGCTGCACGTGGGACTTCGCCGGGCGGTGGCGCCCGCCGCCATCGTCGGCTATTCCGGATTGTTGGCGGTGCCGCCCGATGTCAATCCGGAAACATTCGCGGCGGAGATCACATCGCGGCCGCCGGTCCTGCTCATTCACGGCGATCGCGACGAGTTGATTCCTCCGCAAGCGCTGTTCCATGCGTCGAGCGGGCTCGCCGCGCTCGGCGTGCCCGTCGAATGGCACATGTCTTACGGCATCGGCCACGGCATCGACCAGGACGGCCTGCGCCACGGCGGCGAGTTTCTCGCACGGCGGCTGTCGCCTCATCGCGCTCCGTAGCCGCCGAATCGGGCGCCGACACCAGGGCCGGTGATTCGGAGTGCGGGCCCTCTTTCGGACGAACGGAAAGAGCCATGAGCGGCAGTCATGCGATTTCGCCGAGGCTCGGTAACCCCTGGAGCAGCCTTCACAATCCTGTCACGCTACCCTATAGACTGGGGGCGCACCGCGGTTCGCAGGGGAAGAGACAAGGAGCGCCCTGAATTTGTCGCCCGCAGGTTTTCCCGCTCTCGTGCTCAACGCGGACTTTCGTCCGCTTAGCTACTACCCGCTGTCGCTGTGGTCGTGGCAGGACGCCATCAAGGCCGTGTTTCTCGAGCGGGTGAACATCGTCGCCGAATACGACCGGGCGGTGCGCAGCCCGAGCCTGGAGATGAAGCTCCCCAGCGTCGTGTCGCTCAAGACCTTCGTGAAGCCAACGACCCAGCCGGCATTCACCCGCTTCAACGTCTTCCTGCGCGACAAGTTCAGCTGCCAATATTGCAGCTCGCGCGAAGACCTCACGTTCGATCATCTGTTGCCGCGCTCGCGCGGCGGGCACACGACCTGGATCAACGTGGTCGCCGCCTGCTCGCCCTGCAATCTCAAGAAAGGCAACATGACTATGGACGAGGCCAAGATGTGGCCGTCGCAGATGCCGTTCCAGCCGACCGTCAACCATTTGCATCGCAACGGCCGGCGCTTTCCGCCCAACTATCTGCACGAGAGCTGGCTCGACTACCTCTACTGGGACACCGAGCTGCAGCCGTAAAGCGAGTGGTTCAGTCCACGTTGCGTTCGGCCGCGGGCGGCAGAAACGATGCGTCGAAGACCGCGGCATCGCGCCTCCACCGGCTGTCACTGGCCGGGCCCGAACCACTTCGTTTCCAGTTTGGCGAGGAAGCCTTCGCTCTTGAGGTCGCGCAGGTGCCGATTGATTTCGGCGAGCAGTTCCTTGTCGTCGAGCCGGGTGTTGATGCCAACGACGCGGGTGTCCCACACCGCGGTGTAGCGGAATCCTGCGTCGTTGCGAACGGCATAGCGCAGGACCGGCAGGGGATTGACGACCGCGTCGACGCGGCCGTTCTTGAGATCGTTGATGGCGAGCGTGATCGAATCATAGGTCAGGAGCTGACCGACTTTCGAACCGACGGTTTCGCGCACGTAGCGCTCCCCGGAGCTGCCGAGCTGTACGCCGACCCTGCGGCCCGTCAGGTCTTCCACCTTCGCAATCGTGCTCGATTGCGGCGTGATCGCACCAATGCCGGCATCGAAATAGGGGTCGGAGAAGGCAATCCGCTCGGCGCGCTCCGGCGTCCACGTCAATGCGGTGATCAGCACATCGACACGCTTGGCCGTGAGCGCCGCCACGATGCCTTTGAAATCGATCTTTTCCCAGGCCACCTTCGCGCCCATGCGGCGCGTGATTTCATCCGCCATGTCGACGTCATAGCCGACGAGTTTGCCATCGGCAACGTACTCGAACGGCGGGTATTCAGCGCTGCTGCCCGCGACCAGCACGCCCTTCTGCCTGACCGCCTCCAATGTGTTCTGCGCGTGCGCCGGGGAGGCCCCTGCCAGAATCGCAGCGGCTGCCATGAGAAGGAGGGTTGAACGGCAAAGCATGGGCATCTGTCACTCCTGACGGTTGGCGAGGTCGGATTGAGGTTCGGTGCGTTCGATAATTCGCCGCAGAAACGATCGGGTGCGCTCGTGGGCCGGATGGGCGAGCAGAACGTCCGGCGCGCCTTGTTCGACGATCGTGCCTTCATCCATAAAGACGACGCGATCTGAGACATCGCGCGCAAACGCCATTTCGTGTGTCACAACGATCATCGTCATTCCCGCGTCCGCCAGCGTGCGCATGGCGGAAAGAACCTCGCCGATGGTTCGGGATCGAGCGCCGAGGTGATCTCGTCGAGCAACATCACCTTCGGATCCATCGCAAGGCTGCGTGCGATGGCGGCGCGCTGCTGCTGCCCGCCCGAAAGCTCGCTCGGATAGGCGTTCTCCTTGGCGCGCAAACCGACGCGCGCAAGCTGCTCGTGCGCGATTGCGACGGCCTGTTCGCGGGCAAGACCCTTCACCTGGATCGGCGCCTCGATCACGTTCTGCAGCACGGTCAAATGCGGAAACAGGTTGAATTGCTGAAACACGATGCCGATTCGCTGCCGCATCAGATTGAGCTCTTGCTCGCCCATTCGCGTCCGGCCGCCGGCGCCAGTCACCCATCCGATTGGTTGGCCGTCGATGGTGATCTCGCCCCGATCGAACGGCTCCAAAAAGTTGATGCACGACAGCAACGTGCTCTTTCCCGATCCGCTCGGCCCGATGACGGTGACGACCTCGCCGCGGTGAACTGTCAGATCGATGCCCTTTAAAACTTCGGTGCGGCCGTAGCTCTTGTGCAAATTCCAGATGCGAACCATGACCGGCGCCATGGGGCTGCTTTCGATGCCCGCCCGGCTCGCACCGGCGCATTCCAACAGGCTCGATCGGCTCATGCCGCCAGCTCCTATGCCGCCGGCGCCAGCCGAACGACGCGGCCGCCGTCGATCATGATGTCGGATCGTTGCAAACCTTCGCCCGCGCGATCCGGGTTGAGCACGCGGGCGTCTGCGACGAGGAGGTCGAATTCCGGCTGCACGGGGGGTCAGTGAATTCGATAGCGCTGCTCGAGCCGGGCATTGAGCCAAATGAGCGGCAGGGTCAACGCAAGATAGAACAAAGCGACGCCGGCGAACGGGCTAAAGGTGTTGGCTTGCCACGTCATGACCTCAAGTCCCGAACGCAGCAGATCGGCCAGCGCGATGGTGGAAACCAGTGCGGTATTCTTCAATAGCGTCAGCGCCTCGTTGGTCATTGGCGGCAAAACGCGGCGCAACGCTTGCGGAAGGATAATGCGCCGCATCGCCTTGGCATAAGACATGCCCAGCGAGCGGGCGGCACGCATCTGCCCGGGATCGATCGACTGGATCCCGGCGCGAACGATCTCGGCGATGTAGGCCCCGGATGTGATCGAGAGCGCAATGACTCCGACCGTGAACGCGTCGAGCTTGATGCCCGCCGAAGGCAGCCCGTAGTAAAGGAACAGCAACGTGACCAGGAGCGGCACGCCTCGCATCAGCGTCACGTAGGCGGCGACCGACCAGGAGAGCAAGCGATGGCTGGAGAGGCGTCCCACGCCCGCCATGGTCCCGATCGCCGTGCCGATCAGGATCGAAACGAGCGTGAGTTCGGCAGTGAGCAGCGCGCCCCGCGCGAGCGCAGGGAGGGACTTCAGGAACAGCGAGAACTCAAAGTCCATTGGCCGCCGCTGCGATGCTGGACGGATATGGCGGTGGAGAGGCAAAGACGATGCCACAGCCATCGGCGGAAGTCTTGCGCCCTCTTCCCCGGCCGGCCGCCAGAGCTGATCGCGCCGGCGCCGGCAGCGTACAGCGGCCGGCAATGTGGGACGCAATGGGCTGCCGGCGCCCGCGCCGCAATCCGCCTAAGCCGTGATCAAAGCCCGCGAAGCTCCTGCGTCGCAGTCGTTCGCGCGATTTCGACCCCGTTCCTGATGACGTGCCGGCGCGGCGGCTGCAGGCGCAGTGCTTCGCGTTCGCTGCCATAGAATCGATCGAAACGGCACGACATGGTTCAAGTCCCTCTGACGTCGCCGCACGCAACCCCCTAGGATCGGATGACCTCGAACCAGAACCAGACATCGATTCGGACGGTGTTCGGCGCGCTGTTTCTGGCGCTGTGGCTCGCCGCGCTCGACCAGACCGTCGTCTCGACGGCGCTGCCGACCATGGTCGGCGACCTCGGCGGCTTGAGCTATCTGTCCTGGGTGGTGACCGCGTATCTCCTGACCAGCACGGTTGCCGGCCCGCTCTACGGAAAATTCGGCGATCTCTACGGCCGCAAGATCGTGCTGCAGGTGGCGATCGCCGTGTTCCTCGTCGGCTCCGCGCTCTGCGGCATCGCGCAGAACATGGTTGAGCTGATCGCCTTTCGCGCGCTCGAGGGAGTGGGCGGCGGGGGACTGATGGTCATCACCATCGCCGTGATCGGCGATCTGATCCCGCCGCGCGAACGCGGACGCTACCAGGGTTTTTTTGGCGCGGTGTTCGGGGTCGCGACCATCGTCGGCCCGCTGGTCGGCGGCTTTTTCGTCGATCACCTGAGCTGGCGCTGGATCTTCTACATCAATCTGCCGACCGGCATCCTGGCGATGGTGGTGATCGCCGCGGTGCTGCCGTCGCGCTCGACGCGCCGCCGACACGCGATCGACTACACCGGCGCCCTCCTGCTCACCGCCACGCTCAGCGCGATGATCCTGTTCACGGGACTCGGCGGCACCACGTTGCCTTGGACCTCGCCCGTGATGCTCGGCATCATCGCGGTGGGCATCACCGGCGCTTTCGCCTTCGTCGCCATCGAGCTGCGCGCGCGTGAGCCGGTCCTGCCGATGCATCTGTTCACGAACCGTAATTTTGCTGTCGCAAGCGGCGTCGGCCTGATCGTCGGGCTCTCGCTGTTCGGCGCGGTGACGTTTCTTCCGATCTACCTTCAGGTCGTCAAGGGCGTGAGCCCGACGGCCTCCGGTCTGCTGCTGATGCCGATGATGCTCGGCATGCTGGTGACCTCGGTGATCAGCGGGCGCATCATCAGCCGTTTCGGCCGCTACAAGCTGTTTCCCATCATCGGCACGGCGACAATGACCTTCGGCCTCGGCGCGCTGTCGCTGCTCGCGGTCGAAAGCAACGACTGGCAGACCGCCATCGACGCGCTCTGGCTCGGGCTCGGCATGGGCATGGTCATGCAAGTGCTGATCATCGCGGTGCAGAACAGCGTCGACTACGAATATCTCGGCGTGGCCACGTCGGGCACGATGCTGTTCCGCTCGCTCGGCGGCGCGCTGGGCGTGGCGCTATTCGGCGCCATTTTCGCCAACCGCCTGCACGCCCAGCTCGCCGGTCCCGGCATGGATTTCCTCGCCACGGCCATGCCGGCCGCGGTCAGGGGCCTGCCGCCCAGCCTGCACGAAGAATACATCACCGCGGTGATGGCGGCGCTGCGCCCGGTGTTCGTGGTGGCGGCCAGCATTTCGGCCGCGGGCTTCGCGCTGACCTGGCTCCTGCGCGAGCACCCGCTACGCGAGGGCGCGCCCGCGGAAGGGATGGGCGAAAGCTTCGCAATGCCGCGCGACGCCACCTCGCTCGAGGAGTTGGAGCGCATCATCACGCTTTTGGTGGCGCGGGAAAATCGCTGGCGGCTCTACGCCGATCTCGCGCGCCGCGCCGCCGTCGAGCTGCCCGCGCCGGAGCTGTGGATGCTGGCGCGGCTCGGCGAACGCGCGCCGATCACGCTGGCCGCGCTCAGCGCCGAGCTCGAGATTCCGAAGCGGGAGCTCGCGCCTCCCTTAGAGGCGCTCTGCGCGCGCGCCATCGCGGAGAAGAGCGCGAGCGGCGCGCTTCGACTCACGCCCCTCGGCGCGGCCATGCGCGAGCGCATCGTCGCGGCGCGTCGCCAGGGCCTCGCCGACATGCTCGCGCGCTGGCGGCCCGAACAGCATCCCGACGTGTTGGCCTTGATCGAGGGCATGGCGCAGGCGCTCACCAGCGATCTGCCGGCGCCGCAGGCGGCCTAGCACCGTTTTCGCAACGGAGAGATATCAAGAGCGAGCGCCGGCCGGCGTGATTCGCGGGGCCAAGATCAAGGTCGATGAGCGGACGCGACCCCTGCAGCCATTGGTTGCACAACCAAAAAAGTACTCTTTTCATTGTAAAGAACAATGGAAAAACAGTCGGGGAGAGCCCTCGCCGAACTAGCTACACGCCACGGTTGCGCGAAACGGAGGCGCGCCGCGGGCGCGGCACGTCGAGCGAGGGAAGGATTAGTCGCGTCCATGCGCGCAGGCTGGAAGATTCGCAAACCCTCTGTCCAGTCAAAAATTGCCTGCGCGCAGTTGACGCCACTCGAGCATCGACGCCCACGCCGCGACGGCTGCGAGCGCGAGCGAGATGAGGGCGTTGTATCCCGCCAGCGAGAGGCCGAGGAAGCGCCAGGCGGCGTCGTCGCAGCGCACGACCGAGATCGACTGCAGCTTGTTGAGGAGCCCGCCCGCCGAGCCGAGATCCTCGAGCGCGCCCGAGCATTCCTGCGGCCCCGCCCAACATTGCCATTCGACGCCGGCATGATAAACGCCGAGCCCGGCGTTCCAGGCCATGCCGAGCGCGATGGCGACGAGCGCCGCAAGCAACACCTTGCGCGAGGCGCCGACCTGATCGCCGAGCAGCACCATGACGGCGAGCGGGATGGCGAAGTAGTAGGCGTAGCGCTGCTCGAGGCAGAGCGGGCACGGCTTCAGGCCGAACCCGTACTGAAAGATCCACGCGCCGAGGATGGCGGCCGCGCCGACCGCCGCGATCGCGGCCGCCGCCGATGCCACCGGACGCTCCCGGATCATGCTGATGGTCATGTCGCTCATGCCGGTCGCCGCGCGCTGTTTCTGTCCTTCGCTCCGCGCCCCATATAATGGTGTGAAGGCGGCAATGGTATGGGGCCGTTGACCGGCTGCCCCTCCCCGCTATGATCGCCGACAAGCCCCTGTGGCGGAATTGGTAGACGCGCCTGACTCAAAATCAGGTGGTGGCAACATCGTGCTGGTTCGAGTCCGGCCAGGGGCACCAGTTGTGTTGTTCTGATTTATCATCGAGCGCGCACTCGAGACCCCACTCGCTGCTAAATTTGTCGATGGTAGCCGCGTCTGACACAAGGTCAGACGCGTCACCGGATTATTTAAAGCCCTTGGGCTGAATTTATCCTGCCTAAAGGCTTACACGGCAAAGCGTGCGAAATCCGCTATTTGACGACCAGCTGAGACATCGCGTCATGTGACGCGCTCAGCCTTTCATGAAGTGCTCGCGCAGCACCCAATCGACCGCATCGAGTCCAATGGGCAGTGACGCCTCGTCCACCCGAGCGCCCGCGCCGAGGAGCAGGCGTGCGCACCCGCCGTGCTGTCCGGTCGAAAAACCACACGGGTTGAGCGCCCCATAGATCAACCAGCCCATCGCGGTCCCGTGGAATTGGCGATCTTGCGCGTCGATCGGCGGATTGTACCTCAAAACGTCCTCCACCATGTCGGCGTTGCCATGGAACGCCGCCCAATGCAACGGCGTGGCGCCGTGCTGCGACAGCGCTGTCACTGGAAATCCGCAGCGGAGCATCGCCCGGACGGCCGGAAGGTTGTTGTTGCGGGCCGCGTCGGCGACCTGACGCAAAGCCTTTTCCGGCGCACACACCACGAGCTCCGGATCGGCCGCGAGGATCGCGTCGGCGCGTACATCGTCGCCGCACCAGAGCGCATCGAGCAATCGATCAAGCGGATGCGCGCCCTTGAGCAGCAAGTCGAGGACCTGGGCGTGGCCGCGCTTGCGCGCGACGTCAAACGCCGAGACGTGGAATCCGAGCGTCCATTGATAGATATGCCCGCCGTTCGGGGCGGTATCGATCATCGGAAACCAATCCTGATCGACCCGCATTGCAACCACGCCTGGATCGGCGTCGAGATGGCGCCGCACCAGCGCGACGTCACCAAGCGCTGCAGCGAGGA
>Ga0210406_10005277_pt1 | contig 13585 bp, 11 predicted proteins | sample IncBWC30MmetaG_FD_155454 | JGI IMG/M metagenome (GOLD analysis project Ga0210406, IMG submission 155454) | Forest soil microbial communities from Barre Woods Harvard Forest LTER site, Petersham, Massachusetts, United States - Inc-BW-C-30-M | ecosystem: Environmental > Terrestrial > Soil >... | reverse complement strand
TCAGAAAGTCTTGAGGGCTGTTCTCGCAGGTAATCGGCGTAGGTTTTCGCAGTCTTGCGCCCTTTCATAGCACGGATTCTATAGGAAGCGCGGATGGGTCGGTACTCTGGCAGACCTTGCAATGTGCCAGCGAAAAAGTCTCTCGGCCCAAAAAACTCCCCAATTGAATTGCCACATAGCGCCGGGAGTTATACGCTTAGCCGACCTTTCAGGATGCTTGGCGTAGCAGCGTCACACTACCGTCACCGTCAGACCCTTTTAGACCCCTCTAGAACCCCTCAGAATCGCAAATCGGACGCACGCATTTTTTCTCTTTGTGGACCCTTTTTCGGGTCCGACTGTTGAAACATCGCCATTGCGCTCATTGACCGTCCGCCAAGACCGTCCGCCAATGCCCGTCATTCAGTTGCAAGCTGAGGGTGACGGACGTATGATTCCGTCAACGGTCGCATCAATCCGCACCTTTCTCAACTTGCACGGCAGCGCCTCGTTGCATTGCAAGACTACAAAGGAGATTACCCACATGCCTACAGCTAAAGAATTCACCATTCGCCTGGGGGACAGGCCAGGGACGCTGGGAAAGGTCTGCCGCGCCCTAGCTGACCACAAGGTGAACATTGTCGCGTTTCAATCGATCCCCTTAGAGGGAAACACTCTGGTTCGCTTCGTGGTGGACCACCCAGAGGCGAGCAAGAAGGCTTTGGACAATGAAGGCCTGAGCTATACAGAGACGGAAGTAGCGCAAGTCAGACTTCCACATCGACCGGGCGAGTTGGCACGGGTGGCAGCGCGACTCGGCGACGCTGACATTAACATCAACTACTCCTACTGCGGGGTAGACCCACGCACGAACATCCCTCTGCTTATCTTTGGCGTCGCAGAAGCCGAACAGGCCGCCATGATTCTAGACCGGGTTGCCGCTGCAGCATAACCGGTGCCGGCGAGTGGGAAAAGCTCCAAGGGAAGCCCGGCTGGATAGTTGGTGAAAAACCAGATCCCGACTTTCAACCTCTTCCCCAGCTCTAAGGGGATCGGTATTTCGACATAGCATCCGCCAAGGTCGAGGTCGGCTACAGTCCCCCAAAAAGAAACCCCCTCCTGAACATGAATCTCGACCGAGTTTTGGGCAACGGTACCGGGGATTCTTGCGGCGCTCCGCGATCGTAGGCTGGTAATCATCGACGGAATCCGGAGGAAGCAGGGAGTCCCACATTGGTTTTTCCGGGGCGATGTTGAGCAAGCCCAAAAAGCCGGCGTTCGGTGTTTTTCTGCACGTATACTTTGCCCATGAGAGGCGCGACTCATAGGAAGATCGATTGGTTCGAGTTCTGGATACGTTTCGCCTGCGGAGCGCTGCTCGGATTGTTAATCAGTATTCGTCTTGTTCTGTATTGGTACGATGAGAATCCGGCTATTCTCGTTCTGGTCGGTGTAGGTGTGATGCTGCTTTGCGGCTTCGCTGCGGCGCGATACGGGGACAGATTTTGGTGTTCAATTTTCCTGCGCTAGTGGTTTGCGTAGCGCAATGAGTGTAAATGGCCTGTTCTCAACAACTGTGGCTACCGCCTTTATAATCAAGCAGTCCAGCGTCGCGAAGTTCGTTTCGAACCAGGAGGCGTACGTGCCAATTGAATGGCCCACGGTGATCGAAGGTGGAATCCCGATCTTGGGGGGCCTCTACGCAACAGCGCTCGGATACAACGGCATTCGCTCGTCGAAGTCCATGTCGAGCGCACGCTCACAGAAGTACCAAGGTCTTTTTCGATGGCTAGGCCCCATCGTCGTGCTATTTGGAATATTCACGGCTTGGCAGACACACTTGCACCTCGCCCATCCGTCGGCAGACCAGGTTGCTCAGCAGATTGCAGAGCGCCTGAGTTTTCCGGTCAAAGTCGATGACACGACGAAATTAGCTGGCGTGCAAGGAAAAGGGGACGACATCATTTACGACTATTCCGTTGCCAAGTCGTTAGCGGAACTTGGTGGGCGAGAACGGGTCCGTGGCACGCTGGAGCAGTATTGGCTTAGTACTGGTGCAAATCGAAGGACTTCCAAACGATTCTCCGCGGCGGCTACACAGTGCAGATGCGCTACTCGTTCAAGGAATCTTCGGACGAAACCGTGATTTCAATCCCTCCTCGTTCCTGCGGATACTGATGCTTCGCCGCCACAAGCACGTTCCGCGTGATCGTGGCCGGAGTGAACGGGTCTGCTCGGATAACTGTTGAAATATCCCCATAGCGCTCATTGACCCCTGCCCAGGGGTTTTTAGTGAAATCGCCTGATTACGTCAATCGAGATTTCGTCAGTTACGAATGTCCCACTGGAAGAGCGAATCTAGTCCCGATCCAACGCAAACTGCTTAACAAGCCTGAGGGCGCGCCTACCAGACATAAGTTCCTACGGACTCCGGCGGTAACGTGGTCTGGAAGAATGTATCGTGGTACTTCACCGCGAAGGGCTTCGCGAAATTTGCCGTGTTCGAAACCACGAGCACCATCTTGTGCTGGGGAGTTAAAAAGGCGACGCTTGCCAACTGTTCCAACTCACTCGACGCTACTCGCAGTGAAGCTGGAGGCACGAACTGCGAAAAATGCTCGACCGCATAATAGGCAACATTCTTTGTCACAGAACCGTCATTCAGCGTCACGGCTCCGGAACAGTCGGTGCATCCCCCATTGTTAGTATGTGGCCCGTTCTGCGGATCAGCCGCCAAATTCCACAGCAGCACGTTCCGGCACCAGTTTCGAGTTGCTCCGATTATCACACGCCTCACCGCCTCGGCAATTCCAAGCGGACCGGAGCGCGGCTCGGTAACCGATTGCTCCGTCAGATACAAGTTCTTTTGCGGATACGCATCGTGCACCTGTGTCAGCAAACTTGCGTCACCGCCATAAAGATGAAATGCGGTTCCATCCACGTACTTGTTCGCGGCAGGATCTCCCAGAATCGATAGCGGATAGGACAAAACATCGGGGTTATGGTCATAGAGCAGAATCTTGGTCCGAATACCTGCCTTCGAGAAGGCAGGCCCCAGATCATTCTCAATAAATGCATCCTCTTCCTTCGCAAATACCACCATGCTCGGCGTGTTTTTTGGATTCAGAGGTTCATTCTCGACCGTGATCGCATCCATTGCGATCCCCTCCGCGCGCATTTCCTCGATGTACTTCACGAAATACTTCGCGAATGCTCCGTAATATTCCGGCTTGAGTTCACCGGCCTTCACGTCGTTGTTTGTCTTCATCCACGCCGGAGCAGACCACGGTGATCCCAGGATCTTGATCTCGGGCCGGATCGCCAGGATCTCCTTCAGCACTGGGATCACATCCGCGCGATCTGGTCCCAGGTTGAACTTTGCCATCTCTACATCGGTCTCGCCCGGCGGCAGGTCATCGTACGAATACACGCGCTCATTCATATCGGAAGAGCCGATGCTCACGCGCAGGTAGCTCACTCCGATCCCATTGTCACCGGTCGTAAACAGTTCCCTCAGCAGGGCAGCCCGTTGCGAAGGGCTCATGCGCATCAGCAGTTGGGCGCTTCCTCCGGTCAGCGCAAATCCAAAGCCATCGATTGACTGGAAATGTTGCGCATCGTCTACGGCAAGCACCGGCAGCCGACCCGCTTCCCGGGAAAAGTACAGAGTGACCGCTTGCGGCGTAACCAGGGCCGTGCGGTCGGGCGTGGTCAGCCACATCCGCGCCTCGCGCTTCTGCTGGGCGTTCAACGACAAGAAAGAGAACAGCAGGGCACAAAACAAATACAGGAGCTTTTTCAGCTTCATGAAACCTCCGATTTACGAATGCCAGAGTCCTTAGAAAGACAAAAGATGCGAGCACAATCCTCCAACGATAACAGCAAAGCAGAACCGCGCCTGTCAACCCCGAATCAAACCGGAACTGAGGGGTAGTAGGGTAGAAAGGTTGTGCGCAGCGCAGGTGGTTGGGGGTTTTGGGTGTAAAGGCCTTCCATGAGAAGGCCGGTCGGAGTCAAGTGGATTGTTTCGTTTTTTCGTTGAACAAAGTTTGTTTCTCCCGCCGAGTGGCCACTGTCGCCATGCTTCCATCCGCACTCTCGAGGAGCGATTCGTATCGCTCGGTGCATGTTGGGCGTTTCTCGTTTCAGCCGGAGCTGCCATCTGTTTGGCGCCCTGTGGTTCTGCTTTTTCAGAGTTGAACCTGGGCCAGGCCATTAACGCAGTCACCGGAACTCGGCTTTGGGCCTTTGTCTTTCCTTCCTAAGAATGTTTTGACTTTATGCCGCTGCCGGCATGGCTCTCTGATTGCTGTTGTGCAACGGTTCGTACGCTTCTCCGCTCACCCACAGGTGATGCAGCAGCACCGCCAGCTTTCTGGCGGTCGCCACGATGGCTCGCTTCTTGCCGTTTCTTCCACCGCGCTCCGCCAGCTTCAGTCCCCAGCGCCTGAGATCGCAGTCGATGCCGAACGGTCCCAAGATATGCTGCGCCCCTTGCACCAGCAGTGTCCGCAGATACGGATCGCCTTCCTTGCTGATGTGCAGCTGCGGCTCGCTCTGCCCAGAGTTCCTTCGTCCCGGCTGCAGTCCCAGATAGCAGCCCACGTCGCGGCTCTTGCCGAAGCGATGCGGATCTTCCAGCGTCAGCAAGAAGGTCAGTGCAATCAGCGTGCCCACGCCCTTGATCTGTTTCAGCAGCGCCACCTGCGGATAACTCTGCTGCGCCAACTGCTCGATGCGCTCGTTGTATTCCACGATGCGCTCGCTCAGCGACTCGATTGCGTTCAACAGAGGTTCCAGTGCGGCTTGCAGTTCCGGACTTAAGCCTTCCGCTTTCTCCGGATTCATGTTGCGCACGTTGCAACTGTGCAATCGCTCCCCGTAACTCTTGGCCAGCCCGCGAGCCGTGTTGACCAGCCCGGTGCGCGCTCGCACCAGCCCAGCTCGGGCCCGAATCAGCGTCAGATCGGCTTGCGCCGGTGCGCTGCGGTGCTTCACCGGATACAGCAACTCCGGATCGATGCGGGCCAACCGCGCCAGTGTCTGCGCATCCAGCCGATCGTCTTTCTTGCGGCTCTCCCCGATCAGCCGCACCTTGCGCGCATTGGCCACGATCACTTCATGCCCCAACTCGCTGAGCAAGCGACTGATCCAGGGCGAATGCGTCCCGATTTCCAGCGCGATCCGACTGCGCGGCATTGCGGCGAAGTCTTCCTGCAACGCCTTCGCATTCGTACGGACTCGTTGCTCCCGTTGTATCTGCCCGTCTTCCTCCACCACGCAGTACCAACTGTTGCGATCTCCCAGATCCAATCCGATGGTCAGTTTCTGCTGCGAAATATTCCTGCTCTGCGCTGCTGCTCTGGTGCTAACCTTCTTCATTGCCGGTCTCCTTTTTATCTGTGCCTTGAGCACGTCGATAACTTGGGAGCGTACACCGCATCCCGCCGGAGACCGGCCTTCTCATCCCATCTGTTAACATCAGTCAATGATTGATCTCACTACGGTGACGCAAGAGTTCATCACCGAGGGGCCATGCGGTCGCGCATCATGGAATCGAAAGGCGAGGGCCTAAACGGTCCCGCTCGGATCGGCCGCGTTACATTCAACAGGACTGGACTCACGCTCTCTTACAACGGCAAGTCGTTCCGAAGCCTCAAGGGCAGCGGCTTCAAGGCCAACTTCTACGAAATTGAAACCGGCGAACAGTACTGGATTTCGGGTCCACGTCGTGATGGGTTGGACCGTCTCTACGGGAAGAGCGCGTTAGTCGTGGAAATCGATGCCGATGTTCGGGAAGAGTACTGGACCGAAATCCGCAAGCAACCCGAGCAGAAGAGCAAGCCCCACACGTAAAGTGGAGAGTCCCTGCCGGGGGGTGTGAGTGATATGGCCTGCGAGGATGGTCCGGACTGCATCCCCCTTGTCGCGACCCGGCATACGCATTTCAATTCCGCCATCCTGCGGTGCGAATTAGTTTGTCCGCCGACAAGCCCGCAAATGGGCAACGATTCTCCGGATGAAAACAAAGCAAACAGACACGACCATCGAGCACAGGGCGGGTCTTCACGGGCGGCTTTATTTCAAGCCTAGCTCGCCATCGTACCGTTGGATAACCCCGTAGCACTCGCAGGCGGAATCTTCCAGTTTCTTGCGGTTCACGATCTTCACTGCGCCACGGGTGTACTCGATGAGCTTCTTCCTCTGCAAAACACCGGCGGCCAAGCTCAGGGTAGGTCTATCTGTCCCCAGCATCGTTGCGAGAAAATCATGGGTGATGGGCAGCGACCCTGAATCCACTCTATCCTGAGTCATTAGCAACCACCGCGCAAGGCGCTGCTCAATATCGTGCAGCCGATTACACGCGGCTGTTTGTGCAACCTGCATACCCCGAACTACTGCATAGCGGATCAACGTCAATTGCAGGTGTGGAGCGGATTCCAAAGTGTTTTGCAAAGCTCCGGCCTTTACCCGAAACCCATCCCCTGTGATTTGTACCACCGCTTCAAGCGGGCTCCTGTTCAGGCCAACTGCCGCCGTTGTTCCTGTAAAGCCCTCATTGCCAACGATGCCGGCTTCGGCGGTCCTTCCATCTTTCATTACGACTACAAGAGAAATCAAACCTCGATTCGGAAAATATGCAAATTCTAGCTTTCCACCTGCCTCGTGAAGGACTAGATGGTTTGGCAAGCTGACATATTCGAGATGAGGACGAAGTGAACTGTATTCGCTATCGGAGATCGATAGAAGCATTATGTTGCTGACTTGCTTCCCTGCGGTATTCGTCCGCTCGCTAGGCTGGGGATGAACTCGCCCGTTATGGAGTGCGAGACGGGAAGTCTGGTCGGGCATGGTGACCCACCTCTCGAAGACCTGGCAACACTATGCTGGATACGACCCGGATGCTGAGCAATACTGACCGCTTCGAGACCCAACAAACGTGACCCACAGCTAAAGCGATTCCGCTACCTCAAGGAGCCACGAAATCGGGCGTGCGAACGGACAAGAATCTTCTGCGTATGTCCGATGCCCGACAGACCATCAAAATTGGCACGGGATATTGGTCCCAATGGGGAAACTAGGCGAGAAAATGACGTCACCCAACGACAGACCTAGTTGACTTTCGACACCAGGGGTGAAATCATAATTTGGTCGGGCGGAATCGTAGGCTCGCCCGCACACCTGAGGCTGTTCTCGCCCTTCTTGCGCATTTATTCTTCCTTGATCATGGGAAGTTGCCTTGTGCGCATTCGGAAATCTTGAGAAGGGGCCAATCATGACACCCGTGGCAGCGGCCAATAAACTCAGCAAGTTCGATCCCAAGACATTTCTTTCGACCATCAACGGCGGTAGAAAGATCGAAGTTTTTCCTAAAAAGCAGACGATCTTTGCTCAGGGCGACTCGGGCGATGCTGTTTTTTATATAAAAGAAGGAAAGGTAAGACTCACCGTTGTGTCGCAGATCGGGAAGGAAGCCACAATAGGCATTCTGAACAAGGGCGATTTCTTCGGAGAAGGTTGCCTTACAGGGCAGCCTCTCCGCCTGTGCTCCGCAACCGCAATGACCGATTGCTCCGTGATGAGAATCGACAAGAAGTCCATGGTGGAAGTGCTTCACCGGGAACACGCGTTTTCCGATATGTTCGTCGCCTATCTGCTGACACGGAACGTCCGTTACGAAGAGGATTTGGTCGACCAGCTTTTCAATTCCAGTGAAAAAAGACTGGCCCGGATATTGCTGTTGCTGGCTCATTTCGGCAAAGACGGTAAGCCCGAGACTCTAATCCCCAAGATGAGTCAAGAGACCCTCGCAGAGATGATAGGCACAACGCGGTCGCGGGTTAGTTTTTTCATGAACCGGTTCAGGGAGTTAGGCTTCGTCGACTATGACGGCGGGAGCGGGTTGCAAGTTCACAGTTCACTTCTCAACATCGTTCTCCACGACTAGAACAACTTCGTTCCGAAGAAAAAACGGAGTCTCTACTCTTTTGCAGAGCTAGCCACTCTCGGCTTCGCCATTTCCTTGACAACCTCGGCGAGCGTCGCTTTGGCCGATTGCCTTTTTTGTTTTTCTTTTACCTATATCCCATGATTTCACGAGTCCGGGGACCTCCACTGGTCAATTTGGATCATGTATTCTGAGTCGAAGCGGGTCAGTTTGATTTTTTCTTGCGATGGGTGGTCCAAGGGCCATTCTTCAATTTCTTTTCGGCCTTGAGCGTGGCCTCCGCCGCAAGGCTTTCGATTTCGTACTGCGACATGGTTGCCGAGTAGTCCAGAACGCGGGTAGAGTGCGGCTTTATTTGCGATTTTCGCGGCATTATCTTCGCTAGCCCGAAGTCGGACGGGCGTCCAAATCCTAAACAGTGCTTTGCTGACAAGAAATAGCCCTGACTCCATACTCCCCCTATCGGAGTCAGGGCACGACGTGCTCTTAATCTCTCCGTTTGGGGAACCTTAGTCCCGACAGCCTGCAATAAACAAGCGCCTTTCGGCTCCAATAGCCCTAATATAGTGAGTTGACAATTTTAGCATCCCGCCCTTCCCAACATCGCAGCCTTGACACCTTTCGACTCTTATGTCAGGGGCTGGGTTTGAGGAGAGAAGCGCCCCTGCACTAATTCGCCTGCGGGCTATTAAACAGTATCGAAGCTCGCGCCCTCGCCCTCCGCTCGCCCCCAACCCCAACTCAAAATCCACACAACTGCACACAGAGGGGGGGCTCTGAGAGCATAGGCTACGGTATGGTGGATTGTCCGCCTTTTGTCCGTAAACGTGGGTAGTGGCCCACTACCTAAACGTGAGCCAGAATGAGGCAAAACGTGGCCAAAGGCGGGAGAGCCTTTTTCAGTGTTTCTTTGTACTTGGTTGGTCGGCTTTGTTTAAGCTGTATCACAGAATCGGACTACGAACCAGAAGGTCGGAGGTGCCGACGATCCTGTCCCCTTTTGGCTTGTGACGTGGGCATAGAGCAAGTTTCAAACTTGGCCGTCGTACTTCGTTCCACACATAGATGAGTTTTCGACCAATCGCTAGAAGCTTTTCAAATCTATTTCCTGCCAATCTCTCAAGGACTTAGGGGAGTTTTCGTCGAAAACTCTGTTTAATTGTCGAATTTTCGCCCTTTCGGTGTATGCGCGTTAGCACCGTCGATAGAAGGGTTAAGCCGGGAATCGAGCAAACACCGCGTTCCAATAACCCTGGCCGAGCGACAACCTCTAAGCCGTTGATCCCACGAGCCCGCCAAGCAGGGAAGGACATGTTCGAGAAACCGATGATTTCCGAACGGTCCCTGCTCGGCGGCCTAGGAACTCGCGGAACAGTTGCGGTTCCAAAGGATTGTGATATTGTTGCGCCCGAGGCAAACACCGGTATCCCGCTTAAAGGAGACTTTGAGCGGATGGCTCGCCGGAGATTTCAAGACCCCAAGCCTTTCCGGCGCGGGGCCTGGTGGTGTCTACAGTACTGGCGGGACGTTTTCAGTGAAGGCAAGACCCAGCGGAAGAAAACATGGGCGAAGCTGGCGCCGGCGTCGATGCCAGAACGTGAAGTAAGAAAAGTCGCGGCTGAGTTGTTGCGGCCGCTTAACCAGGGTCTAGAAAGCATTGGCTCTGCTACGAACTTCACCGAATACGTGAACGAAACCTACATTCCGGTGGTGATGCCGCTCATGGCGAAGAGCACGCGCGATCGCTCGGAAGGAGTCATTGCGAACTACCTCCTTCCCGCTTTCGGCAAGCTCTGCCTGCGCGACCTCACACCGCTCTCAACTCAGCGTTATTTCTCTAACATGGCTACGTCCGATCTGTCCTACGAGTCACGGGACAAGATTCGGGACGTTCTTTCAAGTGTGCTCGGGTCCGCGGTTCGATATGGTCTGTTGGTCAGAAATCCCATCGAAAATGTGCGGATGCCTGCGGAAAGAAGAGGTAAGAAGCGAAACAAGCCCTATCTGACTCCTCAGCAGTTCGAGGAGTTGCTAATGAAGCTGCCCGAACCCTACGCCTCGCTGGTTTTCGTGGCCATCTACACCGGCCTGAGGATTAGCGAACTCGCCGGTCTTCGCTGGAACGACATCCACGAAGACTCAATCACAATCGACGAGCGATTCTGCCGCGGGGATTGGGGAGCACCGAAAAGTCACGCATCTAACGCCACCATTGGTGTCAACGGCTGCGTCATCAACCGGATCCATCGCTTAAAACTCATGACCGTCGAGGTTCGGGCGGGACGAGCGATCCGCACGTATAGAGTTGTCAAATCAGACGGCCCGGAAGATCTAGTTTTTCAGTCGGTTCGGACGGGCGCGCCCATACGCGACAATAACATCCTCTCCCGGTTTCTCAAGCCTGCGGCTCGCGCCATAGGCTTACCGTGGGTGAATTGGCTGTGTCTGCGCACGTCGCACGCAACCTGGCTGAAGATGGCCGGAGCCGACGTGAAGGACGCACAGGCACAGATGAGACACTCTCGGGCGAGCACAACGTTGGACATCTACCAGCAGTTCGTTCCCGAGTCGCAAAAGCGAGTCGTAGAACGGTTAAGCCTGCTGTCTACCCAGATGGTCCACTGAATTGGAAGCAAACGGAAGCAGAACATGTGAAAGGAAACACGCTAAGTGATTGAAAACGTGGTGGCCAGGGACGGAGTTGAACCGCCGACGCCAGCCTTTTCAGGGCTGCGCTCTACCACCTGAGCTACCTGGCCACGTTTCGAAACCCGCTCTGCCACCGCGGGCTGCGAGGATCGTTCACTTCACGCCGATTGTTGCGGGAATCCAACCGAATGAAACTGTTCACTGCCGAACGCGTGCGGAACGTACTCGATTATAGCAATGGCGGCGAGTTCGCTCAACGTCCGCGACTTGCGGCGAGCGGCGGGTGTTCGCCACGCGTTGCGGGTAGCGGGCCGGTTGAAGCTGACCACTACCCGCGGCATATCAGGCGATGGCTTGTGCTATTGCCCCCCCGCAGAAGATCCGTGCTGTCCCAGCCACGACGCGAGTTGCGGTTCCTGTTGCGACTTGAGATCGACGCAGTTGTTGATGCGCTCGATTGCCTGCCGATAGGTCCGTTCCGCCGCTTCGATCTTGTGCGCGGCGTAAAAGTCCACGACCTGATCGCGCATGTGCGCATCGCAGAAAGAGCCGGTCGAACCTACAACCTGGGCGCTGGCAAATGGTCCGCCAACTTTCTGCACTGCGTCCCAGTGAGCTAGAACAAAGTCCCACGCCTGCTTCTCGCCCTGGGGATTAGCCATCACACTCGTGACCACGCCCAAGGCGTCCTGTGAGCGAACGTCGGGCGAGATGGCGTAGTCCAGAGTCCGCTGCAAAAGCTTCGGGTCAGTGAACTGGGGCAGCGTGAACAAGTACATGTAATATTCTTCCGGGGACTTCGGATTCTTGATCGCGGTCATCAACCGGTCGTAGAACGCCTGATCGCCGTTCAAGGCCGCGAGTGTGAGCGCGCCGCCCGCCATTTCCCGGTCGACCGATGCCGGATCATCCAGAGCCTTCTCCGCGAGCTTGCGCGCCTGTGCCAGCACTTCGGGATCGCGCGCATCGTAACCCAGCGAGTTGAACACGCGAGCCCGCAGTGTTCTGTGCTCGTCGCTCTCCCCCGGCTTTGGTTCCCAGCCCACATCTTTGAGGATCGGTGTCAGATATTGGCGCAGCCATGCGCGATAAGACTCGCGATCACTGTCCGTCACGAGGTATTGGCCAACGAAATTGAGCCGCCCCAGAACGTCTTCCAGGACAGCGCGGTTGCGGTCGCTTCCCAGACCCTGAGCGAAAGCAAGATAATCGCCCACCGGCTCCCGGCCGACACGCACCGACGCCCAGATATCCGACTGCAATGCAATCCGCTCCGCCGGAGAAAGCTTGCTCTCGGCATCGCCCGCGAGTGCCCGCACTGCATCTGGTTGATATCCAGCCCGGTAGTAGCCCGTTGCGCCCGCGTTGGCCAAAACCCATGTCGAGCAACCCGGCAGGGTGACGGTCTGTTCCTTCCTGGTGAGCACTTCGCACTTCTGCGCTCCAGTCGACGACTTCATGCACATCGGGATCTGCCAGAGTTCGTCGTTTGACGCCTGCAGCTTCTCGCGGTCGTAATAGTAGCGCCGCTGATCGAGGGTTACAGTGGTCGTGTTTCCGGAACACTGTGACTTCACGTTGATGAACGGAGCTCCCGCCTGCTTCACGAACGTAGGCATAATCTGGTCCACAGGCTTCTTTGAGGTCTGGGCTTGGGCACCCCAGAAGTCGTCGGCGGTTGCATTCGCGTATTGATGTTTTTCAATGTAAGCGTTGACGCCCGCGCGGAAAGTCTGCTCACCCAAATAAGACTCAAGCATCCGCAGCACCGACGCCGCTTTGCCGTAGGCGATGCCGTCAAACAGCTCAATAATTTGGCCCGGAGTTTCGGCGGCCTGGTGGATCGGACGCGTGTTCGCCAGCGAATCCGTGTTGAGCGTTCCACCCGTGCCACTCACATCGTCCAGATTGAAATTCCATTCCGGCTTCCAGGCCTGGACCGGCTTGCTCGACATCCAGGTGGCGAAACCTTCGTTCAGCCAAATGTCGTCCCACCATTGCATGGTGACCAGATCGCCGAACCACTGGTGCGCCATTTCATGCGCAATCACCGAAGCGATGGTCTTCTTCAAGTCGACCGACCCTTGCTTTTCATCGATCTGCAGCAGAACCTCGCGGAAGGTGATGCAGCCGGCATTCTCCATGGCGCCCGCGGAAAAATCCGGCAGGCCTACCAGGTCGAGTTTCCCATAGGGATATTTGATGTTGAAATATTTGTCGTAATAGCTGAGGACGTGCTCGGCCGATTCCAGGGCGAACTTCCCCATCTCTTTTTTCCCGGGAGTGCTGTAGACACGAATCGGAATGCCGTCCGCCTCACCCTCGATGTACTCAAAGTTGCCTACCACCAGCGCCGCGAGATACGACGACAGCTTGACGGTGGTGGCAAAACGCACCGTGTGCTTGTCGCCGGGGCCGGGCGCATCGGAAACGATTTTCTGGTTGGAGATTGCCACCAGCCCTTTGTCGGCGACGGCGGTGATGTCGAACGTGGCTTTGTATGCCGGCTCGTCAAACGACGGGAACGCGCGGCGGGCGTCCGTGGCCTCGAACTGCGAGGCGGCGTACTTGCGGCCCTGATCGTCTTTGCCCAAATAGAGCCCCCGCATTTCACTGTTGAGGATGCCGGTATAAGTAATATGTACGATCGCCGCACCCGCGGGGAGCGGCTTCTCGACGGCCAGCACCACCATTTCCTTCGCTTTATCGGGTGTGACCCTGGCTTTCTGTGTGTTTCCACCGCTGGTGATGGTGACTTCGTGGAACTCGATTTCCACAGCGTTCAGCGTGATTTCCGAAGTCGGCTTCAGCACGCGGATGGAAATCGTCTCATCCGCCTCGAACGTGGCCTTGTCAAGATCGGGCGTGAAGGTGAGTTTGTAGTTCTCTGGAGCGGCCACTTCGGGCAGCCGTTGCGCTGCTGCCAGGGATAATGTCGTCAACGCAAACGCGAGTACTGCGAGAATTCGCTTCATAAGGGTTCCTCGGGAGATTCGCTTGAAATTCATT
>Ga0210406_10005276_pt1 | contig 13586 bp, 13 predicted proteins | sample IncBWC30MmetaG_FD_155454 | JGI IMG/M metagenome (GOLD analysis project Ga0210406, IMG submission 155454) | Forest soil microbial communities from Barre Woods Harvard Forest LTER site, Petersham, Massachusetts, United States - Inc-BW-C-30-M | ecosystem: Environmental > Terrestrial > Soil >... | reverse complement strand
AACAGTGCAGATGGGCGACGATGTCTTACCTTTTGATATTCTTGTGCTCGCGACCGGCGCATCTCATAGCTATTTCGGGCGCGATGATTGGTCGAGATTCGCCCCAGGGCTAAAGCGCATTAACGATGCGACAGCGATACGCGCCAAATTGCTCTCTGCGTTCGAGAATGCAGAAGATGAGTCAAACGGCACCGAGCGGGATGCCTGGCTGACTTTCGTCATCGTCGGAGGCGGGCCAACGGGAGTCGAATTGGCCGGTGCAATCGCGGAGCTGGCCCGCTTCGGTCTCCAAGAGGAGTTCCGTAGGATAAATCCAGCGTCGGCTAAGATTTTTTTGGTCCAATCGGGCCCTCGCATCTTGCCTACATTCCAGGACAGTCTTTCTGCGCGCGCGCAACGCTCGCTGGAACAATTAGGGGTGACCGTTCGGATAAGCAGCCGGGTTCAGGAGATCGACGTTGAGGGTGTCACGATAAATGGCGAGCGTTTGAGAGCGAAGACTGTGCTGTGGGCCGCCGGTGTAGTCGCCTCGCCCCCCGCGCATTGGCTAGGAATCGAACCCGATAACGCAGGCCGAACTCCGGTCGATGCTCATCTGCGCGTACCAAACCATGGCAATATCTTTGTGATCGGGGATGCGGCGGCATCGTCGGGTTGGGAAGGAGGCTCAGTACCCGGGCTAGCCCCTGCGGCTCAACAAGGCGGTCGGTATGTTGCGCGCATGATCCGCGCGAGGCTGGAGGCTCGCGGAGAGCCGCCGCCTTTCGTTTACCGTCACAGGGGAAGTCTTGCGACAATCGGGCGCAAGGCGGCGGTTGCAGACTTTGGACGAATACGTCTGTGGGGCGCGCCCGCGTGGTGGCTCTGGGGATTGGTCCACGTATCGTTCTTAGCGACCATGCGAAATCGGGTATCGGTAATCATAGCCTGGATCTGGGCTTATCTGACCTTCCGCAGCGGAACCCGCTTAATCACCGGACACGACATGTCGGAGGGGGACGGGTGAGCCGGCAAGCCCTTTTTGTCGGATAGACGTTCGCGCGCTGCAGCTCTGCAACATTTAGATCGCGCCAAGCAAAACGTACACCACGGCCATTGGAGAGCTCTGCTCTGACCTTCGCATCGTGACCGTGTTAACGCCTTCAGGAGTTGACGCGTCCGTGACACGGGTCTGCAGCCACCACCTTGTTAGCCGACAAAAGCAAGCAGGCCCGTTCGGTTTGCGAACGAGCCTGCTACGACGAGCGAGGACCGAGCGATCTACTCTACTCGCCCGATGGACGAAGAAGGCGGGTGCTTTCTTCGTCTCATCCTTTTCGTGGCTCCCTTCGCCATTCCATCGTCCTTCGCCTGGTCTTTCCACATCGCATCTCTGGTCATTGCGTCTTTGTTCGTTCCGTCCTTGGTCATCTTGACTAGCGGGAACCCAGTGAAGGAGGGCCGCGTTGCCGTGCGCAACCATCTGGAAGCACTTAGACCGGACCGGTCGCCGCACCCGATGACGTTGCCCGCGTCAGTCTCGTCACATAAGGCAAGCGCGTTGTTGGCGTGGCTGGATCGTCCCGCACCCAATGGATAACGACGATTATGTGTGCGGACACGCGGGCGGCCAACGTCTTGCGCCAGCGGAACCATGTAGGTCCGGTACTCGTAAGGGGTTGGGTGCGGTGAAGGTGATCCAGAGAGTGAACATCAGTGCTGACCGACGAACGGAAGCATGAAGTAGAGCAGGAATAGGAAGGCGAGGACGGTCAAAGGCGCGACGTGCTTCATGCTGCTTTACTCAGTGCTGTGCGATTCTACCGGAAGGCGTTCATGCTACCGCCCTGCGGTACAAATGCCAGGTTGCATGTCCCAATACCGGCACGACGATCGCCAGCCCGAGAAAAAATGGGATGATGGCCGCCACGAGCACACCGGCAACGATTAATCCCCAAAGCGTCATAGAGAGCGGGTTTCTCGCGATCACGCGTAAGGAGGTGAGGACTGCGTCAGTTGCCGACGCACGGCGATCGATGAGCATAGGAAAGGAGACCACGCTGATCGAGAACGCCGCGATTGCAAAAACCGATCCAGCGGCGCACCAGTCGAGAAGGAATGTTCGTCCATCAGTGGTTCCGACCAGGTGCCTAAAGAACCCAGGCATACTGAAGACCGGCGCGAAACCAAAGAACGCATTATAGATGGACTGAGCAGTAGCCACCCATGTCAGTAAAAGTGCGGCCAACATCGCGCCTAGCAATCCGATCGCAATGGACGAGGTGGAGCGGATGATAGCCATGGCTGCTGCCACACGCGGGATAATTCCTCGCTCCCGTTGCCGGCTCAGATCGTAAAAGACGATCGCAGCAAATGGACCGATCAAGGCGAATCCGGCGGCTAAGGGAAACAGCAATGGCAAGAAGGAATAACCATGAAGGACACGGGCGAGCAGTAGCCCGACTATCGGGTAGATGAACGCGAGCATGACGGCATGGCTGGGATAGGCCATGAAGTCGTCCCATCCCAATCTAAGCGATCCGACAAGATCACTCAGTTTCAGATTTCGCACTTGGGCCGATGATGCGGGCTCACTCCGTCTAAAATTCAGCTCTATCCTCTGCGACACGTTGCGCTCCCTGAATGATCGAATCTCGGAGAAATGACCGGCGCTTCCGGCGGGACCTATCCGGATTTCTCGCCCCTATTTCGCACTTGTCCGGCGAGCCCTCTTGGCATCGCTAGAAAGACGCGCTGCGTCTACGCCGATATTTGGGGCGGTCTCAGCACCCGCGGCAAATGCCGATCTTGCTGTCAACGAATGCATTTTCCCGTTCAAGGATCGCTGAATCCTCTGGCTCTGGCGCCGATTTGGGAATATCGGCGGCGCGAGGCTGACAGTGGCCGACCGGCGCGAGCCACACCGTCGAGTTTCCTACCGATTTGGGAATATCGGCCGCGCGCGGCTGACAGTGGCCGATCGGCGCGAGCCACACCGTCGAGTTTCCTACCGTAGCGATAGATCGCTCTGAAGACTTTGGGGACCCGATGCCTTGGTTCGCGCTGCGGAAATTTTTCGGTTGAACGCGAGGCTCTTCGATAACCTCCTTCGCGAGAACATGGTTTGCGATTGCCGACGACAAAATTGCGATCGCCGCGAGATGTATTTGTTTCATCATCGACGTTCTCCGTAGTGGGCTCGCAGCGCATAGGTATCAGTTCTCCAATCGCCAACGCGCTTTCGGAGCCTCTACTGTGATTTCGTGCTAATCGCCGTCGCGGTTACCAAGTCAACCCGATGTGATAGGGGCGACTGCGTGGCGGGTATAGGCACGCGACGCATCCATATTTTCTTGGTCACCGGATCGCGCTCGCAGGCGGATGCCAGAGAAAGGAGTCGGACAAATCAGTGCTTCGGTTCGCAATTTGGGTTCCGCCCAGTTTGTTTGGTCGGAGGTCTGGAGGAGTGCTTGCCAGCGGCTTGACATAGTGATGACGTGATGTCATTATGTCTGGATGAAAGAGCATTTTCTCAACGCTACGCCGCTGTACGCGGTCCTCGAAATGCAGATCGCGACCGGTATCGCGAGCGGTGATTTTCCAGTGGGGAGCCGCCTCCCCACCGAGGACGATCTCATTGAGCGCTTCAAGGTCAGCCGCACGACAGTTCGCAAGGCCATACAGAACCTGACGGGTCGAGGACTCGTCGAGATTCGCCGCGGAACCGGCACCTTCGTGATGCAGCCTCGGATTACTCAGGAGCTGACCGAGTTGACCGGCTTTGTCGAGGACATGCAGGCGCTCGGGCACGAACCGACCGCCCGGCTAATCGATAGGAAAGTGGTCGCGGCGGGTGCAGACGTAGCTCGGCAACTCGCATTGGCATCGGGCGCGCGCGTGATGCGGATCCGTCGCGTTCGCATCGCCAACGGCGTCGCCATGTCGTTCGATGAAACCTATTTGCCGATCGAGATCGGAGAGAAGATCGTCACGCACGACCTTGAGGCCGAGCCGATTTTTGCGCTGCTGGAGCAGCGGTACGGTATCCCGCTCGTCGAGGCGGATTATCGCCTTGAAGCGGCGTGCGCTGATCGCGACGTGGCCGCGGCGTTGGAAGTCGAAGTCGGTAGCCCGGTCTTTGTGATCGAGCGCACGTCCTACACCTCCGCCGACAGGCCGATCGATTTCGAGAAGCTGCACTATCGTGGCGACCTGATTCGGTTCGCTACCCGCCTGGCGCGGCGCAAGTCGGCCAGCCCTGAAGGGACCGCCGAATGAACTTCGGGTTCGGCGCGTGGCTGTTTGCCATCTCCATGGGCGCCAGTGCCTTAGGGGGCGCTCTCGGCATGGCGAGCGGTATCTTCATCGTCCCTATTTTGATCATGTTCGGCGGCGTCGGTATCCATGTTGCAGTCGCTGCGAGTCTCGTGTCGGTGATCGCCTGCTCCTGCGCCAGCTCCGCGCCGTTCCTTCGCAACGGCCTGACCAATATACGTGTCGCCATTGTATTGGAGACAGCCACTACGCTCGGTGCGCTGACGGGCGTGCTCCTCGCGGGAGTATTACCGGTGTCGCTGCTGTTCCTGCTGTTCGCCGTCGTCCTGCTGCTGTCAGCGCAGCAGATGATGGCCCGGCGGAGTGAGCCAGAGGCCGCGTTGGATGAAGCCGGCGCGAAAAGTTGGGCAACTGCTCTGCGACTACATTCGAGTTATCCCGATCGGATGCTGGGGCGCGAGGTTCCCTATCTCGTACGGCGCGTCCCCCTAGGATTGACGTTGATGTATGGCGCGGGCCTAATTTCAGCGCTCCTAGGGATCGGCAGCGGCGTGCTCAAAATCCCCGCGATGGACACCGCATTGCGCCTGCCCATCAAGGTGTCCTCTGCAACATCCAATTTCATGATTGGCGTGACGGCGGCGGCTAGCGCAGCCGCTTATTTCGCCCGGGGCGATATCGATCCGACCATCGCTGGGCCGGTCGCGCTTGGATCCGTGGTAGGCGCCGTGCTGGGCGCGCGCATGCTCATGGTGATGTCCGGAGAAAAGCTCCGAATCGTGTTCGTCGTAGTGCTGGTCGCGCTGGCGGCGCAAATGCTTCTGTCCGCCTTCGGGGTTCATTTGGGGGGCCATGCTTCATGACCGTAAACGTCGTGCGTCAGCCCGCACTAGAGCGGCTTCTGGCCTACGTGCTGCATAGCGGTACTTGGCTTGCGACAGGCATCATCGCCCTCGGGCTGGCGCTGCCGCTGTTCGGTTTGCGGGGCGTCGGGCTGGCAATGACCGGTGAGGAGATCGTCACCGCCGGCATTGCATTCTTCATCCTCTTGCCGGTCCTGCGGGTCATGTTGATGCTTGTCATGTTTGTCCGCGAGGGCGACTACCGCTTCGGGGCTGTCGCGACGCTCGTCCTGGCGATCATCGTTTTAGGAGCCGCGCTGGGCGTGCGCACGGCCGGCGTCCTGCCAGGTTAGGGCCAGGGCGATCTTGTGTTCGATACTGCAACGGATGGGCCGGTCACTGCAGATACCTCTCGTTGTTCCGATGGTGATGAAGGGAGTCGCTGCAGGCACTTTCGGCAACAGTTGTCCTGAGGTGGCAAAGCCAGTGAAGCACTATCCGAATGCGTTTATGCACCGTTGCGATCGACCGCGTAGAGCACATCGCGGCCAAATAGACTCAGCGAGCACCCAGTATGTGTTTTCCCGCGGCTAATAACGCCACCTTCGACGACCGTCGATTGTAACAAATGAACCTCTCGTTCGAACTATATGTGACATCCCTGGGATGGAGCGGGCTTTGGCAAGTACGGTAGTGGCGTTCCGGCATCAAACGCCGAGCGTGGCAGATGATAGCCTTCGCGTGAACGAGCCCGCTTCGGAAGGAAGGGGAACGGCTTGGGACGCCATGATGGCTGCCGCTCAAAATGGGAATTCGCTGGCGTACCATCGGTTGCTGTCTCAGGTCGCTGTCCGATTGCGCGCGTACTATGCGCGGCGCCTGCCGCCGGCAATGATCGACGACACTATCCAGGAGGTTCTCGTCGCTATCCACATGAAGCGGCGTACATACGATCCCTCACGATCGTTCGAAGTCTGGCTGATGGCGATCGCGCGCTACAAATGGATTGACGTACTGCGGTCGCTAAAAACGAAGGCCACGGAACCGCTGGACGATGATTTTCCGATAGCCGACCACGGCGAGGCGGTGGTAAACGCCCAAGCTCTCGACCAGTTATTGGCCACGCTTAGTCCGGCGCAGTCTGACGTTATCCGTCTTGTCAAACTGCAAGGTCTAAGCATCGATGAAGCATCTGCGATCACTGGCCAGTCCGCGGCATTGGTCAAGGTGAACGTTCATCGCGGTATCAAAAAGCTGGTTTCATTTCTTCGGATTGGACGAAATGCAGACTAGAACGCTGATAGACCATCTATCTCGAGATCTAAAGCCAGTGCGGCCGCGGACCTTCTTCAGTGATGCGCGCATACTGGTGATATTGTTCGTCATAGAGTTGGGCTTGTACCTCAGCGCGAGAATGGTCCGACCTGATATTGCATTCGCGATCCATCTGCCGTCGTTCTGGTGGAAGCTGCTCAGTCTCGGCTTGATCGGCGCAGTTGGTGGTACAGCTACAATCTTGTCCGTTGATCCTACCGGGTCTTCAAGGGGCAGCCTGCGATTCATCCTGAGTTTGGTTGCGATGTCATTTTTATCGGGCTGGGTCTTCTGTATGCCAGATTGGCTTCCCGTCCCGGCGTCGCGCCTCAACCCCATGCAGGGACTGCACTGCGTCTACTCTATCATTCTCCTTTCGATCCCTTTCACGATCGGGCTGGGGCTGGTGATACGGCGAGGCGCCCCTACCGATCTTGAAGGCACCGCCTCGACTGCAGGAATAGCCGCCGCAGCGTGGGGCGCCTTTATATTCACTTTCGCTTGTCCCATCGATGATCCATTCTACATCGCCCTTTGTTATTCGATTGGCTGCGGTGCGGTTTTGATATGTAGCCGCCGGATATTGAAATACATAGCCCATTGGTGAAGCCGGCCCCGGGGCGACGATTACGCTGGCTTTTTTCGGGCCGGGGGCCCGCTACCATGCGACTCGCAGAAAACACCCGATTGCTCGAGCGTCTCGTTTGGCGCCGACGCGGGCCGATCCGATAAAGCTAGACAAAAGCGGTCTTCCGGTTCGGGGCGCTGTAACCAAACGACCACTGCCTCCGAACTAAATGACGGTGACTATGGGCCAACGCTTTATCGTTTTGGAGAGCTACGATGACATCTATGCAGGCTATTCTGCGTTGCATGCAGCGCGTTCCGACAATTCAGCATCGTTGGTATGCGATTCCCCTTCGCCTCATAGTCGGCTACGGCTTCATGGAGCATGGCTACGCGAAGCTCGCGCGCGGACCGGAGTCATTTGCCGTCGTTCTTCACGCGATCGGAGTGCCGCTACCGGATCTGCTCGCTTGGGCGACGGTCGTGGTTGAATTGTTGGGCGGCTTGGCCGTTCTCTTGGGCGCATTCATCCCGCTTGCAAGCATACCGATGATCGTTGTGCTCTTGGTTGCGATCTTTACAGTTCACTTGCCCTACGGGTTCAGCTCGATCAAAATTTTATCATTTGATGCCGCAGGAGCCCATTTCGGACAGCCAGGCTATGAGACGGACCTCCTATATATCGCCGGTCTCGTCGCCCTGGCGATTGGTGGGGCGGGTCCATTTGCCTTGGACCAGTTGATCGAAGGGCGCCTAGAGCTGAAGGGAGCCGGCGACCGGTGATGGTGGTGACGCTCGGCATCCATGGCCGTGCTCGACCGGTGAACTCACGATGTTCTGCGTTTAGGTCCTAACAGGGCATCAACGAACCACCATTCAAGGCTCTGCCGCGACAGAGCTTCGATTTTCAGCTTTGGCTGCAGCTTAGCAAGTCGCTGGATGCCTGCATTCGACATGGCCGATAGCAGATGGAGGTGGATCGCCTTCTTGACGAGGTTCTAATCCGTCTCGGCGTCGATCAGGCGCCTAGACATCGATCTCCACGCGCAAACGAGATAGATTGAGGTCAAATTGAGTGTCCAAATCTCACCGGAAGAGCCGGAACGATGCAGCGAAAAAGGTGCTCTGAGGTGGTCACCGGCGCGATCACATTCGCCGCCACAGGAAACGTCGCCGCCCAGCCTTTTCAAAGGCCGCGACGCTTCGTTGCTCGTCGGCCGGGCCAATGAGCAGAAATGGCGAAGTGGCGAAGCCGCACGGGCTTCGCGCCGCACCTTGCAGCTGCCGCGAAGAGGCGCTGCGATGGTAGAGAAGGTCGCCGTCGTCCCAGAGGAGCAGCATTTCATCCTCTCGACCCTGTCGCCGGGCCGGGCGCAGAGAAGGGTTGCCCTTGCCATCGTGCTCGCCTTGCTGATCGCCTTTGTGATCACGGAGGGACCGCTGTCGACCATCAAACTGGGGCGGATCGACGCCTTCGTCCCGGCTTATGCCACGGCAATGTTCGTGAACGATACGATCACCGCTGTGCTGCTGTGTGCTCAGTTCTTCATCTTGCGCTCGCTTGCCCTCCTTATGATTGCGAGTGGATATCTCTTCACTGCACTCGTCGCCATCCCGTGGATGCTGACCTTTCCGGGCGTCTTCACGCCGGGTGGGCTGCTTGGCGCCGGCCTCCAGAGCACGGCTTGGCTCTACCTTTTGTGGCACACGGGTTTTCCCACATTCGTCATTGCCTATGCCCTGTTGAAGGATTCCGATCCGGCCAAGCGGTTGTGGCGGGGCTCCGCGGGTGCGGCCATCCTTTCGAGTGTTGCCATGACCGCAGCCGTCGTGGGTGCAGCAACATTTCTTGTCACAACGGACAATCCACTACTGCCTCGCCTCATGCTCGATATGGTTCGTCTTTCGACTCTCTGGTTTTATGCTGCCGGGTCCGTAGCGCTGTGGAGCGTCCTTGCGCTCGTTGTGCTCTGGGCCCGGCGGCGTTCGGTGCTCGATCTGTGGCTGATGGTGGTGATGTGCGCGTACGTGATAGAGATCTGTCTCATCTCGTTTCCCGTCCCCGCACGCTTCAGCGTCGGCTGGTATGCCGGCCGGGTCTACGGGCTCCTGTCCAGCAGCCTCCTTCTGTTTGTCCTGCTGTATGAGATAACGACGCTTTATGCGCAGTTGCTCCGCGCGGTCCTTGCCCAACGCCGCGAGCGCGAGGCGCGGCTGATGACCGGGGACGCAGTCGCGGCCACGATTGCTCACGAGGTCAAGCAGCCATTGTCTGGTATGATAACGAACGCCGATGCAGGCTTGCGCTGGCTTGATCGCTCGACGCCAAATCTCGATCAAGCGAAGGCGTCATTCAAGCTTATAGTCGCTGATGGCCATCGCGCGGGAGCGGTGATCGAAAGCATTCGGGCGATCTTCAGGAAGGACGCCCGTAACAAAACTTCACTCGACATCAACGAACTTATCGGGGAAACCCTCGCCTTGACGCGCGGCGATCTGCAGAGGCACCGGATACTGGTCGAAGCCGAGCCGAATGGACATCTTCCGCAGGTAAGCGGAGATCGAATCCAGTTGCAGCAGGTGCTTCTGAACTTGATCACGAACGCGATCGATTCGATGGCGGCCAAGAATGGGGCTCGGGTCTTGTGTGTGAGGTCCGAGGTCCGCGACGGCGCGAGCGTACTTGTATCGGTGGCGGACACCGGAACAGGAATCGGCTCGCAAGATATCGACCGGATATTTAATCCGTTGTTTACGACAAAATCGGGCGGTATGGGGATGGGCCTGTCGATCTGCCGTTCGATCATCGAGGCCCATGGTGGCCGGTTGTGGGTTGCCCCGAACAAACCCGACGGCGCCGCGGCCTCCTGCAACTGCTGCCTTGGAAGAAGGTAGCGCTTGAGCGCCTCGTCAAACTGAGGGGCCAAATGGCGCTGCGCGAACCCCTTGAGCAGAACCTGTCCATTCAACGTCAATTGGCCGCTATGTGCGGCCACGTCACGATTGAGAAGATCAGTTGCTTCGACCAGGACCGCGCCAAGCAAATACAGCGTCCCGCCCTTAGTCCCCTGGTCGGATGCCTTGCTTTCTTGGTCCACAGCCGAATCGGCCGCCGCAACGAGCTCGTTGGCCTTATTCACATCGATGATCTCGTGAGCGGCTGCCCCGGCGACGGCTGTCGCGAAAAAAAGCCCAACCAGCGACGGGAGAGTGCTGGCTCTGCTCCAGGCGGGCGCAGCAATGGCCGAGATCAGCTTGTTCGCAAGCCGATGCCGGCACCCGTACGCCGATCCGCTAGTCATCTGGGATATCTTCGCCTGCGAAGAATGCGCGCGCACCAGGATGCATGGGAACCACGTCTTGCGAGGCGGCAACGGTCGCGGCGAGACTGTCCTGATGTTCCGACAGGGTCTTTGCAATGGCGTAAGCGTGCCTCGCGCGAAAATTCGGGCGGCATACCATCCGGTGGGTCCCGAACGAAACAATCGCTCTTACGGGTCCGCCGGTGATATCCTCGAATGGAGGTTCGCCGAGAAACAGCGCCTTCGCCCCTTCCGCCGATATCACCGCGACATCCTGCTGATCGGTGGCAATGAGAACCCCTATCCGCCTCATGTCGGCCGCCCTGACGAGCAGCGCACGCGACTCCGGAAGAAATTGCGCAAGGGTGTCCGTGGAGGCTTTGGTGAGGGTCAGCCCTTTCTCGTCATCCCGCTGCCCAACGATGATAAGATGATAGCGCCGATAAACCGGCCACATGCGGTCCGGATTGAGATCCGTTTGTTCGACAAAGCTGGTGCCCTTGGTCAGGCCTGTACCTTTGCCCAACCGGAATGCGCCCGCTTGGGAGATGAAAAGCGTGGCCGGGACGCTCACAAAGCCCGTGAGGATCACCCGCCGCTTGCCCGAAAAGGCGCAAGCGGGCGCGGAGGCCCGCCTGCAGAACTTGTTCGTCATTTTTGTTCGGGCTGGAAAATGTCGCGATTGAGGATTGCCGTCACGCCAAGATTGGGCACATCCACGAGCTGGGCGATATTAAGGTCGACTGCAACACTTGTAAGGACGTAAGCCTGCTCGCGCGTGAGTCCCTTTTTCGCTACCAGGAAGTCGATCATGTTCAGCGTCGCATTGCGAGCGGCCAAACTCACATCCTCAGACAGGTTTGCCAAAGGTGCAATCTTTTGCCCACCGAGATAGGTCGAGAATGCGGGCAGCTCGCCTTCAGGTTTGAGAGGAAGCCCGGACACGGCATAGAAGCTCGAGGGTGCAAGCTTCTTGAGCTGGCCTTCAGCGCCTTCGAAATGCATCGTTGAGAGGAGCGAAGCCATTCCAGGGATAACCTTGGCCCGCATCATCACCTTCGCGCCCATTTCGATTGCAGTGCCGCAAACCTCGCCGCCGCCCTGGGCATAGTGGACGTCGCCGGCAAAAAGCCCGCATCCATCGACGAAGCAAGGAAAAAGCAAAGTCGTTCCGACAACAGTCTCTTTAGTATCAAGGTTGCCGCCGTTCTCGCGCGGAGGAATGGTGCGGACACACTCATCCTTTGCCGTTCCATTGGCCCCGCAAAGATCGGCAGGAAGGGCGTCGACAGGCTGCGGCGTGAGCGCCACGCCGCCGGCATCGGCAAGCGCCTTCTCGCGCTTGATCCACTTGTCGAGTTCAGGTTTGCCTGGGAGGACGCCAACAGTCCCCATGAACGCATTCATTGGCACCACGATGCCGGGCAGGTCTTTTGAGCGAGCCTCCAGACGGGTCAGACTCCAGTGCACGATGTAGGGGTCGCGGAAGACATCCCTCAGGAAACCGAAGCCAGGAACGATCGTGGTGTAACCGAAGTCGTCAGGCGCAATATCAACAATCGTCACGGCAAGAGCATCACCCCTCTTTGCGCCTTCGAAGAAAACAGGGCCCGTCAGCGGGTGAACGAGATTGAGGTTAACGGCAGCCACATCCTGGGCGGTTGACGCAAAAGTCAAATCGGAATCGAGAGCGTCGCGAGTCTCAAGAACGAAAAGCTGATCCTGCTTTACGGTCGCCGCTGGCTTGATATTGGGATGATAGCGATTGAAGCAGTGCGGATCATCTTTGCAATGCTTTCCGGTTTTTCCAATGACAACGGCAGCTGGACCCTTTACGTCGCTCGTATCGGCCCGAGAGGCTTCCCCGCTGCCGCAAACAAACAGCAATGCGACGGCTATTCTCGACAGGGATGCGGTTTGCATTGAATTTCTCCCCTTAGGCATTCATGAGCTTACATTATTGCGCGAACTTTTTTGCAGCGTGGATGCACGTCAAATGGCATGATCTCGCAAGCCAGCCGGCGCGCGATTGCGCTGAGCAGCGCGTCGCCTGGCGCCACCCACCATCCCGACCAGACATCGGCCCGCACCAACCACACCACCCACCCCGGAAATAATGCTCCAGGAATCGTTACGCCCCCGAGAGGGAGACGAGCGGTTCCGAAACTTCCGATCTCTGTTGGGTTTAGGGCGCGACTCCACAATCCGGAGTCGAGAGTGGCCTCGGCGAACGCACTTTCAATGCGATTTAGATCACCCGACGCCATGTGGTCTGCCCCTGAGCAGCACATGTTACAATTCTAGGCTAGTCCGTGAGCCGGGGGCGGTCAATCGCCCGAACGAGATATCGCTAAGCTTCGCATCCCTTTGGACAATTCCCGACGGCCTTTCATACGGCTTCAGCCCACAGACCTCGCCGCGACGAGAAGCGCGATAAAACTTACGCCGTCGCATTGCTCTGGCCGCTGACAGGGAGAGCCTAACCTGACGTCCGAAAGCGGACATGCACCGTCATGTCTGCTTTGGGCCCAATGGACGACGGTGCACTTTAAACGCCCCATTAACCAAGACTTCGTCGATTTGTTTGGCCAGCAAGTCTCCGTCTTAGTTCCGCACCTTTGAGAAAGTTTTGTAGTCAGCACTCGCCGGTGACGGGAGCGGCTAGGGTAATTCGATGACTAGGTTGGCTATCGGCCGTTACCCAAATGGACCACATCCCGGCACCATTTGAGGCTCCGTTGACGCGCTCAGACGAGACGGCGGGTATGACATCGCGTTTGAGCCAAATCTCATGCGTTTTTGCGAAAGCTTGCTTTTTTACCCTCGTCGTCGCGGGTCTGAGTGGCTGTTCGAGCATGGTATATGCGCCGAAGGCCGCGGTCAGGACCGGCACGGTTCGCAGTTCGACCGTCAAGCAAATGGAAGCACTCAATATGGATCGTGCGGCACCGATCCTCATCCGCATCTATAAGGAGGAAAGGACGCTGGAGATATGGAAACAGAACGGGAGCGGAAAGTTCGCGCTGCTCAACTCTTATCCTATCTGCAAATTTTCAGGAAATCTTGGGCCGAAACTTATGCAAGGAGACCATCAAGCACCCGAGGGTTTTTATGACATAACTCCAGATCAAATGAACCCCAATTCGAGTGAATATCTTGCGTTCAATACGGGTTTCCCCAATGCCTTTGATCGTTCTCGTGGGCGAAGCGGCAGTTTTCTTATGGTGCATGGCGGTTGTCGATCCGTTGGTTGTTACGCCATGACAGATTACGCGATGGAAGAGATCTACGGTCTCGTTGACGACGC
>Ga0210406_10005275_pt1 | contig 13586 bp, 7 predicted proteins | sample IncBWC30MmetaG_FD_155454 | JGI IMG/M metagenome (GOLD analysis project Ga0210406, IMG submission 155454) | Forest soil microbial communities from Barre Woods Harvard Forest LTER site, Petersham, Massachusetts, United States - Inc-BW-C-30-M | ecosystem: Environmental > Terrestrial > Soil >... | reverse complement strand
CTGTCCTATCGCGGCGACGCTTTTCAGCGCGCCAAGCAACGCAACCGCCAGCGCGTCGAGGCAGCGAGCGCCGCGGGTCTGCTCAAGGTGCTGCTGAATTCCCAGGTGCGCGAGATTCGTCCGCAGGAAGTGCTTCTGCAGCAGTCGGGAAAGGATTTGCGGGTCCGCAATGACGCTGTGATCGTCAGCGCGGGCGGCATACTGCCGAATGACTTCCTGCGCTCGATCGGCATCCAGGTCGAAACCAAGTTTGGAACCGCCTGATGGGAATCATGCATCGCCGCTGGTGCGGCATCGCTGTACTGTGTTGCGCCTTCAACCTTTCGGCAACGGCAGCGCCGGCACGGCAGATCAAGCCCAAGGATCCATTGGAGCCGGCGCGCTCGGCGCTGCGCACGCTGCAATTCGGCAAGGCGATTGAATTGCTGGCCGCCGGCGGCAACGCGGGCAATCCCAATGCTCGATATCTACTGGCCCTCATCTACCTCAACGGCGTCGGTGTCGCGCCCGACTCCGCTCGTGCGCGAGAGTTGCTGCGGTCGGCCGCCGAAGGCGGTCAGGGTGCGGCGGCATTCGTGCTGGCCGCCGAACTCGCGCATGCCCCGGACGCGGCAATCGGTTCGGCGCAACAGTGGTTGCAGCGGTCGGCCGAGCTGGGCTACGACCCCGCCGTACAGGCACTGCACTCCGGACGTTCATTGCTCGAGCGCGAGATCCTGGGGACCTCCGAACCGGCGTTGCTGTCCGCGTGGGTGATCGACTGTGCGCGCAAGAATGACGCGGCGGAACTGCAGCGCCTCGGCGCGCGCAGCACCACCGTGCGCGACGAATTTTCGCGCGGGCCGCTATCGTACGCGGCTGAGGCCGGTAGCGCGGTAGCCGCCGCGGAGTTGTTGGACTTGGGCGCCGACCCACGCGCCGCAGACCTGGCAGGCATCACCGCACTGATGCTCGCCGCCGGGCGAGCCGACACCGGCTTGATCGATCTGCTTCTGCAACGAGGAGCTGATCCGCTGGCGGCCGATGCAGAACAGCGCACCGCGCTTTTTTATGCGGCGCGAGCCGATCGGCCCGCAATCGTCGCGGCACTGCTGCGCGCCGGGGCGCTTCTCGACGCGCGTGACCGGCGAGGCTATACGGCGCTGGATACGGCGCTCGCGGTAGGCTCGGAAAGCGCCGCTGCGCAGCTGCGTTCACTGGGTCTGCAGGCCCATGTCGCCGGCACGGGCCGCGGCCGGCAAAACGGCAAGTTCGATCCTGCGCGACCGGGTGATGTCTACCGTGGGTGGCCCCCTCTCGCACTGGCGGTGGCGCGCAATGACATTGCCGGCGTGCGACAACAGCTGGAGGCGGGAGCCGATGCGAATCTACGTTTGCCGCAAGGCGACCCGCTGCTACAGGTAGCCGCCGATGCCCGTGCGCTGGAGAGTATGCAGCTGCTGCTGATGCGCGGCGCCGACGCGAGCGCCACCGACCACGCCGGCCACAGCCCGCTATGGCTGGCGGCGTCGCGCGGCGACCTCGCAGTGATCAAGACGCTGCTCGCCGGCGGCGTCAAACCCAATGCGCATGCGGCCTCTGAACAGACGCCGTTGATGGCTGCGCTGCGCGCGACGCACTCGGAAGCCGCGTTGATGCTGCTCGCCGCCGGCGCCGATCCGGAGGCCGCTGATGCGCAAGGACGCACCGCACTCATGCTTGCCGGCACTGCGGGCAATATGGTTCTGGTTAACAGCTTGATCGCAGTTCACGCCCGCATCGATGCAGAGGACCACGAACGGCGTACGGCGTTGTGGTACGCGGCCGCCTTCGGCTCCGCCGATGCGGTGGTCGCGCTGCTGGCGGCCGGCGCCCCCCGGGACAGCGCTGATGTGCGGGGTCTGTCCGTCTTGCACGCCGCCGCCGCACAGAACAGCGCGGCAGTTCTGCGGCCTCTGCTGACTTCCAACGGCAATCCAAATCGGCGCAGTGCGGGCGGCGATACGCCGTTGCTGATCGCGGCGGCGAAGGGCCACAAAGAAGTGGTCGATGGACTGCTGGCGCACGCGCCGGAACTCAATGTCCAGAACAGTGCCGGGGACACCGCGCTGATCGCCGCGAGCCGCGGCGGCTACGCGGACATCTGCCGCCTACTGATGGCCGCGGGTGCCAACAAATCATTGCGCAACAGCGCCGGCGTCTCAGCCGCGGATATCGCCGCCGGTCGCGGCTTCACCTCGATCGCAAAGGAACTCGGCAGTTAGTGCCGCTGAGCGGCAACTCAAAAGGCGTAGAAGGGCCCCGTGTAGGTGCCGGCAACACGCTGGTCGATACCGAAATAAATCGTACGACCGTAGAAAAACGGCATACCGAAAGTAAAGGCACTTGAGCCGCCGCCGCCGGCAAGACCAGTAAAGGCGGCGGCATTGGCCACAAATGTATTCGGGTCCGCTATCGCAAAGCTCACCGTGCTGCTGGCGTTGTTCACGCCCACACCGCTGCCGATCACATACGCGCTTTTTGGCGCAATCGCCGGGCAATAGTAGCCGATGAACGCGCCCGAGGCGCATACCGCTATGGTCGGATCATCGAACGCGAAAGAGTCGGTGCCCGAGTCGATGATCGCCGGCAGGACGGTGGTGTTGCCATTGTAGGTGGCCGTGAAATCACCATGCGCGTCCGCACCCATCACCGTCAATCCGGTGACGGGCAGCGCATTGTCGGCCTGCGTATTGATTCCAAAGATCAATTCCCCGGTGACCGACGCATCGCCGTTGGCATTTTGCGGATTCGGCAAACGAATCACGATGCCGTTGTTGTCGGCAGCAAACATCGCGACCGGATTGGCGACCTGATCCGCAAGCGCGACATTTTCAGCTGAACATGTCCCAGCCGCCGTGCAGCCATAGTAGACGGGCAGCGGCGCAGCGGCGTTGACGCACACGGCGCCGCAATCCTGGGCGAAAACGCCGACCCCCAGCACTCCATTTGCATTGAATCCGGAAACGCCGTCGATCAGCGTTCCATTGGCTCCGCACGTCGCCGGAGGCGGCGCGCCGGCCAATGTGTCGTCCATGATTTGAATCGGCAACTTGGCAGCCTTCTCCCCGGCCAAGGTTACATCGGCCAGCGCCACAGGACCCCAGGTTTGACCGCCGCCGAAACTGACACATTCTTCGATTGCTTGTCCCTGCCCGTCGGTCTGCGCGTTGAGCATGATGGATTGCGCCGACAATACGGAGCGCACCAACCGCAATCCTTCAGAGCCGGTGTCGAGCAGCACATGATCGATGCTCGCGCATTGCGCCTGGCCGGGCATGCAAACCATCACCGTGACATATGCATGGTTGATCGCTCCGGAAGCGCCGGCCGGACCCGAATCCACCGTCACTGCCAGCGTATTCAGTACCTGCGCGGGTTTGACGGGCGCGGTACCGGTACCGTTGCCGCCGAAACAGGCGCTCAGCAGGGCCAGCACCGACAATGATCCTATTTGAAGAAGCGCGCGCATGGGACAATGAATGCACACTTGCAGGTGCGGTGAATCATGATGCGATTTTGCTACACAAGCGCGAAGTTAGTCACTGTCATCTGTGAGCGACAGTTCACATTGCGCGTATCAGATTTTGACTTGCGGCTACCCAATCGCGTGAAGCGGGCCGTTACCGCCGCTTTCCTGTGCATGGCCATTGCCGACACTGCAGCCATTGCCAACTCTGTCGCCATCGCCAACTCTGTCGCCATCGCCGACTCTGCAGCCATTGCCGTCCCCGTCGAACAGGGGGGCACTCTGCCCGATGCGACGCTGCAGGGGCTAAACGGCCCTGCTCGCAAGCTGAGCGAGTTTCGCGGCAGGCCTCTGATCATCAATGTTTGGGCAAGCTGGTGCGGCCCATGCAGGGAGGAAATGGCGTCGCTGGAACGTCTCGCGTGGCGTAGCGAAAGCCGCTATTTCGCGATCATTGGTATTTCGACGGACGACGATGCGGATCGCGCCAAGGACTTGTTGAAAGAAATCAATGCAACCATCAGCCAGTTCATCGATAAGGACCTGCGGATGGAAAACATGCTGGGGGCCTCGCGGCTTCCCCTGACGGTGCTCATCGATGGCAACGGCAGGGTATTGGAAAAAATCTACGGGGCACGCCAATGGGATGGCGCCGATGCCCGGCGACTCATCGATGAAGCCTTTCACAGGCGTAAAGGGAAACAGGACTCTTCAAGAAGTCGCGGCGCCGGCCTCGATATCCGAGTCGGGCGGATGGCCCAGCGGCAGCGTGAAATTGAAGCTCGCGCCGCCGCCGGGCCGATTGAGACCAAGGATTTTTCCACCATGCGACTCGATGATGGCGCGGCAGATCGCCAGCCCCAAGCCCACCCCCGGCGTAGCGGACTCGCGATGTCCGCGGGTGAATTTCTCGAACACCGCATCCTCGCGCCCGATGGGCAACCCTGGTCCATTGTCCGAGACCGAAACGCTCAAGTCATCGGCGAGAACTTCGGCTGCAATCGTCACCGTGCTGCCCGCAGGGGTGTATTTGGCGGCGTTTTCGAGCAGGTTTACCAGCACGCGCTCGATCAACAGGGCATCGAATCGCACCAGCGGCAGGTCGGGCGGAAGACGCACTTCGACGCGGTGCTGCTTTAAAATGCCGCGCGTGGCATCGAGCGCCGTGCCTATCACTTCTTCGAGCGGCTGCCATTCGAGATTGAGCTTGACGCCTCCGCTTTCGATCCGCGCCATGTCGAGCAGATTGCTGACGAGCGCGCTCATGCGATGCGCCTCTTCGGTAATCGCCTCCGCGGTTTCACGTTGCACCGCCGACAATTCGGGTTTCGTCAAACCCAAGGACTCCGCCAGGCCCACCAAAACCGTGAGCGGTGTGCGCAAGTCATGGGAAAGCGCGGCAAGGAGCGAATTTCGCAATCGTTCCGACTCCATGGTGATCAGCGCATCCTGCGCCACGCCGACATAGTGCACGCGCTCGAGAGCGATCGCGATCAACGCGGCGAAGGTGTCGAGCAATTGCCGCTGCTCTGGGATTCTCAACAGCCTGCGGTTATTGGCCTTCACCGCCAGCACTCCGCGAGCACGGGTCGGGGCGCGCAGCGGGATGTAGAGAATTTCACTGCCGGGCAGCGTATCGGTGCTAAAGCCCGCAGGCTGGCCCCGGTCGAAGGCCCACTGTGCAATCCCAATCTCTATGTTGAGCGGCTTGTCGGCCATGCTCGGGCTCGTGCCGAGCAAGGGCATGGTGATCTGCCCGTTCTGATCAGGCAGCAATATGGCCGCGGTTGCGCGAAAGGTTCTTTCGATCGACTCGCGGCTGATCTTGATGACTTGATCGATCTGCACCGCGCCCGACAGGTCGCGGGCAATCTCGTAGAGTGATCCGGCGCGCTCTTCGCGATGTGAGGCAACTCGCGCCTGAAAGCGCAACCCCGCCGTCAACTGGCCCGTAATGAGCCCGACCGCCAGCATGATGAAAAACGTCAGCAGATACTGCACGTCGCTGACGGCAAACGAAAAGCGCGGCGGCACGAAGAAAAAATCGAAGGCGGCAACATTCAGTACCGCGGAGAGCGCGGCGGGTCCGCGGCCCAGGCGCACGCCCACGAGGACGACCGCCAAAATGAAGATCGCCACGATGTTCGAGCGGTCGAAATGCGCCGCCAGCGGCATCGAGACGGCGGTTACCGCAATACAGGCGCAGGCGGCCCAAAGGTAGCGTAAATTCTTTGCCCTTCGCCGGTCGCTCAAATCAGTGGTCGCGTCGCTGTGGAATGACGCGGTATTTCTCACGGCGCCGTTTTGCATCGGGCCCGCAGCACGGCCGATCTCGATCAAGTCAATATCGGGCGCAAGCAAGGCCAGTTTTTGTCCGCTCGATCTTTGCCACGGCCACAATCGGCGGCCCGGGTCGCGGCCGATCACGAGCTTTGAGAAATTGTGGCTTCGCGCATAGGCAACGACGCTCTCGGCCACTTGTGCGTTCGCGATCACGGCAGTTGTCGCCCCAAGCTCCTGGGCCAGGCTCAATGTCGCAAGAATCCTTTCGCGCCGCGCCGAGGGGAGGCGCTGCAATGCGGGCGTTTCGACATAAATGGCATGCCAATCGGCGTTCAATTGACTTGCAAGAAGAGCCGCGGCGCGCACCACGCGTTCGGCCGCCGCATCGGGGCCGACGCATGTCAGCAGGGCGCTGGCCGTCTTCCATACAGAGCCGATTGCGCGATCCGCGCGGTAGGCTTGCACGTCTCCCTCGACACGGTCCGCGGTACGCCTCAGGGCGAGTTCGCGCAGCGCCATCAAGTTGCCCTTGCGGAAGAAATTCTGGGCCGCGTGCTCCGCCTGCCCTTCCACATACACCTTGCCGGCTTTCAAACGCGCCAATAGCTCATCTGCAGGGATGTCGACGAGGACGACTTCGTCGGCGGCGTCAAATACCGTGTCAGGCACCGTCTCCCAAACGCGCACCTGCGTGATTCCTCCGACGACGTCGTTCAAGCTCTCCAGATGCTGAACATTCAGGGTGCTGAAGACATCGATGCCAGCACTGAGCAGTTCCTCCACATCCTGCCAGCGCTTGGGGTGTCGTGATCCCTGGACGTTGGAATGCGCGAGTTCATCCACCAAAATCAGCGCGGGATGGCGCTGCAGCGCGGCGTCTATGTCGAATTCGGAGACTTCCTTTGCCCGGTAGGAAATTACCGTGCGCGGCAGGATCTCGAGGCCTTCCAGCTGGGCGGAGGTCTCCGGGCGGCCGTGCGTCTCCACCACACCGACCACCACGTCCCGACCGCTCTCCTTGAGCTTGCGCGCCGCCGCCAGCATCGCGTAGGTTTTGCCTACACCGGCTGAGGAGCCGAAGTAGATGCGCAATTTGCCGCGTTGAGATTGCTCCTCCTGACGCTGCACCTTTGCGAGCAGCAGGTCAGGATCGGGACGCTGGCCGCCGGAGTTCATTTAGGAGCCTAGTGCGCGCGATCCAAGCTCAAGTTGAGCATCAAGACATTGACGCGCGATTCTCCAAAGATGCCCCACTGCGGACCCTTGACCTGGGCGAGCACCTGCTCCCGCAGTTTGACGGGATCCAGGTGGCGCACGCGGGCGACGCGAGCCACTTGATACAGCGCAGCTGCGGGAGTGATGTCGGGATCGAGGCCGCTGCCGGAGGCCGTGACAAGGTCGACGGGGATGGGCAAGGTATTGTCCGGGTCCGCCATCTTCAGCGCATCGATCCGTGCCTTGGCCGCTTCAAGCAATGCGGGGTTCGTCGGCCCAAAGTTTGATCCGCTCGAGGCGCTCGCGTTATTCGGCATGGGCGAGGTTGCAGACAGTCTGCCCCAAAAATATTTGGGGTCTTGGAAGGATTGGGAAATGAGCGAAGAGCCCACTACTTTATTGTCCCGCATCACCAAGCTTCCCGACGCTTGATCTGGAAACGCTATTTTTCCGATGCCGGTCACGACCAAGGGATAGACAAAGCCCGTGAGCGCCGTGAGCAGCACGAACAGCACCAACAAGGGACGCAGCATAGGTTTCATAGTCGATCCTCTAGACCAGCCGCAGCGCCGTCAGCGCCATATCGATGAGTTTGATTCCGGCGAACGGCACCGCGATGCCGCCGAGCCCGTAAATCAATAAATTGCGCCGCAGCAAGGCAGCGGCCCCCAGCGCCCGATACTTGACGCCCTTGAGCGCCAACGGGATCAGCGCAACGATGATCAGCGCGTTAAAAATGACGGCCGACAAAATCGCCGAGTTCGGGCTCGTCAGCCGCATGACATCGAGCGCGGCCAGCTGCGGATAGGTGGTCGCAAAAGCGGCCGGGATGATGGCAAAGTATTTCGCCACATCATTGGCAATCGAAAACGTCGTCAGCGAGCCGCGGGTGATGAGCAATTGTTTGCCCACCTCGACAATCTCGATCAGCTTGGTGGGATTGGAATCCAGGTCCACCATGTTGCCCGCTTCTTTCGCCGCCTGTGTGCCGGAGTTCATGGCCACGGCGACGTCTGCCTGCGCCAGCGCGGGCGCATCGTTGGTCCCATCGCCCGTCATGGCCACGAGGCGTCCTTCAGTCTGATACTGCCGGATGAGTTTGAGTTTGGCTTCGGGTGTTGCCTCCGCCAGAAAGTCATCCACGCCGGCTTCGGCCGCAATCGCAGCCGCCGTCAAACGGTTATCCCCCGTGATCATCACGGTGCGAATTCCCATGCGGCGCAATTCACCGAAACGTTCCTTGATGCCGCCTTTGACGATGTCCTTCAGTTCGACCACACCCAGGACACGTCCTCCGTCGCTGACCACCAAGGGCGTACTGCCCTTGCGGGCCACCTCGTCGACGGATTGCGCGACTTTCGCCGGAAATACGAATCCCTGTGCCTCGATATACGAACGCACCGCTTGCGCCGCGCCCTTGCGCACTTCCCGGGTACCGATATTGACCCCGCTCATCCGAGTCTGCGCCGAGAACGGCACGAAGGTGGCCTCGAGCTGGCCCAATTGTCTTTCGCGCAAATTGAAGCGCTGCTTGGCCAACACCACGATGCTGCGGCCTTCCGGCGTCTCGTCCGCCAGCGAACTCAATTGCGCGGCGTCGGCGAGTTGCTGTTCCGTCACGCCCTCGGCAGGAATGAAGGCGGCGGCCTGTCGATTGCCCAGCGTAATCGTTCCGGTTTTATCCAGCAGCAGCACGTCGACATCGCCCGCGGCTTCCACCGCGCGCCCGGAGGTCGCGATGACATTGGACGCCATCATTCGACTCATCCCCGCAACTCCGATCGCCGACAGCAAGCCGCCGATGGTGGTGGGAATGAGGCACACCAAGAGTGCGACCAGCACCGTGATGGTAACTGGCGCGCCCAATTTTGCCACGTCAACGCTGAACAGCGAGAACGGCAACAGCGTTGCCGTCGCCAACAGGAACACCAGCGTCAGCGCGATGAGCAATATCGTCAAGGCGATTTCATTGGGTGTCTTTTGCCGCTTGGCTCCCTCGACCATGGCGATCATGCGATCAATAAAAGCTTCGCCCGGATTGACGGTAACGCGCACGATCAACCAGTCGGAGAGCACCCGCGTACCGCCGGTCACCGCGGAGAAATCACCGCCGGACTCGCGCACCACGGGAGCCGATTCGCCGGTGATGGCACTCTCATCCACGGACGCGACGCCCTCCACCACCTCACCGTCCGCCGGAATGACATTGCCGATCTCGACCAGAAAGAAATCCCCTTTGCGCAGTTCCGTGGCCGGAATGGGCGTCCAGTTGGATCCGAATTTCGGCACCTGCAATTTTTTTGCGCTGGTCGTTTGCTTCAGGCCGCGAAGAGACGCCGCCTGCGCTCTGCTGCGGCCTTCAGCCAGGGCTTCGGCGAAATTCGCGAACAAAACCGTAAACCACAGCCACGCGGCAATCGCCAGGATGAAGCCGGCGGGCGCTTCGCCCTGTCCGCGCAAAGCCTGGAAAAATAAAATCGTCGTCAGGATGCTGCCGACGTAGACGACGAACATCACCGGGTTTCGCAGCTGGGTTTGCGGCGCGAGCTTGCGAAACGCATCTGTGATTGCAGGCCCAACGAGCTTCGAATCAAAGAGACTCAAGGATGTACGAACCACTTTTGTCAGTCCTCTAATGAATCGCGTGAAGCTGCAGATGCTCGATGACCGGACCCAGCGCGAGGGCCGGGACATAGGTCAACGCGCCCACCAGCACCACGGTGCCGACCAGCATTGCGACAAACAGCGGCCCGTGGGTGGGCAGCGTGCCTGCGGTCGGCTCGATGCGCTTTTTCTTGGCCAGCGACCCCGCGATCGCCAGCACGGGCACGATGAACGCAAAACGCCCGAACCACATCACCACCGCCAGCAATGAATTGTAGAAGGGCGTGTTGGCGGACAAACCTGCGAATGCGCTGCCATTGTTGTTGGCGGCAGAGGACAGGGCGTACAAAATCTCCGAGAATCCGTGCGCCCCGGGATTGAAGATGCCGAGTCGCCCCTGCTCCGACATGACGGCGATCGCGGACCCGACCAGCACCAAGAACGGCGTCACCAGAATCACGATGGCCGTCATTTTCATCTGGAAGGACTCGATCTTCTTGCCGATGTACTCGGGTGTACGGCCGATCATGAGGCCCGCGATGAACACCGCCATGATCGCGAAGATCAGCATGCCGTATAGGCCCGATCCCACGCCGCCAAACACCACTTCGCCAAGCTCGATCAGCCACATCGGCACGAGACCTCCGAGGGGCGTGAATGAGTCGTGCACGGCATTGATGGCGCCGCAAGAAGCTGCGGTCGTAATGGTGGCGAAAAGTGCGGAGGTCACGATGCCAAAGCGCGTCTCCTTGCCCTCCATGTTGCCGCCCGCCTGCAGCACGCTGTGGGTCTGGTCCACACCCAGTGCTGCAATCGCGGGATTGCCCTGCTGTTCAGCCCACGTGGCGAACACGGCCATGACGACGAAAATCAGCGTCATGGCGCCGAGCACGGCCCATCCCTGACGCGAATCCCCCACCATGCGGCCAAACACGAAACACAACGCGGCCGGAATCAAGAACATCGAAATCATCTGGATAAAGTTGCTGAGCGGCGTAGGGTTCTCGAACGGGTGCGAGGAATTCGCATTGAAGAATCCGCCGCCATTGGTACCCAGCATTTTGATGGCTTCTTGAGAGGCCACCGGCCCCATGGCCAAGGTTTGCGTTTGGGTCGTGGCAGGCTCGGTCACGGGATTTCCCTGGGCGTCCTTCAGCGGCGTGCCGCCGGCGTCGAGTTTCGGGTTTGCGTACGTGAGGCTTTCGACCGTGTTCGCATCTTTGTAGGCATCGAAGTTCTGGATGACGCCTTGACCCATGAAAACGACCGCTACAATGGTGGCCAGCGGCAGGAGAATGTAAACGGTGCTGCGGGTTACATCGACCCAAAAATTTCCTATGCCCTGTGCCGAACGGCGCGCGAAACCGCGAATCAACGCGAATGCGACCGCGATGCCGGTGGCGGCGGACAAGAAATTCTGGACCGCCAAGGCCACCATTTGCGTGAAATAGCTCATGGTCGATTCGCCGGCATATCCTTGCCAGTTCGTGTTGGTCACGAAACTCACGGCCGTATTGAAGGACGAATCCGACGAGACATTGACGAAAGCCTGCGGGTTCAACGGCAGCCAGAACTGCAGGCGCTGCAGCGCGAAAACCACGACCGCTCCCAGCGCATTGAACAGCAGCAGCGCCACGGCGTACCGCGTCCATGACATGTCCTGTTTCGGGTCGACTCCGCTCAGGCGGTACAAGAATCGCTCCACCGCGCCGACCACTCCGCGAATTGGGCTGACATCGGCGATTCGGGTCACGAAGATGGCAAGTGGATAGGCGGCGGCGATGAGCACCACCACAAAGAAGCCAGTGGTCAACAGCGCCTGCGCGGTCATTTAAAGATCCTCGGCGCGAAACAGCGCGACCACCAAGTAGACCAGCAGTGCGAGCGCAACGGCGCCGCTCAGCGCGTAAGCCCAGGTCACTTCTTGCGCTCGAGCGCCGCGCAGCCTGCGACCAGCGCAAGCGTCAGCAGCAAAAATCCGACTATGAGCCCTACGTAAACGATATCCATTGCTTGCCTCCACCGACCTCGACCGGGCTGATCGCAGCTCCATACCGTGAGCCGCGATCAGCCGCATGTGCGCCAAAGAGATGCTAGAACTTGACCAAGACACCGGCGCCGAAGATGACTTCGCGCGTGCGCAGGTCCGGAAACCAATCGCCCGTACTGCAATTCCCGGTCGTCGAATCGGCGCCGCCGCCGACGCAGCTGGCCGGCGTGCCGGTGTTGCCGCCCGGAGGCGTCACGCCGCCTGAACCTGACCAGTACGGCACGCTTGAATGGCGAAACGTCGCCTCGGTCCACCAGGTTATCCAGTCCTTCGGCATGTACTGCAGATTGAGCTGCGTATCCCACTGAAAAAGTTTTTGCCCGGGCTGCTGCGTGAAATAAGGTGAGCCGCTTTGGGCCGTGGCGCCGTTGATCGGCGGCGTGAGCGCCAGATAGCGCCCCGGATTGTTCATGAAACCACCGCCGATGGTCACCGCGTAGAGGTCGTTGTGCAGCCAGGTGCGGTCGTACAGCATCGCGCCGACGAAGTTCTCCTTGTTGGGACCGTGGGTGCAATTGACGCCGCCGCCGTATTCGCAGCCGATATCAACCGTCAAGCTGAATGCCATTTTCGACACGCCGGCTCCACCCTCGCCGTGCGCATCGTAGTATTTCACCTCGATACTGTCGTCCTCGTGGATGCGCTTCACCTTCGAGTAGTCAACCGGTGGCCCCGCGCCTACGTTAGACCCGGCCGCGGCATTCCCGTAGCCGCCGTTTTGCGGCTGGCAATTTACGTCGATGGTGCCGCGACTGCCGTTGGCTTGGCACGGCAAGTTATCCTGGCCGACCGAGTAGCTGTTGAATACCAGTTTCAGCGAGTCGTTCGGAATCCAGAGTATTTGCCCGCCGAAACCCGGCTTGCTGTTGAACTTCGCATAGGATTGCCAGCCGTTGATGAGCCACGGCTCGATCTTCAAATTCTGAGTCGGCCACCACTGGACGCGAAGCCCGTTGAAGAACCAGGGCGTATTGGACGATACGAACGAGGGTTGGTAGGTCCAGTTGTCAAAGTTGTAGTAGCTGAACAGCCCGATGTACGACACGAAAATGCCCGCATCGACATTCAGCCCGTGATTGACATCGAAGTGATACCCGGCATTCGCCTCCGAGAAATAGCGGTAGGCATTTTGCAGATCCCACTGGCCCACGCCGGAGCTCGCGTCGTTGCGCGGTGTCGTGGTCGCGAAATTGCCGAATATCGACAGGAAGCGGGCCCGCACGTTGTCCCAGTGGAAGTCGCCGCCCAAGCTCACTTGTTCGATCTGAAATTCTCCGGAGCGAAACTCCTCGGTGGATCCCACGATGGTGTGGTCGTTCGGGTGATTGAGGCTTTGCAGGTAGTTCACGTCCAGACGGATCTCGGGCGTGAAAAACTTCGTGTCGAAAACCGGCTGGTGCTCGCGCGACGTGCCGTTCATCCAGCCGATATAGCCGACATTTGCCAAAGGGGTTTTCGTGTCGACTTCGGGACCGGGATCCGGCGACTGCAGCGCCTCAGGCACGGTCGCCGCAACCGTCGGCGCAGCGGCGGGGGCAGGAACAGGAGGCGCGAGCGCGAGTGCCGGTCCCGTTCTTGCCGGGACATTCATGACGAGGTCGCGCCGCGCAGCTTTGCCGGCGATGACCGTGACGGGGGGCAGCGTCACGTCGGGAAAGCCTTCCACGCTCGAGGTCAGGGACCAAGCTCCGGGCGCCACGTCTGCGAACGAGTAGACACCATCGCTGCCGGATACCGTCGAGCGAATGCCGCCGCCTGCACGCACGGCCGTCACGGTCGCACCGCCGATGGGGGCTTTCGCCGCATTCGTCACGACGCCGACAATGGTCCCGGCCGCTGCCGCGTTGACCGGCGCGCCGATCTCGTCGGCAAAGGCGCGTGGCGCCGCGGCCACGATTGACGCCACCGACAAAACCAACACCCCGAAAGCTTGATTCATTTTCACTA
>Ga0210406_10005274_pt1 | contig 13589 bp, 10 predicted proteins | sample IncBWC30MmetaG_FD_155454 | JGI IMG/M metagenome (GOLD analysis project Ga0210406, IMG submission 155454) | Forest soil microbial communities from Barre Woods Harvard Forest LTER site, Petersham, Massachusetts, United States - Inc-BW-C-30-M | ecosystem: Environmental > Terrestrial > Soil >... | reverse complement strand
GTAAAAATGCGGCCGCGGATGACCTGGATGCCGAAGGTTGCGTAGTAATCCGGCGTGACGGACTGGAAGCCGGCTCCGGGTCGCTGCGATGGATCCGCGTGGGTTGGGGCGCCGACGATTTCAAAGCGCATGCCGTTATTGGTTCCCCGCAGGGGCAAGCCGGTAACAGCGGCGGCATGGGAGACTCCCGCCGCCCCGCGCAGGCTGGCCACCATCTGACGGTAGTACATGTCGATCTCGTCAGGCGTCTGGAAGCGATTGTCGGGCTGGGCGAGGCTGAAGGTCAGCACGTGGTCGGTTCGCACCCCCAGATCGACCTTGGTCAGGTTCCAGAAGCTGTGGATCGCCAGGCCGGCTCCCGATAGCAACGCGAGCGCCAGGGCGAATTCGCCGGCGATGAGCAAGCGGCGCATACGGTGGCGCGTCGCCCCGGTTCCCGAGCGGCCACCATCCTTCAGAATTTCATTCGGCTCGATGCGCGAGGCATACCATGCCGGCGCACAGCCAAACAGGACTCCCGCCAGGGTAGTGGCGGCCAGCGCCACAATCAGGATCGGAAGATTCAAGCTAAGCTCGGCCTCCCAAGGCAGGGTATCCGGAGGCATAACGGCGGCAAGAGCACGCAGCATCCCTTCTCCCACCGCAATGCCCAACGAGCCGCCGATCAGGGCCAACACGATGCTCTCCACCAGAAACTGCGCGAAGACCTGTCTACGAGTCGCGCCTAGAGCGCCGCGGACGGCGATCTCCTGCTGGCGCGCCGCGCCTTTGGCCATGAGCAAGTTGGCGATATTGGCGCACGCGATCAGCAGTACAAAAGCGACCGCGCCCAGCAACAGCCAGAGAGTGTGGATGCGGTCAGCGGGCAGAAAATCGTCCTTGAGAGGATCGACGAATGCCCCCCACCCCTGGTTCGACTTGGGATGGTCGGCGGCGATGCGAGCGGTCACCGTATCCATGTCGGCCTGCGCTTGCGCCATGGTCACGCCCGGCTTCATTCGTCCGAAGACGAGCAGCCAGTGGAAATCATGGTTAATCTGCTCGGGCTTGAACGCAAGCGGCACGATGAGCTGGTTCTGGCCGCGGTCCCCGATTCCTGCCGGCAATACGCCGACTACCGTGTAGGGTTGCCGATCGAGCCGCATGGTCTTGCCGACCATGTTCGGATCCGATCCCAGGCGCTTCCATAGCTTGTTCGTCAGGATGGCGACGTGGTCCTTGCCGGGGACTCCCTCCTCCGGCAGAAAGTCGCGCCCTTTCAGGAAGGAGTATCCGATCATGTTGTAGAAGCCCGGCGTGGTCATCATGGCATCTACCTGTTCGGGCTTATCGCCGGCGGCGAGGTTGAAGCTCCCGCCAGACATCGCGGCCAGCGAGCTGAACGATTTGCTTTGCCTCTGCCAGTCCGCAAAATCGCCAGCGGCGGTGACGTTGCGGCTACCCTGGATCTTCGACCACACCACCACCAGCTGATCTGGCTGCGGATAGGGCAGCGGCGCCAGCAGGGTGGCGTAGTCCACCGTGTAGATAGCTGTGGTGGCTCCAATGCCAACGGCCAGCGTGGTGATGATCGCAGCCGTCAGGCCAGGGTTCTTGCGCAGCATGCGCAGGCTGTAGCGAATCGTCCGGAGCAGGTCCAAGGCACAGCACCTCTGGTGTGTGCGGGTGCAGTTCGGCGGCCAGTCGACGATTTGTACGTTTGTTGTTGAAAATACGAAGCTTGCGCAGATGATGGCGCGGAAGAGATCCGAAGAACTTGTCCGCGAGCGTAGCCAGGTGTCCGAATACGAGCATGGGCGATGGCCTGGGGCCCGGGTGTGCCGAACCGTGCCTTGAAATTCCGATTTGGAAATAGGTTCCGAAGTCGAATTGCAGCGCAGGGGATCTGCAAAGTCGGGCTACGAAACGGTAGCCCGAGATCTATTCTGAAAGGGAAAACTCCGGCGTCAGACCCGAGGAGCGAAAGGTCCATGGACACGAGTTGCGAAGAACACGTAGCTCCGGCAATTGCCGAGCAGCTGAATGAGCTCCTAGGAAGATTCACAGCCTGGACCGAGACTCAGGATGGCGATGGAGAGACTTCCGATCTGGATGCACGTGAACTTTCTTACCAGCAGGCGTTGCTTCGCTCCCGCACCCGGCGCTCCGAGCAAGCCGACGCCCAGCCGGTACAGGAAGACGCTGAAGCCGCGGCCGACAACGCCACAGAAGTGGCTCCCGATTTGAATCCGGGCACGCATCGCAAATCGAAGCCCGGGGCAGCCGGGCAGGCTCACGCCGCGCATAAGACGCCTGAGTTTCAGCAGGTGTTCAACGGAACTCTCTCGTCTTCAGGCTGCGCCGCGGCCAACTCCGGTAAATCGGTCTGGCTCACGCTGCGGGTTACCACTGCCGAGCAGGCCCTGATTCAGGCTCGCGCTGCCGAGGCAAAGCTGTCTGTGTCCGCTTACCTGCGGCAGTGCGCTTTCGAAGTTGAAACGTTGCGCCAGCAGGTGCAGGGGGCGTTGTTGGAGGCGCAGACTGCGAGCCGATCCTCGGTGCCCTCAGCTCCGCCCGAAGCGGTTCCGGCTCCGGTCAAAGTCCAAGCAAGCAACAGCAGGCGCTCCAAATTCAAAGAGCGGGTGACGCGCCTCTTTGGCCGCGTGTCTCGGCTCACTGCGCGGGCGTGAGGGCAGCTCCGGCTGCCCACGCCCCTAGTTCACCTTTACCTCGGTGGCGCGATCGTGGTTGTAGTCGACGGTCACTTCCTTCCCGCCGGCTGTTGTGTACCGCACCGTCCGGTTGCCATAGTTCGATGAGTCGGACTGCTGGATATTGCCAAGGGCCATGGTCACCTGCAGTTCGTTCATGCCCGGCTTCGCCTGGTGCGCGTCGACTGCCTGCCAGATTTCCGTTGGCCAGTGTTTGTAGAGCTGGTGTGGGTCGTCGTAATAGAACAAGTCGTCGCAATAGAACTTCGAGTCGTTCCCTTGAAGATAGCCGACAGGCATGGCGAATTCCTTCGCACTCCCGGGCTCCTCGAAAACTGCCAACACCTGGGCGTTGCCGTGAGGAATTCGGCTCACCGCTCCCGCCGGCGCGCTTTGCGTCACCACATCCTGAATGTTCAGAGCTTGAATACCGGGGAGCACTCCGACCTTATCGGCGAAGTTGACGCGATGTGCTGAGTATGGATAGTAGTCCATCACATTGCCAGCCATCATCCATACGGTCTTGCCCTTGAGGGTGCGCGCCGACTTCAGGTCGTCGATGTAGAGTTTGCGCGGCTGCACGACTTCATCGGCGGTGAGGTTGCGCTCTTCATACCGCGGCTTGATCACCACCGGTGTGTGGCGCTCCTTCCAGATGAAGTAGCCGCGCGTACCACCGACTACCAGCACCAGGAGCGTGATCACGCCGACTGCTTTCCACGATTTCATTCGCCCGGCTCTCCGCTTTGCGCGCCCGAGAAAGGTCGTCGGAATCTGCGCCTGTCCATTCTCATGCTTGGATGCTCGATTTGCGAAGGCTGGGATCTTGAGATCCTGCGCGGAAGGGTTCAGCGCCCGACAGCAGCCGGCTGAGGAGTGTCGAGCGGCAGCAGAGACTCGGATGTCAGCCGGTCGGCGCCCCGCAGCTCCGGAAAGAGCACGCTCCACAGGCCGGTGATCGCCAGCGAGCCGATGCCGCCTACAACAACGGCACGCACAGCGCCCCACCATTGCGCAGTCAGACCACTTTCAAACTCGCCCAGTTCGTTGGAGGCCCCGACAAACAGCGAGTTCACTGCGCTGACGCGGCCGCGCATTTCGATGGGCGTGGCCAGTTGCAGTACCGAAGAGCGGATCACCACGCTGACCATATCCGACGCTCCCACCAGCAAGAGTGCCAGCATAGATAGCGGCAGGCTGGTCGAAAGCCCGAAGAGTACGGTGGAGAGACCGAAGATCGCGACGCAGACGAACATGGTCGGCCCAGCCTTGCCTTCGATTGGCTTCCAGGTCAGGCGAATCGAGACGGCGAGAGCGCCCATCGCAGGGGCTGCTCGCAGCAAGCCCAACCCTCGCGGGCCAGCGTGGAGAATCTGCTGCGCGAAGATCGGCATCAGGGCGACGGCGCCACCCAAGAGCACGGCAAACAGGTCAAGCGAGATGGAACCCAGCAGCATGCGCGTCCTGCGCACATATTGCAGGCCGGCCAGCAATACTTCCCGGGAGATGGCGCGGTGCTCCATACGTCCCGGCCTTGTGTGAAGCGCGGTCAGCAACACCAGGTATCCGCAAAGGGTGACTGAAGTGAACAGAAAGACCACTGGTGCGCCAACCCAGCGCTCAGGCAGTGGCAGCGTGAAGAGCAGCCCGCCCAAGGCAGGTCCGGTGATGTTGGCAATCTGGAAAATTGTCGCTCCCCACGTGACTGCGTTGACGAAGTGCTCCTTGGGAACCAGATGCGGGATGAGGGCTGAGCTTGCTGGCCCGCTGAAGGCTCGACCCGATCCAATGAGGAACAGAACCAGGTAAATAGGGCCCACCTGGTGCATGCCGCGCCAGGCGAAGGCAAAGAGGATGAGCGAGCAAACCGTCTGCAGCGTGTAGCAAACCCTCACCACCTGGCGACGGTCAAAGCGATCGGCGACGTGTCCGGCAGGCAGGATGAAGATCAAGCCGGGAAGGAACAACGCGAGCCCGGTGTAGCCCAGATCAATCGCCCGGTGCGTAATCTGGTAAACCTGCCACGCGACGGCGAGTGCCTGCGCTTCCGACCCCACAATCGCCAACACTCTCGCCATCTGGTAGAGACGAAAATCGCGGGATTGGAAAGCCGCTGTTCCTGTAAGTTTTGGAGTCATGCTTCCCTTATGTTTATACCCCGATTTACGTCTATTCTGGACTCGCCAGCCTGATCCGAAAGTGCTCCATCTTCGGGAGACCGCGTAACTTGCGAAGTCGCGGTCACACGCCGCCGCAGCCTGGCTCGCTCAAACGGCGGTTCGCTGTTCAATTTTCCACTTTCGGAGCGATTCCGCCCCGCTGTCGCCCGCCGGGTATGCATTCCCGTTCAGGAGACTAAATAAAACCATTTACTCTGAATGGTGAGTTCCACCGCTCAACCCGGGCTGGATCCCTTTGACGAAGAAGCCCCCGCAGAACTCCTGCTGACTCCCGAAGTCCCATACCAGGTCGGTCGTGCCCTTGAACTTGGCCCCATCTCCAGCGTCGTCGCCGTCTTTCTCTGCGGCGTTTTTGCGTTCATCGACTTGTATGCCACCCAGCCGCTCCTGCCGATGTTCTCCCGGCTCTTTCATGCGTCTAAAGCGACGGTCGGACTGACGGTCAGCGCTTCGACCCTCGGAGTGGCCCTCTCGGCGCCTTTCTTCGGCGTATTCGCAGAAAGGCTGAGCCGCAAGCGCGTGATCGCGTGTTCCATTTTAGCGTTAGCCCTTCCAACTGCGTTGGCCGCCACAGCTCCCAGCCTTCACGCGCTCATCTTTTGGCGCTTTCTGCAGGGGCTCATCATGCCCGGCATCTTTGCCATCACCATCGCCTATATCACCGAAGAATGGCCCCGCCAGTCGGTCTCCATGATCATGAGCATCTACGTCAGCGGCACCGCCCTGGGTGGCTTCACCGGCCGCATGATCTCCGGGCTGGCCGCCGAGTTCCTGAGCTGGCACGCTTCGTTCCTCTTTCTGGCTGCGGTCACGGTTGTCGGAGCCGCCGCGGTCGCCCGCTGGCTTCCGCGCGAACGTCGCGCGATTCCTCCCTCTTCCGCCGGATTCGCCGCGCTGTTCCTGCCCATGCGCAGTCACCTGCGAAATCCCCGCCTGATTGCCACCTACGCCGTCGGCTTCAACGTGCTCTTCTCGCTGGTCGGCGTCTTTACCTACATCACCTTCTACCTGGCCGATCCGCCCTTTCGGCTCTCCACCGCCGCGCTCAGCTACCTGTTCATCGTGTACCTGGTCGGCCTGCTCGTCACACCCGGAGCGGGCTGGGTGATCTCCTGCATTGGCCTGCGCCGGGGAATGGTTTCGGCGGTCTCAGTGTCGCTCGCGGGAGTCCTGGTCACGCTCATTCCCTCGCTGCCGATCGTGATTCTGGGCCTGGCCATGGTCTGCACAGGGGTCTTCATCTCGCAGGCCACAGCCAGTAGCTTTCTGCGCGACGCAGCTTCGGAGGGCGGCCGTGTCTCAGCGGCCGGACTCTATTTGTCGTTCTATTACCTGGGAGGAACCGCTGCCGGGGTGGTCCCCAGCATCTTCTGGCACCTCGGCAAATGGCCAGCCTGCGTGGCCTTCATCATAGCCTTGCAATTCGTCACAATGACCATCGCGCTGCTGGGATGGCGGGGGAACCTTCCGGTGGAATAACCTCCGGCATGCAGCTTAGACGTGTCAATCGTCCCAAAGGACGCGGTGCTGCAGGCAAAAACGCCGAGCCTTATCCCGAGAATCTGCGCGCTCGTGAACCTATTGCTTCAAACTCGCTTTGCGGGCGGCTTCGAATTCGTCGCCGGAGTTCCACAGAATCGGCTTTGGTGAATTGACGACCTTCCACCCAAGATCCATTCCAAAACGAATCAGCTTGGCGTTTCCCGCGAAGTCCCAATCCGGGTGATAGTTGTCGCTGAAGTTGTGGTAGTCGTTGTCCTCAAAGTCCTTGAATTTCGCGACACCCCAGGCGCGATCGTGCCCCGCGTAGAGCATCCCGGCCTCGACCGAGAAGGCGGGAATGCCGATTCTCGAAAGGGAGAAGTGATCGGAGCGGTAGTAGCTGCCCGCCTCAGGCCGCGGGTCGGGGACGATGGCCAGGTCGAAGCTCTTCGCCGTCGATTCCACCACCGGGAAGAAGCTGGTCCGCTGCGCGCCGTTCACATTCACTTCGAGTGGCAGGCCGATCGGCAGAATCATGTCGTAGTTAATGTCGAGGGCGAGCTGGCCGGCAGGGATGGGCGGATGTTGGCCCAGGTATTCCGATCCCAGCAGGCCTTGCTCCTCGGCCGTCACCGCGGCAAAGACGACCGAATGCGGCGGCTTTAACAGCGACCAGGCGCGAGCCAGCTCCAGCACCATGCCGACGCCGGTGGCGTTGTCCGCAGCGCCGTTGTAGATGTTGTCACCCGCCATGCCCGGCTTGAATCCAAGATGATCGTAGTGCGCTGTGTAGAGAACCGCCTGCTCTGCCTTCGACTCGCTTCCGGGCAAAATTCCCACCACGTTAGCGGATTGAAAGGGGCGCACCTCGCTCGAGACATGCGCCTTCAGGCGCACGGGAAGCTCCACGGCCTTGAAGCCGCGCTGGCCGGCGGCCGCGAACTGCTGATCGAAGTCGAGTCCCGAAGCTGCGAAAAGCTTCTTAGCCACCTCGAGTTGAATCCACGAAGCAGCCTGCAGGCGTGGATTCTGGTCGTCGCGCAGGTAGGTCTTCTCGCCGGAATTCGAGTTCTTCACCACGTCCCAGCCATAGCTGGCCAGGTCGGTCCGGTGGACGATGAGAGCCCCGACGGCTCCCATGCGTGCTGCCTGCTCAAACTTGTAGGTCCAGCGGCCGTAGTAGGTCAGGGCCTTCCCGGCAAAGAATTTTGGATCGTCCGACGGCGGGTCGCCAACGATGCAGACAATCACCTTGCCCTTCACATCCACGCCGGCGTAGTCGTCCCACTGGTACTCAGACGCGGTAGCTCCGTAGCCGACAAAGACGATCGGAGCGTCGACGTCGGCGGTCGCGGTCAGCGTCTGGTTGGACACGGTGTAGTCGTCGCCAAAGGATAGCGGGATCGGGTCGCCTTTCGCGGGAACGAAGCTGAAATTGGTCTCCGCAGGTTTCACCCGGGTACCGACAAAGTTGATGTGCTGCAGATAGGTGCCGTCGTCGCCCGCGGGCTTGAGTCCGTAGAGCGCGAACTGGGTGGCGACATATGCAGCCGCCAGGTCGCCGCCTCGCAGGCCCGGGTAACGGCCTTCGAGCAGATCGTCAGCCAGGAAGCGAACGTGCGCGCGAATCTTCTCGGGGTCGATGGCAGCTTCGGCCGTCTTCAGATTCGCCGGGCTGCCCGGAAGCGGAAGAGCAGCGTTGGAGACGGCCTGCCCGCCCGCCGCGCCCGCGGCTGGAGCTGACATGAACACGGGGACCAAGCTGAGAACAAATGCGGCTGCGATCAGATTCTTCAAGGGAACTCCTGCCTTGGCAGAAGTATACGGTGCGGGCGCGTTGCAGAACGAAAGCGGCCCGGCCGAGGCGGAGGTCTCCTATTTGCCGCCCTGCAGGAAGGTTTGGTACTTGGTGTCCACGAGGCCCAGGTTGCGGGCCAGCCCGAGCTTTGACTGGTTGTAGCGATAGACGCTCTGCACGTACTGGGTCTGCGCGGTGGCCAGCGTCGACTGGGCCTGTACAACAGCGAGGTTGTCATCCACACCGGCCTGGAAGCGGTCCGTCGTCTGCTGCAGCGCAGTCGTCGCCAGTTCCACGTTGCTCTTGCCCACGCGGACCAGTTCCGCGGAGGACTGCAAATCGAGCATGCTGTCTCGCAATTGCGCATCGATCTTGCCCTTCAGGTCGGCGAGCTGCACCAGCGCGTCGCTGAGTTGGGCCTCGGCCACGTCGCGATCGCCGCGGAACTTGGCTTCCTGAAAGATCGGAATTCGCAGTTCGCCCTGGGCCGTCATGACGCCATGAAAGACCTGCCCGGAGACTCCGGTCACGCCGTAGAATCCGCCGAAATTCAGCGATGGCAGCCGCTCGTGCTTGGCGGCGTCGCGCTGGAGTTGCGCTTGCCGGACCTGCTGCTGCAAGGACTGGTAGTCCTGCCGGCTGGCGTACGCAGTTTTTTTCGCTTCGTCGATCGACATCACGTCCAGTTCGGCAAAAGGCGAAGTTTCCGTGAGCTGAAGCTTCTGCCCGGCCGGAATGCCGATCTCGCGCTCCAGGGCAATCTTCGACTTTTCGAAGCTGTTTTGCGCGGAGATCAGCGCCTGCTGCTGCGCCTGGTACTGAACGCGCGCTCGAAGCTCCTCAAGATTGGCTACCGTTCCAGCCTTATGCTCCTCAACCGCCTGCTGCAACAGCGTCTCGGCCGTCTTTACCAGCGCCTCGGCATCCTGTACCTGAGCCTGGGCGGCCAGCGCCTGGAGGTAGGCGTTTCCGACGGTGAGCACGACCAGGCCGCGAGACGATTGGGTGTTGTAGAAGGCCACGCGCTCGCCCACCCGGGCTGCCCGGTACTGATCAAGCAACGACCAGTTGAATAGGGTCAGCGAGAAGTTCACCTGGCCAGTGGTCACATCGGCGCGCGTGATTTCAGAAAAGCCACCTCCGGTGAAGTGGAGCTTTTGGGCAAACTGCGCGGCAACCTTGGGGGAGAAGCCCTGGGCCGCAAGATTGTATTGGTGAGGGCCGGTTTCGGCATCGAGTGACAGGTTGGGCAGCAGCGAATTGAGGGATTGGAGCCTCTGCGCGCCGGAGGCGTTTTGATTGTCGCGAGCCAGTGTGAGGGCAAGATTGTTCTTAACTCCTGACTGGATCGCGTCATCCAGGGACAGCGGCATCACGTCGCTGGTGGGCGCGACGGCTGTGACGCTACCGTAGTACGGGCTGGTTGCCGAACTCTGGTTTGCGGATTGCCCCAGCAGGGGCGCGGCCGGCAGTCCCACGCTCAGAAGTACAGCCAGAAGACGATGCGATTGGTGGAAGAGTCCCTTCATTTCCATTCATTTAGATCGGCGAACGGCTCTTGGGTTGCCAAAAGTTTCGAAAAGGCCGCTCCAGGAATGATATCGCGCTGCTCGCCGGGAGCGCGATGCGGCGGGACGGCCAAGGGCGGGGGGCTTTGTGTCCGGCGCGACGCGCAGCCACGGGGCGGTCTCCGCGAGAATTGGAGTGCAACCCGACTGCAGGCGGCGGATGGTTCGCCCGAAACATGCACGAATCGCCCCGGTTCGATCATGTGGAACCCAAATCTTGCCCAAGTTGGCCCCGATCAACACCCTTTGAGCAACGAGCACAGTTCCCTTTACATCGAATTGAATAGAAACAGGGTGGCTCCGCAGTCAGCGTTGAGCCAGCACCTGATATTCGCATGGCGAAGGATGGCCCGCGAAGAAAGACGCCGTTTCAAGGCGCGACCGATCCGCCGAATAGGCGGTGTTTGAGTGAAAGGACAGGCTAGAACCGAGCAACTACGCGAACGAGAAGCCGCGAGTGCAGGCGCATGCAATCACGATGATGAAGTTTTCTAAAACACGGATACTGCTGGTGTCGCGCGCGGCCGGTGCCGATGCGAAGCTTCGGGAAGTGATCGCCCGAGGCGGTATGGAACCGGAGCTGATACAAGTTTCGCGACGCGAGGAAATCGCGACCCAGTTGGAAGCCGAAAGGCCAGCGCTGGTTCTTGCAGATCTCGCGAGGGGCGAGAGTCTGCGGTCGGAAGAGATCCTCGAAGTGGTGCAGCGGAAGGCTCCAGGCGTGGCTGTTGTATTGCTCGGTGGCGAAGACGAACCGGAGGGTGATCTGGATGCGGCTTTGGCCGCGATTCGCAGCGGCGCCACGGATTACCTCCGCCGCAGCCAAATTGACTGCCTTCCCCTGATCGTTGAGCGCGCCGTCCGCGATTATGAAACCGCGTTGATCAATGACGGGCTTCGCTACGAAGTGCGGCATGCGGCCGACTTGATGCGCGAGAGCCAGAAATTGGTTACCGTCGGCAGGCTGGCTGGATCCATCGCCCACGAGATTAACAATCCTCTCGAATCGGTTACCAACCTGCTCTTCCTGCTTGGTACCGATGAAGGTCTCTCGGAGCGGGCCCGCGACTATTTGAAATTGGCGCAGCGAGAGTTGGATCGGGTGGCGCAGATCGCCCGGCAGACACTCAATTTCTATCGGGACTCTCCGCTTCCGGTGCGCATCCAGCCGGCCGAACTGATGGAAGAAGTGCTGGTGCTCTATGCGCGGCGGATCGCCGAGAAGCGGATCACGGTGTTGCGGGAATTTGAAGCGGAACGAACGATTCAGGCCTCGCCCGGCGAAATGCGGCAGGTCTTCTCGAACCTGATTACCAATGCGATTGAGGCCACGGGGCCGGGCGGCAAGTTGCATCTTCGGGTGCGCGGCTGCCGCCGCTGGGGCGCCCATCCCGGACGCGGCATGCGCATCAGCATTGCCGACAACGGCAGCGGCATGAGCCGGGAAATTCGCCAGCGGCTGGGCGAACCGTTCTTCACCACCAAGGGGCAACGCGGCACTGGGCTGGGGCTCTGGGTCACGCAGTCGATCGTGCAGCGCCACGGCGGAACCATGCAGGTTTCGTCGTCCACCGATCCGGTACAGCACGGCACCGTGTTCAGCATCTTTCTTCCAGTTACGCCGCGCCCGCAATCCGTAATTGCCATCAACGAGCGCGGCAGCAACGCATCTGCTTCCGGCGGAAGCGGCACCCGCAGTTTCGGCGGTGGATCCCGCAACGGGCCCAGGCAGCGATTGGAATTCATCAACGGAACGGAATAACGCGGAAGCCTAGCGGCGCACTCTTTACCGGCAGGGCGAACAGCTCAGTTAACGGGGCAGATACCCGGATTCCACGATCAGCAGGTCCGACTTCCGTATCTCCACACGCACGCTGGGGCTGCGCATCACCACATTGGAACGGACTACCCAGACTGCTTCGCCCTGATGCAGACCGGAGGTAATCTCCACCGGCTCGCGCCAGGTCCAACCGCGTTCCTCGGCCAGTTTCCGGGCCTGCTCACTGAGTTGTTCGTTCAGTTCTTTCAGGTCGCCCATCGTGATCCCCGGCGCAGATTCCCTACCGGAACTCTGGCAGGGCCATAGGATAGCAAGCCAGCTCATCCTGCTTCGTGTTTGACGGGATGAACTGAACAGTAAAGAACTGAGTTCCCGCGGCTATCGTCCCGATGGCTGCGCCTTCCGAAGCCAGGGCGCTGATGCTCATGTACCCATTGGCGACCGGGAACTTGACGCCCTCGAGCAATGCAGTGAGGCCTCCGTTGACTCGAAGCTGGGCGACGGTTTCCGCGATCGCCTCCTCCAAATACTGCATCAAGGAGGAGCGAAGATAAGCGGACATCCCCAACTGTACCCGGAAGGTTCGCAGGAAACCGAACCTTGGAGTCAAGAATTGATGCACCAGCTCGTGCGCACGGACCAGAGCTTGTTCGGTGGCGGAGCCGAGAGGAGAGAGGCGGACCTCCCCGAAGGGCGAGGTCGAGCCTTCTCCGGCGGCTAGGCTGGGGTCCGAGGTAATTCCCGGTTTACTCCAAAGCTTTCCCGCCGCAGGGTCACTGCCAACGGCGGGCAGTCCGGGATTGCGGGGGCGCATGGCGTCCAGCACATTCGCTCCGCGAGTAAGCTGGATCTCCTTCACGCTCCTGCGCAACAGCAGGGCCATGATGGTGGTAACGCCGGCCAACACCACCGCACGGCTGAAGGCTTGTGCGGCCACATCAAGATCCGCGTCGGATTGAGCATTGATGGTGCGGTCTGCGAAGGTGTAAAGCTTTTGTCCGACCTCCTCGATGGACCACCCGATCGAAAAGGCGCCAACCACCAACAGCAGCACATCCACGATTTCGCCCACTCCGAAAAGGTGTGAACCAGCCCACGCCACCAGTGTGCCGCCAAGGATGGCCAGATTTGTAGGAGACAGGAGGGAATCGATGAAACGCCCGATGTCGGGACCCAAGTAACGCTTCGATCGCGTTAGCACTTCGGCAAGGCGTTGATTGACTGTCATCGTGGCAACGTTTGCCATTTCAACCTCCGTGGACAATGGCGAATTGCACGCAGAACTTCCCTGGGATGGCGAGAGTATAGTTCATCAGCCAGGTGGCTCAGGTGCATGCCAGGTTGAATTTGCGGAAGCAAGCCCGTCGCGAATTGTTGCTAAAAAGAAACGCGGCCGGAGCAGAACCTGCTCAAGCCGCGTCACAATTTGCGTTATTGATTTTCGAAGGGTGTTATTCATCCCCCTCATCTTCGTCGACATGTTTCTTCGCTGAGGCCAGGATCTTGTCAGCAACCAGCTGCGGCACGATGTCGTAGTGATCCATCTCCATACGGAAACTGCCCCGCCCCTGGGTCATCGCGGTCAGGGCGATGCCGTAGGTCAGCATCTCGGCCATGGGAACCTCGGCCCGAACCACGCTGGTTCTGCCGCGGCTGTCCATGCCCTGCACGCGGCCGCGCCGTCCGTTCAGGTCGCCCATCAGCGCGCCGGCAAACTCCTCCGGCGCCTCGATCTCGACCCGCATCACCGGCTCCAACAGGCAGGGTTTCGCCTGCTCCATGCATTTGCGGAAGGCAATGCGGCCCGCCATCTTGAACGACAACTCGTTCGAATCGACGTCGTGATAGCTGCCGTCGTAGACCGTCACTCTGAAGTCGACTACCGGATATCCGGCCAGGTATCCGCGCACCGCCGACTCCTGGATGCCCTTTTCCACGGCGGGAACATATTGCCGGGGAATCGCGCCGCCGAAGATGTCGTTGACGAACTCAAACCCGCCTCCGCGCGGCAACGGTTCAAGGCGAATCTTACAATCGCCGAATTGACCGTGGCCTCCCGTCTGCTTCTTGTGGCGGCCTGCGCTTCAGCCC